>ERZ772867.2290-NODE-2290-length-19073-cov-2.387317_pt1 | contig 19073 bp, 21 predicted proteins | sample MGYA00511341_ERZ772867 | MGnify/ENA primary metagenome ERZ772867 (study PRJEB29015, sample SAMEA2737707) | human gut metagenome | biome: human gut; feature: human-associated habitat; material: faeces | place: China | collected 2012 ... | reverse complement strand
CCCGCCGATTGGCTCGCGCAATGGCTTCCGAGCAGGCCCGGTCAATCACGCTCAGCGCCGGCAGGATGCGTCGTTTCTGCCGTAGGCTCTCCAGGGCCTGACCGGCCAGCAGCAAGCCTTTGTCGGTCTGCTGGGCCAGCTCGGTTAGCTCGCGCACCAGGGCGCGGAAGTCGGACAGGCCGAACGGGGCCAGTTGCAGGTAGGTGCGCAGTTCCTGGGCATGCTCGCGACGGGTCACGTCGCGCTCGCCGTACTTTGCCCAGCTCGCCGGCTCGGCCTGGACTTGCTTCGCCACCCACAGGATGACCGGCTCGGGCAGCTCGCTGTCGGTTCCCAGCGCGTAACCGGGGTAGCGCAGCAGGCAGAGCTGCACGGCGAAGCCGAGGCGGTTGGCGTCGCCGCGTCGCTGGCGGATCAGCGACAGGTCGGAGTCGTTGAAGGTGTAGTAGCGGATCAGGTCATCCTGGCTTTCCGGCAGCGCAAGCAGGGTGTCCCGCTCCGTGGCCGAGAGGATCAAGCGACGCGGCATGTGTCAGTCGTCCGTGCGGAGGTACTGGTAGAGGGTTTCCCGGCTGATGTTGAACTCGCGGGCAAGCTGCGCCTTGGGCTCGCCGGCCGTCGCTCGCTGCCGCAGGGTTGCAGCCTGCTCATCGGACAGGGCTTTCTTGCGGCCCCGGTACGCGCCACGCTGCTTGGCCAAGGCGATGCCCTCACGCTGCCGCTCGCGGATCAGGGCGCGCTCGAACTCAGCGAAGGCCCCCATCACCGACAGCATCAGGTTGGCCATCGGCGAGTCCTCGCCAGTGAACACCAGGCCCTCCTTCAGGAACTCGATGCGCACGCCGCGCTGAGTCAGCTTCTGTACCAAGCGACGCAGGTCATCGAGGTTGCGGGCCAGCCGATCCATGCTGTGCACCACCACTGTATCGCCTTCGCGGACGAAGCTCAGCAGCGCTTCGAGCTGGGGGCGCTGGGTGTCCTTGCCCGATGCCTTGTCGGTGAACACCTTGCTCACCTGGGTTTGTTCCAGCTGGCGTTCCGGGTTCTGGTCAAAGCTGCTGACCCGGACGTAGCCGATGCGGTGCCCCTGCACGATGTCTCCTTGGTTGAAGGCGGCTTAAGTGCACTTTCTGTTCCGTTGTGCCTCAAAGCCCATTTCTGTCAGGCTGAAATCTATAACCTTCGCGGGCATGTGTCAAAAAATGGGAAAGCAGACTCTATTCTGACGAAGCGGCGCGGCCCTGCCTGACATCAAGTTAGGGTATAGCCTAGATTGACATGCGCGATGCAACCCTTAACTTGCTTGCACCTATCGTTTCCATGCTAGCTTTATCGTAACGCTCAAGAAATTGGGCTTAATGCCGAAAACAATAAAATAAAACAGCCAACCCTTGAGGTTCTTATGCGCCAGAATTTACCAGTGACGGGTCGAAACTTAGAACTCCCAAAAGATGCCAATATTCTTTCGACTACCTCCCCTCAAAGCCATATCACGTACGTTAATCCTGACTTCATTAAAATCAGTGGTTTCACTGAGGAAGAACTATTAGGCCAGCCTCACAACATCGTAAGACACCCAGATATGCCGCCTGCTGCATTTGAGCATATGTGGAGTACATTAAAATCTGGCCGCTCATGGATGGGGCTAGTAAAAAATCGCTGTAAAAATGGCGACCACTATTGGGTAAGTGCTTATGTAACGCCAATAGCTAAGAATGGTTCGATTGTTGAATACCAGTCTGTAAGGACCAAGCCTGAACCTGAGCAGGTTTTGGCTGCGGAAAAATTATATGCTCAATTGAGAAGCGGGAAGGCCGCGAGGCCGAAATTGGCTGCTAGCTTTTCCGTGAAAATACTCTTGCTCATATGGGGTAGTATTATATCAAGCGCAATGGCTGCCGGCATGCTTACTGATACATCAATAAGCAGCTTATTGTTAGCCACTTTAATGTCAGGAAGCTTAAGCTCTGTTAGTGTTTTGGCTATTCTCTCTCCTCTTGGAAGACTGGTTGAAAGAGCCAGGAATATTTCCAATAACCCATTAAGTCAATCCCTCTACACTGGGCGCACCGATGAGTTTGGCCAAATAGAGTTTGCTTTACGAATGATGCAAGCTGAAACAGGCGCCATAGTAGGTCGCATAGGTGATGCATCAAATCGGCTTAGCGAACACACCCGAGGCCTACTAAAGGATATTGAGTCAAGCAATGTACTTACAGTTGAGCAGCAGGCAGAGACAGATCAAATAGCAACGGCAGTAAACCAAATGGTGGCAAGCATTCAAGAGGTTGCGAGCAATGCACAGCATGCTGCAGATGCGGCCGGAAGAGCAGACACTGAGACGGCATCTGGCCAGCGTCTGGTAGCCCACACAAGCCAGTCAATCACTGCCCTTGAAGGTGAAATTAGGCAAGCCACTCAGGTTATTCATGAGCTTGAAGGTCAAAGTAACGAGATATCAAAAGTTCTTGACGTTATACGAGGGATCGCCGAGCAAACGAATTTGTTGGCACTCAACGCAGCAATTGAGGCCGCGCGTGCTGGTGAGCAGGGGCGTGGTTTTGCTGTTGTCGCCGATGAGGTTCGCAGTCTTGCTGCTCGCACACAGCAATCGACAACGGATATTCAAAGCATGATCAGCGCTCTACAAGAGCGAGCGCAATCCGCTGTTACAGTCATGGAGCAAAGTAGTCGGCAAGCGCACACGAGTGTAGCTCACGCAGAGGAAGCAGCTACAGCTCTTGATGGAATTGGCCAACGCGTTAACGAAATTACCGACATGAACGCGCAAATAGCGACTGCGGTCGAGCAGCAGGGAGCAGTAAGTGAAGACATAAACCGCAGTATTATCAATATACGCGATGCTGCTGATACCAATGTACAGACCGGGCAGAATAATTTGCAAAGTGCGAAATCTGTCGCTCAGTTAACTAGCGCTCTGAGCGAACTGGCAAAACAGTTTTGGGAAAAACGAGGATAACGCTTTTCAGTATCTCGACAGGGATAACTTACTTTACCATCGGTTATCCCTTTTAGCCGCACAAATTTTAGCCATGGCTTTTCAGGAAGTCAGGGCTATCAGAATGGCCTTAGAAAGCCTAGTCAAAGAGCTGTCACGAGAACACCGTTAGCTTAGCGTACGATTTTTTCCGAATTCTGCGGTTCCCCCTACAACGTAGCGGGGAAGTTTGCTTCTTTGAGATGCGGATTTTCGTTTACGGGGTTTAGCTGAACGGGCCATATAACTACCTGAAAGACAATGATATTGTCTGTTTTCATAACGGTAATCTCAGGTCATGACAAGCCACAGTTGTCAGGCTGCCTATTCGACGCTGATGACACGTCAGTAAAAGTGTTGGCATCGGGCAGGAAGAAGGCGAAAATTTTGTGGCATACTATTTTTCTCTGAGTACTCCCCATAAAGTACGGGCTCCCTGACGAAGAGGAGTACGTCTGATTTTCTTTTCCCTGTCAAGAGTCATAAGGTAATACCTGGCCTGATAAGCAGATATACCTGTGGCGTCAGCAATTTCCCGTGTTGTACAGGAACCTCTGGAATTTATGTATTCAAGGATGTGTTCTTTCATCAAAAATTATTCCCTGTACAGATGGCTTTGATATTCGTGTTTTTAACATTTGTATTATCAGATGAATAGCCTGTCTTACAGTAAATTTATATTTCTGGTTAGCGATATCGAAAAAACAAATAAGCATGAAAGATAATTTTTAATTAATTTTTATTTTGTTTATATCTTATTTTGATTTGTATCTAATAACTGTTTCTTTTGTTTTTATTGTTTTTGTTTTGCGTTTCAGTGAAATAGCGATCTTTTATTTGTGTATTTTTTCTGTTTTTGGTTGTTTGTGCTGCGCTTTTGTGTTCCTGTGGTTTTTTGTTCTACAATTTATGTTTAATTCGCTATTAAAGATCGTCAAGTGTGAGATTGTCGATATAAAAGATCGAAGTAAAATAGTTATCGAAGCGTCGTTGTTGTGTTTCTTTGATTAATTGTTTTCAGATAATCGGGAGGTTTTTGCTGCATGAAAGGTGGAGCAATGGAGAACAGATTATCCGGACAGAAGGGGGTGTTTTTTTTCTCAAAGAATAAAGGACATAAGCTTTTGCCGGCAGAGTTGCCGGAAGAAAAATTCTGGCTGCTTGCAGAGATATCGCCGATTCGCAGTGAAAAAGTGCTTTATGCGCTGAGAGATTATCTGGTTCTGGGATACGAGCGCAAAGAGGTTTGTGCGCGATACGATGTGTCGTCAAGTTATTTTTCTATAGCGCTGGGGCGGATATCGCACGTAAACAGAGTTGTGTATTCGCTGGCACCTTATTATGCAGATCCGGGCAATGATTTTTTTTGACAGACCGTATTAATGAAAAAAGCATTCTTATTAGCATGTGTTTTTTTTCTCACTGGGGGCGGGGTTTCTCACGCTGCGGTTCAGAAAACCATATTCAGTGCTGACGTGGTGGCCTCGGTCTGTCATGTGGTGGTGGATGCGGACAGCACCGGCAACAGTGGCCGGCTGACGTTCGGGACTTACCGTAAGTCCACGGGGGCGTCTGTACCGCCGCGTGACTTCACGGTGCGTCTGTATGAGTCCGGCGCCACGGTTCAGGGTTGCTCTGCGTTTCTTGCCGGGCAGGTCGCCACCCTGGATTTTGGTAACCCGGGACAACTGGACGCTGCCGGCGTGGTCACCCGCGGTGCCGGTGATGGTATTCGCGTGGATGTACGGGCTGTTGATGCACAGGCTGATTATCGCGGACGTCTGACGCAGGATAACCATTCCGTGAAATATCCGGTGGATTTTGCCGCTAAGGGCCAGTTTCGTTTTCGTGCGCAGCCGGTGTTTCCGGCTGATGTGAAGGCGGGAGAGTATTCCGGGGCGCTGACTTTTGTTGTCACTTATCAGTAGTAGGGATGCCAATGAAAAAATATGTGACAACAAAATCAGTGCAGCCAGTGGCGTTTCGTCTGACAACCCTGAGTCTGGTTATGTCGGCGGTACTGGGCAGCGCATCGGTTATTGCCGGTGAAAAACTGGATATGTCCTTTATCCAGGGGGGGGGCGGGGTTAATCCGGAAGTCTGGGCAGCCCTGAACGGCAGCTATGCGCCGGGGCGTTATCTGGTTGACCTGTCCCTGAACGGGAAGGAGGCCGGGAAACAGATACTGGATGTGACACCACAGGACAGTAATGAACTGTGTCTGACAGAGGCATGGCTGACGAAGGCCGGGATTTACGTCAGTGCAGATTACTTTCGTGAGGGGTATGACGCCACACGGCAGTGCTATGTGCTGACAAAAGCCCCGTCAGTGAAGGTGGATTTTGATGTTTCCACCCAGAGTCTGGCGCTGTCCATTCCCCAGAAGGGACTGGTGAAGATGCCGGAGAACGTGGACTGGGACTACGGGACCAGTGCATTTCGCGTGAACTATAACGCGAACGCCAATACCGGTCGTAATAACACCTCGGCCTTTGGCTCAGCGGACCTGAAGGCCAATATTGGGCGCTGGGTTGTGAGTTCTTCGGCTATGGCTAGCACGGGTGACAATGGTGGGAATTCCGCCACGATAAATATGTTTACGGCAAGCCGTGCCATTCGTCTGTTAAATGCAGACCTTCTGGTCGGGAAAACGTCCACCGGTGACAGTATGCTGGGGAGTACCGGGACATATGGCGTGTCACTGAGTAGGAACAACAGCATGAAGCCGGGCAACTTGGGGTACACCCCGGTATTCAGCGGCATTGCGAACGGACCCTCAAGGGTGACGCTGACGCAGAACGGACGGTTGTTGTATTCAGAAATGGTGCCTGCCGGGCCGTTCTCCATCACGAATGTGCCGTTGTACACCAGTGGGGATGTGACCATGAAGGTTACCGGTGAGGACGGGCGTGAGCAGACCCAGGTCTTCCCGCTGGCGGTGATGAATGGTCAGCTGAGCCCGGGAGAGTATGAGTTTAACCTGGCTGCAGGCCTGCCGGACGATGACAGTGATATGGATGGTGCGGTGTTTGCAGCGTCATACGGTTATGGTCTGGAGAATCTGACATTGCGTACGGGGCTGGTGTTTAACCAGGACTGGAAGGGCGCCAGTGCCGGTATGGTGGTGGGGCTTGGCTGGCTGGGGGCTGTGTCAGTTGATGGAGCATATGCGTCAGCGAAATATCGCGATGGCAGCCACAGCGGTAACAAGGTGCAACTGACCTGGAGTAAACAACTGGAAACCACCGACACGGGCCTGCGCCTGAGCTGGTTACGACGAAGTGAAGAATACGAAGACATGTCTTCCTTTAATCCGTCGGAAGTGTACAGCTTGGTGAACCAGGGGCGCCGGGTGAAAGATGAGAGGAGTGCAGGTATCAGTCAGCAGGTCGGGGAGTTGTTCAGTCTGTCGCTTTCTGGCTGGCAACGGAGTTATTACCCGGTCTCAGTAATCAGTGCTCACCGCCAGCAAAAAGACAGCGGTAAAGAGAGAGGGGTGACCGGTACGCTGAGCACGCAGATTGAAGGTGTTGGCGTGAATCTCAGCTGGACTGGTTCGCGGAATGCGGAAGGTGAAAATAACTGGTCAGCATCTGCTTCTGTTTCAGTGCCGTTCATGTTGCTTGAACGTCGGTACAGCAGCAGCACTTCGGTGAGCGCCGGTAAAGATGGTAGTACGGGCTTCAGTACAGGGGTTTCCGGCTCGCTGAATGACCGCTTCAGCTATGGTTTTGGCGGTGGTCGTGACAGTGGTGGCAGTGCCAGCAGTTATCTGAATGCTTCGTACAGCGGTGACTGGGCTTATCTTAGTGGGGCTCTGAACCAGTCATCATCCGGTGGTACCAGTGGCTCTGTGTCAGCTAGCGGCGCTGTACTGGCAGTGCCGGCGGCGAAAGACATTATGTTCAGCCGCACGACCGGGGATACCGTGGCCGTGGTGAACGTGAAGGATACACCCGGAGTGAAGGTGACGTCCGGTGACGGGCAGACTGACGGCGACGGCAACTTGGTGGTACCGCTGAACAGCTATGACTGGAACACGGTGACGATTGATGCGGGTACACTGCCGTTGAACACCGAACTGACGAATACCAGCCAGAAGGTGGTGCCGACGGACAAGGCGGTGGTCTGGATGCCATTTGATGCCCTGAAGGTTAAGCGTTACCTGCTGCAGGTGAAGCAGCGTGACGGTGAGTTTGTGCCGGGGGGAACTTGGGCACGTGATAGTAAGAACACGCCGCTGGGCTTCGTGGCCAACAACGGTGTGCTGATGATTAACACGGTGGATGCACCGGGTGATATCACCTTGGGGCAGTGCCGGATACCTGCAGCGAAAATGCAGGATACAGAGAAACTACAGGAGATTACGTGTGAATAAGCGTAGTGCAGTAACGAAGTTTTTCACTAACCGGGTAACGAAGACGCTGGGGATGACACTGGCGCTGATGATGACCTGTCAGAGTGCAATGGCTTCTCTGGCCGCAGACCAGACCCGCTATATCTTTCGCGGGGACAAGGATGCACTGACCATTACGATCACCAACAATGACAAGGCGCGGACTTTTGGTGGCCAAGCTTGGGTGGACAATATCGTGGAGAAGGACACCCGTCCGACTTTTGTTGTGACACCGTCTTTCTTTAAGGTGAAGCCGAACGGTCAGCAGACACTGCGTATCATCATGGCATCGAACCATCTGCCGAAAGACAAGGAGTCGGTGTACTGGCTGAACCTGCAGGATATTCCGCCGGCTCTGGAGGGAAGTGGTATTGCAGTGGCCCTGCGCACGAAGCTGAAATTATTCTACCGCCCGAAGGCACTGCTGGAGGGGCGCAAAGGGGCAGAAGAAGGACTCAGCCTACAGAATCGCCCGGATGGCAGGATCATGCTGGTGAACACCACGCCATACATTTTTGCGATTGGCAGCCTGCTGGACGGAAATGGAAAGAGAATTGCCACGGATAACGAGACGGCACAGAAACTGTTGATGTTCATGCCGGGTGATGAAGTACAGGTGAAGGGTAATGTGGTGAAAGTGGAATCCCTGAATGACTGGGGAAGCTTGCAGACTTGGACAATTAATAAGAAAAAATCGACAGCACCGGAAGTAGCAAAAACAGAGAAAGCAGATACTGCAGTGCAGAAATAATCGCTCCTCCTGAGCACGGAACAGAGGGGTAATAAATGAAGAAAACAATGATGGCAGTCGCCTTGGCTCTGGGTGTACTCAGTATTCAGCCTGTGCTGGCTGCTGAATACAGCGAGAAAACGCAGTATTTGGGAGTGGTGAACGGTCAGGTGGTGGGTAACAGTGTGGTTAAGGTGACCCGCACACCGACAGACCCGGTGCTGTACCGGAGTGGAGGCACAACGCCTCTTCCCGGCAGCCTGATCATCCGCAACGCAGAATTCAGGACTGCATCAGGTGGCTTGGCGTATATCATGGTGAAGCAGGTGTTGCCGGATAACGGGGAAGCCCGCATCACCCTGAAGACAGCCCTGATGGTTGATGGAAAGAAAGTGGTACTCAGTGCCAGACAGCAGGGTGAGGATGTGGTGATTACCGTGCCTGAGGCACAGCAGCTGATTGAGTTAAGAACAGATGCGCCGTCAGAGCTGGAGATTCCGACCAGCTACCGGGGAAACTTGCAGATAGCGCTGCAGGTGGAGGACTGAGGTTTCATCTCCTTTATCGATGCAAAACATCTGTGACTTCGGACTGAGTCAGATTGGTAAAGGGACTTACCGTATTTTTAAGCGGGAATAACGCAAAGCTATTTGGGGTTAAACACTGTGTTTAATGAAATGCGACTCTTTAAAAGAATTCGCAGGGTAATATTTATGAAATATTAAGGTGTTCATTTTATGAAAAAGACTCTGATTGCACTGGCTGTGGTTGCTTCTACAGCTGTATCTGGTTCTGCAATTGCGGACAGCTGGATAACCGGTGGTACCGGCGGTACTGTTGAAATGGGGGGAACCGTGACCATCGTGGCTGATAGTAATAGTCCGTGGGCGGTAAAAACTGGCGCTGTAGTAAATAACTTGGATGCAAACATTGTGGCGGGTGGTACGGTTGCCACTGTTGCACTGGGAACAGATATTTCTATTTTGAGTATTCGCAGTGATCAAGTATTCAAAGGAAGGGTGGGGATCGCACCACAGATTGACTATAGTGGTGCTGTTGATATTAATTCATTTAGTAAAGGTTATGCGCCATTAACTCTGGAAGTAAAAAATTCTAAAGATGAGAAAATTGGCACTGCAAAAACTTCTATCTTTGCTGTTGCACTGGTTTCGAATGTTTATAGTTCGGGGGGGACGGGCTACCGCAATTCAATGTATGCTCCAAGTGCTGGATACTCTTTTTGGGGAGGGGTGGCTAAATCGAAAGATTTAATAGCTCCATATAACCGTGAGTCATTTTCGTTCGTGACTGAAGCGGCTGCTAATTATACCGAACAGGGGGTTTCTGCTACGCCGGGGACGGGGGCGGGCTTCTTTTCTAATCAAAGTACTCGTTATAGTGGGTTCTATGCATCCGGCATTGAAAAAAGCAAGACTATTGTTATCACCCTTGACGAACCTGCAACATCTAGTGCTATTTCCTGGAAAGCATCCCTTCCAGTTACTGTAAGTTATGCGTAATAGCAGATTGCTATTGGATAACAGGGAATCTTGCAGAAAGGGAAGTTTAAACAATGAATCAGACGTGAGTCAGATTGGCAAAGGGGGGTGTCATTTTTTTAACGGGAATAACAGAATTTCACTCTGGGTTTAAATGATATATTTAATGAATTGCATTTATTAAATGCAATTCGCAAGGTAGTTTTGTAAAAAAGATTGTCAGTAATATTATGAGGGATTTTATGAGAAAGGCTTTGATCGCTCTGGCTGTGTCTTCTACTGTCATATCCGGTTCTGTCATTGCGGCTGACTGGGTCACGGGTGGGACTGGCGGTTCTGTTGAAATAGGAGGTACTTTAACCATAAGTCCTAAACTCACTCCTTGGGAAATTAAAGTTGGCGCTGCAGTACATAACCTGGATGCAACAATTAAGAGTGCTGGGAACACGGTTTCTGTCCCAGTAAATACGACGATTCCTGTTTTGTCTATTCGTACTAATGTGCACGAACACGTGTCGCTATGGGGGGTAAGCCCACAAATTAGCTATGGTAATTTTAACCCAGCCTCGGATATGAGTGAAGCGGGTCTTGGTATGTTAACCGTGGATGTCACTAACGAAGAAGGCAATCAGATTGGTAAAGTGAAATTACCTCTAACTGTTGCTGCTTTGGGGGGGGGGAGTACAATGCATTCTGCTGGTCTTATGGCACCCAAGGCAGGAGATGTATTTTGGGGGGGGGTAGCGACTACCCAAAATATGTCACTTGCCTATGGTGATGCACTCGCCAAACTGACTGCCATTGACCCCGAGACAATTATAAATTTTATGGATGGGCCTAGTGTTGAACAAGATTCCGTTGGTTACATTACTCCAGGCAATGATGGAACAACATATAGTGCAGCGTACGTTTCTGGTATTGAGTCCGGTAAAAACTTGGTAATCACTTTTAATGATGCTGTAAAATCTGGAAGTATTACGTGGAAAGCATCCTTGCCGATTACTGTGTCTTATGTGTAATTTGATTTGTTGAAATACAAGCACTGTTTGTTGCTTATTAAAAGAACCGAATGATTAATTCGGGGGTGAATATCCAGAGTTGGTATATTAGAGCGGTTTTTATCGAAACGCATTTCTAATGCCAACTCTGTAACGTTATTTCCAACAAGATGTTTTTTTGAATTGTTTTTGTTTGTTTCAGATAGGGAACAATGAAAATAATGCATTATTATAAACTCTTTATTTCTGCTTTTGTTTTTATAGTCTTGTTTTATACGACAGCGCTACATGCAAAACTTCTTGATGGCGGCGAAATTCAGTTTAATGGTTTTGTTACTGATGAAGCACCAAAATGGACTTGGCAGATAAGCTCGCCCGACCAGACTTGGTCTGTGGATACTGCTGATGCCCGTACAGAGAATGGGCAACTAATTTTTAATTTGCGTGATAAAGGGGTGCTGCCGTTTCTGGAAGGGCATCTGTATGAGGTAGCTGAGCGTGGTGGTCCCGGATTCACGCCATTTATTACCTTCAGCAGTAACGGGCAGTCCTTCGCCGTAAAGGAAGGCCGTGGCACTACGGCGCAACGTTTTCGCGCCACTGTCCCGGTACGTGACCCTGAAACGGGGAACGTGTTGGGACAGCTTTCTTTTACCCTGAATCAGGGGATGGCAGTCAGTGCCGGTAGACAGGACGACGGGGCATCCGTACCGGCCGGGATGTCGCTGGTCAGTGGACAGAGCGTGACGGATGTACAGTCAGGAGCGCTGCCACAGGGGCTGAAAGCCCGGCTTTCTTCCCTGTTACTGATGAATCAGAATTTTGAAAATGGCATGAATGCGGTGGATAACGGACAGGTTATCAGTCAGGGGATACTGGCTGACGGTCGGGTGATGAATCTGGCTGCGGCATATGCCTCTGCGGTATCGGATTTTGAACTGCGGTTGCCGGCAGAGGGCACGCCTGCATCATGGCAGGCAGGGCTGAATGTGACGGTTGCAGTGCAGTGATGGTTGCAGGGATATAAGGAGAGAAGATAAATGAAAAAGGTGACGTTGTTTCTGTTTGCTGCCAGCCTCCTGCCTTCCTGCGTACTGGCCTGGAACACGCCGGGAGAGGATTTCAGCGGAGAGCTTAAGCTGGAAGGCCCGGTGACCAGCACCCGTAACCCGTGGGTATGGAAAGTCGGACAGGGAAATGAAGGCCTGGAGGTTAAACAGAGCCGCGGTGTTCGTGACGGTGAGCAGGCAATTCCGGTCGCACTGCCGGCGATGACCATTTTACTGGGAAAAACCACCCTGACCACACCGGCAGGACGTGAGGGACTTTCTCCCCGGGTCAGTTACGGAAAGGGGGCTGAGTTTTTTTCACTTGTCTGGACAGCACCTGGAATGGCGGAAGTGACGCTGCCCGTTACCGGAGATAATAACGCCCGGGCAGGCACATTTGTTTTCAGAATGCAGGCTGCGGGAGTGTTGCGCCATGTGAAGGGCGGGCAATCGGTGTATGCCGGCCTGTATGACGACCTGAATGTGAATGGCCTGCCAGGAGAAAGCACAGCCATGAAGGCTTCTGATATTCCGGGAGTTCTGCAGAAGATGTTCAGTGGCGAAGGCCCCGGCTGGCTGCAGACAATGACCATCAGTGGTTATTCGGGTGTGAGTCATTTCAGTGATGACTCACTGCGTCAGGTTGAAGGTGCGTATGGTGCACAGACTGTGGCAGGCAGTGGTGAATTACGTCTGAACGGCGCGATGCCGGAACGCTGGCGGGTGTCACTGCCGGTAAGCATTGAGTATCAGTAAGCTGGATAATAGTCCGGTGCTGAATATTATTTATCTTCAGAACTTCAGCGTGTTGCCGGTATATTTTTGCCTCAGACGGAGTGCTGACACAGTTTCTGGATATTTCATAGGAGGTATGCAGGGGGGGGGCGGGGCTCCGGAAGGTTGGGACCTGATTATTGTGGCGCTGAGTGTGGGACCGGTTGCCGGATGGGGACATCTGCCCTCAATTCGTGAATTGGGAGTGGAAATGTCTGGGGATATGCTGGTTCTGGTACCGAAAAGACTGAAAATGTTGCGGAATGTCTGTCCGGTATACAGTGAGAGCAGTTGTTTGTACAGACGGGCTGAACTTAAAACAACGTGAGTGCGGTCCGTATTGGCATTATGCCCGGCTGGCAGAAAATGTGAGGGTAAGGGACAGCATATTGTTGATGGAGTCTGCGGGGTTGCTGTTGCCTCTGACGGAAAAAATGCTGAGCTTGGCAGTAGACGGACTTTCGGAGATTAACGAGGCGAAAAGTGAAAAAAATAAGTTCAGTGATAATTCTTTGTGTGTCATTTTTTGTTCTGCAAGGATGTAGTGACTCTAAACACCTAAAACAAACTACTAATACTAATACTAATACTAATACTAATACTATGGATTCAGAACAATATCAATATATGAAGCAATGTATAAAGAACGCAAATGCACTGGTAAATCTTAATGAGAAATATAAAAGCACATTGAAAGAAATTCATTTTCTTATTAGTGAAGCTAAATCTTACGCTACAAGTAATGTCTCCAGTTATGTGGAAAAAACAATTACACCCTTGTTCGAGTATAAAATAAATTATAAATGTAATGAGATTGAACAAGAGCTTATTGAAGAGTACAATAATAAGATTCAATCCGCATCGGTGGTTAAGGTGCGATAATGAAGGACAATGAAATAAAAAGTTTTTTGCTTTTATTATTTTTATTTCCATCTTTTGTTATGGCTGGGGGGCATAAGGATGATTTTTTATCAGATCTATTAAAATTAGATATCAGTGAGCTGGAGGCGTCTTCTGTTCACAGCGAACAGGTTAAAAAAGAAAAAAAACGTAAAAAGATGGCGAATACAGCAAGCCAAAAGGTTTCAGAGCTGTCTGAACTGACGGCACAGATTGCAACTCTCAAACAGCAGAACGCAAAGTTACAGGAAGGCCAGAAAGGTTCTGCAGAGGCACTGGCCAGAAAAGGGGCAGAGCTGTCTGAACTGACGGCACAGATTGCAACTCTCAAACAGCAGAATGATAGATCGTTAGATAAAAAGAATCCGGGGGATACGCTGTCTTATTCGTTAGGAGCATTATATTTACAGAAAGCGATGATAGAGTCAAAGGAACTTGAAATCAATGGACTTCAGATATCGGAAAAAACTTTGACTCAGGGCTTTAATGATGCCTCTAATAAAAAATTGAAACTTTCAGGAAAAGAAATTAATGATGCATTATTACTGGCGAACAGGAAGGTTCAGAGTAATACTAAAAAAACAGAAGCCTTGTTAAGGCAGAAGATTGGTAACAAACAGTACAGAAAGATTCAATTAGGTGTATATTTGGTTGTAAATAAAAAAGGAAAGGAGGCATATTCAGAAACAGATGTGATAAGGTTTGATATGTTTGAAAATAAATTGGATGGGACATCTATTAAAAACACAATGAATGCATCCGTTTTATACAAAAATGCAGATTCATTGATAAAAAAAATTGTTAAACATGGTTTGAGAGGTGGAAAAGTTACTATATATGGCAGGGCCTTATATATATATAAGGTATTGCCCAAAAATATGAGTGGGAATGAAATAATATCAATAACGTTTTCTTTTAAATGATTATCTGATAATGATGAATATTTGCATTGTTATCCGAGGTACCTGTGTTCTGGCAATATTTAGAGTGTAGATAATGATGTGTTTTCAGAGAGGGAGGCGAGCACCACATAATGCCTAGTGAGATTGTGAAAATAACATTTGAGCGCCACGCTGGCCATAATCCGAGTGAAGTAGACCTGACGGTTTAAATGGGACGGTTATGTAAATAGACCCGTTTTAGTTCCATGCATTTTTTGAGAACCAGGGCAAATAATGGTGAAGTCGGTATTCCTTCGGTGTCATATTGTTCAGTGATTCATGCGGGCGTTCACAGTTATATTCTGATAACCATTTCTCCGTAATTTCCCGTGCTTCATTCGTAAGCGTAAAGTGAGAGCCGTATTGACGGCTATTTATTGGTGAGATCTACACAGAGAATAACTATGCCTGCGCATGCCGTACCGATTGATGTGAAAGAAAAAGGAGTGATGTGGCTTTTACCCCCTTACAGTTGGTCTGTCAGACACATTGCACAAAAACTGGCTCTGAGTTCTTCCGTTGTTGTAAAATGGCGACTTGAACTGGTAGAACAAGGCTTATTGCCAAAAAATGAAAGGATTTCCTCTGTGGATGGTGATGAATGGACTCCTGAACGTCGCTTTTCGGTTGTTCTTGAAACAGCTTCATTGTCTGAAATGGAACTTGCCGATTATTGTCGCCGTCAGGGGCTTTTTGTTGAGCAGGTTAAAGAGTGGCGGGTTATTTCGATTAAAGCTCATGAAATAAAGCTTACGGAAAATCGTCATGGAGATAAAGATCTCCATCGGTCAATGGGGTTTGCATTTTTCGCATTGATTCTCCTTTCAGTTCTATCTTGACGCTCCCATGGACCAGTCAATCCAGGATGGCATCAGCATGCATCGAGGGCGATGGTTTCAAACTGATATTGATGTGGGGAGGGTTTTCTGAGCATGGAGGTCAGTCCGTTTTTTATACTGACCTTATTAGTTCAAAGTCCTGATCAGAAGGCTAGGACTTTGTCAGCAATCTGAATTCTTATTTATCTCCCTTACTGGTATATAGTGGTCACATATAATTTCTGCACTATTTTCTTTTGATTTCATATCGACAAAATAGAAGCATTCAATATCATACCCTTGAGTTTTAACTAAATTATTAGCAGGCAAGATTTCAAGATAAACCCTTTGAACTATAATTTTGTAATTTATCCATGACCCTTCATAATGAAAGAAAACATAAATCCCTTTAGTTGTGTTTAATGTAAGTTTGCCTGACTGCTGACTGATGCCAGTTGATTTGATACCTGTGAATGTTTCAACATTAATATTGTTTGATTTACCCAATGCAGGCTGGACTTGAGATAAGCAGTAAATGTTTTCTTTATAGAAATTCATTGATTTTACTATATTTTTGTAACGCACACCTTTCTTATCAAAATCCCCAATAAGATTATCCGTATAATTAAATTAATGTCCATGAACTGTAATTTCCTCCAAATCAACTAAATTCCACTGAGGTAGTGATACGGAAAAATCAAACCATGGAGCACAAATTCCGGCCAAATTCCAGCAATCACTTCTGCGGTATTGACGAGGAGAACATCCAAAAACCTTCTTAAACTCCCGGCAAAAGGATTGTTGGGAGTCGAATAAAAGAAGCGTTGCTATATCAATCATCGTCATTGATGTCAATCTGACTAATATAACAGCCCTGCATAATCTTCTTCGGCGAATATACGTGCATATTTTCATGAAAGGAGATCACTCAATAACTTCCATCGAGATCGGGTAATAACATTTGAACAGATCGCTGAATAACATCGATGGAGATCACTTTTGACTCATTTTGTTATTCAGTGATCTCCATCAATGTTATTGGAACTTCACAGGTGTGTTGATCTGTATCTTTTGCCATTCCGGCAAAGGATACCTATGCCAACAGTTCCAATTTCTATGAGAAAACTTAAAGAAATTCTTAGGCTTAAATACGGTGTTGGACTCAGCCATCGACAAATTGGTCGTAGTCTTGCAATCTCCCCTTCCGTTGTATCCAGATATGCTAATCGGGCGGCTCAACTTGGCATAAAGCAGTGGCCCTTACCTACAGGATGGGATGATACAAAACTAAAACATGCGTTCCTTCAGACCCAGGTTAAGATGAAGAAGCACTCTCTGCCTGACTGGGCTACAGTACACCGGGAACTGCGTAATAAATGCGTGACGCTGCAGCTACTCTGGGAAGAATACTGTGAGCGTAATCCAGGCGGTTTTTACAGCTATAACCATTACTGCCGGATGTACCGTGAATGGCTCAAAACCACTTCACCATCAATGCGTCAGGTACATAAAGCTGGCGAAAAACTTTTCGTTGATTACTGTGGACCTACCGTTGGCGTTACCGACCCTGAGACCGGAGAAATAAGAACTGCTCAGGTCATCGTAGCTGTTCTCGGGGCATCAAGTTACACATGGGCAGAGGCCACCTGGTCTCAGCAGCTTGAAGACTGGGTGATGAGTCATGTTCGCTGCTTCCAGTGGTTGGGTGGCGTTCCTGAACTTGTTGTTCCGGACAATCTGAAAAGCGCCACATCCAGGGCATGTAAGTATGATCCTGACGTTAACCCTACCTACCAGCAGATGCTTGAGCATTATAATGTCGCAGTTTTGCCTGCGCGGCCACGTAAACCGAAAGATAAAGCCAAAGCTGAAGTTGGCGTTCAGGTTGTTGAACGCTGGATCATGGCCCGAATCAGGCATGAGATCTTCTACAGCCTTGCATCGCTTAATCAGCGCATTCGGGAGTTGCTGGAAAGACTGAATAACAAAATAATGCAGAAGTTGGGTTATTCACGTGCAGAACTCTTCATCCAGCTTGATAAACCCGCACTGAAGCCTCTTCCTGAAGCCAGTTACAGTTACACCCTGGTGAAGAAAGTCAGAGTTCATGCCGATTACCACGTGGAAATCGACAAACATTACTACTCGGTTCCATGTTCGCTGTTAGGCCAGCAACTGGAAGCATGGATCTCCGGAGAACTGGTAAGACTCTTCAATCAGGGGCAGGAGGTTGCTGTGCACCCGCGCAAGCGTACTTATGGCTACAGTACCCGCAACGAGCACATGCCTGAAGCTCATCGACAGCATGCCACCTGGACGCCAGAGCGTCTTCTGGAATGGGCGGGGCACATAGGCAGTGAAACTCATAGTTATGTGCTTCATATACTGAACTCTCGTCCACATCCGGAACAAAGCTATCGCTTCTGCCTTGGACTCCTGAACCTTCATAAAAAATACAGTAAAGCCAGACTTAATGCAGCATGTGCAAGAGCTCTGAAAACAAAGGTATGGCGTCTGTCAGGTATTAAATCGATCCTGGAAAAAGGTCTGGATAAACAACCTGTTCAGGATCCAAAACCAGATCTGTTATCCACGATGGAACACGAAAACGTACGCGGCAGTGAGTATTACCACTGATACGGGATCCAATGATGAATCATCTTTACGAACAACTGACCGCACTTAAACTCACCGGCTTCCGTGATGCGCTTAAAAAGCAACTTGCTCAGCCGGGCACATACCAGGAGCTGGGCTTCGAAGAACGCCTGTCATTACTGACAGCAGAAGAACTAACCTGCCGTGAAAACAGGAAGGCAGAGCGTCTGATCAAACATGCACGGTTCAGACTTAATGCTGAGTTATCAAAGCTGGATTATCGTAACAATAGAGGGCTGGACAGGGCCCTCATCCGTTCACTCAGTCAGGGAAACTGGTTAACCCTGAAACAAAATATTTTACTGACCGGGGCCACCGGCAGCGGTAAAACGTTCCTGGCATGTGCACTTGGTCATAATGCCTGCCGACAGGGATACAAGGTCTACTATTATCGCCTTAAAGCGCTGATGGAACAGTGCTATCAGGGGCATGCTGATGGAAGATACAGCAAACTTTTGACCAGGCTGAATAATAGCGATCTGCTGCTTCTGGATGACTGGGGGCTGGAACCTCTCTCATCAGAACAGCGTAGCGACCTGCTGGAAATAGTGGATCTGATGTACCAACGAGGCTCAATCATCGTAGTGAGCCAGTTGCCGGTGGAAAACTGGTACAAAATGATCGGAGACTCCACACATGCGGATGCCATCCTAGATCGACTGGTTCATGGCAGTATCAAGATCGAACTTAAAGGAGAATCAATGCGGAAAATACAATCTCCGTTGACCGAAGGAGATCAGTGAAGGTAATTTAAAAACGGTTCTGTGAAAGTGACACGAACCGATCTCCATCGATGTTACTCACCGATCTCCTTCACGGTAATACGCACCTGGCGGTCAGGCAAATGCAGAGTAGACCGCTCCTGACTTCCATGTATAAGCTGATGCAGGAGAAAGAACACACGTTATCGAAGAAATGTCGTCTGGGAGATGCGTTCCGGTATATCAGGAAGCACTGGGCTGCGTTGTGCAACTTCTGTGATGATGGCCTGGCTGAGGTAGATAATAATGCCGCAGAAAGAGCGCTTCGTGCAGTCTGTCTCGGGAAGAAAAATTATGTGTTCTTCGGCAGCGATCACGGTGGCGAGCGTGGAGCACTGTTGTACGGGCTGATCGGCGAACGGTATAGATCCGGAAGCGTATCTGCGCCATATCCTGAGTGTACTGCCAGAATGGTCTTCCAACCGTGTTGACGAACTCCTGCCATGGAACGTAGCACTCACCAATAAATAAGTGTCAATACGGCACTCCGTTAACGCTTACGTATACTTCGCAACAGCGGCTAGATGTCGTTGAAAAATCAAATAAAGTAACAC
>ERZ772867.2289-NODE-2289-length-19077-cov-6.797708_pt1 | contig 19077 bp, 11 predicted proteins | sample MGYA00511341_ERZ772867 | MGnify/ENA primary metagenome ERZ772867 (study PRJEB29015, sample SAMEA2737707) | human gut metagenome | biome: human gut; feature: human-associated habitat; material: faeces | place: China | collected 2012 ... | reverse complement strand
GCAGCCACCCAGGCGCCGCCGATGTTCTCGCCCTTGTACCAGACCAGATCATCCTGGCCGCCGGCGCTGCTCCACACGGCGAAGCGGATGCTACTGTAGCCGGTGGCGCTGTAGAGCCGCAGCTTCATCCAGGCGAAGTCGCCGGTGACGATGGCCTGGGCACTCTGCTGAGGCGGCATACCGTAGACATTGGCGGTGGTGTGGGCCACCAGCTTGCCGTCGGCATAGACGTGGATGAAGTAGCCGCCCAGGGTCTTGTGGTTCAACAGCTTCACACCGGCGGACCAGGTGCTGCCGGTGAGGCGGCCGTCGTACCAGACCAGGTCGTCCTGACCGTTGGCATTGCTCCACACGGCGAAGCGGACCTTGCCATACTTGGCGGTGGTGGTCAGGGCCAGCTCCATGGCGGCGTTATCGGCGGAGACGGCAGCCGTCAGGCCGGGCTTGACGCCGGGGGCGGGAGCGGGCAGGCTCTTGACCTGGGCAGTGGTGTGAGCCACCAGCTTGTTCCCGGCATACACATGGATGAAGTAGGTGCCGGTGGTGTTGTGGCGGGCCAGATCCACGTCATAGGTCCAGCTGCCGCTGCCGCCGTTCTTGGCGGTGTACCAAACCAGGTCGTCCTGGCCGCCGGCGCTGCTCCACACGGCGAAGCGGATGCCGCTGTAGCTGCGGGCGGTATCCAGCCGGATGGACATGGTGCGGCAGTTGTCGGACACCTGGGCCGTGACGGTGTCGGGAGCCGGGAGCTTCGCCACCTGGGCGGTGGTGTTGCCGATGAGCCGGTTCTGGCCGGAGTCGGAGGAGTAGGCGTGGATGAAGTAGGTGCCGGTGCTGTTGTGGTTCACCAGGGGCACGGTGCAGGTCCACTGGCCGGAGGAATTCTTCTTGGCGGTGTACCAGGTCAGGTCATCCTGGCCGTTTACGCTGCTCCACACGGCGAAGCGGACGTTGGAGTGGGCGTGGCCGTTGCCGGCGTCCATGGTCACCGTCATGGTGCGGCATTCGCTGTCCACCACGGCGGAGACGGTGTGGCGCTTGGCGGGGGTGCTGGAGGTGTGGGACGCGCCGCAGTAGCGGCAGACGTACTTCACCTGACCTGCGCTGACGCAGGTGCTGGAATCACTGGCCACGGTGTCGGTGTGGCCCACCACGTGGGTGTTCTGGAAGGTCAGACCGTCCAGCAGCTGGCCGTGGATGCCGTGGTTATACACATGGACCAGATACCGGCCCACCACGTTGTACTTGCACATGGGGACCCGGATGGTGTAGGTGCCGTCGCCGTTGGCGGTGGCATTGTACCAGACCAGGTCGTCCTGGCCGTCCTGCTGGCTCCAGGCGGCGGCCATGATGTTGCTGTAGTTCCTGCCCTGACCGGCGGGAGGCGTGATGGTGACCACGATCTCCTTCTCATCGGCGGACATACGGCCCCGCAGCAGCTGATACAGGCGGCCATCGCTGCCGAATTCGTACCAGGTCTTGCCGATCAGGCGGCGGCCGGTGTACATGACGCCGAAGTCATCGCCCAGGTCGGAGGTCTCGAAGTAATAGGTGGCGTCGCCGATGTCCTTCCAGCCGGAGGCAATGCGGCCATTCTCGAAGTACAGGGTTTTGCCGTCGTCCCGCTTGACGAAGCCCGTGGGGCCGCTGACCACCACGCCGTCGTCAAAGACGAACTGCTTGCCGTACAGGGTGACCCGGCCATCGTAGGCGATGCCGCTCTTGTCGAAGCAATACACCTCGGGGTCGATGATGAACCAGCCGGTGTGCCAGGCGTTGTGATAGCTGTACATCCGCAGGCCGGTGGCCTCGTCCCGGGCCCAGCCGGTGTAGCCGGAGTCCTTCAGCTCCACGGTCTGGCCGCAGAAGGAGCAGACCAGCTTGCCGTCACGGACGTATACGGTGTCGCCGGAGAAGTCGTGGCCCTTGTCGCGGCACACGGAGGCGGGCACCCGCATGGTGTAGGTATCCAGCAAGGACTGGGCGCCCTCGGCGCTGACGGAGTAGGTGCGGACGGTCATGGCGTCGGCGGTGGCCTCCACGGCCAGGTACAGGGAGTCATACTCCTGGGACACCTGGGCAAAGTGGAAGTCGGGGTTGTTGACGGCCTTGTACTCGGTGCTGCGGGACTTTTCGCCCAGGTCGCCGCAGATGTAGTACAGCACGCCCTTGCCGTAGGTGGCGGGCAGGCGGCCATTCTGGGCGGCCTCGGACACGGGCTGGCCGTTCTTGAGGACCATGGTGCGGGCATAGCTGTGGTCATGGCCGGAGAACACCACATTGATGCCGGCGGCCTCAGCGGCGGCGGGGATATAGCGGTTGAAGGCCTCGCTGCTGCCGTTGGGATTGGTGTAATACGCGGGCTGGTGGACCGCCAGCACCTTCCAGGTGCAGTCGGACTTGGCGGCGTCCTGGATCAGCCACTGGCAGGCATCCTCCAGATTGGCGGCGAAGTTGATGACCGCCACGTACACGTCGCCGTATTCCACGGAGTAGTATAGCCGGTCGGGCAGGGTCCACAGGCTGGCGGCGTTGCCGCCGGACAGGTCGCCGTAGTACTCATGGTTGCCCATGACCTGCACCACGGGGAGGTCGGCGTAGTTCCGGGAGAACACGTCCAGGATCTCGCTCCACTGGCCCAGGTTGCCGCCGTTGTCCACAAAGTCGCCGGTCTGGATGCCGAAGTTCATGGACTGGCCGTTGATATTGGCGGCAATGGCGTTCATCAGCCGGATCTCATCCTGATCGCTTTCGACATTGCCGGAGAGCTGGGTATCGCCGATGACGAAGAAGCGGGTGGTGTCCGCGCCGGGCTGGCTGGTGGTGAAGGTCATGTTTTCAGACCACTTGCTGCCGTCACCCACCCGATAGACGTAGGTGGTGCCGGGCTTCAGGCCGGTCAGGGACACGGTACTGACATAGGCCGCGTTGCCGGAGGTGGTGAACTCCCGGAGGGTCACCTGACCCTGGGCACTGGAGGGGAAGCTGCCCTTGAAGCTGCTCTGCTGGCAGTACTGGACCGTGGCCTTGGCCTGGGCCGTCAGGGGATTGGTGACCCAGGTGATGTTCTGGCAGCTCTGGGCATTGGGGGTGGCGTTGAGCTGCACGAAGCTGGGCATACCATCGGCGCTGCCGCCGGCCCGGCGGGTGACGATGACCGTCTCAAAGGAGCGGTGTTTGTCCTTCCGGGCGGTGACGCCGGTACGGGAGCCGGCGGAGAGCTTGTTGAAGTAGTCGGTGCTGACCTGGCCGGAGGCGTTGGTGGTGCCGATGCGGGTGTCGCCCACATACAGGTCCACACCGGAGGCGGCCTTGCCGTTGATGTCCTTCACATACAGCCGGGCCGCTGCCGCGCCCTCCACCATGATGTCGGAGGTGACGGTGTAGTAGCCCTGCATGGGCAGGCGCAGGCTGCCGGTGGAGGTGGTGTAGGTGACGCCGTCACAGGTGTAGGTCACGGTGACGGAGATGGGCAGGCTGTCCAGCGCCGTAGCCCCGGCGGGCATGGGCATGGTGAAGGTGAACAGGTCCTTCCCGGCAGAGCCCGTGCGGGTCATATTCACGGTGACGGTCTTTTCGGTGGTGGTGCGGCGGGCGGCAGAGCTGGAGCCCTGGAAGCCGGAGCCGTAGGCCAGGGAGGCGCAGGTGTTGAAGGCACCCTTGCCGCCGTTTTCGTCGGTGTCGAACAGGTCCACGTTGCCGTACACGATCTGGGCGGTGACGGAGTCGATCTTACCGGCGTTGGGGGAGGTGACGGACACCACGTAGTTCTCGCCCACCAGGGCATAGGACGGGATGTCCAGGGTCACGGTGGGGATATTGGCGGTGCCCTTCACGGTGAAGGAGCGGGTGACGCTGGCCCGGTTGCCGAAGCCGTCCATGATCTCCACCTTAATGCTGTGGCGGCCATTGGGCAGTGTCACGGTGCCGGTAACGGCCTGGTCGGTGTTGGCGAAGTTCCGGATATCCTGGCCGTCGATGGTGATGACGGTGTTCTCGGCGGACACGCCGGTGCGGTTCTCACCCTGGGGATCATAATACCCGGTAAAGAATTGCAGCTCATTGTCCGTCAGGACGGTGGAGCCGTCCTCGGCCAGCTCCGTCAGGTCGGAATAGCCGGTGAGGGAGGAGCTGCCGCCCCGGACGGAGGTGATGACGGGGTTCTCCAGGTCGTCGGCGGTGGTGCCGTATACCGCGCGGATGTTGTCCACATACAGGCTGCCGGCGGCCCGGGAGCCGCAGGTGATCTTGTTGCCGTCCACGTCGCCGGTGCCGCCCTCGATGATGATGGTCCACAGCAGCACCTGGCCGGCGGTGATCTTCAGGGGGTGATTCTCCACGTCCTGGGCCTTGTCATACACGCTGCTGAGGTCGGCCTCCACATACTTCCAGCCGGACCAGTTGATGCCGGTGTACTGGGTGGTGGTGTCCACGGTCTGGCCGGCGGCGTTGACAGTGGTGGTCTTCAGGTGCAGCAGGCTGGTGGTGACGTACTTTTCCCCGTTCCAGTAGGACACGCTGGTGGACAGCCAGTAGTTGGGCGTGCCCTCGGGGGCGTAGACCCACATACCCAGGGCAGTGGGCTTGCCCTCGATGACCACGTCCTCGCCGCTGTAGCGGAGATACTCGTTGGTGTTGTTGGTGCCGGAGATCTTGGTATAGTCGTAATGATACTCCAGGGACTTCTGACCGAAGCGCACGGGGCCTTCATCGGAGCCTACCCGGCGGGCGTACATATCCCACGCGCCCTCCTGGGCGGTGGCGATGGCGCCCACATAGTATTCATAGCCCATGGAGCGGAACAGGGTGGCGGGGTCCTGGGCGCAGTCCCAGCTGTAGGGTGCGCCGGCGGAGTTGCAGTCCCATTCCGCGTTGCTGCTGATAAAGTCGGGGCATGCCAGGCCGAAATCGGTAATGGGCCCGTAGGGGATGTCCAGACCGTTGGGATCCTTGCTGACCTGACCGGCCACGCCGAAGCCCGCGTCGCTGACGCCGGGCAGATTATGGGCGCTGTGACCGGAAAAGCTATTCAGGTTGCCCCACACGGCGTTGGCACCCACGTTCACGCCGGACTTGGAGCTCTCGTCCTCAAAGTCCATAAGGACGGTGGGCATCTTGCCGATCTCCACGGTGACGGTGTCGGTGAGCTTCTGGCCGTTGGCCTTGGTGTAGGTGACGGTGATCTCCGCCTTGCGGGTCTGGCTGGCCTTGGCCGCCGTGTGGAGCCGGTTGTCCACGATGGTGCCGATGCCGTCGGCGGAGACGCCCTCGGTCAGGGAGCGGATGCTCCAGGTGAAGTCGCCGTCGTGATAGTGGATATCCCGCAGGCTGCTCTTGACGGTCAGGCCCAGGTCGCTGGTCTTTTCATAGTCCAGGGACAGGCTCTTGCCGGAGAAATACACCTGGTCGGGCTCGGCGATGGTGACGGAGGCGGAGCCAACGTCCTGCCCCTGATAGGTCAGGCGGACCCGGACCTCGCCCACATAGCCCTTGGCGGCGGTGAACACGCCGGTGGAGGCGTCGATCCGCCCGGCGGCGGGGGTGTCCAGCACCCAGGTCAGGCCGCTTTCCGGCAGGTCGGCCGCGCCGCCTGCGGAGTCAGCGCCCAGGGCCGTGAAGGCCACCTGGCTGCCGGGGGTATAAAGCTCATTCTGGGGGCTGACGGAGGCGTGGTCGAAGTCGCCGTCAAAGCGGGCGGTGGACACCACCAGCAGGGCATCGGACACGGTGCGCTCCAGACCGTCGCTGGGGCTGTTGCGCACCAGCAGCTCGTCGGTGCCCTCATAGCGGGCGGCCACGGTGGCGGAGCCGCCGCCGTCCAGATAGATGGCGGTGACGCAGCCGGCATCCTTCAGGAAGCTGGCCACCTCATACATGCTCATGCCGATGGACATGGGCTCCTGGCGGCCGTCGGCCTCGAAGAACACCACGGAGCCGTCGGCACGGATGCCCACGCTGTTGCGGGGCATGCGGTCGCCCTGGTCCAGGCCGGGGACGATCTGGCCGTTTTCCACCAGCATATAGGGGCCGGAAACGGCCTCCACCACGTCGGAGGTGTCGCTGCCGGCGGGGCGAATGACGGCGGAGCCGTCCTTCAGAATGGCGAAGAAGGGCTCGGCGCCGGTTTTCACCAGGTTGCCCTCCATGATCAGATAGCCGGTGGGGGCGCCGGTCTGCATATTGTAGTAGTCGGCGTTGGTGGCCAGGACCACGCGGCCCTCGGTATCCGAGGCCCGTCCGTAGGCAGCGGCCTGGGCGGTGGTCTGGGACATCTCCCACTTCAGCTTTCCGCCGTCCACCATGGCCTTGCGCTGGGCGGCGGTGCTGCCGTCATAGTAATATCCGGTGTAGCTGGCCTTCAGGGTCACGTCCTTGGACAGGTCGATCTCCGAAAGGTAGCCCACCACCTGGCTGCCGTTGACGTTGCGCATGACCACCTTTTCCAGGGTCACGCCGCTGGCCACGGCATTCTTGGTGCGGGTAATGGGAGTGACCCCGGCGGCGTTGCCGGACTGGACCTCCGCCTGGGGCTGCCGGGCGTCGGGTTCGGCGGTGTCGGGCTGGGTCTGCTGGACGACAGCGTCCGGCTCCGGCTCCTGGAGCCCGGCGGCCCAGGCCTGGGGCATGACCAGGCTGGCTGCCATCAGCAGCGCCAGAAGCAGTGATAGTGCTCTTTTCATCTTTTTCCTCCGTTACAGTTTGATTTCCAACACTTGATCGGGGTGCTCTCTCCGGGGTGCGGTCCCTCCTTTCAGTTCACGGTGGCGGTGGTGTGGGCCACCAGGTTCTGTCTGGTATTGCCGTAGACATGGATGAAGTAAGTGCCCTTGTCCTGGTGCTGGGACAGGTTCACGGTATAGGACCAGTCGCCGTTGGACTGCCTGACCGCCTGGTACCACTGCAGGTCGTCCTGGCCGTTGGCTGCGCCCCAGGTGGGGAACCAGACCTTCGTCAGATCGCTGCGGCCCGTCAGGGTCACGGTCATATAGCGGCCGCCGTCGTGGAGGCGGGTCCATACCTGGGGGGACACCACCTGGGACACGGAGGCAGTGGTGTGGGCCACCAGGTTCTTCTTGTTGTTGCCGTAGGCGTGGAGGAAGAAGCCTCCCGCGCTCTTATGGTTGGCCAGAGGCACCCGGCAGGTCCAGGAGCCGTCCGGCTGCTTGGTGGCCTCGTACCAGCGCAGATCGTCCTGGCCGTTCACGGCGCTCCAGGTGGGGAACCAGACCTTCGTCAGGTCGCTGCGGCCCGCCAGGGTCACGTCCAGATACCGGCCATCGGCGGACAGCACCGCCTGCATGCCGGAGCGGACCGGCTGGGGGGGCTGTTCGGGCTGGGAAGGCTGGGAAGCCTGAGGTACGGTAACGGTGGTGTGGGCCACCAGATTCTTCTTGGTATTGCCGTAAGCGTGGATGAAGTAGACGCCGGTGCCGGAGTGGTCCGACAGGGCGATGCGGCAGGTCCAGGAGCCGTCGGCCTGCCTGGCGGCCTCGTGCCAGCGTAGGTCGTCCTGGCCGTTGACCTGGCTCCAGGTGGGGAACCAGACCTGGGTCAGGTCGCCGCGGCCCGTCAGGGTCACGTCCAGATAGCGCCCGTCGGCGGACAGGGCGGCCTTCATCTCCGGCCCGGGGATCTTCTCCACATAGGCGGTGGTGTGGGCCACCAGGTTCTTCTTATTGTTGCCGTAGGCGTGGATGAAATAGGTGCCGGTGGTGTTGTGGCGGGACAGGGCCACGGAATAGGTCCAGGAGCCGTCGGCCTGCTTCTTGGCCTCGTACCACTGGAGGTCATCCTGGCCGTTCTTCTCGCTCCAGGTGGGGAACCAAACCTGGGTCAGGTCGCTGCCGCCGGTGAGGGTCAGGTTCAGATACCGTCCGTCAGCGGACAGGGCCGCCTTCAGGGCGGGCTTTTCCGGCTGCACCAGGTTGTCCACCACCACGGTGCCGTGGTCCAGCAGACCCTGGGGCAGGCCGTTCTGATTGTAGACATGGACCATATAGGTGCCGGTTTCCTGGTGGTTGATCAGGGGCACCTCGGCCACCCAGCGGCCATTCTGCTGCTTGGCCTGATACCAGTGCAGGTCGTTCTGGCCGTCCTGCTGGCCCCAGACGGCGAAGCGCAGGGAGGTCTGGCTGGGAGTGGAGTAGGTCAGGTACATCACCGTGCGGCTGGCGTTGAAGTAGTACCCCAGCTGCTGGGGGCGCACGGTGGGGGTAAAGGCATTGGCCCGGCCGGTGAGCCAGGTGCGCACCCGGCTGAGGGCCTCGTCATAGGTGGGGGCGAAGGGGGTGCCGCCGGGCTTGGGATTGGCGGCGCCCAGGGTGCTCCAGCGCAGGTAATTCAGGTCGGCGGAGACGCCGATCTCGTCCCGCAGGCCGTCCACCTGACCGGCCATACCGGTGAGCACCGGCTTATACCGGGTGTACAGCTCCTGCACCCGCTGATAAAACGCCGGGATGTTCAGCATCTTCTTCATCAGCACAGAGGTGCTGCTGGCGTTGTAGTCGGTGACCTTTTCGTTCTTGTTGCCCATGCAGGTGTCAAAGTCCCACAGGGGGCCCACATGGAGCACGTCGGACGCGCCGTCCTGATACCAGAAGAAGCTGGTGAAGAAGGACTCGCCGTTGAGAACGTACTCGTTCATCAGATAGTAGCGGGCCAGGGAGTCCACGTCGATCATTTCATTGAGCTGGCTCAGGGACAGATTCTCCCAGCCCTGGGAGGTCAGCGCCGTGGTCAGGCGGGTCATGGCCGTCTGGAAATTGGTCATGGCCTGCTGAATGTGTTCGTCGTCCTCCTCCACGATCTCCTTCAGGGCGAAGTAGCTGTTCAGCCGCCCCTCGAAGAAATAGTGGTCCTCGTCCGTGGCGAAGCCGTTGTCCAGCTCGAACATGGTCCCGGCGGGGTCCTGCAGGTTCAGGCGGCCCTTGCCGATCTCGGCCTTTTCGCCCAGCAGGTACACGCCCAGGTACTGGCCGTCTATCCACAGGTCCACATATTGATATTCCGTCACGAAGGGGAAGTCCATCTGCTCCGCCGCGTCATACACCAGCCGGGTGCGGATCATGCTGTCGTCGGAGGCGTTGGCCAGCAGAATCCACTTCTTGGCGGCGGGCATACCCAGCACGGAGGTCTTTTTGCTGAACTTGATCTGGTAGGGCTTTTTGGCGTATTCCCGCCAGGTGGAGTTGCCCCGGCCCTTGATCTCCACGGTGCCGGTGAGGACGTCGTCCCCGTCCGTCAGCACCAGGTCGTTGCCGGGATACTTCACGTCCTTGTCCTGGTGGATCTGGTCCAGGGTGGTACCGTTGAGGGTCAGCCGCAGGCTGGGCAGACTGCTCTGCCGCAGGCACACCGTCTCGGTTCTGCCGCCCTCCAGGGTCAGGGTCACCCGGTCACGGTCGGCGAAGGCCCCGGTCAGGGTGCCGCCCTCCCGGTCCAGGGCGCCGGCGGAGGCCGCCGTTACCCTGCCGCTGAAGGACAGAACCGTGTCCGCCGGGCTTTCGTCCTGGGGCAGGAACAGGTACCACACCCCGTCCTTTTCGGATTGGTACCCCTGGTTGGTCCACTGCCGGGCGTCCACGGCCCAGCAGCGGAAATCGTTGTCTCCGGCGAAGGCCGTGGCCGTCAGCAGCACCGTCAGCAGGAGGGCCGCCAGCAGCGCCCACAGCCAGGCGCCGGATTTTTGGATTGCTTTCATGCATCTTTCTCCCATCTGAAAGGATAGAGCGGCTGCGGGCAATTTTACACGATAAAGCGCCGCTGTTCCGCTAATTACACTCTATTATAACAGGTACACTGCGAAATATCAACCGCTTTTTGCTGCGTGCCCGCCAAAAATCAGGTAAATTTTTGGATGAAACGTATAAAATAAGAGCTCCCGGCGCGGCCGGAAGCTCTCATTTTATGCAATTATGGGGATCCACTCAGTCCTCACGGCTGGCCAGCACGTTCATGGAGACGGGCTCGTCGTTGGCAACGGGGGCAGACAGATTGACGCTGGAATAGCCGCCCCGCAGGTCGGAGCCGTCCTCAAACGTCTTGGTGCAGCGGTCATACTCCACCTGTATCACGGAGGCGATGGTGTGGCGGCCATAGTCGTCCAGCTTGGCGTACTGGTCCAGGATCCGCTGGGTGTCCTCCGTCAGGTGGATGTTCTCCTCGCCCAGGGCGCAGATGCCCAGTGTGCGGCAAATCTGGACCACCGTGTCAAACGAAGAACCGCCGATGCCGTTGTGCAGTGCGCTGTTGATGGTGGACAGAGGAATGCCAACTGCAAAAGCAAACTGCCGGACGCTCTTGTACTGGCGGGAAATTTCGTCCCGTACGATGTTGGTAAGTTTGTCCATAATTCGACCCTCTTTACTGTAGATTCCAGAAGCAGCTTTGCTTCCGGATAAACTAATTATAACAAGCCGTACGAGAAATCGCAATAGGGAAACGTGAAAAATAATAATTTTTTTACAATCTGCCGCTATAAATAAATCCGTATGGGGGCAATTTCCTCTTTTCATTTGGGCACCTGTGTGATACACTGTACAGGATAGGGGGGAGGGCTCCTGTGAAGAAAAAGTGGTCGCCCCGGACGGCTGCGGGGCAAATTGCGGTGCAGCTGGTGCGCCGGTATTATCTGCATGACGTGGGCCGGGACAGCGCGGCCCTGACCTATTACCTGCTGTTTGCGCTGTTTCCGCTGCTGGTGTTCATCAGCACCCTGCTGGGCATCCTGAAACTGGACGTGGACAGCGTGACCCAGGTGCTGTCCCAGATCGTTCCGGCGGACGTGATGTCGGTGCTGGAGTCGTATCTTGAATATGTGTCCGCCAACGCCAGCCGCCAGCTGCTGTGGTTCAGCCTGATTTTCTCCGTCTGGTTCCCCATGCGGGCCACCAGCTGCCTGCTGCACTCCCTGCGCAAGGCCTTCGGCCTGGGTCCGCCCCGGAAAATGCTGGTCAATCAGCTGGGGATCCTGCTGTTCACCGTGTGGCTGATCCTGACCATCGGACTGACGCTGCTGCTGGTTACGGTGGGCCGCCGGGCGCTGGAGTTTCTCTCCGGCCTCATCGAGCTGCCGGCGGGATTCATCGACCTGTGGAGCTATCTGCGGTTTATCGTTCTGGGCGTGGTGATGTTCCTGATGCTGACGGTGCTGTATATGCTGGCACGGGGGCAGCGGCGGCCTTTGAAGGAAGTGGCCCCCGGGGTGGGCATCTCCCTGGCGGCGTGGATGGTCCTGTCCCTGGCCTTTTCGTATTATGTGGAGAATTTTGCCAATTATTCCGTGCTGTACGGCTCCATTGCCACGGTTGTGGTGGTGCTGCTGTGGCTCTATATGAGCGGCACGGTGCTGATTATGGGCGCGGAGTACAGCGCCGTGATACTGCGCCGCAGGCGCAGTCGGCTGCCGGAGAGCAGCGGAGAGGAGCAAGCATGAAGATCATCATTGTGGGCAACGGCAAGGTGGGCTATGCCATTGCCCGGCAGCTGGCGGTGGAGGATCACGACATCACCATCGTGGACGACGACGCCGCGGCCCTGCACCGGGCCGACAGCACCCTGGACGTGATGTGCGTGGAGGGCAACGGCGCCAGCATCAGCGTGCTGGACGCGGCGGGGGTCCGCGGCGCGGACCTGGTCATCGCCGTCACCAATCTGGACGAGACGAACCTGGTGTGCTGCCTGATCGCCAAGAAGCTGGGGGCGCAGCACACCATCGCCCGGGTCCGGAACCCGGAGTATCGCCGGGACGCCGGAATGCTGAAGCGGGAGATCGGCCTGGATATGCTGATCAATCCCGACCTGGGGGCGGCCCGGGAGATCGCCCGGATCCTGAGCTTCCCGGCGGCCTTCTCGGTGGAGCCCTTCGCCGGAGGGCGCATCGACATGATCGGCTTCCGGGTGACGGAGGAGGACTCCCTGGCGGGGGTGTCCCTGAACGATTTCCATCGCAACCGCCTGGCGGAGGTGCTGATCTGCGCCGCCCACCGGGGGGACGACATCATCATCCCCGACGGCTCCTTTGTGCCCCGCAGCGGGGACAAGCTGTACATGGTGGGGACCAAGGCGGAGCTGCAGAAGATGCTGCGGGGCATCGGACGCACCCTGCAGAAGGTGAAGAACGTGTCCATCCTGGGCGGCAGCCGCATCACCATGTACCTGACCTGGGAGCTGGCCCGCAGCAATACCAAGGTCCGGATCGTGGAGATGAAGCACGACAAGTGCCTGCGCCTGTCCGCCGAGCTGCCCGGGGCCATGATCATCGAGGGCGACGGCACCGACGCCGACCTGATCGAAAGCGAGAACATTTTCGAGACCGACGCCTTTGTGGCGCTGACGGACCGGGACGAGGAGAACCTGCTGATGGCGCTGACGGCCCAGCGGGCCGGGGTGCCCAAGGTGCTGACCAAGATGACCCGTCCCAACTACATGGACCTGGTGCAGGAGACGAAGCTGGGCAGCATCATCAGCCCCAAGGACCTGACCTCCAACCAGATCACCCGCTATGTCCGGGCCCTGGCCAACTCCCAGGGCAGCACTGTGGAGAGCCTTTACAAAATGCTGGACGGCTCCGTGGAGGCGTTGGAATTTACCGCCACGGCCTCCAGCCGGTCGGTGCTGGACAAGCCCCTGAAGGATCTGACCCTGAAAAAGGGCGTGCTGCTGGCGGCCATTGCCCGGGAAAACAAGATCATCATCCCCGGCGGTCTCACCACCATCCAGGAGGGGGATCATGTGGTGGTGGTCACCAAGTCCCAGGTGTTCGATGACCTGACAGACATCCTGCTGTAAGTAAATAAAACGAGCAAGAAAAACCCTCCGGCCTGGCGGGGGGTTTTTGCTTGCCGGATAGCCGAAGCATGGTCAGGGCCGCGTCTGTCTGGCGCGCCGGAGTGCCGCCAGACGGTCCCATGCCCCCATGCCCGGGCGGTAGACCAGCTCGCCGATGTCCACGCAGAGGACCGCCGCCGTTATCAGGGGGATCGCCAGCATGGCGATGTTGGACCGGGCCAATCGTTTTTGGATGGTCATGAGAACCACTCCTCCCTTATAGTCAGGCTGATTATATCACAGAATGCGGCGGCTGTGGTTAAATAATCCTTAAACAAGGTTGCTTTTCCGGACAAAAATGGTATGATAGACATGACGCGAAAGACAACGGACCGAAGTGGAGCGTAAACTATGACGGCATTTCTGCAACAATATATTTCCCCGGCGCTGCCGGTGATCCTGTGGCTGTTCCGGGGTGTGACCGCCGGGCTGGCGGTGTGGCTGCTGGTGCGGTGCTGCAAGTCCCTGTTCCGGGGCCGGGACCGGGAGAGCTGGGGCTTTGTGACCCTGTCCAACGGCGCGCGGTACGAGCTGTATCACTGGGAGAACGTCATCGGCCGGGCCCGGCGGGCGGATATCCGGGTGAATTTTCCCTCCGTGTCCCGGACACACGCCATTTTGCAGCGGGACGACGGCGGGACATGGCGGGTCGACCCCATCAACCGCAGCAGCGGGGTGCTGCTGAACGGAAAGCGGACGCTGGAGCCTGCCAATCTGAACCCCGGGGACTCCATCGCCCTGGGCGGGGTGGAGCTGTTCTTCTTCCCGTCGGAGCAGCCCCAGCACACCGGGCAGCCTAAAAAGCGGCCTAATCCCGTGGGCAGTCTGTGGCTGCTGACGTTTATCCAGCTGCTGCTGTGGGGGCAGTTTGCCCCGAGCTTCGGAGCGGAGAACATCTATCCCGTCAGCGCGGGCTTTTTCGGCCTGTGCGGCCTGGGATGGGCGCTGTACGGCGTCAGCCGGAGGCTGCACCGGCGGCAGTTTGACCTGGAGACCCTGGCGCTGCTGCTGGCTACGGTGGGCTTTGCCATCACCGCCGCCTGGGACCCGGGCGCTCTGTACAAGCAGCTGGCGGCGGTGGCCCTGGGCATGGGCATCTACTGCGTGCTGGTGTGGCTGCTGGGGCGGCTGCAGCTGGCGGTGAAGCTGCGGTGGCCGGCGGCGGGACTGGCGGCGGCGCTGCTGGCCTTCAACGTGGTGATGGGGGAACGCATTTTCGGAGCCAAAAACTGGATCTCCGTGGGGTCCATCTCCTTCCAGCCGTCGGAGCTGGTGAAGCTGGCCTTTGTGCTGGCGGGGGCCGCCACCCTGGACCGGCTGTTTGCCAAGCGGAACCTGATCTTCACGGTGCTGTTCTCCGCCTATTGCGTGGGGTGCCTGGCGCTGATGAGCGATTTCGGCACGGCGCTGGTGTTCTTTGTGGCATTCCTGTGCATCGCCTTTCTGCGGACCGGCGACCTGGCGTCCATCGTGATGATGACGGCGGCGGCGGGCTTCGCCGGGGGCCTGGTGCTGCACTTCAAGCCGTATGTGGCCCAGCGGTTCACCGTGTGGCGGCACGCCTGGGAATTTACCCAGACCACCGGCTATCAGCAGAGCCGCACCATGTCCGCTGCTGCGTCCGGCGGCCTGTTCGGCACGGGGCCGGAGGACGCGTGGCTGAAATATGTGGGGGCGGCCAACACGGACCTGGTGTTCGGCGTGGTGAGCGAGGAGTTCGGGCTGCTGCTGGCCCTGGTGTGCGTGGGGGCGGTGATGGCCCTGGCGGTGTTTGCCCTGCGGTCCGGCGACAGCGCCCGGTCCGGCTTCTATGCCATCGCCGCCTGCGCCGCGGCGTCCATGCTGATCTTCCAGACCACCCTGAACGTGCTGGGTGCGGTGGACATTCTGCCCCTGACCGGCGTTACGTTTCCCTTTGTGTCCATGGGCGGGTCCAGCATGCTGTCCTGCTGGGGGCTGCTGGCCTATCTGAAGGCCGCCGACGTGCGGCTGCCGCCGGAGGAAAAGTCACCGGAGGACAAGCCGGAGAAGCCCGCCCCGAAGCGGGAGGGGTTTTTTGAGGATATGCCGGAGATCCCGGTGGATGAGATATTCGGGAAGGAGGGGCGGTCTTGAAACAGGTAAAGCTGCGGTCCATGCTGCTGGCGGCGCTGGTGGCGGTGCTGGCGGCGGGAATTTTGCTGTTCTGCGTGCGCTATGTGGTGCGGGGCGGGCAGTGGGCCGCCTTCTCCGCCAATGACCACGCCTATCAGGAGGGGCGGCTGGCCCTGGGTCAGGTGCTGGACCGCAACGGGGTGCTTTTGTATGACGGGGCCTCCGGCACCTGGGCGGAGGACGGCTCCATCCGCCGGGCGACGCTCCACGCGGTGGGGGACCGGGATGACAACATCTCCACCTCCGCCAAGGCGGCCCTGCGGCAGCGGCTGGTGGGCTTCGACCCCCTGACCGGCACCTCCGCCGGAGGACACAAGGTCTATCTGACCATTGACGCGGAGCTGAACGCCGCCGCCCTGGACGCGCTGAACGGCCGGAAGGGGGCCGTGGCGGTGTATAACTACCGCACCGGCGACGTGCTGTGCATGGTGTCCAGCCCCACCTTTGATCCGGCGGACCCGCCGGAGATCCGGGACGGGGACAGCCGGTATGACGGCGTGTATCTGAACCGGGTGCTGTCGTCCACGTTTGCCCCGGGCTCCGTGTTCAAGCTGGTGACCACTGCTGCAGCTTTGGAGAATCTGGACGGCGCTCTGGACCGGCACTTCACCTGCACCGGGCGTCTGGAGCTGGACGGCGGCGTTATCACCTGTCCCTATGCCCACGGGGAGATGGACCTGTACGACGCCCTGGCCCGGTCCTGCAACTGCGCCTATGCCCAGATGGCGGTGGAGCTGGGGGGCGAGACCCTGGCTCGATACGCGGAAAAGGCCGGACTGACGGAGAGCTTCACCGTCAGCGGCATCAGCGCGGCAGCGGGGCAGTTCACCGTGGGGCAGGGGGCGGACCTGGGCTGGTCCGGCGTGGGCCAGTATGACGACCTGGTGAACCCCTGCGCGTTTCTGCGATTCTTGGGCTCCATCACCGGCGGCAGGTCCGCAGGACCCCGGCTGGTATATAAGGAGACCACCATGCACGGCATTCCTCTGCCGGGGGACGGCGCGCCGTCGCTGAAGGCCCCCTTTGACGCGGACACCTGCCGGGTGCTGCGGGACATGATGCGCAACAACGTGCAGCAGACCTATGGCCAGAGCATGTTCGGCTCCCTGGCGGTGTGCGCCAAGTCCGGCACTGCCGAGGCCGCGCCGGGGCAGTCGCCCCATGCGTGGTTCGCGGGCTTTGTGGCGGACGAGGATCTGCCCCTGGCCTTTGTGGTGCTGGTGGAAAACGGCGGCGGCGGCGCGGATGCCGCCGGTCCCATTGCCGCCCGGCTGCTGGCACAGGCGGCGGAAGCAGCGGAATAAGAAAACGAGGAGAGCGGCGCTCTCCTCGTTTCTTTTGCTTATTGCTCTGCGGGGGGGTACAGGGCTGACAGCAGGCGGGTATAGACGCCCTCCGGGTCCTGCCGGAACCGGTCCGCCAGGTCCCGGGCCATGGCCTCGGTGGCGGCGGTAAGCTCCAGGTGCAGGATGCTGTCCACATCGTCCCGCAGCCGCAGCTCCACCACATAGGAGCCGTTTTCCCGGGGGATGACCCGGCTTTGCACCTGGTTTCGCCGCAGCAGGCGGCGGTTGTATTCCGCCACGTTCTTATCCGTCCGCAGGCGCACGGAGTAGGGGAGGCTGGACTCGCAGATCCGGCTGTTCCGCAGGCCCTTGTCGGTGATGGCGTACAGCCCGTCCGCAGACAGCGTCAGATGCTCAGTCCGCACCAGATCGGAGAGGCACTCGGCAAAGTCGAAATAGTCCACGCCCTCGTCGCACATGGCCAGATCCCACACGGTATCAAAGGGAATCGGCTCGATCACCCGGGCGGTGATATACAGAATCAGAAACTTGATCTCCAGCTTGTCATGGATAAAGCCGGGCATCCGCGTCACCTCCTTGGAATGGGATTGGATACAATTGTATTATACCGCAGGACCGCCGGGTTTGTATAGTCCGAATTTCCCCGCCGCCGCACCAATGGGAGCCGGGCGCATACACTGGATTGAAAGAGCTTCTCTTTCATCCAGCTACTTATTAGGAGGTATTGCAATGCCCGAGAAAGTTATGCCCGGTCCCGTGGAGGACTCCTGCGGCATCCGGGAGGCGGTTTGCATCCATACCAGGAAGATTTTTGATTCCTGCCGCGATAAGGACTGCATCGAGGACCTGCGGTTTTACCCCAAGCTGCAGTGTGTGGACATCATCAACCGCGCCCTGTCCGTGAAGGGCGGCAGCGCCAAGCTGCTGTACGTCTATGTGGATGTGGAGCCCGTCAGCTTCAACCGGGGCTTCTACACCGTGGATATGCGCTTCTTCTACCATGTGACGCTCCAGGCCTATCTCAGCTGCCCGGTGCCGGTGACGGTGGAGGGCCTGTGCGTCTTTGACAAGCGGGCCATCCTGTTCGGCAGCGAGGGGAACGCCAAGATCTTCTCCTCCGAGATGCGGGCCGGAGAGCCGGATCCCCAGATGATGCAGCGGTCCAACACGCCCATCGCCGTGGTGGAGGCCGTGGACCCCATCGTGCTGGACGCCCGCATCATGGACTGCTGCTGCAAGCGGGACTGCGACTGCGACCTGTGTGAAATCCCCACCTTCGTGGGCGACTGCTTCGGCGGGGAGCTGTCCAGCGGGGACGACAGCCGACGGATCTATGTGACCCTGGGCCAGTTCTCCATCGTCCGGCTGGAGCGGGACACCCAGCTGCTGGTGCCCGTGTACGACTACTGTATGCCCGACAAGGAGTGCGCCTGCGGCGACGGCTGCGAGGACCCCTGCGCTCTGTTCCGGAACATCTCCTTCCCGGTGGGCGAGTTCTTCCCGCCCAACACCGTCAAGCGGCCGGAGAGCTGCGACGACATCAAGAGCTGCTGCAAGTGAGCGGCAGACCAACAGGACCCCGGCTGCTTGCCGGGGTCCTGTTTTGCTACATCCTGTGCCGGTACCAGAGGGTGAGGCCCCATTCCAGAAGCCCCCAGGCGAGGCAGAACCCAACCAGCCCCCAGGTGATCCACATGGGCAGCTCCAGAAAGCGGGCATAGGCCGCGCCGAAATACAGGACCGCGCCCTGCATGACCCGGGCGGCCCAGGCCGCCGCCTTTTCGCAGATCATGGTGTTCCGCTCGTCGTGCTGTTCTTTGTAAGCCTGAACGAGTACCGGGTCGCGAATCCGAATGACCCGACACAGCAGGGAGCCGAGGGAACCGCCCACCAGTACGGACCCACCCGCAGCCAGCAGAGCAAAGACGGGCTTGGGGAGATGCTGGGGGGATTGGAGCGGGACCGCGCACAGCAGAAGCCCCGCCGCGATCAACAGCAGATACCAGCGCTTTTTCATCCCGGCGCACCCCTTACATCTCCCGCTCGTAGCGGATCATGAGATACAGCTCCAGCACGGATTTGGCTACGAAGACACCGGTGGCAGCCAGGGGGACCCACAGGGGCGCATCCAGGCCGATGGAGAGCCATGCCGCCGCCAGAACGCTCCACTGGAGGACCTCGCCGGACACGGCCTTGGCCCGGTTCCGGATAGCCACATTCCGCTCGTCTTTTTGTTCGATGTCGTGCTGCCGGGCCATCTCCGGGTGCTTCGCCTCGTGGCGGAGGTTCAGCAGGGTGGACCCCGCCATGGCCAGCAGGCCGGAGCCTATGCCGCAGAGCATCCCGCCCAGGGAATCGGGCACCCGGCCGTCCAGCAGCAGGGACAGGACCAGCAGGACGATGCCCATGGCCAGAAGTCCCTGGAACAGGCGCTTTTTTTGTGTGCGGTTCATACAGAGTCCCTCCTTCAATACTGACGGCGGTACCAGACGGTGAACATCCAGTCCAGAAGCAGTTTTACGCAGGCCAGGCCCAGCAGGGTGATGTTGACCCACTTGGGCACGCCGAAGAAGTACAGGTAGGCAGCACCAAACAGCAGCAGCCACAGCAGCACGTCCCCGGCCCGGGCCCTGGCCATGGCCCGGATCATGGCGCCCCGCTCGTCGTGGTCCTCCCGGTCCCGCTCCCGCCGGGCGGGGTCCAGGTCTCGGGTGGACAGCAGCTCCGCCATGGCGCAGAAGAACAGGAGGCCGCCTGCAAGGCCAAAAAACCCCGGCACAGCGGCGGG
>ERZ772867.2286-NODE-2286-length-19103-cov-3.363345_pt1 | contig 19103 bp, 23 predicted proteins | sample MGYA00511341_ERZ772867 | MGnify/ENA primary metagenome ERZ772867 (study PRJEB29015, sample SAMEA2737707) | human gut metagenome | biome: human gut; feature: human-associated habitat; material: faeces | place: China | collected 2012 ... | reverse complement strand
AAAGGCAATACTTATGCCGGACTGCAAATTCGATTATCTGCCCTCGCTGATCCACTGGTCCAAAATATTGTCGGAAAAGAGGATATTGATTTAACGCTCCCCGGCAGACAAAAATGCGCTTATTTTATCAGTTCACCGGATACAGATCAATCCAGATCCTATCTGGTAGCCTTATTTTTTACGATTCTTTATAACAGCCTCATTGATTTTGCCGACGATCAGGATAATGGATGTCTGCCTGTAAAAGTCAATATGGTATTAGAAGAATTTAAAAACACAGGACGCATACCTTATTTTCCGGAAAAAATCAGTACCGTTCGGTCTCGTGGGATTGACAGTATCATCACGCTACAGGGTGTAGAGCAGTTAGAAATTATGTATCCAAATAACGAGTACGAATCCATCATGAATGCATGCGATACTCACATTTTTTATAAGACCAATAATAATATCAATGCGAAATATTTCGCCGAATCATCCGGAACCCAGACAACTGAAGAAACAGATATCAGTTACGAAGAGAGTGCGGGAGACTTACTAAAGATACATCCAAGATATAAGGTACGGCAATCTCATGGGGAACGACATGTCTATACGCAAGGTGAAATACGGCGTTTGAACAGAAATCATGTGTTGGTATACATAACACAGGCACCGGTTGTTGAATTAGAAAAAGTGGATTTTTCCAAGCATCCGATGTGTAAAGAAATACGGCCTTGGGTTGCCAGGTATCATGCACCGAAATGGATATTGGATATGTCTGAAAATGATCGAAAAAAATATCATGTGTATGATGAATGTTATAAAAAAGAGAGTATTAAAGATATAGAACTGTGTACACCAGAAGATTTTATGGAACCGTGGAGTGAAGAAAAAGATGCTGCGCTAAAAGCACGTATTGCAATGCAATCCCAAAGAAACGCTGTTCATAGAAACAATACACAACGTTACTCTTCCTCAAAAAAGCAAAGCAGCAACGATGCTAATGATACACAAGCATCTATACCTACAAAAAATACGATCTCAGTATTTAAAGAAAAAGTAAAAATGTGATATCTAAATAAATCCTCATTGGGATAGATCTAGCATCCCAATGAGATCTGTCTCCAAAAGATATTTCCCTTGACAAACTACAATACAATTTGTATATAATGACTTATCACATACTTTATACACACAGAGGGCTATTCGTTAAAACGATAGCTCTCAATCTATATGTTTTGTCTGTCCAACCGGTGAGCTGATTGTTATAGCTATTAAAACAATAATAACATAGAAATAAATAGTAATAAAAACAGTAATAAAAACAGTAATTAGAAATGTAAGGCTGCGAACTCCTAGAAAAATGGGGTTTGTAGCCTTTTTTGATGCGAGAAAATAAAAGAATGTGTATGCATTATGTGATAAAAAACACGGAAAAGATTAAAAAGGACACGAAATAATTGAATGGGTTTAAGATAAAATTTGGAGAGAACTAGATATAATTGAGATTATGTAAGAAAAATATTAAAATATGCGTGAAAAATTTTTAGATGTGGATAAATTTAGAGCAGAAAAAGGAGAATCAAATGAAAGAATGGTAAAATTTTGAACCTTACGGGTGGTATAACAAAGAAAAAAAGCTGAAAATGAGAAAAGTATAAGAAAAATAGAAAAAAAGGCACAACAAAAAAGCCTATGCTGCAGGTCTGATAAAATTGCGTCTGCAGTAGGATCGGAGAAGAGCTCCAAAGTTTACAATGGAGGTATAAGTATCTGCATAATCATTTCGGATGAGAGACAGGCTCTTTTTAATGTTAGTGATCGAATATTCACGGGTAAGTTCGCATATATTCATAATCAAAGATGAATCAAATGTAAAGCCCAACGCAGAAGCATATTCGGAAATCTCATCCCAGAAAGAATGTATGAAGGCATCTGAGGATATCCGAAGATCGTAACCGCTTTTTAGTGTAAAATGTAAGCGTCCATCCACAATATCTGCAAGGAAAAGGGAAGGCTGATGAGTCTGTAGCTTTTGGTATGTTCCCGGATAATTTGTATGTGCTGGCATGATATTTCCAAGATCTTTGAGTTTGTACTCGGAAGTATCTGTGTGATGCAACGAATCATCATCACTTTTTAAAAGCTTAAGGATTTCAAGCCGCAGGGCATTAACATTTGTTATAGATAAGATTTTTTTCATCATATCCGCAGAAAGAGTAAAGTAACCGGTTCCCCCCTGCTGAGCAGACAAGTGCATGGTGTCATAATCATTAATAATAATATTATATGAATCCATTGCGGATGAATGAGAAATTGTTATATAACGGAAAGCGGCTAAGGTCTCAATAGATCGTTTTGCTGTCTCAAGGCATATATGAAGCTGCGATGCGAGCACAGAAAGCGAGAGATCCCGAATAAAATGCAGATCTCCTAATACTTCCTGCGGAAGGGCATATAGGTATAAGTATGTACGAATCATGCTCTTAGGCAAACGCCTATTGGCAAAGTCTTCATTGTATAGATTATACCGTTTGCGATCATTGATATAAGTCTTTTTCACATGACAGAAAGGACAGGAAGAAGCTGCACAGGAAGATGCAATATCTTTCATGCGATCTGATGCGGTACGAATAATAGACAGATCAGGACGCTCTTTTGCCTTTTCGGCAGCAATGGATGCCTTAAGCTCGGCATATGTATTAGCCAGTGGACAAGAAAGCGCTGCACAAGACTGTGTATCCAGTGTATAGGAATATTCATATTTCTCAGAGTAATCTAACATTTTTCCTATGATGCTTCTGATACCGGATTTTGAAATACGCATTAAAGGCTTCAAATCGACTTCATAATGCATAATCTGATTCATTGTACTTCCTCCTTTCCCACTTACTAGTTTGAGTTTAGGAAAAACAAATCTGAATGTCAACGTGTCGTAAAAAAGGGGCTTTTTTCCAGAAAACAGCGTAAAAAAGGCGAATTTGGTTTGGTCGGATCATAAAAAATCGTAAAAAAGGTTCCCATTCAGCAGAAGCATTGGAAAAAATTTTTTTAGTCGTAAAAAAAGGTCTTAAAATACCTAAAAAAATAAGAAAATCGTAAAAAAGGTTCTCACTTTTGAAAAAAAGGGTCAAAAGTCGTAAAAAAAGTTCTCATTTTTAATAGGTTATGGATGGTGTTGCACCCCAAAAGTGTCGTAAAAGAGGGTCTTATTTTCAGTTTCGAGCAAAAAGGTCGTAAAAAAGGTTCTTATTCATGATTTCCGGTTCTAAAAGTCGTAAAAAAGGTTCTTATTTGGAGATACTAAATACGGTGGATGAAAAAAATATAGATACCAGATATTGATTAGAAAAAGAAAAATCGAAAAAAAAGTGCTTAGAGTAACTGAAATAGATTAAAAATCGTAAAAAAGGTTCTCATTTTAGAAGAATAAATGAAAAGTCGTAAAAAAAGTTCTTAAAAAAGGAATAGCCATATCATATTGGCTATTCCTTTGCATTTGATTCATCAAACGGTTCATCTGTCGTTATCTCCGGTGTGGACCGATTATTGCGAAAATCAATATCTGCCCGTTCATCGTCTGTCAACGGAAAGTATGTGATTTTGAAAGCATCGCCATGGAACGCGATTGCTTTTATAAACAATTGGGTATCATGAAACTCCCGCAGTGCCTGTGATAATAATTCAATGTTTTTGGCGCTTTTACGGACACCTAAAGTACGAACGCTTCTTGCGAAGAATGAGTAGCGGTATGTCTGCGTCATTTGCGGATCAATCTCTTTGGAACGATCAAGTCCTAGAGTAAGGATTGTGCGCTCGCGTTGCAATACCGGGCATAGCAGGCGTGGAAGTCCTGGGCTTACTAATTCTGCAGAAGATCGTGATATGATGGTAAGCTGTTCATTCACGATTTCCTGATAAAGCCTATCACCGAAATAGATGATGACCTTTGCATCGGACGCATATGGATAATCGTCAGTCGGTACATAGTCCGACGGATTGATGATCTGAACACGATCAATGAGGTTATATTCATCCATTACGATATTGTGTTCTTTATCAATGTATGAATACACTTTGTGCGGATAATTTCTAAGACGCTCTACTGCTCGGTTAAGGTATTGCTTATTGGGGCGCTCATTGATTATTTTGGCAAAATTAAGTAACGGCACAGTAACTGATTTTGAATTATAAAATTCATCATCGATGTTAGCAAACATACCATACTGGAAAAAGGCAAGGTCGAGCTGATCTAATGATGCCTGTACTCTTGGTTCGTCTATCATGCCAGTGTTTCCGTTGGATAGGGTTACGGCAGTCTGGAAGATGGAGTTATCTGCCAGAAGCAGTTTTTCAACAAGCATGTTGTTTGCTGGCTTTAAGTCCAAGGGTTCCCGCTTTACACCGAAAAACGGAAAGCTGACCATGGTATCGGGAAGAATCTGTTTAAAATTTCTAATGTCTCCGTTATAGTGATCTTTTATGAAATGGAAAGCATTAATAAAAACGTCTGATATGATGCTGTCATAGATTTTTTCTACCGAAAAGGACTGAATACCAGGGAAGGAAATAAGCCAGGACGCAGTATCGGTGCTCCATGCCTGAGTTTCTGCTAACAGGTCATTTACAACATCTGTAAGAGATTTTCCACCGAATAGAATTTCTTTTTGCTTTACGGAAGAATTCTGATAAATCATAATTGTGCTCGAGAATATGTGCTTTGAACTGGTAAAGTCATTATCAGATACATTCTTTACGGCAGACGCGTACCAACGCTCTTTTTTTCCCTTGCGATATTTATTTTCAGCTTTAAATGCCTTGGACAAAGGATTTGACTGAGCGTCGTTTGCCTTTGAAAGTGCATTTGACAAAGCGGTATGGACAAGTTGCTTATATTCATAGCGAGCCGGATCAAATTTTGATTCAGCCGCATGGTTTGTAACATAGTTTGTAACGAAGTCAGTAATGATCGGATCTAATCCGGCAGCGATTTCAGCCACCATCTGCATGGATAGAATTTCCATATGCGACTCCTTTCTAAAGCGTAATAGCATATAGTATATTGTACCATAGATAGCGTCTGCAGAAAAATAAAAATCTCGTAAATTTGTAAAATGGGAAACAACAGTGATGGTGTTTCCCATTTTTTTATAATAAAATAGCTTGAAAAACAGGCAATAAATGGTATAATAAACAACTACAGGGATATATTGAAATACAATTTACGGATAAAGGAGGATTGAGATGGCAAAAGAGGAAACAAAGGTTGCTTCGGAAAATGAGGAAAATGAAGTGGCAGAGAGGCAGGCAGCTCAAACTGAGTCAGAGAATATGGAGCCGGATGCGGTATCAGATAATAAGACACTTAAAGTGGAGCATAAGAGAAAAGATGACAGGATCGTTGGGGCGGTAGATGAGGTAAGTGAAGAAATGCCGGGTGAAGACGATCAGAATGACATGGTATTTAACATTGCGGCAGAAGTGACAAAGCTGCTTGTGCAGAATGGAATCTATGAAAAACGCCGTGTATTTCGTGCGACAGATGAGCAACGCCGTGAAATGTATGGACAGAAGGAGCGTGTAGTCACAAAACATGGGGATCATGTGGTAACGGCAGAAGACGAGTTGGCGCACGAATACGATATTTTGCTGAATGCGGCAAGATCTATTCCAAAGAAGATTGTGTATGGCACGATTGTGGGTGTTTGTGATGATGAAAACAGTTCACTTTGTGCGTTAGTCAATCTGGACGATACAAAGGGATATTATCGCATCTTAATACCGGCGCTTGAATTATTCCCGTTAGAACTTGCGGATTATACGAACAATCCAAATGGGCTTGTATATTTAAAAAATGAACTTCGGGCAAGAATCGGAGGACATATTGGTCTTACCATATATGACTTGCATGAAAATGACAGGATGGCTTACGGATCGGCGGTAGAGGCAATGTCAATCGAGGCATATCGGTGGTATCGGAAAAAAACAGCAGATGGAACACCGGAAATGGTCAATGGATTAAGGGCACAGGCAGAGATCGTTGCGGTAAGAAGAGATCGTGTCAGGGTAAATGTTCTTGGCGCAGAGACAACCATTTTATCAAGAGATATGTCCTGGTTATCACTTGGAGTTTTGACAGATGAGTTTAGGATCGGGCAGCGTTTTGCGGTGAGAGTAGATAACATTCAGGAGAAGGAATACTTTGGAGCGGTTGGAGCGGATGGAAAACGGCGCAGATATATACTTATTTCCATCACTGCAAGTAAAAAGGCTGCGGAGCCAAACCCGGCAGAAATGTATTACGACTTTTTCGCTATCGGCGATTTATCGGCAGGCGTAATCAAAAATGTGACGGAGACGGGGGTGATTGTCAATCTGCAAAATAAAATGGACTGTCTGTGTCCTCACCCGGTATCGGGAGTTGCAGCAAAAAATCATGCGTGTGTTGTACGAATCGAACGCAAGAATGATGAAAATAAATTCATATCCGGAATCATTGTATCGCTAAGTTAGGAAGCCATGCCCGATGGATTTTGCGTACCAGAGCTGTTCATAAGGATTTGAGTGAAATTCTTTTGTATGAGCAAAAAGAATACTCGTTACTACAAGGTGGTAATAGTGCAAATGAAGTAGGACGTCACGCAAGGAAAGCTTTGTGTGATATGAAACGTGAAAAGGGTTGGAGATGAAATATGACGCATTGGTTAGAAAATTGAGGGAGTGAACTTGAGTAAAAAGGAATTATATGCGTATCACGGATATGCAGTAACAATGGATGGAGAGATCATAAATGCTGCAGGCAGGCATCTTAAAATATCAGACAACGGACATGTCTGGTTACAGATCGAGGGAAAGAAATGCCGTCGGATTGCAGGGCGGGTCGTATATGAAGCTATAACGAGGGAATCACTTGGGAATTCATATGTTTTGATCTTCTTGGATGGGGATTGTACAAATACGGCTTTTACGAACCTTTCTGCAGTTAAAAGAGCAACCTATTTCTTGAATCATGACTGGCAGGATATGAAAATGTTTTCGCATGAGCAACAGGAGCACATAAGGCGTGATTATAAAAAAGGAATTGGGAAAAAGCAGCTTGCTAAACATTATGGATGCTGTGTGCAGACTATAAAAAAGGTGGTGGACGGTAAGTATTAGGAGAACTGTAGAAATGAAACGTTATTTATTGCTTTTGGTGATAGGTTGTTGCTGCATGATATCCGGATGCAGCAAGAAACAGATTTTTGAGCATGAGGGTGCAGCCAGTATTGTTGCATTAAGTGATGCTGAGCTTACAGATGATGAATATTATGTGAAATCGGGAGCAGATTTTTATGCGGCATACAGCCCCCAGGGATCATTTTTAGGAACCGCGACTAAGCCGTCTGCGGATCGTGTATTGTGGCTGTCACAGGACCTACCGTTAGTCCCGGCACTTTATAGTAACGAATTGATTGCTTACCCATCAGAAAAAAGCACATTGTCTGAAATTAAACTGGAAAGGTTTGAACAAGTAGGATGGTCACTTGGATTTTATGGAGGCTACATTGATGATGATGGCTATTTATGTTACTCCATTAAGAAAAATTGCGTAAAGGACAGCGATGCATATGAAAAGATAAACGGGAAAAAGTCGGATAACATCCGTATTGTAACAATCAATGATGAACCGATTAATAAAAATACGATCAATGATGCCGGTATTATTACCGGATTAAAAGAGGGCGGGCAGTATGTAATTGGACTTTATGCAGGGACGTATTACGGTACGGTTACTATATCCGCAGATCATTTTTTTTTAGAATCGTTTGAGATGATGACCGTGGACAAGGCATATGATACGAAAAATGGTTATCTGGCGGTGTATATGTCGGATGACTATCCGAGCGGCTGGTACAGCATCAATGGAAGCGGACTTTATAAATACTATAACTACGAGAAAGGTGATGAAGATGATGAAAGTATTGACATGAACCAGGCATACTACAAAACTCTAGCTGACTCGATCGAAGCGTATTCTCAGCAATATGTGGCATCTGTTTCGGAAAAAACCGAAAATGTCAGATTTGCGGTGTCGTATGCAACGGATGTTTACAGTGATGACGAAGTGGTTGCAGTACTTATAGCTCCGGATGGAACACAGTATGGCATGACTTGCGAAGATGGAGTGGCTTACACCGAAATTTCAGAGGTAATGGCGGGACGATGGAAGATTTCTGTCATGCCCCAGGACTTGGAAATAACGGATGTGACGACAGAATCGGCAAAACCTGCAATAGATGCCATCCGGGAAGAGAAAGAATTTGTCATTGCCGAGGACGAGTCAAACATACAGTTTTATGCGACATATGATGGCGATGGCGAGGTATGGGGGAACATTGAGAATCAAAATGGTAAATCCCGGATGTTTGATACGGATACCAGAAATAAGCAGCTTGTGACAACATATGCTTATCTTCCGGCAGGAACATATAAGGTTACAGTATTCCATCACGCGGATACAAAAATAACGGACATAGGATACGGCGAAGATGGAGGGAACCTTGACGAAGAGATTATTACGATCACGGAGTAGTCATTCTGCAGGATGAAGATAGAAAACTTGGAATATGGAAAGGAGGTGAAAACATGGATCAGATCGTTAAACACTATGTAGGAGCGGTAATAGCGCTTGTTGTGGGCGCTGCCTTAATCGCACTCGTCATTGCGTGGACTGCGCAGGGCGGATCGGTAGACTCTGCCTTTAATGGACTGTTTACTACCATCTCCAATAAGATGAGTACATGGATTTCATAGAGGTAAGTGAATTAGTATAGCAGAATAGCACATGCATAAGCGTGTGCTATTTTACTAATAAGGAAGGGAGAAAAGCTGAAAATATTCAGTATAAAGAAGATGAACAATATTTTTACACCTACTCCAGAGCAATTTGGGGTGTTTTGGAAATATATATGCCAGCCTACGATCACAGATATTGATTATAACGGGCGCGAACTCTGGATCACAGATTATAAGAATGGAAGATACAAAGAGAGAGTAGACATATCCGATCAATTCATATCGGCATTTGTACATAACATTTCAAACAGTGTTAATAAAAGTTTCAACAATGCCAACAAGGTACTTGAGGCAGACACCAAGGAACTGCGTATTAGTATCCTGCATGAATCAGCGGCGGTATCTGGCATTAGTATCTGTATCCGAAAATCACCTGCATTAGTCCGCAATACGATAGATGATATGTTAAAGTCAGGATACTGCAGTAGTGAGATCCTGCAGCTTTTGATTAATTGTGTGCGTACAAAAATGAATTTTATGTTTGGAGGAGAACCCGGTGCGGGCAAGACAGAGTGTGCGAAATTTTTCATGCAGTTTATTCCGGCGGATGAGCGGGTTATCACAATCGAGGATTCGCTTGAGATTCATTACCGGGACATCAATCCAGAAGCGGATGCGGTGGAGATACGCGTCGGAGCAGATTTTTCCTACACAGATGCCATCAAAGCAAGTCTGCGAATGAATCCGAAATGGCTTGTTCTTTCGGAAGCGAGGTCAACGGAGGTAACCTCTTTGCTTGAAGCATGGAGTACAGGCGTTTTTGGGATAACCACAATTCACTTGGATGATGTGCGAAAACTTGCGGACCGAACGCTTAATATGATGGATGATGTACGTGATGCAGCGCGAATGGAAAATCGTATATATCGGTACGTCAATGTAGGAGTGCTGATAAAAAGAGTAAAGGATAAAAACGGATGTACTCATAGAAAACTGGATCAGCTCTGCTTCTATGCAAGAGAAGGACGCGAAAACAAATGCTATATGATTGTTGATGACGGAGATATTATTTCAAAAAACCTTCCGGAAGACATCCTGCGACAGATGGCAGAGGCGCATATTCGTGATCCTTTTGTTTGTGAGGATTTTGATACTTTGCGAAAGGGAAACGGAAAGTAAGAGAGGTTGATATGAAAAATATAAATATAGGAAGAAAAAAATTAGATCGGCGGGATAAATCACAAAAGATGGATCAGTTGGAGGCGACCGAGGTAAAAGAGACCGGGGATAACGAGAAAGGGAAAAAGGGATTTAAGAACACGAAGATATATGACTTTTTTTGGCTAATGAATCCGAAAAATTTGGCCACGGAAGTGCATGTATACGGCTACAATTTTTCCTGGCAGACGCATGCGCTCCTTTTTTTATGTGGAATCATGGGGATTGGTGTAGTCGGACTGATATTTCAGCTGCAGTATAATCTTTTGATTATCTGCATGATTGTTATGATGTTTTTGATTCCTACCGCCGTAAGGTACACATATCGGCAGATGTACGAGCAAAAAAGATTTGCTGACGTTACTACTTACATGGAACAAATGCTTTATTCCTTTGAGGTAAATAAAAAGGTATTGGCGGCACTCAAAGAAACACAGGAAACGTTTGAAGAAGGAAAAATGCGTGATTGCATAGATCGGGCGATTGTTTATATAGAAGCCGGGGTCTCAAACAGTGAAAATGGAATCTTGCGAGAGGGATTGTCGTTTATTGAAGAACAGTATGGATGCACTAAGCTTTTGTCAGTGCATGAGTTATTAGTGAACAGTGAAGACTATGGTGGAAATACGGATAAATCCATTTTTTTGCTAAGACATGATGTAGAGGAGTGGAAACGACGCGGATATATGCTGCAGGAACGGAAAAAGGCGGCGAATACAGATAATATCCTTTCAATTATCGTTGCTACCGCGATCTGCGCGGTTACCTTATATGTTCTTAATTATACCGGATCCAAATTTCCAAACGGTGAAGAATTTAATTTGTTTAAAAATCCGGTGATACAGGTAACCTCATTTATATACATATTGCTTATGATGTTTGCTTTTATGCGATCCATGAGAGGACAGGCGCAGAGCTGGCTAAATGAGGAAGCGATTATTGATAATAAAATGGTGGCGTCTTCATATAAGACCGTTATGAATTATAACGAAGAAAAGGAAAGAAGAAAAAGTGTAGTGATTGCAATTCCGTTTGCGGTAATGTCGGGTGTTGCGTTTGTGTATCAGCTTAATTGGTTAGGTATCATTGGCTTTTTGGTCATTATATTTACCCTGCGCCAGTATAAGATTGGTTATAACATTGCAAGCAACGATGTAAGAAATGCGCTGTATATTTGTATGCCGCAATGGTTTATGCAGCTGGCATTACTGTTACAACACAACAATGTGGCGGTGTCAATTGCAAAATCAGTGGAGAGTGCGCCGCCGGTTCTAAAACCAGAACTGCAAATGCTTCTTGCCCGTTTATCGGAGGCGCCGGGACAATTAAGCAGCTATACGGACTTTTGCAGAAAGTTTGATGTACCGGAAGTACAAAGTTGTATGAAAATGCTACATACGATTTCCGAGGCCGGGGTTGGTAACTCGGATGAGCAGATCAATGATTTGATTACCAGAGTAAACGAAATGCAGGATCAGGCAGATAAAATTCAAAATAACAAGATAGAGTATAAGATGAAGACGATCTTTGGCGTGCCGGTATTGGCATCATCTGCGAAAATGTTTGTGGATTTTTGCATTGGCGTAATGGTTATGTTCGCTATGCTGCAAAATATGGGAGGAGCTATATGAGTCAGATAATTAGAGGATTTGGCACAATATTTGTGGTCATTCTTGCGTTTGTGCTATGTCTATCGGTTAATAAAGCATCTGCGGAGACGGCGGCTGCAAAAGAGTATAAGGCGGATGTTATTGCGGAATTGGAAAACAGTGATTTTAACCCAGTGGTAATGCAGGCATGCATCAACCAGGCACAGACAAACGGGTATGAGCTGGAGATAAAAAATTGCCAGTATGATGAAAACAACATGATATCCTGTGCGCAGGTTGTACTGACATATACTTATAAAATTCCAATCATAGCGTTAGAGCAGACACTGCAAACCAGAGGAATTGCACGATAAGGAGGCATTTATGGAGAAAATCATGTCTGAACTGGGCGGAAGCTTAGTTGAATTGGTAACGGGAATGGCGGTAATCGAAATGATGCTAAGGGGATTGCAGATATTATCATTTTAAGGGAGACATTATATATGGAAGAAATACTGAATCACTTTGATGGAGTTTTGATAGATGCAGTTGGTGTTGTGACATTTGGAGAAATCTTTTTAAGATTGTTTAGTCCAGGGAGCGGCTTATATAATATGGTATTTAGTTTTATGCAGAGTATAGCCGGAGGATGCTGATTTATGGAGAAAATTGTTAAGGAGTATGGGAATACCATTTTAGAAATTGTATGTATGGTGCTATTTATTGGAATCTTGCTTACAAGAGTGAGCGATGGACAGGGGCATCAGGGCATTTTTGAGATCGTTGGGGCATATGAGCATCAGGAATCAGAAGATTACAGCACGTATCAGGATTATCAGGTGTTTGAGAGGGAAGGGGCGAAAGCGGCACCGGCTATTACTTACGCTGTGTCCGGTCAGATGAAGGCGACTGCAAATCGGCTTAGTGATTTTTTGACAGTGGTGGATTATAACGGACAACCTGTATCATATAAAATAACAAAAATCAGTGACTGGCGTGGAAATGAGGTGGCGGATGCGTATGATCGAGCGGCACAGACCATTACATTTCCTGCGGCGGGAATCTATACCATCCGTATTAAAGCTGTCGACGGTGCAAACCGGAAGTCGATAGTAGATATTCGTGTGCCGGTTACAAAAAACTAGGGAGGAATAAGGGTGAAAACGATCATAAGACTTACCATGTGTACGGTAATGAGTGTAATCATTATGCTGATGGTTATGACCACGAACGGAAGAATGAATCGTTCAATCGAAACGGATGCCCTGGATTCGGCAGTCGAAAGCACCGTGAATCAACTTAAAATAAAAAAGACCTATACTATCAGTAATGCGGATGAGTTTGTGGCTGATTTAACGGAAGGTATTGCAGCCGGAATAGATTCTAATGGTCAGATTTCCGTAAAAATTATGAACGAGGATATTGATACGGGACTTTTATCTGTGAGGGTTGAAGAGAAATTTATACATCCGAATGGAAACACAGGGAAGGTAACTGCAGAACGAACAGTCATCCTTGCGGATGTACCGGAAGATCCGATTGAACTATGCACCGTTAAGTTTTATATTTCGCAAGGAGATTCTAAGGTATATAAGAAGTGCGTTGTAGCAAAGGGAGACTATTTGACCGCACCGGTTACACCATATCTGGAAGGAAAGCATTTTATAGAGTGGGAGAGTGTAGCAGGTACAGATCTGTCTATTCCTATAGATTCAGATATAGAATTTTATGGAGTATGGGAGTAACAATAGGTAACCATCGATTTATGATCGCATAGATTGGTGGTTATTTTATGGTGGAGGCAAATACATGAAAAAATCAAAGAAAAGCGTGTTACTTTGTTTGCTCATGGTGTGCGTATTGCTGACTGGATGCGGATCCGTATATGAGAGCAGTCAAAGCGGATATACAAAAGTTAATTCGATTAATGGGGTGGTATTTGATATGCCGGAGCAATTTCTCTCACAATCAATGATGATTTCTACAATATCGAAAGACGGAGATTATGGAGAGGGAACGTATTTATATAAGGATAATAAGACATATTTGCTTTTTAATGTAAAACAGGTCGTTGTTGCTGTTGAGACAGGAACAAATTTTGATATGAGTAGCAAGGATATTCCAAATGAGATAATGAACCATAGTGTAAATGGGGTATGGATGGAAAAATATCAGGATAAGATTTCATATAGCAGCGGAAAAAAGAGTGGTGCATATAAGATTTTTGCGAAGGTAAAAGGAAATATATCTATCACGCCCCAGTACTATGGAAAATATACCGGCTTTTTTGCATGCATACAAAAAGATGGTCTTCAGAGTGCTATTTTTGCTGGCGTTAATTTGGACGATGATGAAAAAATGACAGCAGATCAGGAGAGGATCTTAAAACATATTGTGAAATCCTTCCAGATATCGGAAAACATGAATGGCACGGAAGAGAAGGGAGTATGACATATGAAAAAGCTAGTATATTGCCTAGAGGAAGTAAGTATTCCCATGCTAATACTGGGAGGAGCAATCGTAGGCTGTTCTTTGATATTTTTAATGGATATTTGTGAGCATCCGCAAGAATGGCAGCTGGTGTAGGCGGAGAATTTTAATTTGCCGGGTGCCATTATGGAATGCGCTGCTCCATTTTTAGGTGCTATAGCGATAATGGGAATAGCTATAGATGAGTTTACCGGTCCAATCCGTATCAAATTGAACATATTATATGCTGATAAGTATTTTACTATATATGCTAGCAATTATAATAAAGAGGATTTACAAGGAGAAGAATATTTGCAACAATCGGACAGGATTTGTAGTTAAATGGTTTACAAAGAAGTTTATGCATGATATGATTAAACTACCAGAGTGAGAGCATGATGCGTCAGAAAGTTGAAGCTTTAATACTACTATGACATTTATGGAGGTTGTAAATATTATTGCAGGACATGTCTGATAAAGATTATATAATAAGGTAGAAAGGCATTTTGGAAATGCGGATAATGAAGCTGCAGAGCGTTAGTTAAACAGGCAGTTGGTCTTATGAGATGTTAGAGACAAGTGATTGTAAGTATATGATGTATAAAAAGGAGGATTACAACATGCAAAACAAAAGATTACCGGTAAGTGAGGAAAAAGTAATGGCGGTTATTTGGGAGGCAAATCAGGCGTTGGATCTGTCACCAGTAAAGGAGCAGGTGAATGAAAAGTTCCATATGGATTGGAGACCTCAGACTGTATCAACATTTTTGCGTCGATTGGTAGAAAGAGAGTTTTTGTCACCTGAACGAAAAGGGAGATATGTCTATTATACACCACTTGTGACAAAGGAAGATTATGTGCGGTTACAGATGGAGCAGATGAGAGATACATTTTACATGGGGCGGAGGGAGGATTTTTGCGATCTTACACGTCAGATCTGCAATGAGTGAGAAGCCTTGCCATCTATGTAAATCTATGATAAGATGGGTAAGTAAAAAATCAACATAATAAATCCAAAACCACTATATGGTTTTATACGGACTGTCCTCGGACAGTCCTTTTTTATGCCCCAATTGGGTTTCAAAAGCTACTTTTTAAGTGTATGTCTTGGACGATTGTATAGATTATTTTATGAAATGGAGGAAAGTGATTATGGTTACATGTGAGATGTATGAGGAAGAATTCTTGAAACTAAAGAAAATGGCAGTCAGATTAAAAAATAATAGGTTAGGAATAAAGCGGGAGGAACGGGTTGGTACCGGGAAGTTTGCAAAAGCATACGCGAAATTGAGAGCGGAAGTTGTAACTGAGACGGTAAAGTATGCGTGTATGGGGATCCGGCAGGGATTGACACTAAATAACAAGTGTGTATGTGCAGCGGATGAGTTAATTGCTGCCAACATACAGGATATCTGGTTATGTGTATGCAGATGTGAGTTTGATGAATTGAATAGGAAATTAGAACAGTTACAGCAACAGTTTTTGGTAGAAATAGTCTTTCCGGAATGGATGTAATAGAAAAGAGCAAATTGCACACCGAAAGTTTGATAGAAGGAATTAGGTAATTATGAGAAGAGAGTTTGCTGAGAAAATACTAAAAGGGTATCAACTAATCGTTTTTTAGAAGTTAGGTATAGAAACGAGGAGAATCCACGTAAATAATATATCATAAATAGCAAATTTGACAAAAAAGTATATGAGAATAATCATAAAATAGTATTGTAAAGTGTAGTTAAAGGGAGTACAATATGAATTACAGATATAGGAAATACAAGGGGGATAAAAGTATGAAAATATTTATTAGTTGGTCAGGAGAAGTAAGCTTTCAAGTAGCAAAAGTATTGAAAGAGTGGATACCCTGTATTATACAGGATGCAGAGCCCTATTTTTCATCTGAGGATATCGATAAGGGAGCTCGATGGAGTACCGACATTGCTAGGGAACTAGAATCAGCTTCTTTTGGTATTTTATGTGTAACAAAGGATAACTTAGAGTCACAGTGGTTAAATTTTGAAGCGGGAGCTTTATCTAAAGCTATAGATAAGGCAAAAGTATGCCCTTTATTATTTAAATTAAAGCCATCTGATATTTCTGATAGCCCAATTTTACAGTTTCAAATGGCAAATGTGCAAAAGGATGATATATTTAAACTGTTTAAATCGATAAATGCATCTTTAGGAGAAAGTGGGCTGGATGATGGCAGATTAGAAAAAGTGTTTGAAACTTTTTGGCCCAAAATGAACGATGGATTTAATAGTATTGTGACATCAGAAAATCTAGAACAGAAAAAGGTCTCTAAAGATGATAACAGAAAGATTTTAGAAGAAATGTTGGAATTATTACGTTCGCAACAGATGTTATTGAAGAATCCTGACAAGTTATTGCCGATTGACTATTTTCGCGATTTGATGGCGGTCCTACATATTTCTAATGAGTCTGTACTAGGATCTGGCATGACTAATCGTATGATAATGGAAATGCAGACTTATGAACATCAAATACGAAATTTAATATATAAAATTGAAGATGTGGAGTTGGCGTCTGATATGAACAAATATTTTGAAAGATATGTTAGTTGCGCCAAAAAAGCAACTAGGAGCACCATTGGAGTATATAAGTTATATAAGGAAGTAGAAGATAAATGATAAACTGATTAATATTTATAACCTGAGGAGAATAAATAATGATCATACTTGGGGAATAATGATGCATGCTTTGAATCTGTTTTAGATAGTGGCAATGTTTGTTTTGGGAATGAGATAAAGCCATAGACAGTTTTTAGATTTTGTCTCAGTTTGTGAAAAGCTATAATAGCATGAAAAGCAAAGAATATGGTATATATTATTATCTCATAATTAGAATAGAGGGTTTTTAAAGGTAAGTCTCTGTGTGAAGAAAGCACAGAGGCTTTTTCTATTATATTATGATTATGGCGTGTTTACAAAAAAATATAGTAATGGTATAATTTACTTATTTAAAAGAGATGCAATTTGGAGATAAAAACCAAGTGTGTTCGTGTAGGCTATAATATAGATAAATTGTTTTGCAGAGATTTTCGTCAAGGACAGTACATTCAAATGATACACCAGCTACTGTGGATTGGCGGATAACGAATGTAAGAATTTTAAATGAGAGTCCATCAATACGGATGTATAAAGGTTGGATTTTTCCTTCTTTGGAAAATGATGCAATAACGGGTAATGCTGATACGTGTGTACAGTCAAAAATAGATTGCGATTCGTACATATGTTTGCTCCTCCAATTACATATTATATGAACATATGTTCTGAATGTCAAAGGGAAATTATAGAAGGGGTTTGTATGCAAGAACGGTATAAGACAATAGATGACAATGTCAATATGGGACTTGATAACGAGATTTGTGAGTTCAGAGACTATTTCTGTGGCTTGCATCGGGTATATATGTCATCAGTAGACGTAAGGCGAAAAAAGTGTCTTTGTAAACCGACTTTTGATATGATAGGAACCATAGTCTGCCCATATATTAGGAAGTTAGAAGAGTAAGTTTTCTGATATAGAAAGAGGTTGATAGGGATATAGAGGATTTCTTAATGATCCGGGAGACAGTGAAACCACAAAACTTACGAAAGAATGGTGTCAATAGATGGTCGCAAGATATAAAGAGAAGTATATCCATCACAGGAGAGTTTTTAAATCATCGATTGTTCAATTGAGTGCTTTCAAAATATTAAAAAAATAACAAATAAAATTATAGGGTGTTGAAAGAATAGGAATATGAACGAGAGGTACAAAAGATATAAAAGAAGGAAACAACAGTGAAGTTGTTTCCCGTTTTTTATTATAAGGATTTATATAAAAATTTAAATACATTTATGGTAATAGATAATACTGATAGTTTTTTTACCACTTCATTCAGAAGGGATGTTAAAGACTACCAGTATTTTTATTTTCAGGAAGAAGGCGATGGTAGTGACAAAGAAAACATTGTGTCATCCTGCACTCTATGAGTGTCTGAGTTATGATGACGAACTACAGGGAGAATCCAAACTCAGTCGCCAATTAGAATAGGATTCTGGAGGATTACGCCGGGCAGTATGATTTGACGGGTTATGTTCATTACACTGACGATGATATCTTCGGCACGTGATTTGATCACCCAGGTATTCAGGCAATGATCAAGGAGGTGGAGAAGGATAAGATCCGTTTTGGACATGATTATTTCCAAGTGGATGACTAGGTGGAGGTGTTGAGAAAGTACGACACACGGCTAATTGCCCTGAATGATAGTGTTGATACGTTGAAGGGTGATGATGAGTTTGCGTCGTTCCGCAACATTATGAATGGTATGCGATCATCAAGGCAGAGATTTCTACGTGTGATGTGATGGGCATGGTTGTGGTGAAATTTTTTGTACAGATCCTAATTCTGCCATACTGACTGGCACTGACTGTGCGGAGCTGGCTCGTCTTGTTTGTTATCAGCTTTTCATCGATGCGGATTTGGATACTATCCTGCGGTTTTTCCTGGCAATGTTCAGATGGATTGCAGTGCTTGCCAATGGAGCAGAAATCCTGCAGATGTTATTGAGTGGATTTGTTGCGCTTAGGGCGCTAACAGTAGTAGATGCACTACAGTCAGGCATGAGTGATTTCAGCCGGTTTTAATAGACATAACTCATTATGATTGGAGAACTGTCTACCAGCAATGGCAGGCGGTTTTCGCATACATAGAATTTTACGATTCTGAAATGATTTGTAGGAAATGTTGTTTTAGGTAGTGAATTGTGGTAAAATATAGCGATGCGTAGTTCTGAAACGGAGAAAAACGATGGGAAGACCGAGAAAAAATGGAACATACTTAAATGTATGTATTGACAAAAATATTTATAAGCAGCTTGAAGAGATATGCGAAGAAGCAGGGCAAACAAAAACAATAGCTGTTGAGAGAGCCATCATGGCGTATCTTGCGGATTATAGGGTAAAGCAAGAAAAGCTCCATACAATTGAAGAGCAAGAACAATCGCATTCAAGAGAGCAGTTTTGGGGAGCAGGAAATGAACGATAATATGAATAACAGAAGACCAAA
>ERZ772867.2280-NODE-2280-length-19175-cov-6.349059_pt1 | contig 19175 bp, 15 predicted proteins | sample MGYA00511341_ERZ772867 | MGnify/ENA primary metagenome ERZ772867 (study PRJEB29015, sample SAMEA2737707) | human gut metagenome | biome: human gut; feature: human-associated habitat; material: faeces | place: China | collected 2012 ... | reverse complement strand
CCACTCGGTACGAGCAGTTGCCCAGCCCGGGGTGATCTGGTAGTAATCGCCCAGGAAGCCCATGAACTTGGTGTACTCGCTCATAATGTCGTTGCCGGCGTAGATGTCGCCAACGCTCTCGCGAACGGGGAAGTAGGTGGAAGCCAGAACGCTTGCGCCAACCTGGTCGGGGTCAGCAGCGATGAAGTCGATAAAGGTCTTGGCTGCCTCGATCTTGGCCTCGTCGCCGTTGTCGAAGATGCCGAAGCCCCAGATGCCGCCGCACAGCTTGGGATCGCCGCTCTCAGTGGGGAAGGCCATGGGGAAGATCTCGTCGCCGCTGTTGGTCAGGCCGGCATCGTTGTTGTCGGAGTTCAGCTGCTGTGCAATGTTCCAGCAGAATGCCATCTGCAGGGTACCGTTGCGGAACAGGGTGATCTCCTCGCCGCCGTTGATGGAAGCATCAAAGTTCACGCCCTTGGCATCGTACAGAGCCTGGATGGCCTTGATGTTCTCGGGGGAGTCAGCGGTGTACTTGGTGTGCTCAGCATCGGTGAAGGTGCCGCCGTACATGTTGTTGATGATCGCGCGGGTGCCCTGGTCGCCGCCCTGGCCGCTGCAGTAGATGGCTGCAACATTCTCATAACCGCCATTGTACAGTGCGTCAACGGTCTTGAGGAAGCCGTCGGTGCTCCAGGTGTGCTTATCAGTATCAATGTACTGGTCTGCGCCCACTTCCTTGACCTTGGTCATGTTCACGGCCATGCAGTGTGCGGTCATGCACAGGGGATACTCATAGTAGTCGCCGGCATCGTTCCTGCAGGCAGACTCAACGGAAGCGTAGATGTCCTTCTTGGCATCATCGGTCCACAGGTCGTTCAGGGGAGCCATAACGCCCTTCTTGCCCCAGTTGGCAACCAGACGCTCGGGGCCTTCCATGATCAGGTCGGGTGCGCTGCCGCCCTCGATGGCGGTGTTGACCTGGTCATCACCATTGGTGTAATCCAGGTACTCAACGGTGACCTTGATGTCGGGATATTTTGCGTTGAAGCTGGAGATCAGCTCCTGCACAGTCTCGTCCTTGCCCCAGCCGCCGATGGGGTATGTCCACAGCTTGATGTTAGCGCCGGCTGCGGTGCTTGCCGCTGCAGAAGCTGCAGTGGAGGAAGCAGCAGTGCTGCTGGAGGAGCTGCCGCCGCATGCGGCCAGTGCACCGGCTGCACTCAGGGCACCCACGGCCTTCAGGAAAGAGCGGCGAGAGATACTGTTTTTCATAAGAAACTTCTCCTTACTCATTGATGTAGTGCGATTCTGCTCTGCGGCCCTCGTGTGGGAACCGCTTCTATTGGCCTTATTATAGAAAAATATTTTCATTTTGTCTATCGGCTGTCTGCCCAATAATGAAAGGATTTTCTTGTGGATGTCGCACAATTTTAGTGAAAAGACTGGCCTTTTGGGCATGATTCACGGAAATTTTGAAAGTTGTATCTATTTTGTAACCATTGTAGAAAAATCACACTTTTTGCTTGTGAAAATAGTTTTCACTCAAAAAAGAGGGGAAAATCCGGTAAATTGAAAAGGATTTTCACAAATAAGTCATACTAATGCAGCGAATTTGGGCGCTCTGCACAGAAACGAACCTGAATTTGTAGTCAAAGCCCCTCTTGCCAAGCGGCTGGGATTCTTTTATACTTTTCTTAAAGGAAAACTTCCCGACAATGGTGTTGGCGTGTGCGGCCGGCCCTTCCGGCGGGAAACGGAGCAGGAAAAAGGAGACCATCATGTCTACGACCACAAACTTCTGGGAGCTGCTGCAGCAAAGGCAGGACGAACTGACAAAATCCGGCCGTGCTGTGGCAGATTACCTTGTCCACCATGCCGACGAGGCACAGTACCTTTCCATTTCCTCCCTTGCGCGGGAATGCAAGGTAGCAGAGGCAACGGTGTTCCGCTTCTGCCGGGCATTGGGTTTTGAGGGCTACCATGAGATGCGCATTTCGCTGGCGCAGGCCAACGCCACCGGTGCGCTGGTCAACCAGCATGAGCCGGAGCCGGGCGCTACCACCGCCAGCCTGTGTGAGCACGCCAGCGGCCTGTTTCTCACTGCTATCAACGGCACCCAGAATTCTCTTTCGCCCGAAGCCGTGGAGCAGGCTGTGGACCTGATGCGTGCGGCGCGGCAGGTGTTCTGCCTGGGTCAGGGCGGCAGTATGCTGCTGGCCAACGATATCTGCGCCCGCTTTTCCAGCCTGTCCAATAAGTTCCGCACCGCAGGGGACAGTCATCTCCAGATCCTGGCTGCCAGCCTGATGGGCCCGGAGGATGTGGTGCTCTTTATCTCCTATTCCGGCGCGACCCGCGATATGCTGGAAACGCTGCGCACGGCCAAGGCATCCGGCGCAAAGATCATTCTGCTCACCCATTATGAGGATTCGCCCGGCGCAGCCATGGCGGATGTGGTGCTGCGGTGCGGCGCGCAGGAAAGCCCACTGGATTCCGGCAGCATCCCCATCAAGGTGGCGGTGCTTTATGTGGGCGAGGTGCTCCTGCTCCGCTATATGCTGGATGACCCCGAGCATACCAACGAAGCCCAGGACCGCACCAGCGAGGCAGTGGCCATCAAGTTGATCTGAACAGTAAAACAGGCGGCATCCAACTTCGATTGGTGCCGCCTGTCTTTTCGTTATAAGAGCGCTATAGTTTCATCCGGGAACTGCTTCTGGTAGTAGGTCACCTTCCACCGGATAGTTTCCGGTTCCACCGGCACAAAGTGGAGCGAAGAACAGGCGGTGCGGGTATCACCCTGCTGCTTTCCGCTCACAAAGATCGCGGTCGGGCCGTCTGCCCCGCCGATGATGCCAATGGCTCCATCTTCCGTGGGTGCGTCGCTTTTCCGGATGGGCTTATCACTAGAGGCACAGTCGTTCACCTGCACCCAGCCGGTGGTCACGGCGGGGGTCAGGGTGTAAGTCATTTCCACAAATTCCCGGGGCCATTCCATGGGCGGCCCCATGTGGGGGAGGTCACTCTCCGGCAGCCGGGCCGGTTTCAGGTCTTTGACCGTCAGCACGCAGGGCACACCGGTGACGGGGTGGGCAAACTCCACGACCTTTCCGGGCGCTGCCGTGAACTGCACCGCTTCGGCAGGCTGTTCCCGCTGGGTGAGGGTCAGTGTCAGGCTGGTGATGTGGGCAGGCCTGCGCTTTGTCGCCCAGGGAAAGCTCCACTGCTGGAGATCCCAGCCCTGTTCCGGGTCAAGCCCGTAGTGCTTCACGATGTCCCGCGCGGCCTGTTCACCGCTGCAAACGATCTCCTCTTCGGAGCGGAGGGGGTTGTAATATTCCCCGGCACCGCGGCTGTACTCCACGGTTTTGCCGTTGATGGCTACACTTGGCAGATAGTCAAAAGAACCAAACGGATCCTCGGCTTCGGCCAGTTCGACAACTTCCGGCGGGCATTCGTCAATATCCATCCCTTCATAAGCGGCCAACTTCTGGTAATGCGCTTCGATCGCCTCACGCTCCACCCGGCGGCAGATGTCTACAACCAGCCCTTTTCCACAAAGGTAAATCGCCGGGATGATGAAATGCTGCCCGCCCCACACCGAGTGTGCCCCGCAGGACACTTCCTGCCCGGGGCGGCCCCGATGCGGGCGGTGACAGCCCGGATTGTCCTCAAAATAAACCTTCCATTCCATCTGCGTTCCACCTTTCTGCTCAATTTTTCTCTATTGTAGCGCAGAGGGATTTTTCCGTCAACCGACGCTTTTTCGCTAGGTGCCGCTCATATCCTGCCGCCTGTCCGAATAGACTGTTTCCGAGAAGCAGACGCAGAAGGTGCGGCCTTGCCGCCCGGTGCGGACGGGAGAGAGGAGAGAGCAATTTGGAAAAACAGGAGTGTTTGGAAGCCACTGTCTGCCGGGAGATCGGGGCACGCACCGGCGGGGAGATCCTGATCGGGGTGGTGGGGCCGGTGCGCACCGGCAAGAGCACCCTCATCAAGCAGTTTATGGAGCAGCTGGTGCTGCCCGCCATCGGCCCGGCGGACGCAAAGCTCCGGGCCCGGGATGAACTGCCGCAGTCGGCGGCAGGGCGAACGATCATGACCACAGAGCCGAAGTTCATCCCGGAGCAGGCCGTGCCGCTCCAACTGGAGGGCGGCGGGGAATGCCGTATCCGGCTCATCGACTGTGTGGGCTATATGGTGGAGGGAGCCATGGGCCACGAGGAGGACGAGAAGCCCCGCATGGTCAAAAGCCCCTGGTTCGAGGAAGAGATCCCCTTTGACCTTGCCGCTGAGACCGGCACCCGCAAGGTCATCCGGGATCACTCCACCATCGGCATCGTGGTCACCACCGATGGCTCCATCAGCGAGATCCCCCGGGAAAACTACCTGCCCGCCGAAAAGCGGGTGGTGGAAGAGCTGGAAGCGCTGGGCAAACCCTTTGTCATCCTGCTCAACAGTACCCGCCCGGATGCTCCGGAGACAAAGGCTTTGGCTGCAGAGCTGGAACAGGCCTACGGACGCACGGTCCTGCCGGTGAGCTGTCTGGATCTGCAGAAAGACGACCTGCTGTCCATCCTGCAGCGTGTCCTCTACGAATTTCCGGTGCGGGAGCTGGATTTTGCCATTCCCCGCTGGGTGACGATGCTGGAAAAGGGCCACTGGCTCCAGAACGAGATCTACACGGCGGCACTCCAGTTTTCAGAGAAGATCAGCCGGATGAAGGATGTTCCGGCCCAGAACAGTGCCGGAGCGCTGGCCGGAGATTCGGTGCAGGAGTCTGCCCTGAGCGGCATGAACCTTGCCGACGGCGTGGTGCGGGTGACCGTTCTGTTGAAGCCGGAGGTGTTCTACCGCGTTCTCAGTGAGCAGACGGGGCTGGAAATTGGCGATGAAGCAGGCCTGATGCCCTGCATCATTGAGCTTTCCAGGGCAAAGCGGGAGTACGAGAAGATCCGCAGTGCACTGGAACAGGTGGAAGCCACCGGCTACGGCATCGTGATGCCCAGCATTGAGGAGCTCTCGCTGGAGGAACCGGAGATCGTACGGCAGGGCGGGCGGTACGGTGTCCGGCTGGAAGCCAGCGCACCCTCCATCCATATGATGAAAGCCGTCATCCACACCGAGATCAGCCCCATTGTGGGTACCGAGAAGCAGAGCGAGGATCTGGTTCAGAGCCTGCTGGGCGATTTTGAAGCCGACCCGGAGAGGCTGTGGGAATCAAACATCTTTGGCAAGAGCCTGCATGAACTGGTGAATGAGGGATTGCAGAACAAGCTCCTCCACATGCCGCAGGAAGCCCGCACCCGCCTGCAGGAAACGCTGGAACAGGTCATCAACGATGGCTGCACCGGATTGATCTGTATTCTGCTGTAACATCACAAAAGCCACTCGGCCGCAGCGGTTCCGTCTGTGACCGGGTGGCTTTCTGTTTATGCCAAGGGCTCCCCTATTAGGGGAGCTGGCGCGCGTCAGCGCGACTGAGAGGTTTGATCCGTTTCAAACAGCCTTCAAAACTGCTCAATGTATCATGGAATCGAATCCCCTGTGCGGCCAGCTTTGAGCTGTCCATCACAAGGTTGCGGGAGAAATCAGAAGGCTCGATCTGCACCTGCACGCCCAGCGCTTCGGCAAACTGCCGGACCGTTGTGACCATGTCGGCATCGTTCCCGCTGCCAAAATTGTATACACCGCCGGGCAGCTGCAAGGCGGGGAAGAGATGTTCCACCACCTCCCGCACCCAGCTGACACCCCGGTGATCGTGTGGCGAAAAGCGAACGGGAGTACCGTTTTGTGCGGCCTGCAGCAGGTTCAGCGGCAGATTGCCCCGGAGGGGCAGGCCATCACCGGGCAGATCGTACATCCACGGGGCCCGCAGAAGAACCGCTTCCGGGCAGAGCGAAAGGACCCGCTCCTCGGCTTCCAGTTTGTGGCGGCCATAGGTGTTGGCGGGGGAGAGCGGCAGCGTTTCAGGCAGGGGGCCGGGCCGGGCCACGCCGGCATACACCTGATCCGAGCTGAATGAGATCAGTTTGGCCCCGGTGTCCCGTGCGGCCTTTGCCATCCAGATGGGCAGTTCGACGTTGGCACGCTGGGATTCCTCCGGGTGCTGCTGGCAGTAGCCGGTATCGGACAATGCCGCCAGATGCAGGATGACATCCGGCTGCACGGTTTCCGCAAAACGGCGAATGGCGGATTCATCGGCAGCAGCCAGAGATCCGCGCGGGAAGGTAATAAGCTCTGCACGGCCCTGCCACTGGTGCAGTACCCGGGAACCCACAAAGCCGGAGGAGCCGGAAATTAAGATTTTTTTCATGATGTTTTTCTTGCGCGTACTTTTGCAAAACGCACTTGTTCTAAAAGAATGCTGATGGTCTTGGAAGTATCAGTCCACGAGAAACCGTCATCGTAACGGGTCAGCGTTGCATCATCTGCCAGAATGTCAATCAGTTCATCCTGCTCTGGCATGAGCCGGGCGGCCCGCAGGGTCAAATAGGTGTCCCGCGTAACAAACAGCGTGTAAGGACTTGAAACCTCAAACCAGATAGGCTCGTTGTTTTTACTGAACGTGCGCATCAGGGCTTCCCACCGGGTCTGTGTGACGCTCAGAAACACAATGGGGCTGTCCCTGTAATAACGTACCTGATAGCCGACTGTGGTGTAATAAACTCCTGTCTTTGCATTCCTGACTGCATTTTTCTGAATGGTGCGGATAGACCCGTAGGAATCAGAGGGAAGTACTTCACGGGTCTCTTCTACTACAAGATCTTCGGCAGGCAGGTCCACATAAGAGTGCATCATCCAGTAGCGCCAGCCAAAGAAAGCGCAGATCAGGGCCAGCAGCCCGCCCACAGCGGCCAGCGTGATTTTTACCTGCCGGGTGCGCAGATTCTTTTTTACGGTGCTCAGGGCCTCAGCGGCCTCAGCGGCCTGCTCTTCCTGTACCGCAGTTTCCTGGGGCGGAGCGTCCATTTCAGCCAGCAGGGCAGAGCAGGCGGCACAGTCGCTCAGGTGCTCTGCCACATCGGCGGAAGTCTGTTCGTCGCAGACGTGATCTTTATAAAGCGGCAGAAGGTCCTGAACCAGGTAGCAGGGTAGTTTCATAAGATGGCCTCCTTCATTTTCATTCGGGCGCGGTAAAAGGTCACCCGCGCCCAGCTTTCGGTCTTGTGGTGCAGTGCGGCGATCTCTGCAAAGGTCAGTTCGCCGTAGACCCGCAGCCAGAATACCTCCCGGTACGGTTCGGGCAGGGCATGAAGCTTCTGGTAAAGGCTCAGTGCTCCTTCCCGCTGCTCCAGTTCCTCCCCCGGCAGGGGGGCGGGTGACGGATGGTGGGGGCTGCCGCACACCGGGCAGGGCGTCCCCTCCTGCAAATCCCGGGCCAGCCACCCGGCCTGGGCCTGTAACTGGGCGATTTGGAGCTGAATCAGGCGGTATTGTGCGCGCGCAGCCAGACATTCAGTGCACAGCCGCCCTTGAACCCGTCAATGGCATCCAGCGCCTTGTAAAAGGTCTCCTGGGTCAGTTCTGCTGCCAGTTCCTCGTTTTGGCACAATGTCATCAGGTAAGCGTACACGGGCTTGTAATACTGCAGATAAATCTGCTCAAAACTGCGGTGCTCCATGTGCGCATCCCTCCTTTTTGGTGTGTTTTGGAACCGGTTCGCCCATAAGACGGCAAAACCGCCGGAACGTTACAAGTTTTCCGAAAAAATTTTCAAAGACCAAAAAGCCGCCATGGCCTACCCAGAACCACAGCGGCAGAAAGCTCAGTGCACCAAAAACAGTTCCAGCACAAGCACCACGGCACAGCAGGAGACGGACACCTGAAACAGACTGGCTCCGAACCATGCAGCGGCGATGCCCACTACCAGCGCGGCAGCACCGGCAATGGGGCTCTGGGTGGCGTTGATGATGGCCGGGAAGGTCATCACGGCCAGCGTTACATAGGGCACATAGTAGAGGAAGGACTGGATGAACTGGTTTTTGATGGGTTTGCGGATAAGGGTCAGCGGCAGCACACGGATGGTGTAAGAAACGGCGGCCATCACGGCGATATAGACCCAATTATTGTAGGTCATGCCTGCACCTCCTCAATTCCGGCAGTTTCCGGTGCTTCGGGTGTAACAGGGAACAGAACGGCTGCCCCGCAGGAGATCAGCACCGTCAGCAGGATGGTGCGGGTGCCGTCCGAAAGGGAAGCGATGCCGGGCAGGCAGCCGCAGGCGAAGCTCAGGGCAAAGCTCAGCATCACCAGCACGGCAACGACTCTGTTCTTCCGGGCGGGGGGAATTATGATGGCCAGGAACATGCCGTACAGGGCCACGCTCAGGGCGCTGACCACACGCACCGGCAGCAGGTTGCCTGCAACGATGCCCAGCGCCGTGCCCATGGCCCAGGCGGGGGCCGCCAGCGCAATGGCACCGTAGGTGTAGAACGGGTTCAGATAGCCGGGCCGTGCGATCGTGATGCCAAACAGCTCGTCGGTGACATCGTAGCCGATGATGAGCCGGTGGAAGAACGGCGTGCCTGGGGCAAATTTCTGGGCCAGAGCACAGCTCATCAGCAGGTAGCGCGCGTTGGCGATCAGGGTAATGATGGCAACTTCCAAATAGGTGGCACCGGCAGCGATCAGCGAAAAGGCTGCATACTCACCGGCAGAAGCATTGTTGAACAGGCTTGCAAAAAAGCCCTGAATGGGGGTCAGCCCCGCATTACGGGCTGCAATGCCCAATGAGAACGAGACAGCAAAATAGCCCAGCGCAATGGGCACACCATCCCGCATCCCTTCGCAGAATACCTTGCGACTGAATGCGTAGGGCTTTTGAGTGGTTTCCATGAGTGGTTACTCCTTTCCTACTTCAAGACACAAAAATAAGTATAGCACATCCGGTAGGAATTGACAAAAGAAAAAGGCTCAGGTTTTTGATCGAAACCTGAGCCTTTTTCAAAGAAGGGAGCGTGGCTTAATCCACAACATCCTCAAACTGGCTGTTGTACAGGTCAGCGTAGAAACCGCCGGCCTCAATAAGCTGGTCGTGGGTGCCCTGCTCCACAATGTCGCCGTCCCGCATGACCAGGATCAGGTCGGCATCCCTGATGGTGGACAGGCGGTGGGCGATGACAAAGCTGGTACGGCCCCGCATCAGGTTGTCCATAGCAGTCTGGATGCGCTGCTCGGTGCGGGTGTCCACGCTGCTGGTGGCCTCGTCCAAGATCAGGATGCGGTTGTCGGCCAGAATGGCCCGGGCGATCGTCAGCAGCTGCTTCTGGCCCTGACTGACGTTGGAAGCGTCCTCGTTCAGCTCCATCTGGTAGCCGCCGGGCAGGGTGCGGATGAAGTGGTCGGCATTGGCGGCTTTGGCGGCGGCAATGACCTCTTCGTCGGTGGCATCCAGACGGCCATAGCGGATGTTCTCCATGATGGTGCCCTTGAACAACCAGGTGTCCTGCAGCACCATGCCGAAGCCCTCGCGCAGGGCACTGCGGTCAAAGTCGCGGATGTCGTGGCCATTCAGGGTGATGGAGCCGGAATCTACATCGTAGAACCGCATAAGCAGCTTGACCATGGTGGTCTTGCCGGCACCGGTGGGGCCAACGATGGCGACCTTCTGGCCGGGCTGCACCTTACAGCTGAAATCGTGGATGATGGTCTTTTCGGGCACATAACCGAACCGGACATGGTCAAAGGTGACCTGACCATCAATGCAGGCAGGGTCTGCCCGGCGGGCGGGGTCGGCCAGCTGATCCTCTTCGGGCTCGTTCAGGAACTCGAACACGCGCTCGGCAGCGGCGGCCATGCTCTGCAGCATGTTGGACACCTGCGCCAGCTGCTGGATGGGCTGGGTGAAATTGCGAACATACTGGATAAAGGCCTGGATATCACCGATGGTGATGATGCCGTTGGCGGCAAAGATGCTGCCGACGATGGCAACAGCCACATAGCCCAGGTTGCCCACAAAGTTCATAATGGGCTGCATCAGGCCGGAGAGAAACTGGCTCTTCCAGGCAGATTCAAACAGCTTGTCGTTGGCGGTGTTGAAGTCCTCCAGCACGGCGGCCTCCCGGTTGAAGGCCTTAATGACGTTGTGACCGGAGTAGACCTCCTCCACCTGACCGTTCACAACGCCCAGAGTAGCCTGCTGGGCCTTGAAGTATTTCTGGCTGAACCTGACCACCAGCATCACCAGTACCAGAGAAACAGGCAGGATGAGCAGTGCGATCAGGGTCATTTTGGGGCTGATGGACAGCATCATGATCAGCACGCCGATCATGGTGGTAATGCTGGTGATGAGCTGGGTCACGCTCTGGTTCAGGCTCTGGCCCAGGGTGTCCACATCGTTGGTGATGCGGGAGAGCACCTCGCCGACCGTCCGCTTTTCAAAGTAGGCCAGCGGCAGGCGGTTGATCTTCTCGCTGATCTGGCGGCGGAAATCATAGCAGACCTTCTGGGAAAGGCCGGTCATCAGCCAGCCCTGGATAAAGCTGAATGCTGCGGAGCAGAGGTACATGGCCAGCAGGATGAGCAGAATCTTGCCGATGTAGGCAAAGTCGATGCCGCCGATCCCCCGCAGCTTGGCGATCCAGCCGGTGGCAAGGGCCGTGGTGGCCTTGGCCAGAATTTTGGGGCCTGCGATATTGAAGATGGTGGAAAGGATGGCAAAGACCATCACAACGATGAGGGAGAGCTTATACTGGCTCAATGCGCTGAGGAGCTGCCGCAGAGTGCCCTTGAAATCCTTGGCGCGCTCAGTGGTCTGTTTTCCGGGTCTCGGCATATCACTCATCCTCCTTTCCGGTGTTCAGGTTCTGCAGGTTGAGCTCCTTCTGGCTCAGCTGGCTCCTGGCAATCTCCTGATATTCAGGGCAGGTGGCCATGAGCTGCGCGTGAGTACCCTTGCCCACCAGCCTGCCGTCGTCCAGCACCAGGATCTGATTGGCGTGGAGGACGGTGGAAATGCGCTGTGCCACGATGATCACGGTGGCGTTGTCGGTCTCTTCCTTCAGCGCACGGCGCAGGGTGACATCCGTCTTGTAGTCAAGGGCAGAGAAGCTGTCGTCGAACAGATAGATCTTCGGATCCTTGGCAATGGCACGGGCGATGGAGAGCCGCTGCTTCTGGCCGCCGGACACGTTGGAGCCGCCCTGTGCGATGGGGCTTGCATAGCCCTCAGGCTTTGCGTCAATGAACTCGGTGGCCTGTGCGATGGAAGCCGCCTTCTTCATGCCCGCATCGGTGATCTGCGCACCGCCGAATTTCAGATTGCTCTCGATGGTGCCGCTGAACAGAACGCCCTTCTGAGGCACATAACCCAGCAGGCTGTGGAGCTGCTCCTGCGGCATCTCCCGCACATCGATGCCGTCGATGGTCACGCGGCCGCCGGTGACATCATAAAAGCGGGGGATGAGGTTGAGCAGGCTGGATTTGCCGCAGCCGGTGGAGCCGATGATGGCTGTGGTCTCGCCGGGATTTGCGGTAAAGCTGATGTGCTCCAGCGCGTCGCTGTCGGCACCGGGGAAGCGGAAGCTGACATCCTCGAACCGGACCACGCCATCCCAGTCCTTCTTTTCAAGGGCGGGTTTTGCGGTGGCAGCGTCGGGATCATGGATGGAAGCCTTGGTGCGGCAAACCTCGTCAATGCGGTCAGCAGCCACACCGGCACGGGGAAGCATCACGGCCACCATGGCCAGCATCAGGAAAGACATGACGATCTGCATGGTGTAGGTGATGAATGCGATCATCTCGCCCACCTGCATGGTGCCGTTGTCCATGGCCTTGCCACCGAACCAGACGATCAGCAGGCTGGTGCCGTTCATGATGAGGGTCATAAAGGGCATCATGGCAACCATGGCGCGGTTGGTGAACAGCTGGGTGCTCATCAGGTCTTTGTTGGCCTTGTCGAAGCGCTCCTCCTCAAACTTTTCACGGCTGAAGGCACGCACCGGCATGATGCCGGTCAGAATCTCGCGGCTGACGAGGTTCAACCGGTCCACCAGCTTCTGCATGATCTTGAACTTGGGCATGGCCACACTCATCAGGAAGAGGATGAGCAGCAGCAGAACGGCCACATCCAGCACGATGATCCAGGAAAGGCCGGTGCTGCTGTTCAGCACATGCAGCACGCCGCCAATGCCCAGAATGGGCGCATAGGCCACCATGCGCAGCAGGATGACGCAGACGAACTGCACCTGCTGGATGTCGTTGGTGGTGCGGGTGATGAGAGATGCGGTGGAAAAATTCTCGATCTCTGCATTGGAGAACCCGATGACGCTGGCAAAGGTCTCCCGGCGCAGGTCGCGGCCAATGGCGGCGGACACACGAGAGGCGAGGAAGCCCACCGCAATGGACACAGCCACCATCAGCAAAGTCAGGCCCAGCATCTGGCCGCCTACGCGGTAAAGATAGCGCATCTGCACATCGTGGGCAATGCCCTGAGCCTCGTATTCCAGCTGCACCAGAAGCATGGACTGGCTTTTGAGGCTCTCCATCAGGGTATCATCCAGACTGGCAAAAGCACCGGCCAGCTGCTGCTGGACAGCTTCGCGGGTGAAGCCGGGCATCTGGCTCATAGCGGCAAACTGGGCGCATACGGTGTCCAGATCTTCGGCAGTGGGGGTGACGGTCTCGCTATCCGTGGTGGTGCTCTCAGAGGATGCCGCCTGCATGTCAGCAAGACCGGTCATGCCCATGGTGTCCTGCCCGGCGGGGGCGTTCGCTGCCTGCGCGGCGGCCATATACAGCACGATGTCCGGCGTGGTGACGGCATCCTCCAGCGCGGTGCGCTCGTCATCGGTCAGGTCGGTGCGCAGCTTCAGCACGCCGTCGTCCTGAAGATAATACCCGTAGGCGTTCTGGAGCGCATCAGCGTCCTCTTCGCTCATCAAAAGCGTGAGGGCATCCAGCGTGCTCTGGCGTATCGTTTCCGGCAGGGGGCTTTCAATGCCGCCCTGCTGGATGCCGGTGTCCACGATCCTGCTGGTGTAGTCCGGCAGCGAAAGATCGCAGTACGCCTGCACGAACAGCAGCGCGAACACCACAAGACAGACGGCCCAGTGCCGGGCCAGCTGCTTGAAAATTTTCGTCATAGTTCGGTTCTCCCTTCGTTGTTTTTTGCTTCACGGGAAGCGTTTTCCGCAAGGATGGCGTCCATCAGTGCGCCGCGCAAAGTATTCATCTGCTGCACCTGCTCCGGTGTCAGCCGGGCCATCACGCAGGCAAAATAATCGCTGAGGGCATCCTCACACCGGGCACAGGCGGCATAGCCCTCCGGCGTGATGCGCACCAGCGTTTTGCGCCGGTCAGCCGGGTCCGCTTCGCGCAGAACAAGGCCGTCCTGTTCCAGCTGGCGCAGGCTGCGGCTGATGGCCGGCAGCGGCTGGTGTGCCTCCCGGGCAAAATCGGAAACATACACCGCTCCGTTCTGCCCGCGGGTACTGATCGTGTGAGCCAGACCCTCCAGCATGGGAAAGTGGCACTTGGGACAGCCCCGCAGAGCCGCCTTCATGCCGGCCCGGGACGCCTTGCTCAGCCGTCCGAAAAAATGGCACAGGCCGTGAAAGCTCGCCGCGGCTTCGGTCTCGTTCAACATTCTATCCCTCCTCATTGCAAAATGCTTAACAGCTGTTAACTATTAACGCCTGACAATAATATTCCTCCGGCACCCAGAATGCAAGGGCAGTTTAGGATAATTTTAAAAAAGTTCACAAAAAGGGGAGAACGGCAGAAAGCCTGAACCGCCCGGCAGCTGCATAAATAGAATAAGAAACGTTTCTGCGGGAGGGGCGGCGGCAGTGGAACAGAACCTGACAAGAATTTTTACACTTTTTGGCGGCTTGGCACTGTTTTTATACGGCATGGATGCGCTCAGCCACAGTCTGGAAACAGCGGCAGGCAGCCGCCTGAAAAGCCTGCTGGCCGCTGTGACCGGCAGCCCGGTGCGGGGCGTGCTGGCGGGGGCTGCGGTCACGGCGGTGCTGCAAAGCAGCTCGGCAGTCACGGTGATGGTGCTGGGCTTTGTAAGTGCGGGCCTGCTGACCCTGCGGCAGGCGGTCCCGGTGATCTTTGGCTGCAACATCGGAACCACCATTACCGCACAGCTGCTGGCCTTCCGGCTGGAAGATGTGCGCGGCCTTGTGCTGCTGGCCGGGCTGCTGCTCTGCTTTGCCTGTGCAGGGCGGAAGGCCCGGGCCATTGGCCGGGCGGTGTTCGCCTTTGGCCTGCTGTTCGAGGGCATTGCCGATATGGGCACTGCCATGGAACCGCTGGCGCAAAGCCCGGTGTTCGTGCACTGGCTGGGTCGGGTGCGGCAGCACCCATGGCTGGGGCTGCTGGCGGGGCTTGGCATGACCCTGACAGTGCAGAGCAGCTCGGCTACCATTGCCTTGCTGCAGAACTTTGCAGCTCGCCCCGGGCTGGACGGCAGCAGTCTGTTGGGTCTTGCTGGTGCGCTGCCGGTGCTGCTGGGCGATAACATCGGCACCACCATCACGGCAGTGCTGGCATCCTTGAGCGCAAACCGGGACGCAAAGCGGGTGGCTGCGGCCCATGCAGTGTTCAATCTGACCGGCGCGGCGGTATTCTGCGCCGGTCTGCCGTTGTATGTGCGGCTGACGGCTGCACTTTCGCCCAAAGGGCCGGAGCTTGCCGTGATCGCCCGGCAGATCGCGAATGCGCACACCTTGTTCAATGTGGTGTGCACGCTGGTGTGGCTGCCGCTGACCCCACTGATGGTGCGGTTTGTGTGCCGCCTTGTGCCGGACCGGGCAGTGCGGTAAGTTTTTACTGGACAAACATACCAATTGCGCATATACTGAAAGGGATGAAACCTACTGCGGAATAAAAAGGAAACATTGCTATGCGACAGAAAATCGGAAGAGTGTGTATGGTGCTGGGCGCGCTGCTGATCCTTGCGGCAGCAGCCCTGCTGGCCTATAACAAGTGGGATGCATCCCGTGCAGACAAGGCCTCGCAGGAGGTGCTGGGCGAGCTGGAGCAGACCCTGAACGCTGCCATTGAGGAAAAGGCAAAATCGGATACCGTGGCGCTGCAGCCGGAGCTGGACCCCACGCAGGAAATGACCGTGACCGAACTGAACGGCTGGGATTACATCGGCTATCTGTCCATTCCGTCCATCGGGCTGGAACTGCCGGTGATGAGCCAGTGGAGCTATGCGGGTCTGAAAATCGCACCGGGCCGTTACTCCGGTTCCACCTATGCGGATAACATGGTGGTCTGCGCCCACAACTATGCAAAGCATTTCAGCCCCATCAAGTGGTTGACCGAGGGCGCGCAGGTCTATTTTACGGATATGGACGGTATGCGCTGGACCTACGAGGTCTCCTATGTGGAAAACCTGCAGCCCACGCAAATTGAGGAAATGACCGAAAAGACGGAGGAGTCCGATGAATGGGATCTGACCCTCTTTACCTGCACCACAGGCGGCAGCGCCCGGTGCGCTGTGCGGTGCGTGCGGACGGGCTACCCGGCGCTCACAACGGAGACCGCAGAATAAGATGCAAAAAATCCCCTGTGCACTGGCACAGGGGATTTTTCATATCCGGTATTCAGTGGGCGGTGCCCACCTTCACAGGGGATTACTTGCTCTGAATGTACTCGTCAATGGCCTTTGCAGCAGCCTTGCCTGCGCCCATGGCCTTGATGACGGTGGCTGCGCCGGTCACGGCATCGCCGCCGGCGTACACACCATCGCGGCTGGTTTTGCCGTCGTCGCCGTCGGTAACGATGCAGCCGTGCTTGTTGGTTTCCAGACCCGGGGTGGTGGAGCGGATCAGCGGGTTGGGGCTGGTGCCCAGACTCATAATGACCGTGTCCACATCCAGCTCGAACTCGCTGCCCTTCTTTTCGATGGGGCGGCGGCGGCCGGAAGCATCCGGCTCGCCCAGCTCCATCTCAATGCAGGTGATGGACTTGACAAAGCCCTCGTCGTTGGCGTGGATCTCCACAGGGTTGCACAGGGTCTTGAAGATGATGCCCTCTTCCTCGGCGTGCTCCACCTCTTCCTTACGGGCGGGCAGTTCAGCCATGCCGCGGCGGTAGACGATGTACACGCTCTCGGCACCCAGACGCAGGGCGCTGCGGGCGGCGTCCATAGCCACGTTGCCGCCGCCCACAACGGCAACCTTCTTGCCGGTGCGGATGGGGGTCTTGCTGGTGGGCAGGTAAGCTTTCATCAGGTTGGAGCGGGTCAGGAATTCGTTGGCGGAGTACACGCCCTTCAGGCTCTCGCCGGGGATGTTCATGAAGCGGGGCAGACCGGCGCCGGAGCCTACGAACACAGCCTCGTAGCCGTACTCGCCCATCAGCTCGTCAATGGTCAGCACCTTGCCGATGACCATGTTGCACTCAAAATCCACGCCCATTTTCTTCAGGCCGTCGATCTCCTGCTGGACGATGGCCTTGGGCAGACGGAACTCAGGGATGCCGTACATCAGCACACCGCCTGCAACGTGCAGAGCCTCGTAAACGGTCACCTTGTAGCCCAGCTTTGCCAGATCACCGGCGGCGGTCAGGCCGGCAGGGCCAGCGCCGATGATCGCCACCTTATGGCCGTTCCATTCGGGAACGACAGGTGCAGTGTGCACATTCTCGCGGTGCCAGTCGGCCACAAAGCGCTCCAGACGGCCAATGGCCACCGGCTCGTTCTTGATGCCGCGGGTGCACTTGCCCTCGCACTGGCTCTCCTGCGGGCAGACACGACCACAGACGGCAGGCAGGGAAGAGGAGCGGTTGATCACCTGATAGGCGGCCTCAAAGTCGCCCTCGGCAACATGCGCGATAAACTCCGGGATGTCGATGCCTACGGGGCAGCCGGACTGGCAAGGCTTGTTCTTGCAGCCGATGCAGCGCTTGGCCTCGTTCACAGCCATCTCTGCGGTGTAGCCCAGAGCCACTTCCTTAAAGTTTTTGTTGCGGACGTTGGGGTCCTGCGTGGGCATGGGGCACTTTTTGGGGTCCATATTGAAAGCCATTTTACATTCCCTCCTGAGTCTTGAACAGGTTGCAGGCAGCCTCCCGGGCGTGAGCCTCAAAGGGGCGGTACATGGTGCCTCGGGCCATTGCCTCGTCAAAATCCACGAGGTCGCCGTCGAAGTCGGGGCCATCCACGCAGGCGAACTTGGTCTCGCCGCCCACGGTCAGGCGGCAGCCGCCGCACATGCCGGTGCCGTCGATCATAATGGGGTTCATGGAGACGATGCTCTTCAGCCCGTGCTTCTGGCAGGTCTTGACAACGAATTTCATCATGATCAGCGGGCCGATGGTGATGACCAGATCATACTGGTTGCCGGCGGCCACCAGCTCGTCCAGAGCGGCAGTGACCACACCCTTGGTGCCGTAGCTGCCGTCATCGGTCATAATGCGCAGCTCGTCACTGCAGGCGTTGAACTCGTCCTCGAGGATGAGCAGATCCTTATTGCGGAAGCCGATGACGCTGTGGACGGTGCAGCCCTGGTCATGCAGCTCCTTGGCAATGGGCAGGGCGATGGCGCAGCCCACGCCGCCGCCCACAACACAGACCTTTTTCAGGACCTCGGTCTCGGTGGCGCGGCCCAAGGGGCCCACAAAGTCATGGACGCTGTCGCCTGCGTTCAGGCTGTTCAGCTCCATGGTGGTGCCGCCCACGATCTGGAAAATGATATCCACAGTGCCCTTTTCGCGGTCGTAACCGGCCACGGTCAGGGGGATGCGCTCGCTGTCCTCAAACGGGCGCACAATGATAAACTGGCCCGGCTTTGCTTTTTTGGCAATGAGCGGGGCTTCAATGACCATCTTTGTCACGGTGGGGTTCAGCGCGACCTTTTCAGTGATCTTGTACATTGCGGTTGCTCCTTTTTCTGGCAAAATCTCGGCACAAAAATACGTCTGCCCGCCCGCGCGGCACAGCAGACGTGTTTTTGTGCAACTTTTTGACAAGTTTATTATAACCTCTTTAAGAAGGGAAAGCAACCGAATTTTCTTTGTGTCTGCCGCCGCAAAGCTGAAACTTTTCGGTTTCATTCCGGTTTCGGCTTCGGTTTTGAAAAACAGGCGCAGACAGGCGTGTTTTGCAAAAAGTCTGATTTTTTGGAAATTTGTTGTTGACAAAGCCTGCGTTTTACGCTATAATAGCCAACGTCGCCGGGAGCAAAACCCCGGCAGACCACATGAAATGTGCGGCCGTAGCTCATCTGGTAGAGCGCCACCTTGCCAAGGTGGAGGTAGCGAGTTCGAGCCTCGTCGGCCGCTCCATTATGGGGAAGTTTAGCTCAGCTGGGAGAGCATCTGCCTTACAAGCAGAGGGTCAGCGGTTCGAGCCCGTTAACTTCCACTTAATATGGCCCGGTAGTTCAGTTGGTTAGAACGCTAGCCTGTCACGCTAGAGGTCGTCAGTTCGAGCCTGATTCGGGTCGCCATTTGCCTCTGTAGCTCAGTCGGTAGAGCAGGGGACTGAAAATCCCCGTGTCATTGGTTCGATTCCGATCGGAGGCACCATTTCTTGTGTATTCTTCGCAAAGAATACACATCCTGCGGCCGTAGCTCATCTGGTAGAGCGCCACCTTGCCAAGGTGGAGGTAGCGAGTTCGAGCCTCGTCGGCCGCTCCAAAAAACAGTGGAGATTGGTAAACATCAGTTTTCACTTATATGGTGACGTGGCCAAGTGGTAAGGCAAAGGTCTGCAAAACCTTCATTCACCAGTTCAAATCTGGTCGTCACCTCCATAAGCCTGTGACAAAAAAGATGTCACAGGCTTTTTTCTTTGCTGTATCGTCGAAAATCGGCAATTTCGCCAACCAGTTTTCAGGTTGCTTTTTGTAGAGATGTCCAACCATTTTTAGGAGGTTGGACACTTTTATTGCCCCGTCTTCCCGCAAAATTCTGAATTATGGCAGGGGAGGGGGCAATTTTTTTGAGAAAAAACAGAATAAATCCTGCTGTTTTCAGAATGTTTTCAATTTCCTCGCAGCCAATTTCCTGTTGGCTGCGGGGATTTTTTGTTTTTTTCGACAGTTTTCAGTTTGTTTTCAAGTTTTCCATTTTATACCTATTTACAATAAGGAGGATTTTCACTATGAGCATCATTATCGGCATCGACCACGGCTATTACGCTATCAAAACAGCCCACTGCTCGTTCGCGGCAGGGCTGACAAGCTACGGAGAACACGAACCCTACACCCGCCAAGGACTCTTAGAGTTTG
>ERZ772867.2269-NODE-2269-length-19289-cov-3.568472_pt1 | contig 19289 bp, 18 predicted proteins | sample MGYA00511341_ERZ772867 | MGnify/ENA primary metagenome ERZ772867 (study PRJEB29015, sample SAMEA2737707) | human gut metagenome | biome: human gut; feature: human-associated habitat; material: faeces | place: China | collected 2012 ... | reverse complement strand
CTCTGTCCTCAACCAGCATTTTACGATTGCCTGACACCAAATAATAAATCTCAAATGAATTATGATAATGGAAATTTTCCATATCCCGGTTACGATTAACTGTGCTTTCATTTATATAAAAAATTTTTCGGAAATGAAATTATCGCCGTTCATTACATATTCCCTCTAACATTGATGATTTTATCATTGTGTATTAAAAAAGTCAATATGTCTAAAAAATAAATTCTATTGTTCAATATATTGAATGATTTCTATAAAAAATATTGTAAGATATACATATAAAATATATTTCGGATGTAAATAAAATGTAAAAGAAATTTTTAAGTATTATTGTGGCGGCAGAAATGTTATTTGAAGTATATGAAATATTGCAGAACGGTACAAATCGAATGGATTGCAGATCAAGATTAAGGTTCAGCGTCGGCAGACGAAAAAACATTGACTTCTTTATAAAAAGCAATAATTTCATATTTTACAGCAATAATGCTTAATGATTTTTTGGATTTGGCGGTGTATAATCTAATCATAAATAAAACGATATGCGAAGGAGCAATTATTATGGATAACAATGAACGTAATCATAACCAGTCTTCCGATTCCTTCTATTCATATAATAACGGAACGAATCAGAACGGCACATCGCAGAACAACGGAGCATACAGCGCAAACGGAGCTTACCAGAATGGCAGCGCATACGGTCAGAACGGAGGAACCTACCAGAACGGAGGAACTTACCAGAACGGAGGAACCTACCAGAGCGGCACACAGAATAACAGTGCATACGGCCAGAACGGAGGAACCTACCAGAACGGCGGTTATCAGCAACAGTTCTACCAGAGCCAGGGAGCCGGGAATGCGGCGTACGGTCAGAATCCTTCCGGCAAGAAGGAAAAGAAGAGAAGAGAAAAGAGAGAGAGAAAGCCGGGCGGCTTTGGTATGAAGCTTGCAAAATGTGCGGCACTGGCACTTGTCTTCGGGCTGGTATCCGGAACGGTGTTCGAGGGCGTACATCTCGCATCGGGTCAGATTTTCGGAGACTCGGATTCCACGGTGGCAGCCACAGGCAGCGTGCTGACACAGTCCGATTCCAACACCAAGATTGAGGCGACCGGCGCATCATCCAGCTATGTGGCATCCGATGTCTCTGACATCGTGGAAGCGGTAATGCCTTCTATCGTATCGATCACGAATGTGAGCGAATCCCAGTATCAGAGCTTTTTCGGCGGAACACAGACACAGCAGAGCACAAGCTGCGGTTCCGGTATTATCGTGAGCCAGGATGCAGACAATCTTTACATTGCGACCAACAATCATGTGGTGGAGGGTGCAGACAGCCTCACAGTCGCATTCAGTGACAACACAACCGTCAGCGCGGAGATCAAGGGTACCGATCCTTCCACAGATCTTGCAGTTATCCGCGTTGCGTTAAGCAGCATCGATTCTGACACATTAAATACAATCAAAGTTGCAACACTTGGCAATTCGGATGATCTGAAAGCCGGACAGGCAGCGATCGCCATCGGTAATGCACTCGGCTATGGTCAGTCTGTGACAACCGGTGTCATCAGCGCATTGAACCGTGAAGTAACCGTATCCGATTCCAACAGCAACACAAATTACACCGCAGAACTGATCCAGACCAGTGCAGCGATCAACCCTGGTAACAGTGGCGGTGCACTGCTCAATGCAGCAGGCGAGGTCATCGGTATCAACTCTGTAAAATATGCAGACACAAGTGTTGAGGGAATCGGTTATGCGATCCCGATCAGCACAGCAATGCCGATCATTGAGGACCTGATTACGAAGGAAAAGGTAGATGAGGCAGACAGTGCATATCTTGGTATCGGCGGCGTCGATGTCACAAGCGATGTGGCAAAAACCTACAATATGCCGACCGGTGTCTATGTAACACAGGTAAAAGAGAACTCCGCCGCAGAGCAGGCTGGAATTCAGAAGGGCGATATTATTACCGCATTTGACGGCAAGGATGTCTCCTCGATGGAGGATCTGTCCTCTAAACTTCAGTATTACAAAGCAGGAACGACCGTGGATGTCACCATCCAGAGATCTTCCAACGGACAGTATGAAGAGCAGACGCTCTCTGTCACACTGGGAAAGAAGAACTGACAGAGAAAGGGCTGACACAGAGGCAGTAAGTTTATGATAGGAGCACTTGCAGGGATAAGTTCCAAATGCAACAGGCGGCGGTAAATCTGACCGCAAAATCCGGCATTTCTAACCACGCCGCGCTTCGCATCTGCGATGATCTGTGTCTTTCCAAGCTTTGAACACTCCGCAGGATGTGTCCGCAACCTGCAGACAATTTTAGGATTCTCGTGTGTCCCTTGCGGCACCGCTGAATAAAACATAACCGCGCGAAGCCGATGTTTGAATTGCCATCTGCTATATTTTCAATAGCAGATGGCAACGAGTTTCGGTTCGCGCGGTTTTATATTGTCTGTGAAGCGGTGCCGCTAGGGACACTAGGGAATTCGCTCATTGTCTGCGGTTTGTCGGACACATCCTGCGGAGTGTCAAAGCGTGGCAAGAGACACAGAATGTGATGCAAAGTGCGGCATGGAAGAAATACTCGAATTTTGCTTCAAAGATTTACCGCCGCCTGTTGCATTTTGGAACCAGACACCTGCAAGCCCGTTATGATAAGCCGGCTGCCTCTGTGTCAGTCCCTTTGATCTGTCAGTCTTCTGTCTCAGTGTTCCATCTTCCAGAAGGCTGCGGAGTAAGGCGGGAGCGTACTGCCACCTCCAAAGTCGTGCGTCTCCCCGGTGAGCAGGTCAACAGCTGTGCCGCAGCCTGCGTCGAAATGCGCCGTGAAGCTTTCGGAATCGGCGTTGATGGCGACTAACACACGCTCGTTGGCGCTTTTCCGCTCAAAGATGGACTGCTTATTCGTGAGCAGGACAGAGCGAAAATCGCCGTAGTTTAACGCCTCGGAAGACTTTTTCGCGGCGGCAAGGCGGCTGATGAAATCCGTGAGCGTGGTCCATTCCGGTGCGTCAAAGCAGGCGCGCAATGCGGGATCGCCGTCCTCTTTTCGCGCTTTGGCACCCCATTCACTTCCGTAGTACACGCATGGAATGCCCGGCATGCCGAACTGCATGGCATAGATTAACGGAAGGTGCGCCTCGTTTGAGAGGATGCTTGCCACACGGGTGACGTCATGGTTGTCGACGAAGGAGAGCAGGTGCTTTCCCTTGTACAGAGTCCAGTTGTCCGGGCCGAACTGGCGCAGCAGAGAGTGATTGATCTCGAACATGTTCATGGAGTTAAAACTGGAATACAGTCCCTTGTAGCACTCATAGTTTGTCACGGAGTGCAGCATGGCGTCGTTCATGATCTGGTTGTAATCGCCGTGTACGACCTCGCCGACCAGGAAGAAATCTGGCTTTAAGGTGTCACAGTAGGCGCGCAGCCTTCGGATAAAATCATGGTCGAGGCAGTAAGCCACATCCAGCCGCAGTCCGTCGATGTCAAACTCATCTATCCAGCCCTTGATGCAGGAAAAGAGGTGTGCGATGACATCCTCGTTGTGCAGATTCAGCTTTACGAGATCATAATTCCCTTCCCAGCCCTCATACCACAGCCCGTCGTTATAATTGGAATTCCCGTCAAAACTGATATGAAACCAGTCCTTGTAGGGAGAGTCCCATCTCTTCTCTAAAACGTCCTGGAATGCCCAGAAACCGCGGCCGACGTGATTGAAGATGCCGTCTAAGACGACTTTGATGCCGGCGGCGTGGAGGTTGTCACACACTTCCTTAAAATCCGCGTTGGTGCCAAGTCTTGTGTCGATCTTCGTGTAATCTCTGGTATTGTAGCCGTGGGTGTCCGATTCAAAGAGCGGTGAAAAATATACGGCGTTTGCGCCAAGCTTCTGAATATGAGGAATCCAGTCGTTTACCTTTTGGATGCGGTGGGTGAGAACCCCGTCATTTTCAAAAGGTGCGCCGCAGAACCCAAGCGGATAGATCTGATAAAATACACTTTCATATGCCCACATAATGCGTTGCCTCCTGTGATTGCTTTTTTATTTCGCTGTGCTCATGTCGTGTGATTTTTTAGAGCAGGCGCGCTGTGCAGTGATTACGGTGTCACGCAGACCGCCCCGTTCCAATGCGGCGACAGCCTCGATCGTCGTTCCGCCCGGAGAGCACACGGCGTCTTTCAGTTCGCCGGGGTGTCTGCCGGTCTCCAATACCATTTTGGCTGCGCCGTAGACGGACTGGGCGGCAAATTTGTAAGCCTGTGCCCGCGGCATGCCGTCAGCAACGGCAGCGTCTGCCATTGCCTCGATAAACAGATAGACATAGGCAGGGGAGGAACCGGACACGCCCACAACGGCGTCGATGAGGCTCTCCGGTACGACTTCTGCTTTTCCAAAGGAGTTGAAGATAGCCTGCACTTCGGAAAGCTCGGCTTCGGTGACATGTGCATTGACACACAGGGCGCTCATCGCCTCGCCGACGAGCGCAGGTGTGTTTGGCATGGCGCGAACGAGCTTGATCTCTTTGCCAAACGCCTCTTCGATGGCAGCAATGGTCTTGCCTGCAGCGATGGAGACGATGATGCAGCTGCTCTTCACATGCGGGGCAATCTGCGGAATCACCTCATCAAATTTGTTCGGCTTGACGGCGAGAAACAGAATATCGCTACGCTCGGCGACCGTCTCATTGGAGAGTGTCGTCTCGATGGAAAACCGGCTGTGAATGGCGTCGAGTGTCTCCTTGGAGTGTGCACTGGCGATTACCTGCCCCGTGGTTACCAGGGAGGCGTTTAAGATGCCGCCGATCATGGCGCTGCCCATGTTGCCGGCACCGATGAAACCAATGATTTTGTCAAACATATCAAAAACCACCTTTCTATGTATTGTATGCTGATACCAGAACAGCCGGCTAAAGATAGCCGGCTGTCTTTCTATAAAATATGGTAGCGTTTTTAGAACCAAACGTCAAGTCCTGGTGTACGATGTTTAGAAATCTGTCAGATTGGCAGCTCTCTTCTCAAGGAATGCGCCCATTCCCTCTTTCTTGTCATGTGTGTCGTTGACAACACCAAAGAGGTTTGCTTCCATCTCAACGGCATTCTTGATGTCCATGTCGTAGCCGTTGTTGATTGCTGCTTTGGCAACGGAGACTGCGTAGCTTCCCTTGGAGATGATCTTTGCAGCCATAGCCTTTGCGGTAGCCATCAGATCTTCTTTTGCAACAACCTTATTTACAAGGCCGATGCGGTATGCTTCGTTGGCATCGATATTGTCACAGGTAAAGATCATTTCTTTGGCACGTCCCATACCAACCAGACGGGCAAGTCTCTGTGTACCGCCGAATCCAGGGATGATACCAAGACCGCACTCCGGCTGTCCGAAAACAGCGTTGTCGGATGCGATACGGATATCACATGCCATAGCGATCTCACATCCGCCACCGAGAGCAAAGCCGTTGACAGCCGCGATGGTAACCTGACGCATATTCATTAACTTGAAAAATGGAACAGAAGCCTTGATGCCGAATGCTCTTGCTTCCGGAGCGGTGAAGTTCACCATCTCGGAGATATCAGCGCCTGCAACGAAAGACTTGAACTCGTTGCCCTTCTTGTCCGGACCGCCGGTTAAGATGACAACCTTGACATCGTCCATAGCTTCGATCTCAGTCAGAGCCGTGTTTAACTCGTCAAGAGTCTCACTGTTTAATGCGTTAAGAGCTGCCGGTCTGGAAATGGAAAGAACAGCAGTCTGGTCAGCGATTTCCAATTTCAAATTGTTAAATTCACTCATTCTAAAACCCTCCTGAATAGTTTGATAAAAAATTAACAAATTACTAATATTAGAGTACAGCGTTTTCTAAAATTTGTCAATAGAAAACAGTATTTTCATTTGGAAAGAAAGGGGGTATAATAAATCCTAAAATGAGTACGTTACTAAGGAGTCATACATATGAGCACAAAGAGATCTTATCTGTCAAAAGTTGTTGTGGAGATGCCGGATTCCGGTATTAAGGATTTTTTCGATATTGCCAATACCATGGACGGGGCTCTGTCTCTGGGCGTCGGGGAGCCGGACTTCCAGACGCCGGAGCATGTCAGGGAGGCGGCGGTCGCTTCCATCCGGCACGCCGAGACAAAGTATACTGACAACCGCGGTACCGTGGAGCTGCGTGCGGCGGCAGCGGAGTATCTGGAAAAGTTCGATCTGCACTATGACCGGGCGGATGAGATCCTTATCACAATGGGGGCAAGCGAGGGGATTGATCTGGCGCTGCGTGCGCTGGTGGATCCGGGAGACGAGGTTCTGGTGGTTGAGCCTGCCTATGTGTCCTACATCCCCTGCGTGGAACTGTGCGGAGGAATTCCGGTGTCAATTCCGCTGCAGGCGAAGAACCGGTTCCGTCTGACGGCGGAGGAACTGGAGGAGAAGATCACAGAGCGGACAAAAGTGCTTCTCATCTCTTTCCCGAATAATCCGACGGGTGCCATCATGGAAAAGGCGGATCTGGAGGCGATCCGCGAGGTAGTGCTCGCCCATGACCTCTTTGTGATTACGGACGAGATCTATGCGGAGCTCACCTATGGCAAGAAGCATGTGTCGATCGCGGCACTGCCGGATATGTATGAGCGCTGCGTGGTTCTAAACGGTTTTTCCAAGGCGTTTGCAATGACCGGATGGCGTATGGGTATCGCGGCGGGGCCGGCGGAGGTCATTTTCCATATGAACAAGATCCATCAGTTCACGACGATGTCAGCGGGAACGACGTCCCAGTATGCGGCGTTAGAAGCACTCACGAGTCCGGTGCGGGACGAGGAGATCGATGTGATGCGCCAGGAGTATGACGAGAGACGCCACCTGATGGTGGACGGATTCCGGGCAATGGGACTTAAGGTGGTTGAGCCGGAGGGAGCGTTCTATGTGTTCCCTTCGATCAAAGAGACCGGGCTTACCTCAATGGAGTTCTGCAGAAGACTTTTGCAGGAGCAGAAGGTGGCGGTGATACCGGGAGATGCCTTTGGAAGCTGCGGCGAGGGATACATCCGGTGTTCCTATGCATATTCCAAGGATGTGATAAAAGAATGCCTCGAAAAAATCGCGGTATTTGTGGCGCAGTTTGATCTGAATAAGAATGCGCAGCAGTAAAGAGACGGAGAAAAGAATGCTGGATAATTATCATCTGAATCAGTTGGCAGAGCCCCTGCTCGTGTGGTTTCTGGATCATGCGAGGGTGCTCCCGTGGCGTGAGAGACCGGAGCCTTACCGCGTGTGGGTCTCGGAAATCATGCTGCAGCAGACGAGAGTGGAGGCGGTAAAGCCCTATTATGAGCGATTTTTAAAAGCATTGCCGGATGTGGCAGCGCTTGCAGCCTGTCCGGAGGATCAATTGATGAAGCTCTGGGAGGGGCTTGGCTATTACAACCGCGTGAGAAATATGCAGAAAGCCGCAGTCACCGTGACGGAGGAGTATGATGGAGTGCTTCCGGCGGATTATGGGAAGCTTCTGGAATTAAAAGGGATCGGTTCGTACACAGCGGGTGCCATCGCCTCGATCGCCTATGGGATACCGGTGCCGGCGGTAGACGGAAATGTGCTGCGGATCTTGACGCGCGTGGCGGCAGATGATACCGACATCATGAAACAGTCGTTCCGCAGTGCGGTGGAAGCGCAGCTGGGGGAGATGATGCGGGAACTTACGGTTCCTGAGGAGCTTCGGCGTGCCCTTCGCGATGAAAATGTTCCAGGCGCGCTCAATCAGGCGATGATGGAGCTCGGGGCGACGGTCTGTGTGCCGAACGGCGCACCTCTCTGTGAGGAATGTCCGTGGAGTAAGATGTGTCTTGCGAGAGCACAGGGGCGTGTGATGGATTTTCCGGTAAAAAGCAAGGCGAAGGCGCGCCGCATTGAGGAGCGCACGGTGCTTGTCATCCGGGATGGAGAGAAGGTGGCAATCCGCAAGCGCCCGAAGAAGGGGCTGCTCGCCGGGCTGTATGAGCTGCCGAATCTGTCCGGCGCATTAAGTGCGGAGGAAGTCCTTTCCTATGTAAAGGAACAACATTTTGCTCCGCTGCGAATCGAGAAGCTTGCGGATGCAAAGCACATATTTTCCCATATCGAGTGGAGGATGAGTGGATATGCCATTCTGGTGGAGGAAGCCGGCTTTGCCGCAGAAAAGGAACCGGAGTCAGGAAATCGGCGCACCCCGGAAGAGAAAGCGGACGGGGAAGGCGGACTGATTTTTGTGGATGCATGGGATGCGAGAGAGCGTTATGCCATTCCGTCGGCATTTTCAGCATATGCGGGTTATTTAAAAAAGGAATTTGATTAAGATCAAGAAAGATAAAAAAGTTTGTAAAAAAGAGGGAGCCGGTGCATTGCACCGGCTTTTCATATGAAAAAGATTGTGTGTATGGAAAGTGAAATAAATTCACTATCTGCTGGGAGGAACCTTGCCTATTTCTAAGCAAGGTGACCTGACAAGCACTTGTCAGGAATGAAAAAGTTCTATGAAAAATTTAACTTGCTGTCTTAACTTTATCTATACTATAAAATGGAAATATGACCAGCGTATGCCAAGTTTATTAGTATTTTGTAAATAAAATATGAACAAATAAATGACAGGGATTTTTGTTTAGAAAACCTTAAGGAAAAAATAAATTGGCGTACTGTGGAAAATCCTGTATAATGAAACAGGTCAATGTTAAGACAATGCGGGCAGTACCGCAGAACGGAGGAGACATGTACGATTGTATTGTCATTGGAGCCGGAATTGCCGGAGCGGTGGCAGCGCGAAAGCTGGCAGAGGAAAAAGGAAAGCGTGTCCTTGTCATGGAACGCCGACCGCATATCGGGGGAAACTGTTACGATGAGAAAGATGCCCACGGCATTTTAATTCATAATTACGGACCGCATATTTTTCACACAGGTCTGGAGGAAGTGTTTGCATATTTATCGCGTTTTACGGACTGGTACCTGTTCGGGCACGAGGTGGTCGCAAAGGTCGGGGAGCAGCTGATTCCGGTGCCGTTTAACTTAAATACGTTACATATGGTATACGGGAAGGAGAAAGCCGACCGGCTGGAGCAAAAGCTGATCGAAACCTACGGCGAGGGTTCGCGTGTGCCGATCATGAAGCTGCGCGAGAACGAGGATGCGGATATCCGCGAGATTGCACAGTATGTGTATGAGAATGTATTTTTATATTACACGATGAAGCAGTGGGGGCAGAAGCCGGAGGAGATCAGCCCGGAGGTCACAGGGCGCGTCCCGGTGTTAATCTCCTATGATAACCGCTATTTTCAGGATAAGTACCAGGGAGTGCCGGCGAACGGATTTACGGAAATGTTTGAGAAGATGCTTTCCCATCCGGGGATCACGGTGGAGTGCGGCACGGACTGCTTAAGCCGCATGCGCTTTGCGGACAATGAGATTTATTTTGACGGCGAAAAATTCGACGGCGACGTGATCTACACCGGCGCGCTGGACGAATTGTTTGCATGCAGGTATGGAAGACTGCCGTACCGCTCGCTGGATTTCCGGTTTGAGCATTACGACGGGGCGTCTTACCAGGGACACAGTGTGGTCAACTACACGGTGAGCGAGGATTTTACCCGTATCACGGAATTCAAGTTTTTGACCGGGCAGAAGGATACGGACGGCACCACGATCGTGAAGGAGTATCCGTTTGCGTATACGGGAGCAGAGGGAGAGATTCCGTACTATGCGATTTTGAATGAGGAAAATCAGGCGCTGTACGAAAAATACCAGGCACTCACGGCTGGCATGGAGCATTTTCATCTGCTCGGACGGCTGGCGGAGTACCGCTATTACAACATCGACGCGATGGTGAAGCGCTCCATGGAACTGGCAGACAGATTGTAAGAGTGTGACGGAAAATCTGCCTTTTGGGAAGAAAGCCGGGTTTTCTTTTGCGGAAATAAAGGAGAGATTAGAAAATGAAATTGTTGACATTTGCGATTCCGTGCTACAATTCGGAAGCATATATGGAAAAGTGTATCGAGTCGCTGCTTCCGGGCGGGGATGATGTGGAGATTTTGATCGTGGATGACGGATCGCATGACCGCACGGCAGAGATTGCGGATGCGTATGAGAAAAAGTATCCGGGGATTATCCGGGCGATTCATCAGGAGAACGGCGGCCACGGCGAGGCGGTCAATGCGGGTATCCGCAATGCCACCGGGCTTTATTTTAAGGTAGTGGACAGTGATGACTGGGTGGATCTGGATGCTTACCGCAAGATTCTGGATAAGTTACGGGAGATTTCCGGCGGTGACAGAGTGCTGGATATGTTTATTGCTAATTATGTATATGAGAAAGAGGGAGTGAAGCATAAGAAGGTCATGCGCTGCTCCAATCTTCCGAAAGACCGGATATTTACCTGGAAGGAAGCCGGACATTTTCACAAGGGACAGTATATTCTCATGCATTCCGTGATCTACCGCACGAAGCTTCTGGTGGAGTGTGGACTGGAACTGCCGAAGCACACCTTCTATGTGGATAACATCTATGTATACAAGCCGCTTCCGAGTGTGCGGACGCTCTATTATATGGATGTGGATTTTTACCGGTATTTTATCGGAAGAGACGATCAGTCCGTCAATGAGAGAGTGATGATTTCCCGCATTGATCAGCAGATCCGTGTGAATAAGATTATGGTCGATGCGTTTGACCTGTGGAAAATTCCGAACCGGAAGCTCAGACATTATATGTTCAACTACCTGGAGATCATCACAGTCATCTCGACGATCATGCTGATCCGCTCCGGCACGGAGGAGAATCTGGAGAAGAAGAGAGAACTCTGGAAATATATTAGAGAAAAAGATATCCGCCTGTTCCATCATCTGCGGGCTGGAATCCTCGGCAATACGATGAATCTGCCGGGAAAAGGCGGAAGAAAGATCTCTGTTGCGGCATATAAGCTTTCACAGAAGGTGGTCGGCTTCAACTAGCGGGAATCCCTGCTCTGTATTTGTGAGAGATTAGTTCGGACAATGCATGGTATGAAGTTCCAGAATGTAACCGGCGGCGGCAAATTCTTTGAAGCAAAATTCGAGTGTTTCTTCCATGCCGCGTCCGGCATCCAATTCTGTGTCTTTGCCACGCTTTGACAATCCACAGGGTGTGTCCGACAACCCGCAGACAATGGGCGGACTTTCTAGTGGCGCTAATGCCACTTCTTCACAGACAATATAAAACCGCGCGAACCGAAACTCGTTGGCATCTGCTATTGAAAATAAGGCAGATGCCAATTCAAACATCGGCTTCGCGCGGTTATGTTTTGTTCATCAGTGGCAATAAGCGCCACACAAAAGTCCTAAAATTGTCTGCCGGCTTGCGGACACATCCTGCGGAGTGCTCAAAGCTTGGAAAGACACGGATCATCAAAGATGCCGGACGCGGTGTGGTTAGAAATACCGGATTTTGCGGTCAGAATGCTGCCGCCGGTTACAGCTGGAACTTTATACACATGCATTATCCGAAAAAGTTCTCTCTGGTACAGCCCAGCGATTCCCTGCGATTAAGAATCCATACTCATTTCGTTTAAGAGAGTCGTTTTCATATCGTAGAGCTTCTGGGAGAGGTCGACGTAGATCTCCTGCGGGTTGACGAAACGCTTGGTCTCATCCCAGATGGTGTCTTTTTCATGGTTACAGATTTCACGGATCTCCATGACGCCCGGCGAGGTGTAGATGGTTTTTCCGGCCTTTATTACCGGAATCAGCATCTCACGCAACGTGTAGCTTCCTCCCGGGAGTCTCGTCTTTTTCCAGGGAGCGTTCGGATCAAACAGCTTTAAGTCTTCGCTCTCGTCGAATGTCTCATCGTACAGGCAGATGAGATCGGCCTTGATCTTGCCGGTCTTTTTGTCATAGACGCGGTAAAATGTCTTGTTGCCGGGGTTCGTGACTTTTTCTACATTCTCAGATAACTTGATCTTCGGCTGGAAACTTCCGTCCGCGGTGCGGATGGCGGCAAGCTTGTAGACACCGCCGAAGGCAGGGTTGTCCTTCGAGGTAATCAGATTGGTGCCGACACCCCAGGAGCTGATGGCTGCGCCCTGCAGTTTTAAGCTTTCAATCAGGTATTCGTCAAGGTCGTTGGAAGCGGAGATCACGGCGTCCGGAAAACCGGCTTCATCTAACATTTTGCGCACCTGCTTGGAGAGGTAGGCAAGGTCGCCGCTGTCCATGCGGATTCCGTAATAAGTCAGCGGAATACCGGCATCGCGCATCTCGGTGAAGACACGGATGGCATTTGGAATACCGGATTTTAACGTGTCGTAGGTATCCACGAGCAGAATACATGCGGACGGGTAGAGCTCGGCATATTTGCGGAAAGCCGTGTACTCATCCGGAAAACTCATGATCCAGCTGTGGGCATGTGTGCCGAGTACCGGCACATGGAACATCTGACCGGCGAGAACATTGGAAGTGCCGCTGCAGCCGCCGATCACGGCAGCTCTGGCGCCGTAGGTACCGGAATCCGGACCCTGTGCGCGCCGCAGACCAAACTCCATGACATTATCGCCTTTGGCCGCGTAACAGACGCGGGCGGCCTTGGTCGCGATCAGACATTGGTGGTTGACGATATTTAAGATGGCAGTCTCGATTAACTGTGCTTCCATGATCGGAGCGACAACTTTTACCAGAGGCTCTCGCGGGAAGATCAGGCTGCCTTCCGGGACGGCGTAGATGTCGCCGGAAAATTTGAAATTGCTCAGATATTCCAGAAAATCTTCGTCAAATATTTTCAGACTGCGAAGATAGTTGATGTCGTCCGCATCGAAATGCAGATTCTCGATATAGTCGATGACCTGCGCTAAACCTGCGCAGACGGAATAACCGCCGTCGCAGGGATTGTTGCGGTAGAAGGCGTCAAAGACGACAACATCCTGATTATGATTTTTAAAATATCCCTGCATCATGGTCAGCTCATAGAGATCTGTGAGCAGGGTAAGGTTCAATGTACTCATGTGTGTCTGGAACCAAAGTTCCGCTCCTTTCCTGTTTTGAGATTGGAACTATTATAACATAATCGTTGAGAAAATGTAGGAAAAGTTATATAGTTAAAGTATTCTGGAAGAAATGTGAGGCAGTGAATGGGATGAGAAGAGAGCGTGCGATGGCACTGTTTGAAGAAGGATATAATTGTGCGCAGTCCGTATTTCTGGCGTTTTCGGATTTACATGGAATGGATCCGCACACGGCGGCGGCACTCAGCTCGTCTTTCGGCGGCGGAATGGGGAGACTGCGCGAGGTGTGCGGAGCGGTCAGCGGGATGTTTCTTACGGCGGGCATATTATACGGCTATGACGACCCGGGCGCCCGGGAGGAAAAAGCGGCACACTATGCGAGAATCCAGGAACTGGCGAAGGCGTTTGAGGAGAAAAACGGTTCGATCGTCTGTCGGGAGCTGCTTGGTTTATCGGTAAAGCGGGAAGAACCAACACCGAAGGAACGGACTGCCGAGTATTATAAAAAGCGCCCCTGCAAGGAACTTGTCGGGGATGCCGCTGAGATATTGGAAAAGTATATTGCAGAACATCCGGTGGATGAGAGGTTAGAAAAGAGAGGAACAGTCAGATGATGATTCGCAGAGCAGCCATACAGGATCTGGAACAGATCATGCAGATATATGCGAGGGCGGTGCAGTATATGCACGCGTCCGGCAACCCCAACCAGTGGATGGAGGGGTATCCGTCCAGAGCGTTGATTGAGGAGGACATCGCACGCGGAGTCAGTTATGTAGTTGACAGGGATGGCGTGATTGAGGCTGTGTTTTCCTATATAGAAGGGGAGGATCCGACCTACCGGCAGATTGAGCAGGGGATGTGGCGCACGAATGGAAGTTATGGAACCGTGCACCGGCTGGCATCCGCCGGACGGCTCCGCGGCGTGGCGGGAATCTGCTTTTCCTGGTGTGCCGAGCAGGCAAAATTACACGGGTGCAGCAGTCTTCGGGCTGACACGCATCAGGACAACCGCATTATGCAGCATTTACTGCAAAAAAACGGATTTGTGTACTGTGGGGTGATTCATCTGGCAAACGGCGCGCCGCGGCTGGCGTTTGAGCGGGTTGCCGTGGCGCTGGAAGGAGCATATGCAGGGATGCAGAATCCGAACGGAATGAACCCGGGAGGAGCATATGCAGGGACGCCGAATGCGAATGGAATGAATCCGGGAATGCCGCAGCAGAAACAGAAAGGGGACGGCAGAGGATATGGCATTGCATCGCTTATACTTGGAATCGTGTCTGTGCTGCTGTTTTGTACCTGCATCAACTGGGTGACGGGAATTCTGGCGATTATTTTCGGAATCATTCAGATCACGAAAAATAAGGAGCAAGGTCTTGCAATCGGTGGAATCATCACAGCGGCGATCTCAATGGTGCTTTCTGTCGTTTTATATCTTGCCATGTGGTTCGGAATGACAAATGCGGGGATTACATACGAAGATCTTCTATACGATCAGTATGATGACAGCTATGACAGCGATGGAAGTGATGCATGGTACGACGGCGATGGAAATGGCAGTTATGATGGCGGAGGAAACGACGGATGGTATGACGGTGGCGGAAATGACGGATGGTATGACGGTGACGGAAACGACGGATGGTATGACGGTGATGGCAGTGGCGGCTACGATTACTATAATGATCCCTACGATTATTTTAGAGATTACTATGACGTTCAGGAGCCGGGCGGCAATCAGTTTATGTGAGCGTTTTTGGCAATGGAGTGATAGCTTCGCGCTTTTTGGAATATACTCTAAGTGACAGAGCATAAAGGTCAGAGTAGAGGTGCGGATAGCAGGAAGCTGGTTTTATAATAAAAAGAAAAGAGGCAGACTGATCTGGGCAGCAGCGGGAATGGCATGTATGGCGGCAGGGTGTTGTGCGGCTTTTTATATGCAGGTATCCCTGCATGCACCAACAGAGGTCAGGGAGGCGCTGGCGATGGATGAATCGGTAAAAAAAGTGGCAATTACATTCGACGACGGACCTAATCCGGACTATACGGAGATGCTTCTTGCGGGGCTGAAGGAACGTGGTGTGAGCGCCACGTTTTTTCTGTTGGGAAAAGAAGTGGAGCAGTATCCGGAGATTGTGAAGAAAATTCATGAGGGCGGACATCTGATCGGAACACACTCCTATGAACATGTCAATCTGAGTAATCTGACCGATGCGGCGGCGATCGAGCAGGTGGATAAGACGAACGCGGCGATTCATGAAATTATTGGCGAGTTTCCGGAGTATATCCGGCCGCCGTTCGGGTGCTGGAAACCGAATCTGGATTATGAGACGACGATGATTGAGGTGCTCTGGGATGTCGATCCGAAAGACTGGGCGACGAGCAACGCATCGGTCATTGCGCAGCGCGTGCTGGGAGATGTCGGGGAGAATGATATTATTCTGCTTCATGATGCATCGGAGTCGTCCGTGCTGGCGGCATTTAAGATCATCGATGAATTGAAGGCGCAGGGGTATACATTTGTGACGGTGGAGGAGATTCTGCTGGAGTGAGACGCGGCAGGACTTGCAACCCTCTTCTCAATTTGTTACAGTATAGAAAATGATTTCCGGGGAAAATCGTGCACAACAGAGAAAATACATATTTTACTTGTAAAAAGGGCATGTATCGTGTATTGTAATAGAAGCGATGCAATTTTTGAGTCGCAATCTGTCATATTTTTTGGAAAAAGCATGATTAAAACTACGAATCATTAAAAAAATGCAAGTTTTGTATTGAGAAAATTCAAAACGGTCAAGTGTGCGCCGCGTGCGGACATGTGCCGGGAGGCAGTGACCGGGAATTTTTATACATCAGAAAGCAGGTTTTGACATGGACTTATTTGAATATATGAGAGAACAGCAAAAGGAGACGGAGGCGCCGCTTGCATCCAGACTTCGCCCCACGACGCTGGATGAGATGGTGGGGCAGCAGCATATTATAGGAAAAGATAAGCTGCTGTACCGCGCAATCAAAGCAGATAAGCTAAGTTCCATCATACTGTACGGTCCGCCGGGAACGGGTAAGACGACGCTTGCAAAAGTGATCGCGCATACGACAAGCGCAGAGTTTTTACAGATCAATGCGACTTCTGCCGGCAAGAAGGACATGGAGGAAGTGATCGCGCAGGCGAAGAACAACCAGGGAATGTACGGCAGGAAGACGATCCTCTTTATCGATGAGATTCATCGCTTCAATAAGGGACAGCAGGATTATCTGCTTCCGTTCGTGGAGGACGGCACGATCATTCTGATCGGTGCAACGACAGAGAATCCGTATTTTGAGGTCAACGGAGCTTTGTTGTCCAGATCCATCATTTTTGAATTAAAGAGCCTGTCGAAGGAGGATATCCGGACATTGATTCTCCGTGCGGTAAACGACCGGGAAAAGGGACTGGGCGCTTATGATGCCGTGATTGATGACGATGCGCTGGAATTTCTGGCGGATGTTGCGAACGGGGATGCCCGCGCGGCACTCACGGCGATCGAACTCGGCGTGCTGACGACGGAGCGGAGTGCAGACGGGAAGATTCACATCACGCTTGCGGTTGCCAGTGAATGTATCCAGAAGCGCGTGGTCAAATACGATAAGTCCGGGGATAACCATTACGACACGATCTCCGCTTTTATTAAAAGTATGCGTGGTTCCGATCCGGATGCGGCAGTCTACTATCTTGCACGGATGCTGTACGCGGGAGAGGACATCAGGTTTATTGCAAGGCGTATCATGATCTGTGCGGCGGAGGACGTCAGCAATGCGGATCCGATGGCGCTTGTGGTCGCCACATCGGCGGCGCAGGCGGTGGAGCGCATCGGTATGCCGGAGGCGCAGATTATTTTAGCGCAGGCGGTCACCTATGTGGCGAGCGCACCGAAGAGCAATTCTGCGGTCTGTGCCATCAGCGATGCCATGGCCGCAGTGCGGGATACCATGACGGCGCCGATTCCGGTGCACCTGCAGGATGCACACTATAAGTCATCACAGAAGCTGGGACACGGCATCGGTTACAAATACGCGCACGATTATCCGAATCATTATGTAAAGCAGCAGTATCTGCCGGATGGTCTGACCGACCGCACGTTTTATCATCCGTCGGAGAACGGCTATGAGAAAACGATCCGGGAATATTTTAATAAAATAAAAGGGATGCAGCCTTAGAAATAAGGTTCATATAAAATGTATATACAGATAGCAGGAGGAAGGAACAATGCAGTCATATCAGGAGATGAGCAAAGAGGAACTGTTAAAAGAGAAGGAACATCTGGAAGCAGAATACAAGAAGTTCCAGCAGCGGGGATTGAAGCTTGACATGTCCAGAGGAAAGCCATCCCAGGAACAGCTGGACCTGTCCATGGGCATGATGGATGTTCTCTCGTCCTATTCCGATCTCGCGTGCGAGGATGGAACGGACTGCCGCAACTACGGTGTACTGGACGGAATCCAGGAGGCGAAAGTGCTGATTGGCGATATGATCGAGTGCAATCCGGAAAATATCATTATCTACGGCAATTCCAGCTTAAATATCATGTACGATACGATTTCACGCTCCATGACACACGGTGTGATGGGAAATACGCCGTGGTGCAAGCTTGACAAGGTGAAGTTCTTATGTCCGGTTCCGGGCTATGACAGACATTTTGCCATCACAGAATATTTTGGTATTGAGATGATCAATGTTCCGATGCTTCCGACAGGACCGGATATGGATATGGTGGAGGATCTCGTCAGCAAGGATGAGGCGATCAAGGGAGTCTGGTGTGTGCCGAAATACTCCAATCCGCAGGGAATTACCTACTCGGATGAGACGGTACGCCGTTTTGCCAGATTAAAACCAGCGGCAAAAGACTTCCGTATTTACTGGGATAACGCTTACTGTGTACATCATTTATATGATATGGATCAGGATCATCTGATCGAGATTCTGGCAGAGTGTAAGCGCGCTGGCAATCCGGATATGGTATACAAGTTCTGCTCGACCAGCAAGATCAGCTTCCCGGGTTCCGGTCTGGCTGCGATTGCAACTTCTGCGAACAATCTGGAGGATATTAAGAAGCAGTTAAAGATCCAGACGATCGGTCATGATAAGGTGAATCAGCTTCGCCATGTGCGCTTCTTTAAAGATGTGCACGGTATCACGGAGCACATGAGAAAGCATGCAGCTTCCCTCAGACCGAAGTTTGAGATGATTCTGGACACATTCGACAAGGAGTTAAAGGATCTCGGCGTCGGAAGCTGGTACAGCCCGAAGGGTGGATATTTTATCACCTATGAGACGCTGGAGGGATGCGCGAAGAGCGTGGTAGATAAGGCGAAAAAGGCAGGCGTTGTGATGACACCGGCAGGAGCACCGTTCCCGTACGGCAAGGACCCGAAGGATTCCGTCATCCGTATTTCTCCGTCGTATCCGTCGCTGGAGGATCTTACAACGGCAACACAGATTTTTGTAGTCTGCGTAAAGCTGGCAAGCATTGAGAAGATTCTGAGGGAACAGCAGGCGTAAGAGCGTGAGCTGGGAATGATATGAAAAAAATAATTGGAATAGTGACACCGATTCTTCTGCTGATTTTACCGTATCTGCTTTTTGTGGTTCTGTCTGTGGGCATGGGAAGACCGGACAGAGATTCGTCCGGAGCCTATATCATGGCGGGCGATTCCAGATTGCAGATGACGCAGACGGCAATCTGCATTGTCTACGTGGTGGTTGTGCTCTTAAATGTCGTCTGGGTCATCTGTCAGACGGCGGCAGGAACCAGCGCGCAGACGCTGCTGCTCTGGGATATGCTGATGAAGCTGTGCTATATCCCGTATTATCTGCTGGCGGCGCTTATGGTGCTGGCGGGATTTGCGACTTTCATGTTTGGCGGAGTCGCAATTATCGGCGTGATGTGGATTGCGGACGTCCTGTTTTTGATACCGCCGTCCATCTATGGACTGTGCGGCTGCATCCGGGCGTGCAGTGAAAAAAAGCTGTCCGTGGGGGCAGCAGTTGCCCTGTCGATACTGCATTTCATCTTTGTGCTGGACGTTGTGGCGGCGGTCGTCGGATTCTGTACCGTACACGGCAGACACAAACGCCAGAAACAGATGGAGGCTGCCAGACAGCAGCAGATGCCGTACCGGAATTGAACAAGTGAATGAAAAACATAACCGCGCGAACCGAAACTCGTTATCATCTGCTATTGAAAACAGGGCAGATGATAACTCAGACATCGGCTTCGCGCGGTTATGTTCTGTTTGCTGGTGTCACGAAGGGGCACG
>ERZ772867.2261-NODE-2261-length-19348-cov-9.805888_pt1 | contig 19348 bp, 12 predicted proteins | sample MGYA00511341_ERZ772867 | MGnify/ENA primary metagenome ERZ772867 (study PRJEB29015, sample SAMEA2737707) | human gut metagenome | biome: human gut; feature: human-associated habitat; material: faeces | place: China | collected 2012 ... | reverse complement strand
TTCTGAGCATCACGGCATCCGACATCAGCGACCAGCTTTTGAAGGATTTTCTGGATATGGATTCGTCCCAAATCGTCACCATGCACATCCAGTCTGTTGACCAGAACAAGGCCATTAAGACGGTCAAGCGCACCATCACGGAACTGGATCGCAGCAAGATCGAGGAGCAGAAAAAAGCCATCCGTGCCGGGTATGACATTGACATCATTCCGTCAGATTTGGCGACCTACGGCAGAGATGCCAAAGCCCTGCTGAAAGAATTGCAGAGCCAGAACGAGCGGATGTTCCTTGTCACCTTTCTGGTGCTGAACACCGGGCGCACGGAGCAGGAACTGGAAAACAACGTCTTTCAGGCCAGCTCCATTGCCCAGAAGCACAACTGTAATTTGTGCAGACTGGACTACCAGCAGGAGCAGGGGCTGATGAGCAGTCTGCCGCTGGCTGACTGCCAGATCGAGATCCAGCGAGGGCTGACCACCAGCAGCACGGCAATCTTCATTCCGTTCACCACACAGGAACTTTACCAGTCCGGCAAAGAGAGCCTGTACTATGGGCTGAATGCCCTGTCCAACAACTTGATCATGGTGGATCGCAAAAAGCTGAAAAATCCCAATGGGCTTATCCTCGGCACTCCCGGTTCGGGCAAAAGTTTCTCGGCAAAGCGTGAGATCACCAACGCTTTTCTGGTGACGGATGATGATATTATCATCTGCGACCCGGAAGCAGAATACGCTCCGCTGGTGGAGCGTCTGCATGGGCAGGTTATCCACATCGGCCCTGCCAGCACTCAGTATATCAACCCCATGGACATCAACAGCAATTACAGCGAGGAGGACAATCCGCTGGCTCTGAAAGCGGACTTTATTCTTTCGCTGTGTGAACTGGTGGTAGGCGGAAAAGAGGGCTTGCAACCTGTGGAAAAGACGGTCATTGACCGCTGTGTTCATGTGGTCTACCGCAAGTATTTCGAGAATCCCACCCCGGAAAATATGCCCCTGCTGGAAGATCTGTACAACGCTCTGCTGACGCAGGACGAACCGGAAGCCCGCCATGTGGCGGCGGCATTGGAGATTTACGTCAAGGGTTCTTTGAACATCTTCAACCACCACACCAACGTGGACATCCACAACCGCATCGTCTGCTTCGACATCAAGCAGCTGGGCAAGCAGCTGAAAAAGCTGGGAATGCTCATCGTGCAGGATGCCGTGTGGGGGCGTGTTACTGCCAACCGCAGTGCCGGAAAATCCACCCGGTACTATGCAGACGAGTTCCACCTTTTGCTGAAAGAGGAACAGACTGCGGCTTACAGCGTTGAAATTTGGAAGCGTTTTCGTAAGTGGGGCGGCATCCCGACAGCCCTAACGCAGAACGTCAAAGATCTGCTGGCAAGCCCTGAAGTATCGAACATTTTTGAGAACTCGGACTTTGTGTATATGCTCAATCAGGCCAACGGAGACCGACAGATTCTCGCAAAGCAGCTCAACATCTCGCCCCATCAGCTTTCCTATGTGACCCACTCCGGCGAAGGTGAAGGGCTGCTGTTCTTCGGCAACGTGATCCTGCCCTTTGTTGACCACTTCCCGAAAGACCTTGAACTCTACCGCATCCTCACGACCAAACTCAACGAGATCTCGGAGGGCGCACAGAAATGAGCAAGCCGAAACTGAACATCAAAGAGGAAACATCTGCAAAAAAGACCCGTTCTCCCCCGAAAAAAGCCAAGGTGGAGCAGTCGGTGCCCAGAAAGAAGAAGCTGAAAACCGATGCGGAAAAGACCGCCGAAAAAGCCCAGCACCTGCGGTTTGGAAAGGCAGAGCTGACCCCGGACGAGTTGAGCCGGTTGAGCAAGGCGCAGAAGCGGGAGATGTACGCCGCCCATGCCGCCCGGTCTGCGGTGCATCAGGAGGTTGACCAGTACGAGGATGACAATGTGGGCACGCAGGCTCTGAGCGAGGGCGAAAAGGCGGCAGGAAATGTCCGGGATATTTCCAAGGGCAGATACGCTCGCAAACTCAAGAAGAAAGCCAAGATGCAGGGCAAGAAAGGTGCCCGAACCGCAAAATCTTCTGCACAGAAGCCGACTGCGGCACAAGATGCAGGCGCATCCGGCACCGGCGAGGGCGGCTCCAACTGGCTTTCACGCTGGAAACAGCGGCAAGAAATCCACAAAAGCTACTATGCCGCCGCCCGGTCGGGCACGGCGGCGCAGACCGCAGGCGGTAAGGCGGTATCCAACGGTGCATCTGCTGCCCGGTCCGGCGTGGAACAGGCGGTGGAGAAAGGCAAAACTGCCGTCAGCACCGCTGTGAAAGGGCTGATGAATGCCGCCAAGGGCAACGCACACGTTCTGGTAATCGTGGGCGTTTTTCTTTTGCTCATCCTCATGGTGATGTCCGGCTTTTCCTCCTGCGGCATCCTCTTTTCCGGCGGCACACAGGTGTCCGGGCAGACCATGTACTCCGCCGAGGACAGGGACATCCGGGGCGCAGAACAGGACTACAAGAAGCTGGAAAAGGAACTGGATAAAAAGATCAAGCGCACCCCTACCGACCACCCCGGCTACAACGAGTACCAGTACCACCTTGACCCCATCGAGCACGACCCATGGCAGCTCACTTCGTATTTGACCACGCTCTACGACGATTACACTCGCAGCGAGGTACAGGGCAAATTGAAGGAGACCTTCAAAAAGCAGTATAAGCTGACCACATGGGTAGAGGTGCAGACCCGGTATATGACTGTGTGGGTCATGACTCCCGCAGGAATCCCAGTCCCTACGCAGGTGCCCTATGAGTACCGCATCTTCCACACCAAGCTGGTGAACCGTGGCTTGGAAGTGGTCATTCGGGAAGAATTGAATGCCGACCAGTGGAAACGGTACGAGATTTTTCAGGACACGCTGGGTGGTCGGCCTTATCTGTTCAACGGCGGTCTGCCGCCCGGTGGTTCTGACGGCTCCGGCACACCGGGCATCGACTATCAGGTTCCGGCAGAAGCCTTGACGGACAGCGAGTTCGCCGCCATCTACAAGGAAGCCCAAAAGTATGTGGGCACACCCTACGTCTGGGGCGGCTCTACCCCGGAAACCGGGTTTGATTGTTCCGGCTACGTCTGCTGGGTTTATAACCAGAACGGCTACGATGTGGGGCGCACCACCGCCAACGGCTTGTGGAATAAGAGCCAGCACATTTCCGAAGCCGAAGCAAAGCCCGGTGACCTTGTTTTCTTCGAGGGAACGTATGATACACCGTGGAAAAGTCATGTGGGCATCTACCTTGGAAACGGCAAGATGGTGTCTGCCGGAGACCCCATAAAGTATGCTGATATTCACTCGTCCTACTGGCAGAAATATCTGTCCGGTTTTGGACGGCTTTCAAAATGATTGGAGGAGTTTTATGAGCGAAAAATCGGATAAGCTGCGGGCAATGCTGGAAAAAGAGAAGGAACGCCGCATCAAGCTGAATAACCGCATCGAGATTCTGGAGCGGCGCATTCAGGAGGAGGATTCCGCCGAGGTCAACGAGATGGTGCGAACTGCAAAGGTCACGCCGGAACAGCTTGCTGCCCTGCTGCGGCAGTCTGCTAACACTACCCCGAACCCGGCTGCGCTGTCTGCCGTGGGTGCAACTTTCGAGAAGGAGGTCGGTACAGATGAAGATTAAGAAACTGGGTGCGCTGTTGGTATCGGCGGCGCTGTGCGCTGGCATGGCGGCTCCCGCTTTTGCCTTTGAGGGCGAAGCCGCCCCCGTGGAGCAGCCTGTTCTGCCGGAAGTGGTGGAGGAGGATGTTGTCACCATCACGGACGAATCCTCTGGTGCCCTGACCCCGGAGGGCAACCTGACGCTGGTGTATGATTACCACACCGACTATTCCGATGGCAGTGGTCAGCAGTTCATCACGCTGGTGTCGAAGTCGGGTGCAACCTTTTATCTGGTCATTGACCGCAACGCCAAAGGGCAGCAGACCGTTCACTTTATGAATCTGGTGGACGAAGCCGACCTTTTGGCTCTGATGGAAGAAGATGCCGCCGATGCCTACACCGCCGAAAAAGAAGCAGCGGCGCAGGCTGAACAGGACAGGCTGAAAGCCGAGGAAGAAGCCAAGAAAGCTGCGGAAGAAGCGGCAGCATCCGGCACGGAACAGCCCAAGGAAAACAAGGTCAAAAAGATCGCGTCCGGCTTTCTGGGGGTGGTCGTGCTGATTGCGCTGGCGGCAGGCGGCATTTTCTACGCTTTCGCAAAGCAGAAGCAGAAAAAGCAGGCCGAAAAAGAAGCCCTCGACCCCGATGCAAACTACACCGAGGACAAGGGCGACTTCGAGATTCCCACCGAGGACGAGCCGGAGGAGACAGGCGAAGAAGATACCGAACCTATCTGATTTTAAGGCGGCGTTTTGCCGCCTACATATTGCAATTCAAAACAGATTGGAGGGGTTATTATCGCTAAATTGATCGTGACGGAAAAGCCGTCCGTTGCTATGGCTTACGCTAAAGTCCTCGGTGCCACCAACCGTCAGGATGGCTACCTTGAGGGCAACGGTTATCTGGTAAGCTGGTGCGTAGGGCACTTGGTGGAACTGGCACCGCCCAATGTCTACGATGCCAAATACGTCAAGTGGAGCATCGCCGATTTGCCTATCCTGCCGCAAAAGTGGCAGTATCTGGTGTCTGCCAGCACGAAAAAACAGTTTGGCATCCTGCAAAAGTTGATGCAACGCCCGGATGTAGACAGCATCGTGAACAGTTGCGATTCCGGCCGGGAGGGAGAACTGATCTTCCGCTTGGTGTATCAGCAAGCAGGCTGCAAAAAGCCCTTTTCTCGCCTATGGCTGTCTAGCATGGAGGAAAACGCCATCCGGGAAGGCTTTGCTCACCTCAAACCGTCAACTGAATATGATGCGCTGTACAACGCAGCACTCTGCCGGGAACGCGCCGATTGGATGGTCGGCATCAACTGTTCCCGGCTCTTTTCATGCCTGTATGGTCGGTCTTTGGCGGTTGGGCGTGTTATGACCCCTACACTGGCGATGGCCGTGCAGCGAGAAGCAGCTATTGCTGCATTCACCCCGGAGAAGTTTTACACGGTTTCGCTGGCATTTGAGGGCGACGGCACCGCATCCAGCAAGCGATTCTCGCAGAAAGAGGATGCGGAAACGCTGCTTGCCAACTGCCGAAAGGAGGTCAGCACGGTGGTGCAAAAAGTAGAACGCAAAGAAAAAAACGAAAAGCCGCCGCAGCTCTATGATCTGACGACGCTCCAGCGGGATGCCAACCGTTTGCTGGGGTTTACTGCACAGCAGACCTTGAACTATGCGCAGAGCCTTTACGAAAAGAAACTCATCACTTATCCCCGAACAGACAGCCGCTTTCTGACGGAAGACATGGCAGCATCCCTGCCGGGGCTGGTGTCGGCTGTTGCGGGAGCCTTTTCCGTGGGGGAAGCTGTACCCGTCCATGCAGAACAGGTAATCAACAACAGCAAGGTCAGCGACCACCATGCGCTGCTGCCTACTGCAAGCATGGTACAGGCCGACTTTTCAGCTTTGCCCGCCGGGGAACTGAGCGTCCTGCGGCTGATTGCGGCACGTCTGCTCTGCGCCATGGGAGAACCTCACCGCTGTGCAGAAACCGTCCTGACCACCATCTGCGCCGGGGAAGAATTTACCGCAAAAGGCAAGGTGGTTTTGGACGAGGGCTGGAAAGGCATTGAGCGCAAAATGCTGGACGATCTGCTGGACAAAAAGAAAGAGCCTGCTGCTCTGCCGGATGTGCAGGAGCAAAGCGAGTGTGGCATTTCTGGTGCTGAACTGAAAGAGGGACAGACATACCCTCCGAAACACTTCACCGAGGATACTCTGCTGCACTCTATGGAAACAGCTAGCGCGGACAGTATGCCAGAGGATGCAGAGCGTCAGGGCATCGGCACTCCAGCTACTCGTGCTGCTACCATCGAAAAACTGGTACAGAAAGGCTTTCTGGAGCGCAAGGGCGACAAGAAAACCAAAGTCTTGCTGCCTACCGACAAGGGCAAGGCACTTATCACGGTGATGCCTGAACAGATTCAGTCTGCGGATATGACCGCCGACTGGGAAGCAAAGCTGCTGCGCATTGAGCGTGGCGAGATGGAGCCTGAAATATTTATGATGGAAATCAACACGATGATTACTGCTTTGGTGGAGAACACCGAAGCCGCGAAAGGAGCCGATGTGCTTATGAAAAATAAAATGATTGGTGTCTGCCCGAACTGCGGCGCAAATGTCGTTGAGCGTGAAAAGGGCTGGTTTTGTGAATCCAATCCTTGCCGCTTTGTTCTGTGGAAAGACAACGCCTTCTTCAAGCGTCTGGGCAAGCGGATGGACGCTCATGTGGCCGACAAGCTGCTGCGAGATGGCCGCATCCGGCTGAAGGACTGCAAGAGTACCAAGGGCAAGGTGTACAACGCCACCGTCCTGCTGTCCACCGAAGCCGATGGCCGCAGCAAGTTCTCTCTGGAATTTGAGGATGGTCGCTGATGGAACAGAAGAAAGAAGCAGTATATCTTATCAACGATGAACGCTATCTGCACCTCCTGGAAAATGGCGCGGGCGTCGGCTTTGCCACTTATAATAAGGTAACAGGCGAACAGCTGGAAAGCGGGCAGATCTCCGAAAAGAATCTACCGCCGGATGGCAAAAACGCCATTGCTGCTGCCCGGAACTGGTATCTGTTTGAACTTTCGGATGATGAGCGCAAGGTCATCCAGCTCGAAAGCGTAAAAATCCTCGAAAGTGTTCCCGCATCCGGCATCCACAAACGGCGTATCTGGGAGCCTGAAACGATGCCAAAGGATATTCGACTCATCAACAGCCACTATGACGATCTCTATCGCATTCCCGATGGCGGTGTGATTCAAATTGACTACCCGGATGGTCGCAGTTTTACGGCAAAGCTGGAACATTTGGATGATTACCACTTTGATATGGGCGGTCTGGGCAATGTGTTCCACATCTGCCAGTTTGCCGATATTATGGGTAGGAACCACGCAGACTTCTACCCGGAAATCCAGACGCAAGATGAGCAGGGTGCATGGGAATTGGGTGGTAAAGGCTATATTGCTATCCAGTCCACCGATGAAGGTTGGGATTACACTATCTATCACAGCGACTTTTCCGTGATGGATGGTGGTCAGGTCGATGCGCCGGAATTGACCATTCAGGAAGTCCGTGAGCAAATTCTGGAAACACATCACATGGAAAAAGGTCGGCGGTTGTTGCAGGACTATGATTTTGTGATGGACAGAGCCGCAGAAGCAGAAGAACTGGGCGCAAACCACCGCCCTTCCACATTGGAAAAGCTGACTTCACTGGCTGGCGCAAAAGAAAAATGCGATGCCCCGGAGTGCAGCCCTGTTGGGTGCCGGAAAGTGAGGGATGCTCATGAACTTTAATGGCGAAGAATTGACGCTGATGATGCTCTACAATTCCGGCTCCCGGCTGGGCTTGATGCAGGAGCTGCGGTTGATGCAGTGCTATCTTCTGCCGGACGAAACTGCTCTGCGCGAACTGTCGGAGGGTGTTATCAAAAAGTTGAAACTTATGACCGATGCCGAGTTTGCCGAGCTGGAATTTCCACTTAACTAAATTATGCCGCCGCTTGGCGGCGTACATAATAGGGGGTTACGCCAAAAGTAATTATATGGTATAATTATTCTATCGACTTTACGGCTTAAGGAGATTTTTTATGGGAGAATTCGATTTCACTTATAGGTTGCCCCAAAACTTTTCAAGGCGAGTAGTTCAATATTTGGAACAACTCGAATCGCCCAATGTTGCAAGGGCATTTCAAAACTGTACATACGATTATGAAGATTTGGGGCTTGCCTATTATGCTGGCATGAAAGGCGATAACTGGGATAAAAAAGCGTTGGACTTTACAGTTGAGGGTTCTCCCCGCGACATTGCTTTGCTAAAATCGAAAGGGCATATACTGAAAGAATCTATCAGCAAATCACTTAAGTCGTCTGAATCTGGTTTTTTACTCAAAGAGATTTATTACTTTGAATCTGAAAGCGTAGAGCCCATTCCCTTGTCAAATGCTGCTAGATTAAATGCAGATATAGCCTCATCGCAGGTTGTCCTTCGAGATCTACTTCAAATAGGGCAACGCTTTTGTTTGAATTGCTCATTTAATGGTGCCAGCTCGGAAAACAGTATGAATGACTATTTTCGAGATTTGCTTTTTATGAAAGGATACACAGAGATAAAAGACCAAACCAGACATGGCTTATCCGTAAATAAAAAGGATTCCGCAGAAGTAGATATCTTGTTAACAAAAGACGGTAAAGAGATTGCCATTTATGAAGGCTTAAAATTATCTAGCGTTAGTACCACATACATTGATACTCATATAAGCAAAGCAGTTGTAAACTATAATGCTCTTGGAACCTCAACATTTATTGTTGCTTATGTAGATGTGTCAGATTTTGACTCTTTCTGGAATAGATATGTTTCTTATTTGCAGAGTTATAGCTTTCCCTTGTTAGTAAAATCGCCCATTGAAGTATATCCCTATCCAGACGCAGCGGCACGTGTGGCAAGTACCATATTATCAAGAGATGATTACGATTTTCCTGTCTATTTTGTTGCTTTCAAGATTCCAAGATAATTTTCTATATTAACTAAGAGCGGGCAACCATAAAACGGTTGCCCGCTCTTTTTATATCCTGAAATCGAAAGGAGGAACGCAATGCCAAATAAAACGCAAGAATACCTCAACCTTGCCCAGCAAACAGCAAAGGAACTGACCCGGTATTGGGAAAACTGGACGGACTACCTGACCACTGCATCCCGGCTGTACAAGTACAGCTATGCAGACCAGCTTATGATCTACGCCCAGCGACCCGATGCCACCGCCTGCGCCAGTTTCGACCTTTGGAATGACCGCATGAACCGCTATATCCGGCGTGGCTCCAAGGGCATCGCTCTGTTAGACCAGTCCAGCAGTGTTCCGCGTCTGCACTACGTTTTCGATGTGAGCGATACCGGGGTGCGCCGTAATTCCCGTGACCCGGATATGTGGCAGCTCGGCCCCGATCTGGTTCAGCCTGTTTCGGAAATGCTTGCCAGAGAGTACGGTGTTCAGCAGGAAAATCTCGGCCAGCAAATCGCGGACATCTGCGGCAGGCTGGTGGATTCCTATTGGGATAACAACAGCGGTGACATTCTCGACATCGTTGACGGCTCTCTCCTGATGGGGTATGATGAAGCCGGACAGGAGTTCCAGTTCAAATCTGCCGCCGCAATCAGCATCACCTATGCTGTTCTCGAACGCTGCGGCTTTGAGCCGGAAGGTCATTTTGACCGGGACGATTTTCAGGCGATCTTCTCCTTTTCCACTCCTGCCGCTGTGTATGCACTGGGCACCGCAGTCAGCGAGTGCAGCCGTGAGCTGCTGCGCAGCATCGAAAGAACTGTAAAGACGACCATTCGCCGTCGTAACGTAGAAAGGAGCCAATATGAATATGAACAGCAGGAACGTGACCTACTCGAAAGTCGGAGATTATCTGCTTCCGAACCTGACCCTGCCCCGGCAGGAGAAAACACTGGGCAAGTACGGGCGACTGCGCCGGACTTACCTGATGAAGCATCGCCCGGTGCTGTACAACTCGATGCTTCTGTCGGGAACTCTGCATCCGCACCTGTTGGAGGTGGAGCAAACCGCAGAGAGCCGGATGCGGCAGACCATGCAGGAGTTGCAGAAACAGAACCCGGCTCCGAACAAGGAGCAGTATCAGATGGAGTGGGTGCAGCACATGAACAGCCTGAAAGCACAGGCCGAGGAACTGGTGATGAACGAGCTGATTTACAGCTAAGTTTCTTCGATGCACACATTCCCACCGAAGCTGAACAAATTGAATCCATCGACCAAGCGGAGAGCGAAAAATCGCCCTCCGCTTTCTCTTTATCACAGGCTGAGATCGAAAACGCGCTGCGGAGAGGTTCTAACTTTGAAAACAGCAAACTTCGGATATGGAAAATTTATCAGTTGCAGCCTGACCGAAACCTCCGGGCAAAAGCTCTTGCCAAAGAATATGCTCCAAACGGACCCGGTGGCTCCTCGCACACCTATCTGGATGGAAGTCGCGGCTGGCTTGACCATGACAGCAAGGGCTTGACGTTTGAACACTATCCAGACCACCAGAAAATTCTTCTTCGCTGGAATCAGGTCGAAAAGTATATCGACCTGATGATTCAGTCTGACCGCTATCTGTCCGACAAAGAAAAAAGAATCATCGACTTTCCCCTTGAACTGAACGACACCAGTGCTGCCGAATACACTGCATTAAAAGAGCAGTACCCGGACACTCTCATTGGTTTTGAAGCTGGCGGCAATTTTATGTTCTATGGCGAAGATGCCGCCAAGGTCGCAAAAATCATCAACAGTGCTTTGTTCATGAGAAACACTGCACTGGGCGAAGTTCAAATCACGGGCTTTCTCCCTAGCTTATGGGCAAAAAGAGCAAAAGAATTGTGGTCTGCGGGCAATGATGTGTACCTTGCCGGGTTAAACGAGGATGGCACTCACCACCAGACCAAGCACTTGCGCAAAGAGGACTATCTGCCCATCGGCTCCGTTATCAATATGGATGACCGGAAATTTCGGGTCGATAGCGTGGATTTTGACAAGGACAAAGTTTCCTTGCAGGATATGGCTCTGGCCGATGCCCGGATGCCGATTTTCCGGGAAGAGCCGCTGACTGTTGTCCGGGAACTGTACGAACAGCAGGATGAAGCCCTTGATACTGCTCCAGAAAAAACTCCCGATTACAATGTCGGTGATTCCGTTGTTGTAGACCTTCCAACCCGAACCATCGAGGGAACTATTGGCTATGTAGGCGAAACCGATGTGCGCATCGACACCAGTGCACAGGGCTATTCGTGGAGCAATGAGGTACTGAACAAGCAGCAGTTCGAGGATGGACTGCGGCAGGATGAGCCGGAACTTTCCGATGAAGAACTGGATAAGCTGCCCACCTCTGTGGAAGTTAACGGCGAATGGCAGACTTTCCCGGATGCCGCTGCCGCAGACAAAGCTCTGAACGCCGAACCTGTGCCGGAAGCTGCCGGAAACTTCCACATCACGGACGATCATCTGGGCGAGGGCGGCGCAAAACAAAAATATGCCCGGAACGTTGAAGCCATCCGCACCCTGTTCCAGTTGGAGCAGGAGCACCGTGGAGCCACCGCCGAGGAACAGCAGGTTCTTTCGCAGTATGTCGGCTGGGGCGGTCTGCCGGATGTCTTTGACCCAGACAAGGGCAACTGGGCAAAAGAATATTCCGAATTGAAAGGTCTGCTTTCCGAGGACGAATATGCTGCTGCCCGTAGTTCCGTTCTGAACGCCCACTACACCAGCCCTACCGTTATCCGCGCCATCTATGATGCAGTCGAGAAAATGGGGTTCCGCAACGGCAACATTCTGGAGCCGAGCATGGGCATCGGCAACTTTTTTGGTATGCTGCCGGACACCATGCAGGACAGCCGCCTATACGGTGTGGAGTTGGACAGTGTCACAGGCCGTATCGCCCAAAAGCTCTACCCGGATGCCAACATTAAAGTTGCCGGATTTGAAACCACTGACCGCCGCGATTTCTATGACCTTGCCGTGGGTAATGTTCCTTTTGGCCAGTACCGGGTAAACGACAAGGCGTACAACAAATTCGGTTTCAGTATCCACAACTATTTCTTCGCCAAGGCCATCGACCAAGTGCGTCCGGGCGGCATCGTGGCCTTCGTCACCAGCCGCTACACGCTGGACAGCAAGGATTCTTCTGCCCGAAAGCACATTGCCGAACGTGCTGATCTGCTGGGTGCTATCCGGCTACCGAATACTGCGTTCAAGGCAAATGCAGGAACAGAGGTCGTCAGCGACATTATCTTCCTGCAAAAACGTGACCGCCCCATCGACCATGAGCCGGACTGGATACAGCTCGGCAAAACGGAAGATGGCTTTACCATCAACAGCTATTTTGTAGACCACCCGGAGATGGTGCTGGGCGAACTGACCACCGAAAGCACCCAGTATGGCCGTGAGGAATGCACCGTGCGCCCAATTGAGGGTGCAGTGCTGGCAGACCAGCTTGCCGAAGCTATCCAGCATATTGAGGGACTGTACACGGAAGTTGAGGTCGAAACACCAGATATTGCGGATGCCGAAAACGAGAAGCATATTCTCCCGGCTGACCCAGATGTGAAGAATTTCTCTTACACGGTGGTTGATGGTGAGGTGTATTATCGGGAAAATTCCGTCATGACACAGGTGGAGCTGTCCGACACCGCCAAAGGCCGTGTGACCGGGATGGTGGAGCTGCGGCAAATCGTCAATGAGTTGATCGACCAGCAGCTGAACGACTACCCGGATGCCGACATTAAAGCAACGCAGGAAAAGCTGAACACTGCCTACGATGCTTTTTCCGCCAAATATGGCTTGTTGAATGACCGCAAAAACGGCAGATTATTTGAGCAGGATTCTTCTTACTATCTGCTGTGTTCTCTGGAAAATTTGGACGAGCAGGGGCAGCTCAAGAGCAAGGCGGCGATGTTCACCAAACGCACCATCCGCCCGGAATGTACTGTCACCAATGTAGACACTCCTACGGAAGCCCTTGCGGTGTCCATCGGAGAGCGTGGCCGGGTGGACTTGCCCTATATGGCAGAACTGCTCGGCACTCCCGGTGACTATGAGCGCATCACCAGCGAACTGTCCGGCGTGATTTTCAAAGACCCCGGCGCAGACCCTACCGACCCGGAAGCAGGTTGGCGAATGGCAGACGAATACCTGTCCGGCAATGTTCGGGCAAAGCTGCGCATGGCTCAGCTTGCCGCCGAAACTAACCCGGAGTTTGCAGTTAACGTCACTGCACTGGAAAAAGCACAGCCGAAAGATCTTGAAGCATCTGAAATTGATGTGCGGCTGGGCGCAACATGGCTTGCTCCAGAAATTATCCAAAAGTTTATGGCAGAAACATTCCAGATTCCCTACTATCTGCGCCATGCAGTCAAAGTGAGATATTCTCCCTATACCGCAGAATGGCGCATTGAGGGCAAGTCGGCCATGGGCAGAGGTGACATCATCTCCTCCGAAACCTACGGCACCTCCCGCGCCAACGCCTACAAGATTCTGGAAGACACGCTCAACCTGAAAGATGTGCGCATCTATGACGCTATCGAAGATGAAGAAGGCAAGCTGAAGCGCATCCTGAACAAAACGGACACCATGCTGGCACAGCAGAAGCAGCAGGTCATCAAGGATGCCTTTGCCAACTGGATCTGGAAAGACCCCCAGCGGCGCATTGCACTGGTGAAACAGTATAATGAACTGTTCAACAGCAGCAGGCCACGAGAATACGATGGTTCCCACATCCACCTTGTCGGTATGAACCCGGAAATCACCCTCCGGGAACATCAGCGCAATGCCATTGCTCATGTGCTTTATGGCGGTAATACGCTGTTGGCACACGAGGTAGGAGCAGGAAAAACTTTTGAAATGGCGGCATCCGCAATGGAAGCAAAACGCCTTGGCTTGTGTCAGAAAAGCCTATTTGTCGTTCCCAATCACTTGACGGAGCAGTGGGCTTCGGAGTTCCTGCACCTATACCCCAATGCAAAGCTGCTGGTAGCGCGGAAAAAGGATTTTGAAACGGCCAACCGCAAAAAGTTCTGCGCCCGGATTGCAACCGGGGATTATGATGCGGTCATTATCGGTCACAGCCAGTTTGAGCGGATTCCGCTTTCCTATGAGCGGCAGGAACGCATTATTCAGGAACAGATCGATGAAACGCTTGCCGCCATCGAAGAACTGAAAGCCAATGCAGGCGAGAATTTCAGCATCAAGCAGATGGAAAAGACCCGTAAGACGCTGGAAACAAAACTGGAAAAGCTGCGCTCCGATGCGAGAAAGGACGATGTTATCACCTTTGAGCAGTTGGGCGTTGACCGACTTTTTGTAGACGAATCGCATTTTTATAAGAACCTCTTTTTAACCACAAAAATGCGCAATGTCGCTGGTTTGTCCACATCGGAAGCCCAGAAATCGAGCGATATGTTCGGCAAGTGCCGCTATCTGGACGAGATCACAGGCGGGCGCGGCGTGGTATTTGCAACGGGAACTCCCGTGAGCAACTCCATGTCGGAACTGTATACGGTCATGCGCTATCTGCAATACGGCACACTCCAGCAGAAAGGGTTGACGCATTTCGACTGCTGGGCATCGACCTTTGGCGAAACCACCACCGCCATCGAACTCGCCCCGGAGGGTACGGGCTATCGGGCGAGAACGCGTTTTGCAAAGTTTTTCAATCTCCCGGAACTGATGTCGATGTTCAAAGAAGTTGCTGACATCAAGACCTCCGACCAACTTCATCTGCCTGTGCCGGATGCAAAGTTTGAAACTGTGGTGGCGAAACCGTCCGAGATTCAGAAAGAAATGGTGCAGGAACTGAGCAAACGTGCTGCAAAAATCCACTCCGGCGCAGTGGATGCGTCCGAGGACAATATGCTGTGCGTCACCAACGATGGCCGAAAGATCGGTCTGGATGTCCGCCTGATGAACCCCATTCTGCCGGATGACCCCAACAGCAAACTGAACACTTGTGTTCGGAATGTGCTACAAATCTGGGAAGATGGCAAGGAGCAAAAGTTGACACAGCTTTTGTTCTGCGACCTTTCGACACCGAAAAATGATGGCAACTTCAATGTCTACGATGATGTTCGCAAGAAATTGGTCGCCGCCGGGGTGCCGGAAAACGAAATTGAGTTCATCCACAACGCCGACACCGAAGCCAAAAAGGCCGCATTGTTCTCCAAAGTGCGCTCCGGCGATGTGCGGATTCTGCTCGGCAGCACTGCAAAAATGGGAGCCGGGACGAACGTGCAATCGCGGCTTGTGGCAGTGCATCACTTGGATGTTGGATGGAAGCCAAGCGACATGACCCAGCGCAATGGCCGCATCATTCGGCAGGGAAACATGAACAAGGAAGTCAAGGTGTTCAACTACGTCACAGAGGGGACATTTGACAGCTACTTGTTTCAGACTCTTGAGAATAAACAGCGATTCATCAGCCAAATCATGACCTCAAAATCCCCAGTTCGCTCCTGCGATGATGTGGATGAACAGGCATTGTCCTATGCGGAAATTAAGGCATTGTGCGCAGGAAATCCGTTGATTAAAGAGAAGATGGATCTCGATGTGCAGGTCGCAAAGCTGAAAGTTCTGAAAGCCGATCATCAGAGCCAGAAGTTCCGTTTGGAGGATAAGCTGCTCACAAAATTCCCAGCTGACATTCAGGAAACGAACGCCTATCTTGCCGGAGTGAAATTGGATGCAGAACTTGCTACCGCCCATCCGCAGGAGAAAGAGGGCTTCTGCGGCATTACCATCAAGGGTGTGACCTACGATGAGAAAAAGACCGCTGGCGAACGGCTTCTCCTCGCTTGCTCCGAACTGCCTAACAGTGAGGAAAAAGTGATCGGCAGCTATCGCGGTTTTGAACTGTCCTTGCGTTTCGACACCTATCACAGCGAATATCAGGCTCTTTTGAAAGGTCAGCGGAAATATCCGGTAGCACTGGGCAAAGACCCACTTGGCTGCATCATCCGTCTGGACAATTCTTTGAACAATTTCCCAGAACGCATTAGTTCCGTCGAAAACGAACTGGCCACGCTTAAACAGCAGCAGGCGGCGGCACAGATTGAAGTGGAAAAGCCGTTCCCGCAGGAAGAAGAGCTGGCTGAAAAGTCAGCTCGCCTTGCGGAGCTGAACGCACAGTTGGATATGGATGAAAAAAGCCACGAGCCGGAACAGGATGAGGAACCTCGCCGTTCCTCGGTGCTGGCGGCTCTGGAAGAAAAGTCTGATAAGGTAGAGCCCATCAAGCCGTTCAAAAGCTATCTGGACAAGGATGGTGATGCTCGATGAATGGCCTCCGCGACCAGCAGTTGCATTTCCGTGTCAGCAAGCAGGAACTGGAACGGATCTGGAGCAAGATGGAATCCAGCGGTATTTTGAGCATTGGCTCTTATCTGCGAAAAATGGCTCTGGACGGTTACTGCCTGCGTTTGGATTTGCCAGAGTTGCGGCGCATGGCCTATCTCCTGCAAATGTGCAGCAACAATCTCAACCAGTATACCAAAGCTGCCAACGAAAACGGTCAGGTCTATGCCGCCGATCTGGAGGACTTGCGCACCCGGCTGGATGAGCTGATTGTTATTGGCAGAGAGATTCTTTCCCGGCTGGCTGACCTCTGATTTTCACCCCACGGCTTTAGCTGTGGGGCTACATATTATATAAGGATAAAACTGTGGGAGGTGGTGGGCATGGCCGCAACACGCTTGATTGCGCTGCACAAAAATAAGGGAAAATCCGTGGCGACCTGTTTGAAAAGCCGCACAGACTATGCACAAAACCCGGAGAAAACCAAACAGGGTGAACTTGTCAGCAGCTACGAGTGCAGCCCTCTGACGGTGGACGAAGAATTTATGCTGTCCAAGCGGCAGTATGAACTTGCCACTGGACGTAGGCAGAAAAGTGATGTGATCGCCTATCAAATTCGGCAGTCGTTCAAGCCCGGTGAGATCACCGCCGAAGAAGCCAACAAGGTGGGCTATGAACTTGCCATGCGGTTTACCAAGGGCAAGTATGCGTTTATTATTGCCACCCACACAGACCGGGAACACATTCATAATCACATTATCTACAACTCCACTGCGCTGGACAGCACCCGGAAGTTCCGGGACTTTTTATTGTCCGGGCTGGCCGTGCAGCGGTTGAGCGATTTGATTTGTCTGGAACATCAGCTGTCTGTTATTGAAATCAAGCCGTACCGAGAACGGCAGAAGCGCACTCTTTATCCTCCCAGAGAAAGCAATCGTGATAAGCTGTGTGCCGTAATCGACAACATCTTGCTGAGCGAGAAACCTGCAAGTTTCGAGGGCTTTCTTCAAAAGCTGGAACAGCGGGGCTACGAAATCAAACGGGGAAAGTACACTTCGGTCAAAGAAACACGGCAGAAACGCTTTATCCGTTTTCGGACACTGGGCGCAGGATACAGTGAAGATGAAATCAAGGCGGTCATTGCCGGAGAAGCCGAACACCGCCCGCATCAGAAGCAGCCACCGAAAGAGCAACCGTTCCACCTGTTGGTGGACATTCAGGCAAAGCTCTCCGAGGGCAAAAGCGAAGGCTATGCGCGGTGGGCAAAAAAGTACAATCTGAAAGAAATGTCCAAGACGCTGATTTTCTTGCAGGAGAAGAAAATCGGCAGCATTAAGGAAATGCAAGAGCGCGTGGACGCTGCTACTGCTCGCTATCACGAACTGGGCGATTCCATCAAGGCGGCGGAAACACGCATGGCCGAGATTGCTGTACTGCGGACGCACATCGTCAACTACGCAAAAACGCGCCCGGTGTACGATGCCTACCGCAAGGCCGGATACAGCAAGCGATTTCTGGAAAATCATCGCGCAGAGATCACGCTGCACAAGGCAGCGAAAGCTGCCTTTGATGAATCCAATTTGAAAACGCTCCCCAAGGTCAAGGAGCTGGACGCAGAATATTCTAAGCTGCTGACAGAAAAGAAAGCACTCTACCCGGACTACCGCAAAGCGAAAGACGAGATGCAGGAACTTCTTCGTGCGCAGCGCAACGTAGAACTGTTCTTTGCCGAAGAAAAGAACACCACCGAGAAAACGCAGTCCCGATAAACGATGACAGCCTAGGATTCTTCCGTTGTGGAGAGTCCTAGGCTGTCTTTTTTGTTACAGAAGTGTTTGGAACAAATGCGCAGCCTGCATCGGCACGATGCAGATCGAAAGGGGTTTGGGCACAGCCCAACAAGCATTTTGAATTTGGATTTGAAAAATACGATTCAAAAATTGCAAGTTGGTACCAACTTGCCCTGCTTGCTCCTACTGCGTACCCATTACATTAAGATTGCAGAAAACTCAAAAGGTTCTGCCAAGGAAAGTTGGTCGCATAGAAAGTAGCTTTGTGTTATACTGTGTTAAAAATCATTGCAAAGGTGGGAATGACATGAACTCTGCAAGAAAACTGTATCTGGATAATATCCGCTGGGTGACCGTAGTCCTTGTTGTGATTTACCATGTGGTCTATATGTTCAACGGAGTGCAGCCCTTTGGCGTGATTGGGCCATTCCGGGAACATCAGATACAGGATGGCTTTCAATATCTGGTTTACCCTTGGTTCATGGCTCTGCTGTTTGTTGTATCGGGCATGAGTGCGCGGTATTATCTCCAAAGCCACACCACGAAACAATTTTTGAAGGACAAAACGCGCAAGCTGCTGGTTCCATCTACGATTGGTCTGTTCGCATTCCATTGGATTCTTGGAATTTACAACTTAAAAATCAGCGGCGGGGTGGACATGACTGCGATTCCAAAACCTGTGCTGTATCTAATCACGGTGTTGTCTGGCGTGGGGCCGCTGTGGTACATCCAGATGCTCTGGCTGTTCTCCATGCTTTTGTTGGCTATTCGGAAAATGGAAAAAGACCGGGTCTGGGACTTCTGTTCCAAAGCACCGATCTGGAGCATTGTGCTGCTGGCGATTGCCGTTTATGGCTCTGCACAGGTGCTGAACACTCCCATCGTCACGGTTTATCGGTTTGGCATCTATGGGTTCTGCTTCTTTGCAGGATATTTCCTGTTTTCCCACGAGGAAGTGATTGAGCGGCTGTGCAAGTGGTGGTGGCTATTCGATTTGGCAGCGGCTGTGCTTGGCATCTCCTACACCCTGCGTTACTTTGGTGAGAATTACGCCATTGCGCCAGTCCTGAACAATATCCACGCCTGCGTTTACTGCTGGTTTGCCATTCTTGGCATCCTCACAACAATGAAAAACTATGCCGATACTACAAACAGCTTCACTCGTTGGATGGCGAAAAAGTCGTGGGGCATCTACATTTTTCATTATCTGCCTATTGCGGTGATCTCGTATGAACTGCACAAACACGCCTCGGACACGCCGGAAGTGCTGGTTTATCTGCTCGTGGGCATCGGTGCCTTTGCGGGTGCGTTCCTGCTGAACGAACTCATCAGCCGGATATCAATTCTGCGCTGGTGCGTTCTTGGAATTAAAAAGGAGAAAAACCATGTTTCAAGATAATCTGATTTCGTTGCGGAAGCTCCACGGCTTTTCGCAGGACGAGCTGGCCGAAAAGATTGGCGTGACACGTCAGACCTTATCCAAGTACGAAACAGGAGTTTCCCATAGTTAAAGATACCACACCAAATATGATGAATCCACGCTTATACACTACCAGCTATAATAAACCGCAAGGACAGCAATTTGATACTG
>ERZ772867.2249-NODE-2249-length-19394-cov-8.678422_pt1 | contig 19394 bp, 10 predicted proteins | sample MGYA00511341_ERZ772867 | MGnify/ENA primary metagenome ERZ772867 (study PRJEB29015, sample SAMEA2737707) | human gut metagenome | biome: human gut; feature: human-associated habitat; material: faeces | place: China | collected 2012 ... | reverse complement strand
TTATAACACCCTTCATTGTATAGGTCTTTCCAGCTTCTAAGAAATGATAATCACTGATATCATCAACATCTACTTTTTCATTTGCCGGAATCACATTATCCTGCGTTTTAACACCTAATGCTCTTGTGCCGATCCAAGGCTCCGGTACATTAGTTACTGTACCAAGATCATATAATAAATATCCGTCTGTATAAGAAGCTTCCTCTGTCAGATCTACAGTAACAGAAGAAATCAGTCTGTATTCCTTGTTTACATCCGTTGCAAGTTCTTCGATCTCGTATATATCGTATGGTAATGCTCCGAGTGAATCATCGATCTTCTTTTCTCCATCGTCATTGCCGTAGAACCATGTGCCGGATATCGTCTTATTATCTTTATCCGCTGCATTGGTATTTTCAGAATGTTTGATTGCCGATGTGTCGATCATACCATTTTCATCGGTTACAACAACATGGCTTTCTCCGGTTGTCTTTGATGTGATTCTAAATGCAATACCGGAAAGTGGCTTATCTGTATCAAGTGCTACCTTCTTAAACTTGATATCTCCACGGAGATTAACCTCTTTCTTGATCAATGAATTTGTTCCAATGAATTTTGCTGTTGTGTAATCCCTATTGATCACTACAAAAATCAGCCCATCAGCATTCGATTTTTCTGTTCCATCTGTCGTTACAAATGCACCGGTTCTGGTATATCCAGCAGGAGCCTTTGTTTCTTCGATTGTAATTGCACCATAAGGGAAAATAGGCTTTCCAGACTTATTGTAGTAAAGTTCACTACTGCGTTCTTTTATAAGATAAGCTTCCTCTGCCATCTTAACAGCACCATTTTCATCTGTCTTGTATACCCAAGTTTTAGTTGGCTGCATCGTTTTTATCTTCTGATATACTGCATCCTTATTAATTGATCCAGATACATCAACATCATAGTATTTCACTGTAAACTCTGCTCCGGCAAGGGACGCTGCTCCTGATGCAGATCCTGATGTACTATCTTCTTTCTGGATCTGAATATTGATAGGGTCATTCTTCAAAGGTTCCGTTGATGTAACTGTCTGCTCCATGTTATCTGCTGTAAAATGCAGATAGTAAGCATTTGAATCAAGATCACAACCTGCAGAAGATTTTGTTTCTTTGATATATACCCAAGAGTTTATCGGCAAACCGACTAACTTATATGCACGTCCATTCTGTGCGTCTGTGTTTGCAAGAGCATAATACTTATTCTTGTTATAGTCTGATACATAACCATTTCCGTCCTTGTCTGTTGTAAAAGTACAAATATAGTCACTGGTTGATTCTACTCCATTACCGGATGTGATATATGCCTTATATTCTGCTCCGTCTAAGCTGTAGTTACACAGCTTATTCATTGGTGTCTTATCAAACTGCTTTTTAAGCTTTAAGCCGGAACGGATATCGGACATCTTGAAATTAAGTGTCTTATTACTTGATGTTGCTTCTAAGTATACCGGATCAGCTACAGAGAAGCCACGTTCCTGTGCTGTAGCTGCATCCTCAACCAAACAGTACCAGCCATATGGAAGATTAGTGAAGTAGGCTGCATTTGAACCTGTACCTACTGCCACACCTAATTTTTTATATTTTGATTTTATACTATCAGCATCAGGCTCTAAACTGGTTCCATTGTGTACAAAAGTACCTACTAGATTTGCATCAACATAAGTATCATTATTTCCACTCACCTTGTACAAGTTGAACTCAATACCCTTTAATTCACTAGCGTTACCGGCATAAGACTTCGTTGCCATTGCTTTTGCAGTATCAATATCATCCGAGGTTGTTTCCTCGATATTCTTTTCAACCGACGCACCAACCGATATCGTGAAATCATGATACTCGGTATCCTGTAAGAATCCAGTTACTTCAACATTCTGTCCTGAAATCTTATTAATTGCTGCTGTGAATGATCCGGATGCATCATTGTAATAGTATGCTACTGTATTATCCGTACTATCAAGCAAATGTGCGGATTCCTTATAGTAATAGGTCGTATCTTCATACAATCCGTGTTTATACCATCTGTAATAATATGGAGATCCATATGTATTTTTATAAGATGCTTTCGCTTTTGTATTTACAAATACAACATTCTTTCCATTTGTATCCATATAGGCTGCTCCATCGTAAGACAGTACAACCCGGTTTGATGGTGCAACTGTGATACCATCACTTCTTGTATGGCTGGATGCTGTTACAGTTGATGAACCATTTTTATCATCTGCGTAGATGCCATACTTAATACCAGCCATGTTATAGTAGTCCGTATCCTGCGCTGCTGTAGATGCAGATACCTTTGTCAGTTTGAAGCTTCCCCAGAACGGTGATCTCTTATCTGATGTTTTTATAACAACATTGGATACAGTGGAAGAATTTGAGAATGTAAAATCATGTGAAACTGTATCCTGCTCAAAGCCGGTGATGGAAATATTCTTACCTGCAAGTTTGGCAATCAATGCCTTGGTTGCTGCTGTTCCATCATCGTAATAATAGCTTGCTTTTCCTGTGGTATTGCCAGTCGTAGTTGCTGCTTCTTTGTATGAGAACTTTGTATCAGTCAGAATATCATCACGATACCACCGAAATGTATACAGATCATGAGACTTCTTATATACTGCTTTTGCAGATGGACTTACGAAAATAATATTTTTACCATCTTCATCCATGTACGCTTTACCATTGTAAGACAGTACAATCTGTGTTGCTGCTGCAACAGTGATTCCGTCACTTCTTTTATGTGCACTCGATGTTGCCTTATTGCCGGCTGCATCGTAAATTTCATATCTGATACCTGCCATGTTGTAAACATTGTAGTTCCAGGATGTAGATCCGTCTGCAGCAATTTTTGATAATTCAAGTTTTGCTGATCCTTCATCCATTTCCCAGTTGATATCAAAAGATACCGAATAATTATATAATTCTCCGGCATAGAAATTCTGAAATACAGAACTGGATGGCTCTATGAAATATGCAACAAAACCATCTTTACTGGCATTCGCATCGATGCTGCTTATTCCTGAATATCCAATCTTTGCAACGAACATAAAATATGTTCCACCGGATAATGTTACACCGGCACCGGCAGCATGTTTTGTCCAAGTGCAAGTATTGATGCCCTTCTCTGCTTTTCCAGTTGTTGTATAACAGATTACATTCTTTGGAACGGTGATCGTATAACTATTGGCTAGAGATTCCACCTTATAGATATTGGTTCTCTTATAGCTTTCACTTGCTGTAAGTCCGGTTAATTTATGACCGGTACCCTTATAAAAGGATTCATCTAATTTATAGATGTTGGCATTACTGCCTTTTGCTGACAGATTCTTACTTACTTCATAAGAATATAAGTATCTCTTTTCACCGCTTGGTGCTATGTTCTTCTTTGTAACAGTACCGGCAGACACGTTATTGACGGTCTTATTGGCAAGGCTGACCGTACCAATTTTAATCTCTGCATTATATTTGTTTGTTGGATTGTACTCATTCGTAACATCAAATGCTGCAGAAGGATTTCCGTTTGCGGTACCATGCCGGTAATAGTCCAGATTCCGACGGATCTCATTCCAGGCTTTGCTATTCTTATATCCATAGTATAGAGATTTCACTACATTGTCATTTCCGAGACTGGATAATGGACTTCCAGAGCTTGCTCCATATGTATGTAGTGTTACTGGATCTCCCTTTGTTCCCGGTTCATGATAATTTGCTGCGGCTTTGTCGTGATCTCCGCAATAAATGCTGTACAGATCCGTATAATTCTGATCCTGTAAGTACATCTTCGGACTCATATAACTCGATGTAGTACGTCTTGCATAATAGCTTGATGATGCTGCACGAAGAATCGGAACCATCATCATTCTTGCAAATGCAACCGGTTCAATAATTGACTGCCTGCTTGGTTCTCCATCTGCCGGAGTAGCTATTTCTGTCTCAGTTGTTCCGGCAATCACTGTAAAACCGTCACTGGTTGTTGGTGCTGCATCGGTCGGAGTTGCGGTTTGCTGTTCTGTCGTAAGTTCCGGCTTTAAAACTACCGCTTTTTTCTTAGTTGCTTTAGCGGTTAAGGAAAAAGTATAAATCTGATCATCATAAGCTACGTTCTGATCAGAAGGTTCTTTCTCACTCTTGTACAGCTTCTCAGCCATCTGATAATAGTATGTACCTTCCAGAAGCTCCAGATAAGCCAGCTTCTTCTCATTGATCTTTTCCTGATCTGCATATACAACCGGCTCATCAGCCTTATTACTGTAAGCCTTACCATCACAGGATAATACAAATGCGCCTACTTCATCTTTGCAGGAAGCATCTTTGTATACCTCATATACAATACCTGTTACATCTTCTCCTTTCTTATCAGATTCCGGCAGTTTTGCTTCGATCTTGACATATCCTGTCTGATCAGCATCTCCCGGTGTTGCAATTTCAGCAGCCGATGATGAACCAAAGCTGCTTGGAATGACTGTCACTACCATAAGTGCAGCCATGATTGTGGATATAATTCTTTTCCACTGTCTTTTCATTTTGAACATCTTTCAGTCCTCCTTTGAAAATAATATTTTTATTTATAAAAAAAGGACGAGTGTCAAAGCACCATATCTGGAAGAATCTTTATCATTCCTCCGGCAGCTATGACCATCGTCCTTGTTATATTCAATTTTGTGCAATAAAAAACCTCCACATTTCTGTAGAGGTCTTATATCGTTCTATTGAACTGATTTTATCATATCACACCTGAAATCCCATTTCCAGGTTTTCTTGGTTTTCTTGGTTCTGAGAGTTACTGGATAAAGTGATGATCCTTTAGTAACTGGAGATAATCTGTATATTTACTATCTTTAGCAGCATCATAATATGCTCCATAGTAAGTATTAGCTGTAACAATAACGTCATCATCAACCAATTCACCACTCTTATCTAATATAAAAGCACACACACCTTGCTTCTTCTCGGTATCCCCACACACTACATGCTCTGTCATGGTATCTCCACATACAGTACATTTATATGTTTGATCCCACTCTGACCATTCTTTTTCTACTACTTCTTCTACATCTGCATAGACTGCATCGTGATGAATTGTATCTACAATTACATCCTCAAGACTACAATTACCGTGATTAGTTTCATCAGAATGAACACCCCAATCCTCATATGTCAGGAACTGTTTCTTGCACATTCTGCATATAACCCGCTCCCCATATACCGGCTCATCGTAAGCATCTCGGATCTTCTTGTTGACTGTCTTGGTAACTGCAGCATGTCCTTTATAATTAGTCTTAACCGGTGATAAACTACTGTTCATAACCAACTTCCACTTACATACATGAGACTGCTGATCCTGATTACCATTCGTACCAGAATTCTGTTCTCCATCATTACCGGATCCATCACTGTTACCGGAACCATTTTCAGTTACCTTTGTACATTTTCCCGATGCGTCAACCGTATACTTTACTCCATTGACTGTAACTGTTCCATTCTTCTTGATATTGCCGTTATTTGTAACGTAATAGGTTTGCTTATTGCTACCAGATCCAACCTTATAAGCTCCTTTTGTAGTAACTGGTTCGTTTGTGTCCGATCTAACAATTTTGTTGCCGGATTTTTTTAATGTCACTCTCTTTCCATCTTTATTAAATACATTTATATATCCACCTACTGTAACAGTCGTTTTGATCTGCACTTTTCCATTCTTTACAAATACAGATCCATTCCAACCATTTTTCATAAGCTTATCAGATACCTCACCTGCAGAAGTGATCTTACATGTCCCCTTTGCTGTTTCCTTATAAAGAACCGAGCCTTTTGTTCCTACATAGTATCCCCTTGGATTCGTTATACTGGACAATTTAGCACCCGAAACACGTTTCCAACCTGTTTTACGCACGATCTTATCTTCTGACACATAAAATGCTTTCTTTCCGATGGTAATAATCTTTCCATTATACTTTTCTAGGGACTGTTTCTTAAACTGACCATTACTCCACTTCTGATAATTTCCACCGGTAATTTTAAGAGATACTACACCATTACTATTTACATAGTACGCATACTTACCGGCTATCTTTTTCCATCCAGTTTTTTTCTCAATGTTCCCATTTTTATTCACATAAAAAGCTTTACCTTTGATAGTCTTTGTACTATTCTTCTTCACTGGCTGCTTCTTAAACTGACCATCACTCCACTTATAATATTTTCCTTTAGTGATCTTTACAGTAACATTACCTTTCGATCCAACATAGTAAGTGTATTTTCCGGCAACTTTCTTCCATCCGGTCTTTTTATCCATTTTTCCGGATGCATTCACATAATAATATTTTCCATCAACTTTCTTGATCGTGTTGGTTGTTGCATATATTTCTGCATCCGTTGCTGCGGATACTGTCATACCGGAAAACATAGACAGGATCATACATACAGCTATTAATAAAACAACTAATCTTTTACCCTTATTCTTCATCATAGTAAACACCCCTTTTTCTTACCTACTCTATCTACTTCTATGCTTCGGTTTCATTTTTTGTGTCAGCTCCGGCTTAGCGAATCTTCCTGGCGTTCCATCATACTCAAATTGCTTTGACAGGGAATGTACCTTGGATACATCCGCTTGATGAATCTCCCGGAAGCACTTTGTCAGATATGGATACTCTCTTTTCAGCTTCTTTAACATATTCAAAATCATTATGTTGCTTATAGGACTTTTACTCATATAAACACTGCCTTCTATATGTTTCCAGCCTTCTTTTTCCATAAATTTGCGAATATCTAAGTATGCCTTGATATAATTACTCTTTCCAAGTATTGCCTTTGCGACTTTGGTATCTAAATCAAAAGAAATTTGTTTTTTTGTTATTCGCCTACTATCTTTTTCTGTTCGTGTTTCCACCATTTTTTTGTTTCCTCAATACAATCTTCTACTTCACCATCTACATCAAATGTCCATTCATCCATATAATCTATATAATGCGGATCTGCATCTGTAATATCCGGTACAGCCATACCAATAACACACATAGCATCTTCTCCATCCTTGACAAAGAATCCATGTTCTGGCTCTGCTATATCATACTTTTTTGCGTGTTCCCGCATCGGCTGCAACAGTTCTTCTTCTGTCTTTCTTGCCTGTTTCAATTTTTCCTGATTGAACACAAATTTTAAAGTTACCATTATTTACTCTCCTTTCCGGCTTTTTTATTTTCCTGATCCATATATTTCTGAATAGCTTCTGCTACCGCAGCATTTAAAGACTTTTTATGCTCTATTGCATATACCGCTATCTGACGATGCAATTCTGGTGGTATTCGGACATTAAATGTACCTTTATACGGCTGTTCAGGAACAATTCCCTGCTTCTCACAGTCCTTGATATATGAGACAACCTTATCTCTAAAGGCTTCTTCCAGTTCTGCCAAGGTATCTCCTTCATATTCAATATCCTTTTTTATACCAATCACTTTTCCGATTAAGCATTCCTTTTTCTTGCTATATTCTACAGTTCCATTATACATATCACATACCAACAAATCACTCATTAGACGATCCTCCCTTCTAATCTATTTATAGTATACCATATCCGTTACATAAACGCAACTGTTTTTAGTTGCGTTTATGATTTTCCGGAACTTTTTTGGAACTATTTGGGATTTTTCGGTACAATTCGGAACTTTTTGGAATCGTTCGGAAAATTTTGATACCATTCGGAACTTTTCGGCATCTGTATATTGTAAATAAAAAAACTCCACATTTCTGCAGAGGTCTTATATTGTTCTATTAAACTGATTTTATCATATCACACCTGAAATCCCATTTCTAGGTTTTCTTGGTTTTCTTGGTTCTGGGTGCTTGTATGTAATCCTAATTTATTATATAGTTTCTACAGACATCTTTTTATGCCTTCTTTTCGATGAGCAGCTATTATAGAAAGTTTCTATCCCCTCATACTTCTATAATAGCTGTTTTTTTGCTGTTAAGAAAAACTATCGGGATTGTATTTTTCGATCTGCTTCTTTCTTAACTGCTGGACTATCAATCTTTGGTTTTTCGGTCAAATCTACGTCAACCGTCTTATCGTTTTCCAGATCCAACAGTGCATTCAATTCCGCCTGACGAATCAGCTTATCATGCAATTCCTTTTCATACATAAACGGCTTCGCATATTCAGCCTTTGATGTTTCCAGATCCTTTTTATATGTTTCGATTTTTTCCTCTAAAACCGGAACCTTATCTGGAAGTGCATTGAATATATTTTCAAGACGAACCATGTTACCAACGGCTGAACCGGACAATTCTCCATAGTAAGTTGACTGTCCCTTTAGGATTATATTTTCTTCAAATCCATTCTTCTCTACATATACGTCAAAGCCCCGGAACTTTCCTACCATCTGATCCTCACCGATTTTTACTTTACTTGCAGCAACAAGGAACTGCTTGCCTGCATCGGCACGTTCCGTAAAAGTAAATCCATTGATCTCAATAGAAAAAGCATCCGATTCGATCAGATGCTTGCTTCTGGTATCCAAATCTTTCTTCACAGCAGAAAGTTTTTCCTGCGCTTGTGCGATCAGCTTTGGATACCGAATCATAAAATTATCCTGTAAGGTATATTTCTGATTATCATACGATGCCTTTAACAGCTTTAACCGGGAAACATCATTGTCAAGTTCCATTTTCTCCTTAATTAACGGATTTCCCGTTGCAACTGCCTTGATTTCTGCATAGGAAAGCGTTGCTTCGTCAATATCATCACAGGATCGGCTGACTGTTTTGTTCGTCATAACCTGACTGATGAAACGTTGCTTATTCTCTACAAGCGACCAACTGTATGCATCAAATGTACCCTTTGTTACATAACGATAGATTGCTACCTCTTTATTCTCATTTCCCTGTCGGATTCCTCGTCCCTCTCGCTGCTCTATAGAAGATGGCTTCCAAGGACAATCCACATGATGCATCGCAATAAGATGTTTCTGCACATTTACGCCGGTACCACATTTATCTGTTGATCCGATCAGTATCTTTTTCTTACCGGTTCGCATTTCCTTGAACAGTGTATCCCTTTGTGCATCCGTTTTTGCATCATGAATAAATGCAATCTCTGCTTCCGGAATACCATAATCGATTAATTTCTCTTTTAAATAATCATACACGGTAAAATCTTTACCGGGACCAGGCGTACCAATATCCGAAAAGATCAACTGACAACCTATTTTTCCATCTGCATTCCCTCGTTTATATTCCTCCCAGACATTTTCAGCTACCTTATTCAACTTTCCATCCGGGTTATTTGGTGCTTGTGGCATCAACAGTCTTGCATCCGTTCCAAGCAATCTTGCTTCATGGGTGATCTTTAGGAAATTATCAATGGAAGGGTCTACACTTCCATTTCGAATTGTTTCTGCACGTTCTACAAATTTCTCCATAACATCCTGTACAAAATCATCCGGCTGGCTTTCAACGATAATGGGTTTGCCACCACGGATAGCCGGCACATCAAGATCTAACATATCTGCAGTTTGTACATCGGCTACTTCCCGGAATGTAGTCATAAGTTCCGGCAAATTTGTAAACTTATTGAATCTGCTCTTAAAACGGAAACCACTTCCCTCTACTGTAAGTTCCAAAGCCGTTGTAACTTCACCAAAGTTCGTTGCCCATTCATCAAAATGCCGAATACCACGTTCTTCCAGTGCTCGTTTCTGCAAGAAGTTCTGCATAACATACATCTCACACATGGTATTAGATATTGGAGTACCGGTTGCAAATACGATTCCACGGTTATTATTAATTTCTTCAACATACCGACATTTTAAAAGCATATCCATGGCTTTCTGAGATCCGGAACTACTGATACCTGATACATTGTTTATTTTGGAAAATACCGCAAGGTTCTTAAAATTATGCGCTTCATCAACCATGATCGAATCAATTCCAAGTTCCTCGAATGTGATCAGATCATCCTTTCTGGTTGTATCTGTCAGTTTATCCATCTGTAACTGCAACTGCTTCTTCATCAATTCCATTTGTTTGATTGTCCAGCGTTCGCTCCGCTCCTCATGCATAGATTCCACTGCCGCTGTAATTTCATCAATCTGCGCCTTTAGCATTCGTTTCCTACGCTCTGGAGATAATGGAATTTTCTCAAACTGTGAATGACTCATAATGATGCAGTCATATTCACCTGTAGCAATTCTTGAAATAAACTGTTTTCTCCGGCTCTTTTCAAAGTCATGTTCTGTCGCTACAAGAATATTTGCAGCAGGATACAATTTCATAAACTCACTTGCCGTCTGTCCGATCAATGCCTTAGGTACGACCATTACAGTCTTGTTAGCAAGTCCAAGACGCTTCTGCTCCATACAGGCTGCCATCATTTCATAACTCTTTCCAGCTCCGACACAATGTGCAAGCAATGTATTTCCACCAAGCAAGATTCTGGCAACTGCATTTTTCTGATGTGGGCGCAGCTTGATCTCGGTACTCATGCCAGGAAATTCTAAATGACTACCGTCATACTCTCTCAGCCTTATATTATTGAACGTCTCGTTATAATAGTCTACATAACGGTTTCTTCGATCCGGATCAGAAAACAGCCACTCCTTGAACTTCTCCTTGATCAGGTTCTGTTTTTCCCTTGCAAGCATGGTTTCTTTTTTATTGATCTCATAATGATATTTTCCACCCTCATCATCAATGCGATCTCTGACCGTAACAGTCTTTAAGTTTAAGGTATTTTCTATAATAGTATATGCATCCATACGACTTGTACCATAGGATTTTGTTGCAGTCACGGTATATTTACCATTGCTTTTATTATCTATGTGCCACTCTGAAGTCATACGATTATATAAAATCCGTATTTTGCTTTTTCCCCAGGTTCCATTCCTGTAATACCTCGGTGTATCAAGCAGATCATACATAAACGCTTCATAATCTTCCGGATCAATCCATGTAGTGCCAAGTTTTACATCAATATCCGCTGCTTCAATCCGTTCCGGCTGTACCTTTAAAAGTGCAGCAACATTTCCGGCATATGCCAGATCTGTATTTTCAGCAGCCTGAGCAACCCGAAGTTTCTCCCGGACATTACCGGATAAATACTCATCAGATGTTTCCCATCCTGTTTCCGGATTGTTTATATCTGCTTTTATTGGATTCTTATAGATCACACCGGATAATTCCTGAAACAATATTGTCCTTTTTGTATCATAATCTTCTCCATCCGGCTGATAAAGAGAAAGCATATATGGAATATTTACTCCACCATATTCATTTACAGACAGATTTAAAGCTTCTATGGCTGTATCTACATGTGTGATAACTTCTTTTGCCTTGATTGTTCTGGACGAAAAAATCCTTGCTTTGGTCACAACACCATCTTCGTCAATTTCTTCCAGGCTGCATAAAAGAGGATAATCACCATCATTACCAAAAGCAGTTTTCGTTGATCTTCCGGTAATATAACCATGCTTTGCAACATATTTATCATATATATCATTTAAATGTTCCTGCATATTGGTAAGTTCTTCTTCAGAACAGCCATTCATCTGCGCATCGATCATCTCCCTCACGGCTTCTCTGATAGCAATTAAGGAAGAAATGCGATCTTTTATTTTTTCTGATAAATCCTGCTTAATCATTACGGAATTTTCCCGGTAATATACTTCTCCAGAAAAAAGCGTATATGTATAATTTCTTACGGTTGGATCTGCCGGTATTACTTCCGTTTCATTTTTGTCTATTTTCTCTGCTATGTCACGATCTTTTATTGTTGCATGGATTTTCTCTACTGCAGCAATAAGTTCTGTATGAAGATCAAACATAGGATTATGATTCACACATATAGTTGTTTTACTGTCCGGTCCGTACATTCCTGAATCATACTCCATCTCTCCGAGAATCATATCCGGATGTTCTACGAAGTATGCATTTACAGGTATTCCATTTTCCAGATAAGAAAGACCTGTCCAGTCAGGATCAATATCAATTATTCGCTCTCGTTTCTGAAAAAATAAAATATCTGCTGTTACGGATGTTCCTGCCGAGCCTGCAAATGCTGTATTTGGAAGTCTGACCGCCCCAACTAAATCTGCCCGCTGTGCCAAATATCTACGAACGCTGGAATCTGCCTTATCAAGCGTTCCTTTGGTTGTGATCACAGCTACCACTCCGCCCGGTCGTACCTGATCTAAGGATTTTGCTATAAAATAGTCATGTACACGGAAATTATATTTATTATATTTCGGATCATGCAGTTTATAGTCTCCAAATGGCACATTTCCTATGACAACATCAAAGAAATTATCGGAAAAATTTGTCTTTTCAAATCCGGTAATGGAAATATCTGCCTTCTGATATAACTGCTTTGCAATTCTGCCGGTAATATCATCCAGCTCTACTCCATATAACTTACTATCTGCTAACTGCTCTGGGAGCACACCGAAAAAGTTACCAATTCCCATCGATGGCTCTAATATATTACCACCTTTAAATCCAAAGGACATAAGCGCATGATACATAGCATCTATAATGCCAGGAGATGTATAAAAGGCATTTGTTACTGTTTCTCTGGCAGCTTCATATTCTTCCTCTGTTAATAGTGTCTTTAATTCCTCATATTCCTTTTTCCAGGTATCATTATTGGAATCAAATGCTTGTGATATGCCCCCCCATCCGACATAACCGGATAGCACAACCTGTTCGTCCGGTGTTGCAAGACGCTGTTCTTCTTCCAGTCTTTTAAGAAGTCTGATGGCAGAAACATTATCCTTGAATCTTGTTTTCACCCCTCCCACACGGTCAATCTGACCGGATATGTGATAATTATATGGTACATCTGCTACATTCTGATCAGTAGCTTCATACTCTGCCTGCATTTCAGAACCATACTCGGCTATCGTTACAAGACGATCTTCTATATATGCTTCTTCATCAGTAAGTACCCTGGTTTCATTATAGGCTCGATTTAATCTTTCAATATCACTCAGATTATTATAACTATCTGGCTCATCTGGTATTGCAAAATCATCAAAATCTTCTTCTGATATATATTCCTCAGGTTCTTCTATATCTTCATCGATCTCAAAATCGGATTCTTGTAGATAATTTGCAGTCATAATCAATGCTGCTATTTCCGCTTCTATCTGATTCCAGCTTAAAGATGCAGAATTATCTCCTTCTGCATCTCTCCATTCTACCTTAAATTGATTGCTAAACGTATCAAATCCGGTGAATCCATACTCACCCGATTCAATCAATCCAGAACAGCCACATAATCCATATTCCTCTTTAATAGCTGCTACAATTTCTTTCTGTGACGATAGATTCTGATAAATACTAATAATTCTACTCTTACCACCAATAGTTAATGGTCCTTTTTGCAAGGCTTCTACCAGAATATCATGTGGAACTTCCTGCATAACATGGACTGTTTTCGTGGCATAAAAAAGAGGAGCATCGGTTTTATTCCGATCTACTCCTCTTTCTTCTGTTTCTTCTATATTGTTTTCGTTAGCTTCTTCTATCGAACCTGATTCACTATCTGATTGATCACTACTTCCTCCGCTACCATTCGTGCCTGTGTCCGAAGCTGCCATGTCTCCATGAAGTCGCCCGGATGCTCGATTGGATGCTTCTTGATATAATCCGTCTCCAACTGATCCAGAAGTTCGTTCGCTTCCCTGTCCACTTCCCGCATAATCTTCCCAAGCTGGGTAAACTCCACGTACAGGTCGTACTGCCACGGATCGTTCTCCTTCAGATATCTCGCTGCCATCCGTCCGTATTTCCCTAACGTCTGCAACATCTCCTGTTCCGACGGTTCGTGAATGTCCGGATAATACAGTTCGTCCTCTCCCAATGTGTAATGAATCCCGGTTCTCGGATCGGTGTATTCTTTCGCTAATTCTTCCATAATCAATTCCCTCTCTTTCCATTCTCTCTATGTTATAATTGACTGCCCGCAATATTGGTCTGGATACGTCTACGACACATTTAAAAATAGCAGAAAGTGCATTCCCCGGCACACGATGGATTCCGCTCAGATCACTATCTGTTTGAATTCCACAGCGTGATTCAAGCAAATAGGTAATGCTACTTTTTACAAATTCCTCACAGCCAGACAACCGCTCCATCATTTTCATATATTCAGGATGCTTCATAACTTCATCCGCTTTTTTCTGTAAAAATTCAGATAATAGCTGATCCTCCGGCTCTCCGGAATCCTGTACATACCCATGCTGATCGAGATACGCTATATATGCAGCCTTTTTCCCCGATAAATCCCAGGTCAGATTGATATCTGCTCCTTCTGTATCTGATATATCAAATACATATTTATTTCTTGTTAAATCAGATACACCAATATAAATGCCATGCGTTCCTCTCTTTACATACCGGTTAACCTTTTTCCACGATTGAAAATCTGCTACCAGAGTTGCATCCGGTTTTTGATTATAAAGAAATACTATGTTCTTTGCGGAATACCGATAACATCTGCCTGCAAGTTCCAATAACTCTTTCCACTTCGTGACAGCCAGTTTATCTTTTAACAGATCCCGTAAAATCTCTGCTGCTCTTTCTTCATCCTGCATATCTTTCCTCCTTATTGTAACATACTTTTTCTGGTTTACATAATGCTTTCTTGTTTTTCAATAAAAATATTTTTTACACTGCTTGACCGAATATTAATCTTTTTCGATAGTGCAGCTAACTGTTCTGCGCTTTTTGCAAGTTGGTCAAATTCTACATCTTTATCTTCCTGATTCAAGTGGCTAATTCCATAGCAGACTACATGATCACGCAATTCTTTTGTCTGCTGCAGCATGATCTGTAAGTCCAGTTGATTTTTTTCCAGTGCTTCCATAACCAATTTACTGTTGATCATAAATATCACCTCCCAGCATCATTTCATCATAAGTTGGATTATAATAATCTTCTGGTGGCTCCATTTTTACTTTTGCTGTGCTTTTCTTTTTTCCGCTTTTTGATGGTGCTGCCATAACCGGCGGTTGTGCTGCAGATACCTTCTGGTGTTCTTTTTCTTCTTTCGTAAGGATAATTTCTACGATGGACTTCATCTGATCTGCCGGTAAATGACTGTCAATCAATTGCTTAATAATACTTTCATCCAGTTCTGCTTTTACGCACACTGTAATGATTTTTAGCTGGCTGGATGTAAGTTTTACGGAAAGTATATATTCCGCCAGATCGAAATTTGATGGAAGTGGCTGCTTTTCAAATGATTTTGGAACAAAAACCGGCTCTTGTTCTTTCTCTTTTTTTCTAAAACGAGATAGAAAACCTTTATTTTTCTCCTGTGCCTGTGACACTGTAATTTCTCCGGATGCGATCATTTCCTGTTGTATCTTTTCTCGCATTTCCTCCTCTTTTCGCTTTTCAATCTCAAGTTCAATGATCTTTTCCTCATATTTCTTTTTTGCTAATGCTTCCACCTGCGCATCATATGCTTTCTGCTGTTCCTGTTTTTTTAGATCTGCTGATGTTTTATCCGCTGATATGGATATCTGCCTGTTTAACTCATCAATTTCCTCTGCCTGCTGCATATTCATCTTTTTCAGATTAGCATTTTCTTCCTGAAGCGCTGCTATCTTATCCTTATCCTGCTGCATCGATGCTGTTACATGCTCCTTGAAATATGTCATATCTTCCTGACACGACCTTAAAGCATCCCGAACGACATCTAATGCATTCTCATAAACTGCATCCGGTTTGTTTTGATACATTGTCAGCATCTCCGGAATATTCAGCTCCGGAGGAAGCAGATCTGCCAGGTGCTCCCCCTCTAACCCCGCAAATTGTGCAAACTTTATAATTTCCATTTGCTTAAACGTATGCGCTGCATCTGCAAATAAATTGATCTGCTCCTGTGTCAGATTCAGATAATATGCACCTATTATCTGTTGCTTGATTTGATCCCATGTAAGTCCATCCGGGTGCTCAGATTCTTCGAATACTTTCTGTCTTGATTCCAAATACTCTTTAAATGGCATTTCGTTTTGTTCCATGTGCTCCTCCTTTAATACATAAAATAAAAAAAAGAAGATATATACATAATTTTGTACATATCTTCCTTCCCGGTCGGGTAACCGAAACGATATTTTATAGTCACAGATCTGTTCTGTGCTTTTTTACAAGTATACTATATCATGCTTCTAACCACATTTCCATGACTTCTTGGTTTTTCTGGTTCTGGGATTTTGATAATTTATAGATTAGAGCTACATTTTAGACATATTGGCGCACTCTCACGACATTATACCGGTATATTCCGGCTCTAATTCTTCCACTAGGTATTCACACTCGTTCATTAACTTCAAAACATCTTAACCCCATCGGAAAAAGCTTTACGGTTGCCAGAAACACATCGGATATTTTTTCTTAATTGCTGCTTGCCTATATAACATTGTTGCTTTTTCCTCCCCCCCCTGATGAACAAAGAAAGAAAAATTAGGCAAAAATGGGCATAATTCTCCATTCTTCATTCATCAGGTATATTTCTTCTGGCAAAGCCAACGGTCGAGGTCTGGCGTAAGACACCGTGTGCAGTATGTATGAATCACTTTGAAATATCCCCCTTCTCTGCTATTTAATCAGTTAAGAAAAAATAGTAAAGCATCCAGGACGGGCACTAGATGCAGCTTGTACAAAATATCCATCTGCAGATACATATTCTGTATGTAAAGTGGCTGCAATCCGTTCTCTATATAGTTGTCCCCTAGACGCTTTAACCGGGATTCCTCCGATGCCAATGGTCATACCGGTTCATGCCGCCCACAGGTCATTCGAAAAGGTTCTTTTAACGTGATACGGAACTCCCGCCCGGTTTACCCTCCGGCTCCTTTCAACACGTATTTCTTTGTCGGGTTTATCATTATTTATTTGTGTTTGAAACGTGGAGATCTGCAGGCTCTTAGCTCTAAATAATACTTTGCATATCTCCCATCGAGTTCACAGACATAGCTGCTTCTCTTTGTTTCCGGATTTACAGACAGTTTAAAATGAATGCAAGTATTACATCGTTTTCTTGCTGTCTTTCTCTTTTTCTTACTATCCATACAACCACTCCTTCTATCCTGGATTCATGATGAAATAGAAATATTTCTTGCATTTCTCCATTAAATAGTGTAAGTTTGTTGTATACAAACAGGGTGTATGTGTTATGTCCTTATACCGTATGCATTGTATACAATGTATGTGTTGTATACGATTCATACGTCATATATGTCGTATGTTGCTATATGTGCTTTATGTTCTATCTTGAGTATGTATTTGTATGAGCATGTATATCTTGTCCAAACAGGATATGTTGTCCTGTAATTAATTTGCTTCAGCTTTTCGATATCGTCGCCAAACATTTATCGAAATGCTATCACAAAAGTGGGTTGTCTATGATAATGATAACTCACTTTTTGTTTTTCTATTTATTTTCACATCAAGCAGAATAACTCACATTAATTATATATCAAATGTTATTTGTTGATTTGGCGGATCAAAGTTCATCCAAATTACTTCTTCTTTTTTTGTTCCGGATTGAGTATAAGCCGTGCGAGACATCCTATTCCAGGATCTTAATTCTCTATTATATAACTCTGTATCATATCCACTTATAATCACTTGTCCTGAATGTCTTTTTAATATAGACAGTAGTTCCTCATGACCAGACTTATTCATTTCATACCGATACTGCTTACAATGTCTCGTTTCTAACATATACGGTGGATCACAATAAATTAGTACGTCCTTATAATTAAACTTTTTGATTAAATCTATAGCTGATCGATTTTCAATCTGAACTCCTCTCAATCTTTCTGCTGCAACCAAAATTTTATCTGGCAGTTTACACCAATCCAATGCTGCATATGCACGTTCTCTACCATGAATATCATTTTTCCATCCAACTCTTTTTCCTGTCGTTCTAAATCCATATCCCATAGATAATCGAATATAAAAATTTAATGCTTTCTCATACTTATCACTTGGATTGTACTGATATGCAGCTTCATAAATATCTCTTGCATAAGGTGTCATATAAATATATCCGGCCAGTTTTTCTGGGTCCTCCCGAATGCATTCAAATAAATTAACAACATCACCATCCAGATCATTAATCGTTTCTATATCCGAGCGTCGTTTATTAAACAAAACTGCACCGCTTCCAAAAAAAGGTTCAAGATAACTATGATGTTCTGGAAAATAATTTATAATCCATGATGCTAAATTCCATTTACTTCCTGGATATTTTAATACTGCATTCATAAATTTTCCTTTCATAAACCTACAACTTTTTACATCTTTTGAAACATATCTTTTTCTTTGATTTATATGCTATACCAGTTTCATGGAGTTGGAACTGGTATTTTCGATTTTTGCTTCAAAAATTAAAAGCATCATTATTACTCCAACCAGCTCGTAACCTACTACGAATTGTGCTTTCTTTATGCGGTAATCCTAGCTTTCTTGCAGCCTCTGCTATGGAATTATAGAGAATTCCATTTACTACCACCGGCTTGCCCTGCTTTGCTATTTTCTTCGGACTGTTTAATGCTTTATTTAAACTATAATTACGTTTCAAACGATTTCTAACTAGCCCCGCATCTTTCCCATGATCAATACAAACCTGAGAAAGTGATTTTACTATTCCACCATCCATGTAATATGTACAATTAAATAATTGTTTCTGACAGGCAGCTTCCATACTCATTCCACGTCTTAATCGAGCAGTAAGTGTTTTTTCATTAATTCCCGTGTACGCTGCTAAAGCTTTTATTGATGAAAATGTCTTATCATCGTAATGATATACATTATTATGTCTCGGCATTCTATCCTTCCTTTCTTTACATAACACCTTCTTCTATTAACCTTCTTATTTCTTCTTTTTTTTTGGCTTGTTACTTAATTTTTTCTTTGCATTAAATAGAATCATGATGACCATTGTTGAAAAAACCACATAGAAAGACACGGATACCTGCATTTTTAAATCCGAAAAAGGATCATAACTAATAAAAAATTGAAACAATAATGATGTGATATATAAAATAACACCTGTTATGCAATGTAATGGAAATTTTTTATTTTTCTTATTAATTAAATAATAAAGTTTACCTAAAATACTGATTCCCAAAAGAACCAATCCCAATATTCCCATACCTTTTATGATAACTGGACCTATTGACCTAAAGGCATTGTCTAAATTTTCTATATTTTCTAAATTATTCATATCTTTTTCCTCCTACTTCACAATGGATAAATCAATTTCCTGTACTATCGTGTTTTCTGGAACATAAAGCCTATGTCTATCTTCTCTCCTTCATCAGCATGTATCACTTATTTAAGTATAGATAACAGTTTTCTGAATAC
>ERZ772867.2231-NODE-2231-length-19498-cov-3.719436_pt1 | contig 19498 bp, 8 predicted proteins | sample MGYA00511341_ERZ772867 | MGnify/ENA primary metagenome ERZ772867 (study PRJEB29015, sample SAMEA2737707) | human gut metagenome | biome: human gut; feature: human-associated habitat; material: faeces | place: China | collected 2012 ... | reverse complement strand
AGAACCACAATACAATGACAGCTCTAAGTGCAACAATTGCCGATGGATATATGAAAGGTGAATTCCTTAAGCATGAAACTAAAGGGAACACACAAATTCTGGTCACTCAGAATCAGATCAAAGCCGGTCTCACTCACCGTCGTGCCGTATTCTTTGTAGATAAAGAATTCTTCGTACTGGTAGATGAAGGATACGGAGATGGCAACAAAGACAAAATCAACCTGAATTTCCATCTTTGTTCAAGCGAAGCCAATGAAACTGTATATGATGATTTGTCCGCTTCTTACCAATATGGCGCACATACCACATTTGCAAACAATAATATGCTGGTTCGCACTTTTGCTGAGACTAACCAAGATTTCGACAAATCAAATGTCAGTTCTGACGTTTCCAATAAATTAGGAGAGAAGAATGCGTCACGCAAAGGGTATCAATACACGATACGGAAACCACAGAATGGAGCAGCCCGCTTTATTACTGTAATCTATCCATTCGAAGCTGTTTCTACACTTGACAAACTGACTATGGATGCTCAGTTTACCGATAATTCCAGCGAAGATGCAGGTACATTCCATACAAACGGTGCTGCTGTAGAAGTGACTATCAATGGCAAGAAATACGAACTGTCTTATACTTTATAATTTAATATACCTAAGAAAAAATAAATTACAAAACATTACTTCAAGATTCCTGGCAATCTTAATGGTAGTTGGGTTGTGTGTCACGAACTCCTCCTGTACGGACCCGGAGACAACTGACTCTACCAAGTTTGCGCTTTTCTATGCCGGTATCACTGACATAGGCCCCTCTATGAGTTTTAATTTGGACGCTCCTACTTATATTGGAGGTGCTCCTTCTGATTTTGCAATAACACGCGTAACTCTGAATGGCGAAACTTATGATACAAATAGTTTTGCAATAGACACAAATACAGGATCAATTTCACTTTCCAATACAAGCGAATTGCCTGTAGGACTATATACCTTAAGTGTATCTTGTTATTCTAATGGTAACTATTATGAGTTTAAGGATATTGTAACGATTAATATGATGAAACCGGTACCGGATGGTATCAGTGTAGAACCTAATAAAATAAGTGCAGAGTTTGCTGACATCATAAGTACAGAAAGCACAGTAGAGTTACCTACTGCACAAGTTACTACTGAAGGTGATCATATCTCTATTCAGAAATATATCATTGCCAATGTACGTAAAGACGGAGTACTGGTTGAGGAGAATGATTTCTTCACTATTTCCAGTACAGGTGAGATTTCTATTGTCAAAGGTGAATCTAAAATTCAACCGGGCAAATATGTACTTGATTTAAAGTTAACCACAGCAATTGTGGACGAAGCAGCAGAAGAAGGTATCTTTGAAAATGCCATAGAAATAGATATAACTTCTAAACCTTTAACGTTGACTTATACTCCAAACACGGTCAAAGTAGAAGAAAATGCTCAAAATATATCTGCTGTACCGACATTAGTCGGCTCTTCCGAAGGATTGACTTATGCTATCAAATCAGTAAGCCCGACCTCCTCTTCCGTTACGATTGATCCTGTGACAGGAGTTATCACACTGGCAGCCAACAATCAGATGGAAATCGGCACTACCTGTGAAGTATCCGTAACTGTAACGAATCAATACGGAAGTACTGATTTCGAGAACGCATATACAATGACTATTGTAGAGTTTATTAATCCTATTACCAAATTCGAATACAGCGACACAGAAGAACTCATTCAAGCGACTGCTTTTGAACACCCCGTTAAGACAATAGATGGAGATGAAGTCAGCTTCTCATTTGTCAATCTGGACTCTAAATTAAGCGATTTGACTATCGATGCGACTACAGGTACAATTTCTGCTAAAAAAGGAAATAACATACCGGTAGGTCAACATACAGTTACTGTTTTGGCTAAAAACAACAAAAGTGAATTGCAGGCTTCTTTCAAATTAAATATCAAAACAAATCCATATTATTTCACTTATGTGCATTGGGGAAATAATTTAAATCTTTCACCTGCTCAAAATTATGCAAGCCAATATAGAGTTACATCCAACAACGCTCTGCTTTCTTTATCTATTCCAGTAGCAGAAACAGATATACCGGAAGGTGTAGAAGTAGAATGGACTATTGATAATAGCAGTTCCAGTATATCCGGAGGTTCCATTGATGAAAATGGTACGATTACCTTCACCGCAGGATGGACAAACGCTAAAGTTCTTATGATCCTCGTTAAAGCAACTACAGGTAAAGGTACTGCAGGTGAAATAACCATCAAGACTCCTGTATTTATCCATTGCTCGGGTGCTGTAGCCGGAGTTACAGTGAATTATACTCCATTCGTATTCCAGGTGAATCCACGTACCGGAGGAAGTTCCGTAACCCCCACAATAACAGGTACAGACTTAAGTACATTTATTGCAGACTACCGCCGTACCTTTAATTACTATAATATCAATGGACCTGCAGAACACAAAAATGGTCAACCGGGTGGTGGTAATGACACCTTCATGTACAGCCTTTGGAAAGCATATTATGAGTCAATTGGAGTTGCAAGCGTAAATACCGGACAGAAGTGGCCGTTATCATATTACGACAATACCTCCAGGCTTGCCGCACCATTAGGATATGTAGATGCAACCAACAACTGTGCTGTTAAAATCAATCCAAACAAATGGCTGAATGAATATGGCTATGCTAACGGAGTAATGATTGGACAGATGACGTTCGTAACAGATGGTAATTCAGGTGGTGTCAGCAGCGGATCATCAATGTTCCCATTGGCAATCTGGTTTGATACGAAATTCCAATAACGAAATAAATATATATCATAATGAATACACATAAATCTATAGTGAACACATTGAGCAAAAGAGGGTATCTCACCCTCTTGGCTCTCTTGATAGCAATCACCTCCTTCGCTCAGGAAATTACAGTGAATGGTACGGTGCTCGACGAGACTGACACTCCTTTAATTGGAGCAACCATCCAGATAAAGAATACTCAAAAGGGTGTAATCACAGACTTTGACGGAAAATTCTCTATCAAAGCAAACAATAATGCAACATTGGTAGTCAGCTATATTGGTTACCAGAATCAGGAAATCAAACTGAAAGGACAAAAGAACCTGAACCTCAAACTTATTCCGGACAATGCTATGCTGGACGAAGTGGTAGTCGTAGGTTATGGCAGCATGAAAAAGAGCGACTTAACCGGCTCTGTTTCTTCCGTGGCAGCCAAATCTATCGAAGGTTTTAAAACCGGATCCGTAGTAGAAGCCCTCGGAGGTCAGATTGCCGGTGTACAAATCACCCAATCGGATGGTACTCCCGGTTCTGGTTTCGATATCAAGATTCGCGGTGTCGGCACAGTAAACGGAGATTCTTCTCCGCTTTATATCGTCGATGGCTTTGAAGTGAGTGATATTGACTACCTTCCTAATTCTGATATTGAATCAGTCGAAGTATTAAAAGATGCTTCTGCATCAGCTATTTATGGTGCTCGTGCTGCCAATGGTGTAGTTTTGGTCACTACAAAATCCGGTAAAGAAGGAAAACCAGTTATTACTTATAACGGCTCTGCCACTTATCGTAACATTCCTAAAAAACTGGATATGTTGAGCACATATGAATTTGCCGCATTACAAGTAGAACTCAATCCGACTAAATACGGAACAACCTACTTTCAGGAAGGAAATGATGCTGACGGAGTACCTTATCGTCATCAAACTCTGGAAGATTATCTAACCGATCCGGGAATTGACTGGCAGGGTGAATCGTTCAAGCCGACTTGGTCTCAGAACCACGATTTCAGTATCAGTGGCGGTACAAAAGAAACTAAGTATGCTGCCTCCTTCTCACATTTCGATGAAAATGGTATCTTCACAAACAGCGGTTATAAAAAGAATGCAGGTAAATTGCGTATCAACCAAAAGATTAATAAATTCATTACCTTCGATGCCACTATCAATTACGCAAATACTGTGAAAGAAGGTATCGGTACTTCAGGTACCGGAGGAACACTGAATATGCTATCTAATATTCTGCGCTTCCGTCCTACCGGAGGTAACAGCGTTACAAACGATGAACTTCTGAATTCTGTATTCGACCCATTGGAACTAAGCGAGAACACAACTTACTCACAAATTAACCCGATCAAACAGGCTGAAGCTGTAAAAGACCGGAGACAATCTGAGTTGTGGGGAGCCAATGCCTCATTGACTGTCCAATTGATGAAAGATCTTACGTTCAAAGCATCTGCCACCTACAATACAACGAATACAAGAAGGGATATCTTCTATGGTGAAGACTCCAGCCAGGCATACCGTAGCGGTGGTGTTTATGGTTCTACACAAATGCAGAAAGACTTGCGTTGGCAGAGCAGTAATACATTGACTTACAGAAAGAAGATCAATAAGAAAAATACATTTGATGTCATGTTAGGACACGAATTCGCATTCAGGAGTTCAGAACTTCTGTATGGACAAGCTAAAGACTTCCCATTCGCAAATCTCGGTAACGACAATTTAGGAATAGGAGCTACTCCTAGTAGTGTATCTACTTCCAGAAGTGACAAGAAACTGTTATCCTACTTTGCAAGAGGTAATTACAATTTCGATAACCGTTACCTATTCACTGCTACCGTTCGTGCTGACGGCTCTACGGTATTCTCTGCAAAAAACAAATGGGGATATTTCCCGTCATTCTCTGCTGCATGGCGTGTATCGGAAGAAAAATTCATGAAGAACATTACTCCGGTATCAAATCTTAAACTCCGTCTCGGATGGGGTACAGTAGGAAATGACCGTATCACCAACTATCTGTCTATGGATTTGTATACATCGAGCAAATATGGACTGGGACAACAAATGGTAACTGTACTGAATCCGAAACAACTGGCTAACAAAGACCTGAAATGGGAAGGTTCTACTACTGCCAACTTAGGTATTGATGTGGGTCTTTTCCAGAATCGCCTGAATCTGACAGCGGATTTCTTCTTAAAGAACACCAAAGACCTGTTGCTTGAACAAAAACTTGCTTATGTAACCGGATTCAACTCACAATGGCAAAATATCGGTAAAATTGAAAATAAAGGTATCGAATTGAATATCAATTCTACTAATATTCAAACCCGCAATTTTTTATGGCAGACAGATTTCAATATTTCATTCATCAAGAATACATTGAAAGCGTTACAAGATGGAACATCATACATACAGTCGGCTACTAAGTTCAACAGTAATTTCAACGGAAATGACTATATCTCAATCGTAGGATCTTCTCTTGGACAGATGTATGGATATGTTTTTGACGGTGTATACCAAACTTCTGACTTCAACATGCTCCCTAATGGTACTATGCAACTGAAGCCCGGAGTGGCAGACATCAGCAAACATGCAGGAAAAACAGCAGTACCGGGTATGGTGAAATATAAAGATATAGACGGAGACGGTATCATTACGCCTGACGATCGTACTACCATCGGAAATGGCCAGCCAGACTGGTATGGAGGTATCACCAACACTTTCAATTATAAAAATATTGATTTTAGTTTCATGTTCCAGTTCCAGTATGGCAATGACGTTTATAATGCGACACGTATGTTTAATACACAATCGCAAGACGAACGCAGTAACCAATTGGCTGAAGTTGCCGACCGGTGGACTCCGACAAACGCTTCTAATCGCGTGCCTTCTGCGAAAGGGTATGTGAAGTATGAATTATACTCACGCTTTGTTGAAGACGGTTCGTTCCTCCGCTTAAAAAATGTAACTTTAGGATATACACTTCCCAACAAGTGGACCAAGAAAGCATATATCAACCGCCTACGTGTGTATGGTACGGCCCAGAATTTATTCTGCCTGACTAAATATAGTGGTTATGATCCGGAAGTGAATATGAAAAGCAGCCCGCTCATGCCAGGATTCGACTGGGGTGCTTATCCAAAAAGTAGAGTATTTACATTTGGCGTAGAAGTTCAATTCTAAACAAAAAAGACAATGAAAAAATTCAAATACTACTTATGCACATTAGCCTGTGCAATCACCGTTTCATCTTGCTCGTTAGATGAAACCAGCTATACAGAAATTGAGAAAGGAAACTACATGAAGAATGCAGCAGAAGCTGAGAATGTGCTTCTGGGTGTATATCGTGACATGGTTCAGGATGGTATTTACGGTTTCCACTTATCCTTGTATTTTACTATTCCCAGTGATATAGCCAAAGTAACGGGTAATAGTACTGACGGACTCCGTCTGATTCCTTCTAATGCTTATACCAGTTCACAGACCGAAATCGCAACGACATGGGCTAACCTGTACAGTGCTATCTATGATGCGAACGATTTTATCGAAACACTGGGACAAAAAATAGGAACCTATGACGAAGGCAACTACAAGAAAGCAGCTGTTTATATGGCAGAGGCGCGTTGTCTGCGTGCCATGTACTATTTCGAGTTAGTACGCTGGTTCGGAAATGTAGCATTGATTACCAATACGGCTCAATCCCGTCAGCATCCATCTACCTTCACACAAGCTGATCCGGCAGATGTATACAAATTTATAGAAGCAGATTTGCAATATGCCATCGACAACCTGCCTTATGCAGTAGATGATAATATACGTTCCGACAACAGTTTCCGTCTCTCCAAAGGCGCCGCACTCGGATTGTTGACTAAAGTATATGCTACTTGGGCAGGCTACCCTGTACATGATACAAGCAAATGGGAAAATGCAGCGAAGACTGCTAAAATTCTGGTCGAATCGGACAAACATCATCTGCTTTCCGACTTCGAACAATTATGGAAGAACACTTGTAATGGCGTTTGGGATGGAGACGAGAGTCTGATCGAAGTAAGTTTTTATGCTCCAACTGTTACCGGAGTATCAGCTAATGACCCTTGTGGACGTATTGGCAAATGGAACGGTGTACAGGCAAGCGGTATCAGAAGCGTTCGTAATGCCGGTAACTGGCGTGTTATCCCAACTTTCCTGCGTGACTGGAAAGATCGTGAAAGCGATAACAGATGGAAGTATTCTTTTGCTGATTACAAATATGGTAAAAACACCGAAACCGGTGAAGACGGAGTCAAGCTCGTAATCAATACTAGCGGCAATATTGAAGACGCTATTAAAGACGACGCAACAGACGCATTAAAGAAAGCGTATATCGATAACGTATGCCCGAGAAAATGGGATACAGAAGAATATGTGAACAGTGCCAACTACTTGGTTGATGCCAATCTTTCCAACATTAACTGGTACATATTGCGTTATGCCGATGTATTGCTTTTATATGCCGAAGCTTTGAATGAATGGAAACAAGGACCGACCGATGAAGCGTATAAAGCTATCAATATGGTACGCAGACGCGGCTTTGGTCTTCCGGTAGAAACCGACAACAGTGCTTCAGACTTATCCGGAATGTCTTATACCGAATTCCAGCAAGCTGTACGTAATGAACGAGCTTACGAACTGGCATTTGAAGGACATCGCCGACAAGATCTGGTACGCTGGGGAATCTATTATGAAAGTATCAGAAAAACATCTCAAGATTTAGTGGATTGGTATAGTGGCGGTTACGGATATTATGTTTGTGTCGATTATACCAAAAAGAACAAGAATGAGCTACTCCCCATACCACAACAGGAAATGGATATATGTACTCAATTTGATCAAAACCCGGGATGGTAAATAACCTCACCATAATATAATATGAAAGCGTTACCGAAGAAATCCCCTTTCTTTCGTAACGCTTTTATTTAATCATTCAGTCCACAGATTTCTATATACCATGAAAAAGAATATTAGCACAGCCATTCTTCTGATATCTTTAGCTATCAGCCAATCAGCATTCTCTCAAATCTATTCATTTGAGAATGGAATAGTACCCGAAGATTGGAAAGCGGATAAAGGGACGCTCAGCATCTCCTCCGAAAAATATAAGTCAGGTACTCAGTCACTCCAAATCAATTGGAAACAAGGAGATATCCTTACCATCCCCTCACCTGCCGGTATTTCCGAAGCATGCAAAAGTAAAAATGGAGGTATGAATGTATGGATTTATAATGAATCCCCCATCAAAGAAAAGATAGTCTTTTCTTTCAGAAATGAGGCTGAAAAAGAAGTATGCCAACTCCCCTTTCTACTCAATTTTAAAGGTTGGCGATGCATTTGGGCTAAATTTCAAGGAGACATGAATATGCCATCTAAAAGTAGTATTCAGTCTGTCGAAATACAATTTCCGCAACATACCAGAAAAGGAGTCACTTACATCGACCTTTTAGAATTTACACCTAAAGTTTCCTGGCAGAATATGTCAGATGCACAATATAAAGTGAACCGTACTGACTACAGCTTAATTCCCGACTTTACAGGCTATAGAAATGCTATTCCAAAAGTAGAAAAAGTAATCACAGATAAAGATGATCAGATTACGGTAATTACAAACAGACTAACAGCATGGTATCTTGGCAGCGAACAGCAATCATCCGAAAAGTGGGTGAAAATGAGAAGAGAAAATGAAAAGGTATTTATTCAAAATGGCCTGAAAGCTGCTCAAAAGATTAAAATACAATATAATGAAGATCGTACTCCTAAGGGAGAGCCATTATTTCCAATGGGTGCACCCAGTACCATAGATGGAATAGAAGCCAAGAAATTCAGAACAATCAACGAAAACATCTTGCTCCCGTTAGCACTGGATTACCGTAAAAATAAAAATGCCCAAAGTCTTAAAAAAGCACTTTATATTTATGACTGGTTCAACGACCAAGGTTGGGCAGACGGTAGCAGCATGGGAACCTTATGTTTTGAAAAGCTGAGAAGTTCGGGCTATTTTCATTCATTCTTCCTGCTGAAAGATCAATTATCTCCTGAACAATTAGAGCGTGAACTTCAGTCACTAAACTGGTTTACCATGTTCGAAATATGCTATCAACTTCCTTCGCACCCGGGCGAAGTAGCAGACAACCTACGCGCGCTGGCTATTCCCAAACTAATATATGCTCTATCACAAAACAAAATACAAGAAAGAGAAGTTGCCCTGACCGCATTCAAGCATTATATGGATAACGCATTAGGTATTGCACCGGGATTCTTCGGAACGTTCAAAGCCGATTTCTCCGGCTATCACCACAGAGGGCCTTATAATAGCGCCTATTACCCTCATGCACTTTACGCAGGTGCATTAATCGCCTATTTGTTACACGATACTCCTTATGCACTGTCTGAAACGACCTTGCATAATCTGAAACAAGGATTATTGACTTTCCGTTTCTTTTGTGCCGGTCTGGATGTACCTGCCGGAACAGTCGGACGCTTTCCGAAAGGACAACAGATTCTAGAGACTTTGTTACCAGCATTTGCCTATACCGCTCTGTCATTTAAAGAACCGGATAAAGAATTGACCGCCGCTTTTAAAGGAATACTGGAATCCAGTGATAATAAACAGGCCATTACAGAATACATCAGCAATGTGAACTCCAATCTGGCATATACCAGCACCGTAGGAGAAATTGAGTTAATGGCTCAATTGGCATCAACTTCCATTACCAAAGAAAAACCTGTCACCGGTACACTCTTTATGCCTTATTCCGGATTATTGGTTGCCAAAGACAGTCTTTTCCATTTTAATATCAAGGGATTCAGCCGCTATATATGGGACTTTGAATCTTCTGCTACAGAAAATACCAAAGGACGTTATCTGGCATATGGTCAAATAGAATATTTTGACTTTAAAAACAGACACAAATCCTTTAACCCGCAAGAGCTTGACTTTGACTGGAATTATATTCCGGGAGCTACTACTAAAGTATTACCTGATAAAATATTACAAGATAAAGGTGGTTCCAGTTCCGGACATCGCAATTTCTCTGATGAAACATTCTTAACAGGGGTATATGCTTCTGATAAAAACGCCATGTTTTCTTTCAAAATGCACGACATCACATATGATCAATCATTCCGTGCCAACAAATCTGTATTTGTATTCGAAGATTTTCTGTTTTGCCTGGGCTCGGATATCCAAACCAAAGATAAAAGATATCCGACCGTGACTACATTGTTTCAGTCATTCAGCAGAAATACCGGTGAAGAAAGAATACCGGAAGGATATATCCTGACAGACGCTTCACTCATGTATGCAGTTAAAGGAGGAGCCGTCCGAACATCTTGTGAGGGATCACATACACGAGCTTATATAGAACACGGGAATGCTCCGGAAGCAGCTAAATATCATTATTATATACTCAAAAATAAAAACAACGTATTAGCCCGTCAGTTATTGTCCAATGAGAGTCCGATAGAAGTGATAGCTCAAGATAATGATGCGCATATCGTTACTCATAAAACGAAAGAAATCACATGCGGCGCTCTCTTCAATGCACAGAAGACGTATGATGGGCAACTGGTTTCTCAAGTGAATATTCCGCTTTCTTATATACTGGAAAAGCAGAAAGACAATTCATTTAAACTCTCTGTCTATAAACCGGATATGAGAAGAATATCTCATGCACATATGGGGCTACTGACGGAAGAGGACGTGATACAACAAGAGAAGCCTTATGATACCCGGCTGACAATCAATGGACTATACAATGTGAAAAGTCCTCAAAAACCAGTGGAAGTATCCCTCGACAGGGAAAAGGATAAAACCTATATTACCATTTCTACTATCCGTGGGGAAAACTATACGCTTTTATTACAACAAGCTGATAATTAATATGAAGAATAGATTAATAACATTGTTTATTGTTTCCCTTGGCATAGCAGGTACCAATGCTCAAAACCATCTGACACTCTGGTATAAGTCTCCTGCAAAAGCATGGGAAGAGGCATTGCCTGTAGGAAACGGACGTCTGGGAGCTATGATTTTTGGAGATACTCAAAAAGAGAGAATACAATTCAATGAGAATACTCTTTATAGCGGAGAACCGGAAGCGCCCAAAAACATAAATATAGTACCTGATCTTGCTCATATACGCCAGTTACTTGGTGAAGGAAAAAATGCAGAAGCAGGCACCATCATGCAAGAAAAATGGATTGGCAGGCTGAATGAAGCTTACCAACCTTTTGGAGATTTGTATATCGACTTTGATTCCAAAGAAGCTGTTACAGATTATATGCACTCGCTGGATATGGAAAATGCAGTGGTTACAACTTCTTATAAACAAAACGGCGTAGACATAAGCAGAGAAGTTTTTGCATCCTATCCGGCACAAGCTATTGTCATACATTTGAAGTCTTCCAAACCTGTTTTAAATTTCACCGCCTATCTGGCTTCACCACATCCTGTAACCAAGGAGTCCGATTCGCAAGTAGTTTATCTGAAGGGACAGGCACCTGCACATGCCCAGCGGAGAGACACAGACCACATGAAACGCTTTAACACTCAACGTTTGCATCCGGAATACTTTGATGCTTCAGGACACATCATACAGAAAAAACAAGTGATTTATGGAAACGAAATGGATGGAAAAGGCACTTTTTTTGAAGCATGTCTACTTCCAACCCATAAAGGCGGACAATTGTCCATTTCAGACAATCAGATCACTGCCCGGAATTGCAGCGAAGTGACTCTCATGTTGTATGCAGCCACCAGTTATAACGGACCACGTAAAAGTCCGAGCAAAGAAGGAAAAAATCCGCATCAGGCGATCATGAACTATCGGAGAATCAGTGAGGGAGAAACCTACAAAGAATTAAAGAGGCAACACACCACCGACTATCAGGCTTTATTCAACCGAGTATCTTTCGATCTTCCTGCGAATAAACAGCAAAAAGAATTACCTACAGACGAACGATTAAAAAGATTCAAAGATGAAGAAGACCAGGCACTGATCGCACAATTATTTCAGTTTGGACGCTATTTAATGATAGCCGGCTCCCGGGGTGAAGGTCAGCCCTTAAATCTGCAAGGTCTATGGAATGACCAGATATTGCCTCCATGGAACTCAGGCTACACTTTAAATATCAACCTGGAAATGAATTATTGGCCGGCAGAGGTCACTAATCTATCAGAATGCCACCAACCTTTATTCAAACTTATTGAAGAGATAGCAGATAAGGGAAAAGATCTTGCGCGTGATATGTACGGTCTGAACGGCTGGGCTATTCATCATAATATATCTATTTGGAGAGAAGCATATCCGTCAGATGGATTTGTATACTGGTTTTTCTGGAATATGTCCGGTCCATGGTTATGTAATCATCTGTGGGAACACTATTTATTTACTAAAGACGCCAATTTCCTGAAGAAATACTATCCGATACTTAAAGGCGCGGCCACTTTCTGTTCCGAATGGTTAGTCGAGAACAGCAAAGGTGAACTGGTAACCCCTGTCAGCACTTCTCCCGAGAATGCTTATCTCATGGGCGACCATACTCCGGCATCCGTTTGTGAAGGAAGTACAATGGATATAGCCATTATCCGCTCTTTATTTTCAAATACCATTCAAGCGGCAGAAATACTTCAGACCGATATGGATTTCCGTTCTGAGCTAATCAAGAAAAGGAATAAACTGAAAAAATACCAGATCGGCAGTAAGGGACAACTACTGGAGTGGGATAAAGAATACAAAGAAAGTGAGCCACAACACCGCCACGTATCCCATCTCTTTGGATTGTATCCGGGATGTGATATTACAGATAGTACTCCAGAAGTATTTAAAGCAGCACGAAAATCTCTGGATGACCGTGGAAATAAAACTACAGGATGGAGTATGGCATGGAAAATCTCTCTTTGGTCACGTCTATACGATTCTTCGAATGCTTATGAAGCATTGAGTAATCTTATCAATTACATTGACCCTCATATGAAAGCTGAAAATCGGGGTGGACTATACCGCAATTTATTGAATGCGCTTCCTTTTCAAATTGACGGGAATTTCGGGGCAACTGCCGGTATTACGGAAATGTTATTGCAAAGTCATAAAGGAAATATCCATCTGCTTCCGGCCTTGCCTTCAACCTGGAAAGAAGGAAATATCAAAGGACTCAAAGCAAGAGGTGGATTTACTGTAGATATGGAATGGAAAGAAGGAAAAATAACAGTTGCAAACATCACCAGTCCATATGAACAGACCGTCGAAATTGTTTATAATAACAGTATAAAAAAGACTCATTTCAATGCAGGAGAAAGAAAAAAGATCTCATTTTAAATAATCGAGAACAAGGCCATAGCCCCCTTGAAAAGGGTATACTTGACAAATTTAATAGTTTTTTCAACAAAACTAATAGTCGTAAATCTGTTTCAATGTCCTTTTCAACATTCGTATCATTTTAAATTAAATAGATCACCTACTTTTGCATCAGTTACAAAACTTCTAAAAACAATCACTTAAAATGAATAACATGAAAAAGAAACTTGTTCTCTTTGCTTCAGTTGCCATCGCACTTGCGTCGTGCCAAACAACTCCAAAGGAAGACTACAGTTGGATTAAAAAAGGGTTGGATGTAGCTTCTGCCCAATTACACCTTACAGCAGAAGAAATCGACGGAACAGGTCAGCTTCCACGCTCTATCCGTACAGGATATGATATGGATTTTCTATGCCGTCAATTAGAAAGAGATCCATCTACCTTTCAAGACTCACTCCGCCCGCAACCCACTCCCGAACAAATGGGCAAACGTCGTTTATGTGTAGTATACGACTGGACAAGCGGTTTCTTTCCGGGTTCACTGTGGTATGCCTACGAGCTGACAGGAAACGATACGCTGAAAGCAGATGCCATTCAATATACTAATCTTCTGAATCCGGTACGCTACTATAAAGGCACACATGACCTGGGTTTCATGATCAACTGCAGCTACGGCAATGCCGAACGTCTGGCTCCGAATGATACTATTAAAGCTGTCATGAAAGAAACAGCGGACAATCTTTGCGGACGCTTCAATGATTCTATCGGTACTATCCGCTCTTGGGATTTCGGAAGCTGGAACTTCCCGGTAATCATCGACAATATGATGAACCTTGACCTTCTGTTTACTGTAAGCAAATGGACCGGTGACAACAAATACAAAGATATTGCCATCAAACACGCTGTCACTACGATGAACAATCATTTCCGTCCTGATTATACTTGTTGGCACGTAGTCAGCTACAACAATGACGGTACGGTAGAGCGTAAACAAACTCACCAAGGAAAAAATGACGATTCTTCCTGGTCGCGCGGACAGGCTTGGGCTGTATACGGATATACTTCCTGCTACCGTGAAACAAATGATACCACTTTCTTAAACTTTGCAGTGAACATTGCTGACATGATTATGGAACGTGTAAAAACAGACGATGCCATTCCTTACTGGGATTATGACGCTCCAGTTACCGAAGAGACTCCTCGTGATGCTTCAGCTGCTGCTGTAACCGCTGCCGGATTCATTGAACTGAGTACAATGGTTCCCGATGGAAAGAAATACCTGGATTACGCAGAAAAGATACTAAAGAGTTTATCCAGCGATGCATATCTTGCCAAAGCAGGTGAAAATCAAGGATTCATTCTGTTGCACTCTGTAGGTTCATTGCCTAACGGCTCTGAAATAGATACTCCATTGAACTATGCTGACTATTACTATCTGGAAGCATTGAAGAGATTCATGGACCTGAAAGGTATCAATTACCAAAACATCTAATCAATAAAACCATCATTCTGATTATATCATGAATAAAACTATCAAATATATTGTCCTGCTGGCATTTGCATGTTTTGTAGGCAAGGGGTATGCACAAGAATTGAAAAGCGAAGTATTCTCGCTTCTCAATCTGGATTATCCGGGATTGGAGAAAGTAAAGGCATTGCACCAGGAAGGTAAAGATGAAGATGCCGCCAAAGCATTGCTCGACTATTATCGTGCCCGCACGAATGTGAAGACTCCGGACATCAATCTGAAAAATATCACCATTGGCAAGGAAGAACAAAAATGGGCGGATGACGGATTGCAGCACACATTCTTTGTACACAAAGGCTATCAGCCTTCGTATAACTACGGAGAAGATATCAACTGGCAATACTGGCCGGTGAAAGATAACGAACTTCGTTGGCAACTCCACCGTCACAAATGGTTTACTCCGATGGGTAAAGCATATCGCGTATCCGGTGATGAAAAATATGCCAAAGAATGGGCGCACCAATACATCGACTGGATCAAGAAAAATCCGTTGGTTAAAATGGATAAGAAAGAATATGAACTGGTAAGCGACGGAAAAATCAAAGGTGAACTGGAAAATGTACGTTTTGCATGGCGTCCACTGGAAGTCAGCAATCGTCTGCAAGACCAGACTTCACAATTCCAGCTGTTCCTCCCCTCTCCTTCTTTCACGCCGGACTTCTTAACCGAATTCCTTGTGAACTATCACAAACATGCCGTACACATTCTGGGTAACTACTCGGATCAGGGCAACCACCTGTTATTTGAAGCTCAGCGTATGATCTATGCAGGTGCATTCTTCCCTGAGTTTAAAGATGCCCCGGCATGGAGAAAAAGTGGTATCGATATTCTGAATCGTGAGGTTAACGTTCAGGTATATAATGACGGCGGACAGTTCGAACTCGACCCACACTACCATCTGGCAGCAATCAATATTTTCTGCAAAGCTCTGGGTATTGCGGATGTTAATGGATTCCGTAACGAATTCCCGCAAGACTATCTGGATACAATCGAAAAGATGATCATGTTCTATGCCAACATCTCTTTCCCCGATTATACTAACCCATGTTTCAGCGATGCCAAACTGACCAATAAAAAAGAGATGTTGGGTAACTACCGTTCATGGAGTAAACTGTTCCCTGAAAACCAGGCTATCAAGTATTTTGCAACAGAAGGTAAAGAAGGCGCATTGCCTGATTATATGTCGAAAGGTTTCTTGAAATCAGGTTTCTTCGTTTTCCGCAATTCTTGGGGAACGGACGCTACACAAATGGTAGTGAAAGCCGGTCCTAAAGCCTTCTGGCACTGCCAGCCGGATAACGGTACATTCGAGCTGTGGTTCAACGGTAAAAACCTTTTCCCTGACTCAGGTTCATATGTGTATGCAGGCGAAGGTGAAGTGATGGAACAACGCAACTGGCATCGTCAAACTGCCGTACACAATACTGTGACATTAAATAACAAGAATCTGGAAACGACAGAATCCGTGACTAAATTGTGGCAGCCGGAAGGCAATATCCAAACATTGGTTACAGAAAATCCCGGCTATAAAAACCTAAAACACCGCCGTTCTGTATTCTTCGTTGACAATACTTATTTTGTTATCGTAGACGAGGTGGCCGGTAGCGCCAAAGGTTCTGTCAACCTACACTATCAGATGCCTAAGGGAGAAATAGCCAACAGTCGCGAAGACATGACCTTCCTTACCCAATTTGAAGATGGAAGCAACATGAAACTGCAATGCTTCGGCCCTACCGGCATGACTTTGAAAAAAGAACCGGGATGGTGTTCCACTGCATACCGCAAACGTTACAAACGTATGAACGTTTCATTCAATGTGAAAAAAGAGAATGATGACGCAGTACGTTATATCACCATAATCTATCCAGTCAAGAAAAGCGCAGATGCCCCTAAATTTGCCGCTAAATTCAAGAACAAAACATTCAATGAAAACGGATTGGAAGTAGAAGTGAAAGTAAACGGAAAGAAACAGTCATTAAAATACAAACTATAAAAAGCCTCAAAGCCTCTCCCTGCCCCTTTTCTTAGGAGAGGCTTCTTATCATTATGGAAAACTATTACACCTCCTCTACCCTACTCCTCCCATTGGCAGCACTAAGTCTCGTTTCTTGCAGCAGCCAAAAGAAAGAAGAAGTCAGACAGCCGAACATTATCTTCATGATGACGGATGATCACACCACTCAAGCGATGTCCTGTTATGGAGGAAATTTGATTCAAACTCCTAATATGGACCGGATTGCCAATGAAGGTATTCGCTTTGATAATTGTTACGCTGTCAATGCTCTTTCGGGACCTTCGCGCGCTTGCATCCTCACCGGCAAGTTCAGTCACGAAAATGGTTTTACCGATAATGCAAGTACATTCAACGGCGATCAGCAGACATTCCCCAAACTCCTTCAGCAAGCCGGATACCAGACTGCCATGATTGGCAAATGGCATCTCATCAGCGAACCGCAAGGTTTCGACCATTGGAGTATCCTTAGCGGCCAACATGAGCAAGGTGACTATTACGATCCTGATTTCTGGGAAGACGGAAAACATATCGTAGAAAAAGGATATGCTACGGATATTATTACCGACAAAGCAATTAAATTCCTTGAAGGACGGGACAAGAACAAACCGTTCTGCATGATGTATCACCAGAAAGCCCCACACCGTAACTGGATGCCCGCTCCTCGTCATTTGGGAATGTTCAACAATACCGTGTTTCCCGAACCTGCCACGCTTTTCGATACATACGAAGGCAGAGGCTCTGCTGCTATAGAACAGGATATGTCCATCGAGCATACATTGACCAATGACTGGGATCTGAAACTACTGACCCGTGAAGAAATGCTGAAAGATACGACCAATCGCCTCTATCAAGTCTACAAGCGTATGCCGGCTGATGTACAAGATAAGTGGGATTCGGTATACGCCCAGCGTATTTCAGAATACCGTAGCGGCAACTTAAGAGGGAAAGAACTGATCAGTTGGAAGTACCAGCAATATATGCGCGATTACTTGGCAACTATTGTAGCTGTGGACGAAAATATAGGAAGGTTGCTCGGCTATCTGGAGAAAAACGGTGAATTGGACAATACAATCATAATCTATACTTCGGACCAGGGTTTCTTTCTGGGCGAACATGGCTGGTTCGACAAGCGCTTTATGTATGAAGAATGCCAGCGCATGCCATTGGTTATCCGTTATCCGAAGGCCATCAAGGCGGGGAGTGTATCGAGCGCTATTGCCATGAATGTGGATTTTGCTCCTACCCTGCTGGATTTTGCCGGAGCAGATATACCAGCAGATATTCAGGGACAGTCTCTCAGGACCATTCTGGAGAATGGGGGGAAAACACCGGCTGACTGGAGAAAAGCCGCCTATTATCACTATTATGAGTATCCGGCAGAGCACTCGGTTAAAAGGCATTACGGCATTCGTACCGCTGACTTCAAGCTGATTCACTTCTATAACGATGTGGACGAATGGGAAATGTATGACTTGAAGAATGACCCGAGTGAACTGAACAGTGTGTTTGGTAAACCGGAGTATGCCGACAAACAAGCGGAACTCATTTCATTGCTGAAAAAGATTCAAAAACAGTATAAGGATGATGACCCCGATGAAAAGGTCAAAGAGTTATTCAAAGGTGACAGACGATTGATGAAAAACAGATAATCTAAATTTAAATTATGGACAGAAGAAATTTTTTAAAGCATACCGGCTGGTCTCTTGTCGGGCTGGCCGCTTCCGGTAGCCTATTATCTGCATGTCAGCAAGGAACTGCCGCAGGAAAGAAAGTCATGCCCTCTGCCAGTAATCTGAAGTATTTCTGGGGAGATTTGCATAATCATTGTAACATAACCTACGGTCATGGCGACATGCGTTCTGCATTTGAGGCTGCCAAAGAACAACTGGATTTTGTATCTGTCACTCCTCATGCCATGTGGCCGGATATTCCCGGAGCCGATGATCCCCGTCTGAAGTGGGTGATCGATTATCATACCGGTGCCTTCAAGCGTTTGCGAGAGGGAGGTTATGAGAAATATGTCGCCATGACCAATGAATACAATAAGGAAGGAGAATTCCTGGCTTTTGTTGGTTATGAGGCGCACAGCATGGAACATGGCGACCATGTGGCTCTGAATTATGATTTGGACGCACCGCTGGTGGAATGTACTTCCATTGAAGACTGGAAACGGAAAGCTCGCGGACATAAGGTATTCATAACTCCGCATCACATGGGATATCAGACTGGCTATCGCGGATACAACTGGAACTTCTTTACGGAAGGAGACCAGACCCCGTTTGTAGAGATGTATTCGCGCCATGGACTGGCAGAAAGCGATCAGGGAGATTACAGTTATCTGCATGACATGGGTCCTCGCCAATGGGAAGGTACTATTCAATGCGGATTGGAGCAAGGTAAAAAATTCGGTATTATGGGTTCGACCGACCAACATGCAGGTTATCCGGGAAGTTACGGTGACGGTCGCATAGGTATCCTTGCGGAATCATTGAGCCGTGATAAAATCTGGGATGCCATGAAGAACCGTCATGTATGCTGTGCCACCGGTGATAAAATCAATATAGATTTTCGTTTGAATGATGCGTTCCCGGGCGATGTCGTACGGGGAAACAGTCGCCGCATTTATCTGAATGTGGAGGGAGGTAGCTGTATTGATTATATTGACATCGTTAAGAACAGAAAGTGTATTGCTCGTTTAAGCGGTCCGTTGTTGCCCGAGATGCCGGAAGGAGATATGGTACGCTGCAAGGTAAAAGTTGATTTCGGTTGGAACCGCGAAGAGCAGTATGTGCATTGGCAAGGAAAGCTGTCCATA
>ERZ772867.2228-NODE-2228-length-19521-cov-3.762714_pt1 | contig 19521 bp, 19 predicted proteins | sample MGYA00511341_ERZ772867 | MGnify/ENA primary metagenome ERZ772867 (study PRJEB29015, sample SAMEA2737707) | human gut metagenome | biome: human gut; feature: human-associated habitat; material: faeces | place: China | collected 2012 ... | reverse complement strand
ATCACCGCAGAATCTGCTGCCATCAGGGTACGGTAAGTATCCTCCGAAAAGTCCTGATGTCCCGGTGTATCCAGAATATTGATACAGTATCCGTCATAATTAAACTGCAGTACAGAAGAAGTAACCGAAATACCTCTTTCTTTTTCAATCTCCATCCAGTCAGAAACCGCATGCTTTGCAGTTGCCTTTCCTTTTACGCTTCCCGCCTGATTGATGGCACCTCCGTAGAGAAGGAACTTCTCTGTCAGTGTCGTCTTACCTGCATCGGGATGTGAGATAATTGCAAATGTTCTTCTTTTCTTTATCTGATTCTTTACTTCATTCGTAATCTGTGACATATATTATACACTCCTAATTTATAGTATATCCGTTTATAGGCACTATTAGTCAGTATAACATATGTCTATAAAATGCTCAAATACATTTTTCCTGTATTTTCAAGGTTTTCCTGTGTTTTTAGATAATTACTTCGAATCTGCATTCACTGGATTGATCACAATATTCTGCGCTGCCACGCCCGTCTTTCTTGTCACAATGTCCTCGATCTGCGCCCGGTTCGCATCACTTAATTCCGAAGCACCTACGATCACATCTGCCTGATCATCCGTAATACTTACCACAGAATCGTTAAATCCTTTTGCCGCGAGCAGTGATTCTGCTGCCGCTTCTTTTTCTGCGATTTCTGTCATCTGTACCATCTGGTTCACTGCATTTTCTTTCTCTGCATCACTAAGATTCTTATTGTCGATAATGCTCTGTAATGTCTCTTTATTCTTGGAGCGTACCTGTTCCCTGCTCACCTTCGCCTGTGCTGCCACAGAACTTACCGTTCCGTTAGCGAGGACTGCTTCCCCAGGCGTCCCGTCTACACTGCCGTCATCTGTACTGCTGGCATTACCGTCTGTGCTGCCAGTATCTCCATCCTGACTTTTAATATCCCCAGATGATACAGATGTATCTTCATCAGAAATATCTAATAATTCCTTATTTGCAAGTTCCGAATTTGTTTCCTGTGTTTTCGTCTTACCTGGGAATAATTTGCCAGAGTAATTCATATACCCTGCTGCCGCGATCATTACTGCCAGCGTTGCAATCACAATCTGATTCTTTTTTGCGATCTTTTTCACTATCTTGCCCTCCTGCTCTTTCATACTGCTCTTAATTTGTCTGCTTTTTCATTATTCTAATCTTATGCGGTTCAATATCAAATAATGCCTGGACCGCACTGCTGATATTTTCTTTTACTACTGCATTTTCCCCACCGTCTGCGATCACTACCACACCTTCGATCTTGGGACTTAGTTCCTTACTCACATACGGGGATCCACTTCCTTGACTGTTGCTTTCACTGTCCGTCCTATACACCGTATTTTCTTTTTTGGATGTCTTTGACGACTGTCTGATCCCTCCCTGGCTGTCTTCTTCCGTCACTGTTTCCTGATCCGATTCCGTATCCTTATCCAGTACCTTTTCCGCCGAGGATTTCAGCGTGATCATCACCTTTACTTCTCCGGCTCCTTCAATCTGCGATAAGGTTCGGCTCAGGCGGTCTTCCAGATAAGCTGTATACGCTTCCTCATCCGTTCCGGCAGATGTCCCGTTTACTGATTTTTCTGTATTATCGTTCGATGCGGACGACATATTTTCCTTTTTCTTTCCTGCAGGGACTGCAATCACCATCAGAAGAATTCCTGTAAGGAGCAGGATCAGAAGCTGATCTTTTCTTAGATTTTTTAATGAGAACTTTTTCCAGTTTCCAAGTTTATTTGAAAATAAATCACTCAGATTCTTTGCCGATTTCAATCTGCTCCACCTCGATTCTCCTGTTCTGGCTTACATTTTCATCTGAACTCCTGTCTGTGTTCGAATCTTGTATCTGATCCTCTGTATTCTGGCTGCCCGTACCCGAATTTTCTATGTTTTGATTCTCTACGTTCTGTCCCTCTATATCGAGAATATCTTCCTGAACTTTCTGACTTTTTTCTTCCAGTTCACTGGTCCGAATCTTATATGCACTATCATGATAAATCTCTTCAAATGCGGCTCTCTTATCAAACAATTCCAGTACCGGTACAACCAGCATTGCCGCCAGAATCAGTCCCAGGAGAAAGCGGACATATTTTTGGAATCCATGATCCGGTATCATCTGCAGGATCACACTTCCAAGTACGGCAAAAAATGATAATTTCAAGATCCAGTTATAGATCATCTCCATCTGTTCCGCTCCTTCCCGGTCATGCATTTGTTACCGCCGCCACGATTGCGATCGTCAGCAGAAATAACACTCCCACGGTAAATACAATCTGCAGCAGTATCTGACATCCTTCTCCCACTGCTTCTACACATCCTGTGACACGTTCATCCGACACCGGCTGGATCACGGCAGCCGCAAGCTTATAAAGCAGAGCCGTTCCCGCAGTCTGAACCAGCGGTATCACACACAGGGCAATGCAGATTACTGCTCCTGCCATTCCAATTCCATTCTTTACCAGCACTGCCGTTCCAAGCGCTACTTCCGTCATTCCGCCCAGAAGATTTCCTACTCCCGGAATTGCCTCTGCCCCTTTCAGCACAGTACTTCTCTTCACCGTATCGATCGCGGGACTGATCATTCCCTGAATCAGATTCGCACCGATGACACACGCAAGTGCCGTCTTCAGTGTCCAGCGGATGATCAATTCCAGGAATTCCGATAATTTTCCCAGCATATCTTCCGGTCCCAGAAAGTTCAGAACACGGATGATCATATATACCCGCACCATCGGCAACAGTACATTTCCGATTATAATCTCAACCGCATAGATCAGGAACAGAATAAGATTATAAAAGGCCACTCCGGTCACACTTCCCTTCGCCACCGCAACTGCCAGAAAGTAAACCGGATAAAACACTCCCATAAAAGCAGTGATATTACGTATCCCGGATTCCACCCACTGAATAACCACATCGAATGCCGCAACCGTCAGTGCCGCCAATAATATATAAATCATATAGAAACCAACACTTGCCACCTGTCGGTTCTGAAGGGTACCCGCGAACTGATTCATGAATGCTGCGATCATTGCGATCAGCAAAATATGTACCAGATTTTTCTTCCCTGTCTGAAGCAGATAAAACATCTGTTCTCCGGCAAATTCGGTAAGAAGTTTGACGGAAGATTTCAGATCTCCGGTTAAAATTTCTGATATTACTTCTTGAAATGCAATCCGTTTTTCAGGAAACAGTGAGCGTAAGGAATCATCGATTTCTCCATATTCAAATTCCGAAAGGATGGTTTCTTTTATTTTCTGTTGTTCCTGTTCTGCATCTTCCGCAGTATTTTCACTGTCTTCAGATAATTCATCTGCATAACAATATATAAGTCCTACATTTCTCGTCGATAAAAACAACAGAAAAAAAGCCAAACTACAGCAAATAAAAACACCTGCCAGTTTTTCACATTTCTTTTCACATTGCAGATTACAGCTCTCATTATCTTCCACATTCAATTTCTCATATTTCATATTGTATCTCATACCAGAAATCCCCGTATCGTCTGCAAAAGCGCACTTAAAACCGGAAGGCTCAAGACCAGAATCGTAATCTTTGCGAACACTTCAATCTGTAATGCGATCGTCTGATACCCCGCATCTTTACAGATTGCCGACGAAAATTCAGCTGCATATGTAATTCCCAGAATTTTCCACAATGTTTTAAAATAATCACTGTTAAGCCCTACTACATTACTGACCTCATTCAGTACATCTTTGAGCAGACTGATCTTTCCAAGCAGAGATGCAAAGATCAGCATGCCAAGAGCGATACTGATATAGATACCATATTCCGATTTCCCGCTTTTGAACTGAAGTGCCAGCAGAACTCCTGCCACCCCCAGTATTCCAATCTGCAGCATGCTCATGCGTTCCACCTCCCATGCCTGTACAGAATACATTTTTTACAACATATAGCCCCTTTCCTTTATAATGAAAATAAATTCTGGATGGATTCAAACAGATCATAAATATACGGCACGATCCAGAACAGTACCAGCAAAAGTCCTGCAAGACTGGTCAGAAAAGCCTGTTCTTCCCTCCCACTGTGCTTCAGCACCTGACACAGTATCGATACCAGAATCCCGACCGCTGCAATTTTAAATATCAGATTTATCGTCATACATACTCTCCCTTTTCTTACAAGAGGATGATTGCCAGAAATACCCCTCCGGTCACTCCGATACATTGATACAGACGGATTTTCTCCTTCTGTTCTGTTCTCATGTCCTCCATTTTCTGCTCCATTTGTTCCAGATACAGATCCAGTGTCCTTACCTGCATCTCGATATCAATTGTTCCCAATTCACCTCCCAGACGGATCAGGCTCTCCAGCATATCCTGTGGGATTCCGATTACCGGCAGATGTGTTCTCGTCTCTTCTTCCCATATTCCCGCCAGACTTGTACCCTGTCTGTTTTCCAGCCGCTCATACAAAGATAACAGCCACATCTTATACGGCTCCTGAGCTTCACTCCCTACACTCAGGAATGCTTCTGGAAGCACCCGTCTGGAATAACGTATCTCACTTCTGATCCGGAAAATTAATTTTCTCAGGTAACGCATCTGCCTGTAACATTCTTCAATTTTCGCCGCCTGCAGCATCCCCCAGCCGCTGCCCGCAAGAATCACCATGACTGCTCCGATTGCCTTTATCATTTCGCCATTTCCATTGCTTCTTTGTAAAGAAGACTGCCCCTGTTATCAAAGATCCCTTCAATCTGTCCTACGTGTGCATTATTTCCAAGTAAAATGTACCGTTCAAATCTTCCCTCTCCGATCATCCGGTTGAACAACGGTTTCTTTCTTAATTCTTCCATAGACTCAGCATGTACTGTTGCCAGCATCTTACACCCACAGTGCATCGCATATTCAATGGCATGTACATCTTCCGGTGTCCCGATCTCGTCCACTGCGATCACCTGCGGTCCCATTGAACGGATCAGCATGATCATTCCCTCCGCCTTCGGGCAGCCGTCCAGAATATCCGTCCGGATTCCCAGATGATTCTGTGCCACGCCCATATAGCAGCCGCCGATCTCCGAACGTTCATCCACCACTCCTACCGCAAGTCCCGGAATCCAGGAATTTCCTTCCGATATCTGACGGATCAAATCTCTTAACATCGTGGTCTTTCCACATCCCGGCGGTGATACGATTAATGTATGACACAACACCCGGTTGCATACAATATAAGGAAAGACCGCATCGGCGCATCCGATCATCTCATGCGCCACACGGATATTCACCGAAGAAATGTATTTCAGGTTCTTTACCTTTCCATTTTCCATAATAGCCTGTCCCGATAATCCCACTCTGTGTCCTCCTTCAATTGTAATAAATCCCTGCCTCATCTCCTGTTCACATGCGTAAAGAGAATAATTACTAATGTATTCCAGCATTTCGCGGATATTATCTTTTGTCACCAGGTATGGCCGTCTGGCTTTCGCTCCGGGGATAACTTCCGTGTCATGATACAGGAAGATCAGTGGTTTTCCTTCCCGAAGACGAATCTCCTGCAAGTATTCAAATTCCAGCTTTTCCTTTTGTATAATACTTCTGACATCCCATGGCAGGACTTTTAAGATTGTATCTTCTTTCATGTTCATCACCTCTTTACACCCATGTATATGTGGATGGATAGAGATTATGACTGGTATTTTTCTGGGGACGCAAAAAGGTGATATGAAATTTTGTGTTTTGTTTCATATCACCTTTACTCCTATATCCATTTTATACTTCTTATAATCACAAGATTATCCATACTTTAGTAACAAAAACGCCCCAGGCTTCCACTACCGGAACCCTGGGGCATTCACATTACATCTTATATTAAATTTATAATCTTATTCCGCTACATCCTTCATAGAAAATGAGATTCTTCCCATCTTGTCCTTACCAAGGCATACAACCTTAACAACATCGCCAAGCGTCAGAACGTCTTCTACGCGGTTTACTCTTTCTTTGGAAAGCTTAGAAATGTGTACCATTCCTTCTTTTCCAGGGGCAAATTCAAGGAATGCGCCGAAGTCTTTGATGCTGACAACTTTTCCTTCCAGAACCTGTCCTGCTTCGAAATCTGTTACGATGATGTGGATCAGCTTCTGCGCTTCTTCCATGCTCTTAGCATCTGTTCCGCAGATAGATACGGCACCGTCGTCTGTGATGTCGATCTTCACGCCTGTCTGCTCGATGATCGCGTTGATTGTCTTTCCACGCTGTCCGACTACATCGCCGATCTTCTGTGGATCGATCTGCATCTGAACGATCTTTGGAGCGAATTCTCCAACCTGTGCTCTTGGAGCATCGATTGCTTTATTCATAACTTCATCAATGATGTAAAGTCTTGCTTTTCTTGTCTTAGCGATAGCTTCTTCAATGATCGGTCTTGTCAGTCCATGGATCTTGATATCCATCTGGATCGCTGTGATACCTTTGTGTGTACCGGCTACCTTGAAGTCCATATCTCCGAAGAAGTCTTCGAGTCCCTGAATATCTGTAAGTACAAGATAATCATCATCTGTATCACCTGTAACAAGTCCACATGAGATTCCGGCTACTGCAGCCTTGATCGGTACACCTGCTGACATCAGTGACATAGAAGATGCACATACACTTGCCTGAGAAGTAGAACCATTTGATTCAAATGTCTCAGATACAGTGCGGATTGCATAAGGGAATTCTGCTTCGCTTGGAAGTACCGGAAGCAGTGCACGCTCTGCCAGTGCTCCATGTCCGATCTCACGACGTCCCGGTCCTCTGGATGGCTTTGTCTCACCTACAGAGTATGATGGGAAGTTGTAGTGGTGCATATATCTCTTTGTTGTCTCTGCTTCATCCAGACCATCCAGTTTCTGAGCTTCAGAAAGCGGTGCCAATGTACAGATGTTGCAGATCTGTGTCTGTCCACGAGTGAACATTGCAGAACCATGTACTCTAGGAATCAAATCAACTTCTGCTGCAAGTGGTCTGATCTGGTCGATCTCTCTTCCGTCCGGACGTTTGTGGTCTTTTAAGATCATCTTACGTACCGTCTTCTTCTGGTACTGGTATACAGCCTCGGGAAGAACTGCAAGCCACTCTTCATTTTCAGCAAATGCTTCTTCTAACTTTTCTGTTACGACACGGATATTTTCTTCTCTTGTCTGTTTATCATCAGAGAATACTGCTACTTCCATCTCTTCCGGAGTAACGATCTCTTTGATTGCTGCAAAGAGTTCTTCCGGAACTGCACAGCTTTCATATTCGTGTTTTTGTTTTCCACACTCTGCTACAATTGTATCGGTGAATGCGATTACTTTCTGGTTTAATTCATGTGCTGCAAAGATTGCATCGATCATCTGCTGCTCTGGAACTTCGTTTGCTCCGGCTTCGATCATAATGACTTTCTCTCTTGTAGAAGCAACCGTTAAAGCCATATCAGATACTGCTCTCTGAGCTGCTGTAGGGTTGAATACGAATTCTCCGTCTACCAGACCTACCTGTGTAGTAGAGATCGGTCCGTCAAACGGGATATCGGAAATTGTTGTTGCGATTGCTGCACCAAGCATAGCTGTAAGCTCCGGAGCACAGTCCTGATCTACAGATAATACAAGGTTCTCCAGTGTTACATCGTTACGGTAATCCTTTGGAAACAGTGGTCTCATCGGACGGTCGATTACACGGCATGTAAGGATAGCATTTTCAGATGCTTTTCCTTCTCTCTTATTGAATCCTCCAGGAATCTTTCCTACTGCATACATTCTTTCGTTGTATTCCACGCTCAGTGGGAAGAAATCGATTCCGTCTCTTGGCTTCTCTGAAGCAGTTGCTGTACAAAGTACAGTTGTGTCACCGTAATGCATTAATACAGCACCATTTGCCTGTTTTGCAACTCTGCCTACGTCAACTTTTAAAGGTCTTCCGGCGAGTTCCATTTCAAATGTTTTATACATAAATGTTTTCTCCTTTATTTTTCTTTTGTGGTTCAAGATTACCCCGAAACTACTGAAAAACACATTTTTCACTATGCAAATGCCATATAAAGCAGCATTTCTGCATCAAATATACTTTTCAGTGGTCTCGGTGAAGCTTTCCCAATCCACAATCTTAGTTATTATAACATACCCTTACATAAAAAGCTACACCAAAAACACTTACCACTGCAGAAACTGCCACTTCGAAAAGCATCCCCCAAAAATTGCCAGCAAAAAACCTTACAGATGATAACTTTTCACCGATATCAGGCAACGAAAAAGGGACATTCTTCCGAATGTCCCCATAAAAAGCATGAATTATTTTCTTAATCCAAGTTTCTCGATCAGTGCACGATATCTTTCGATGTCTGTCTTCTTCAGGTATGCAAGAAGTCCTCTTCTCTGTCCTACCATCTTAAGAAGTCCTCTTCTTGAGTGGTGATCCTTTGGATTAGCTTTGAAGTGATCTGTAAGATCATTGATTCTTGCTGTCAGGATAGCGATCTGTACTTCCGGTGATCCTGTATCTCCTGCTGTTCTACCATACTGTGCTACGATCTGTTCTTTCTGCTCTTTAGAAATCATGTTTGTTTCCTCCTATATACTCTTAATTAAAACGCCTGATATTAAGTAACGGTTGGAGTTTCCAGTTACCGAACACCGGCTTCAACGTTGCTTAGTATATCATATGAAATTCCTCGTGTAAAGAGAAATTTATACAATTCCGAAATATTCCATTCCTTTTGCAATATCCTTATCGATCTGTCTTTTCAGTGCATCAATCCCGTCAAATTTCTGCTCCGGTCTCCGGAATTTTTTAAGATTAATCCGTACTTTTTCCCCGTATGCATTTCCGGAATATCCGAAAAGAAATGCCTCGATCAACAGCTTCTTTTCTTCTGTCACGGTCGGTTTGATACCGACATTGGCAATTCCCGGATAAGTCTTTCCTTCGATGTCTATCTTACAGAAATAGACTCCGTGCGCCGGCACGATCTTTCCTTCCGGCCATGCTACATTCAGCGTCGGGAATCCAAGCGTACGGCCAAGCTGTCTGCCATGTTCAACCGTTCCTTCTACTTCAAACGGATAACCAAGCAGAGTTTCTGCCAGCCCTACATCGCCCTCTTTTACTACTTCTTTTACATAAGTACTGCTGATAATCCGGTCGTGATAACGTTCTTTTTCTATAACGATCAGTTCATAATCATACTGGTCTGCATATTCCGCCAGCATATGCACATCCCCGCGTTTCTCACATCCGAATGTAAAATCTGTCCCTACCACTATATATTTCGCACGAAACAGATCATGGATGATCTCCTGTATAAAATCTTCCGCACTCTTCTGACGAAAAGATTCGGTAAACGGGCATTCGATCAGGTAATCGACCTCATCTTTTACCCTTTCCTGCCGTTCCTCTCCGACCATCAGAAGTTCCGGGTCAATCCCTTTTTCCTTCCATAACGGTCTCATGTCAAACGAACATACGATACTGTTTATATTCTCCTGTTTTCCTAATTCACGGACCTTTGTCACAAGCATCTGATGGCCTCTGTGTAATCCATCGAACTTTCCAAAAGTCACTGCTGCCCTTCCGTTTCCGTTATATTCCGCAAGCTCTCTGATATACTGCATAGTCTTTTCTTCCTCGTTTACTCGTTAAAAAACATCTTGACGATGTGGTATTTTTTTTCTTTCCACTGGTAAATGGCGATGAATTTACCTGATTCATCATACAGACGCACCTGAGTTTCTTCGTCTTGTCCGCATGCCTCTTTTAACATTTTAAGATCCAGAGGATTCCCATTCTTAGCAAATGCCTTCCAATCATCTTTCACCGTGATCTTCGGATAAGACGGGAACATCGCATCGATCGGTACCAGAAGCTCTGCAAGCTTTCCTTCCTGCTTCAAGGTTTCGATTTCATCCAGCGTTTTCGCATCTTCAATCCGGAACGTTGACACCCTTGTACGCATCAGTGATTCCATGCAGCCTCCGCATCCGAGTTTCTCACCTATATCATGACAAAGCGTACGGATGTAGGTCCCTTTCGAACACGATACTTCCATACGGACTTTCGGAAGATCAATCTCAAGAATCTGAATATCCAGGATCTTAACCGGACGTGCTTTTCTCTCTATGACCTTTCCTTCTCTGGCAAGCTCATATAATTTCTTTCCATTTACCTTAAGAGCCGAATACATTGGGGGAATCTGTTCATAATCTCCGATAAATCCTTCAATAGCTTCTCTGACTTTTTCTTCGGTCAGTGCCTCTGTTGACTTTTCTTCCAGAACTTCACCTGTAATATCCTGTGTATCCGTTGTCTTGCCAAGAAGCAACACTGCTTCATATGTCTTGTTCTTGTCAGTCAAAAGATCACAAAGCTTGGTTGCTTTTCCAAGACACACCGGAAGGACACCTGTCGCATCCGGATCAAGTGTCCCTGTATGTCCGATTTTCTTTTGTCCGACGATCCCGCGAAGTTTCGCCACCACATCATGGGATGTAAATCCCTTTTCTTTATACACATTGATAATTCCGTGTATCATAGTTTACTGCTCCTGTGTCTTTTCCAGTTTTTCCATCTGTGCCTCAATCTGTTTGGACAAATTATTCAGCACATCAAACGGTGTTCCCGCCATTGTAAATCCGGATGCCTTCTTATGACCGCCGCCGCCAAAATACTGTGCGATCTTGCTGACATCGATTTTCTCTTTGGAACGGAGGCTTACTTTGAATTCATTCTGTTTCAACTCATACATGAATACAGCAACCTCTACTCCTTCTGTCACGCGAAGCTGGCTTACAATTCCTTCCAGATCTTTTGGTCTCACACCGTAAAAATCCATCACATCTTTCCGAATATAGGACGCGATACCTGTTCCATTTAAAAACAGGATACTTTCCATCAGTGCACGGCCCATCACAAGATTCTGCGCATAAGATTTCGCATAGAATGTATCTTCTATGATCTTTGGTCCATCAATGCCTTTTTCCAGAAGATTTGCGGCCACCCGGAATGTCTCCGGTCCGGCGCAAGAATACTGGAATACGCCTGTATCATGCACAATTCCAAGGTACAGTGCTTCCGCCACATTTTGGGAAATCTTCTCTTCATCCAGAAGTCCGTATACCAGTTCTGATGTCGAACTTGCTTCCGGAACGATATGATTTACATCTGCAAAGCCGATGTTACTGATATGGTGATCCACACAGAACGTATGCTTTGCTTTATTAAATAACGTTTTAGAATACTCCAGTCTGTCTGTATCCCCGCAGTCCAGGGAAATGAAGAGATCATATACTTTCTCTTCATCATCCACAGACTCCCGGATTGTCTCTGTCCCTTTTAAGAAATGAAACGATTCCGGGATATCTTTCAGATAAATATCCACGATTTTATCACTGTAGTTTTCACGGATATACTGTCCGAGTCCCACACAGGAACCCACACAGTCTCCATCCGGACGCACATGTCCGCCGATCGCGATCATGGACACGTTCTCCAATACTTTATTCAGCATCTTCCTCAACACCTTCCGTTTTCAGGTCTTTGGTTACTTCATCAATCTTCTTTGACATATTCACACCATACTCAATGGACTGATCCAGTACAAACTTGATCTCAGGTGTATTACGCAGATTCAGTGTTCTGGCCAGTTCACGACGGATATAGCCTTCTGCACTCTGCAGCCCCTTAATTGTCTGCTCCTGCTCATAAGCATCTCCAAGTACACTGATATATGCCTTACACGTCTTAAGATCCGGTGCAACTTCTGCAGCCACGACCGAAGTCCACGGTGCAACACGCGGGTCTTTTAATCCCCCGCGGATGATGTTCGATAACTCATGCTGCACTTCTGTATTTACTCTTGTATTCTTAATGCTTCTTTTTCTCATTTATATCAACTCCTAGCGTGGAATCTCTACCATCTTGAATGCCTCTACGAGGTCTCCTTCTTTGATGTCATTGAAGTTTGCAAATACGAATCCACATTCGTAACCTGCTTTTACTTCTTTTACATCATCTTTGAATCTCTTCAGAGATGCCAGAGGTCCTTCAAATATTACAATACCGTCACGTGTCAGACGGACAGAGCAGTCTCTTTCAAATACACCATCCAGAACATAAGATCCTGCAATTGTTCCGACTCCGGAAGCCTTGAATGTCTGACGTACTTCTGCGTGTCCGAGTACCTTCTCCTCAAATACAGGATCCAGCATACCCTTCATAGCTGCTTCTACATCTTCGATTGCATTGTAGATGACACGGTACAGACGGATATCTACACCTTCACGGTCTGCTGTTTCTTTTGCTGTTGCATCCGGACGAACGTTGAATCCGATGATGATCGCATTTGATGCAGAAGCCAGACTTACGTCAGATTCATTGATTGCACCAACGCCGCCGTGAATGATCTTAACGACTACTTCATCATTAGACAGCTTCAGTAAGCTCTGTTTGATTGCTTCTACAGATCCCTGTACATCTGCCTTTACTACGATACCAAGTTCTTTTAAGTTGCCTTCCTGAATCTGTGTAAACAGGTCATCCAGAGAAAGTTTAGATTTTGTCTCTTCCAGAAGTTTTACCTTGCTCTGTGAAATGAATGTCTCTGCAAAGTTTCTTGCTTCTTTTTCATTTCCACATCCGACGATAACTTCTCCGGCATTCGGTACATCGTTAAGTCCAAGGATCTCTACTGGTGTAGACGGACCTGCTTCTTTGACTCTTCTTCCCTTGTCATCCATCATGGCTCTTACTTTACCAAATGCAGAACCTGCTGCGATTGGATCTCCGACACGGAGTGTTCCCTTCTGAACCAGGATATTTGCAACGGAACCTCTTCCCTTATCCAGTTTTGCTTCCAGTACAAGACCTCTTGCACGGCGGTTTGGATTGGCTTTTAATTCCATTACTTCTGCTGTTAAAGCGATCATTTCCATCAGATCTTCCAGACCTTCTCCTGTCTTGGCAGATACCGGAACGAAGATTGTGCTTCCACCCCAGTCTTCCGGAATCAGTTCGTATTCTGTCAGTTCCTGTTTTACACGGTCAATGTTGGCACTTGGTTTATCCATCTTGTTGACAGCTACGATGATCTCTACACCTGCAGCTTTTGCATGGTTAATCGCTTCTACCGTCTGCGGCATAACACCATCGTCTGCTGCTACTACGAGAACTGCGATATCTGTAGAGCTTGCTCCACGCATACGCATTGCTGTGAACGCCTCATGTCCCGGAGTATCCAGGAATGTGATCTTCTCTCCGTTGATTTCTACAACATAAGCACCGATGTGCTGTGTGATACCGCCGGCCTCACGGTCGATGACATTTGTATGACGGATTGCATCCAGAAGGGAAGTTTTACCGTGGTCAACGTGACCCATAACGCAGACTACAGGCGGACGTTTCTTCATCTTCTTTTCGTCCTCTTCTTCTTCTTTTAGAAGTTCTTCGATCACGTCTACAACTTCTTCTTTCTCGCAGAGAACGTCGAATTCCAGCGCGATCTCTTCTGCTGTCTCATAATCGATCTCCTGGTTCACCGTAGCAACTTTTCCCTGCATAAAGAGCTTTTTGATAATTACAGACGGAACAATCTTCATCTTATCAGCCAGTTCTTTGATTGTCAGAACCTCTGGGATTGTGATCTGTTTGATCTCTTCCTCTACCTTCTGCTCTTTCTGCTGTGGTTTCTGAAGCTGCTGTTTTGGCTCGTTTTTCTTCTTGCCCTTTGGCATTCTTTCTTCATCATCACGACGATAATCTTTCTTCTTGTGATCGTCTTTTCCCTTGGCATTCTTTCTCTGTGGTTTCTGTCCTTCGATTGCAGGAGCCGGAATGCTTGGGTTGTTCTTTCTGTCATTTCTTCTGTTGTCGTTTCTGTCTCCGAATTTACGTCCCTGTCTGTCATCGCCACGGTTATTGTCTCGTCTGTTATCACGGTCTCCCTGGTTTCTGTCGGAACGTCCGTTCTGCGGGCGGTCTCCTCTCTGGAATCTCTGTCCACCTCTTCCTTCCTGGCGGTCACCGTTACGTCCGTCTCTTCCGCCACGTCTTTCACCACCACGGTTATTTCTATTATCGGATCTGTCGTTTCTATCAGATCTTTCATTTCTTTCAGATCTCTCCGGTCTTTCACTTCTTTCCGGACGTCTGTTCTGTGTTCTTTCTGCTGCCGGCTTCTCTGTCCTCTTTGGAGCCTGTGCTTCTTCTGCAGACGCATTCTGTGCTGCAGAACGGTCAGAACGTCTTGCCGGACGGCCGTTATTTACCTGCATCGGTTTTCCCTGTCCGGAATTCTGACGATTTCCTCCGGATCTTCTTCCTTTGTTACCACCGTTCTGTGCATTCTGCGGACGTATTACATGCACAATATTCTTTTTCTTTGGTGTTTCTGATTTTTGTATATTTTCGTTTGTATTTGTTTCTATATCTTTATTATTTGACATATAATCTGCCTCCTCTATGCAATTGTCTGATTCTCTGTGTCTATATGCTTCCGGATTCCTTTTGCAAATCCCTCATCCAGGATAACCAAAGATGCACGGAACTCTTTTCCCATTGCATGCCCCAATGTATCTTTATCTTTGTAAAAATAGATCGGGACCTGATAAAAGTCACACATGTTCTGAAATTTCTTCTTGGTATTATCGGATGCATCGCCTGCAACGATCACAAGATATGCCCTTCTGGATTTTACTTCTTTCTCCGTACAGAACTCCCCGCTTGCAACCTTGCCGGCTTTCGTGGCAAGACCGATCATAGATAATGCTTTATTCTGACTCAAGTACTTCCATCTCCTTTTCCAGTGCTTCATACACTTCTTTCGGGATAGCCTGCTTAAAGGATCTCTCCAGGCCCTTATTCTTCACTGCTTTTGCAAGGCAGTCACTGTTCGGGCAGAGATAAGCACCGCGTCCGTTCTTTCTTCCTGTTGCATCCAGTAGAAATTCTCCCTCCGATGTGCGGATGACACGAATCATCTCTTTTTTACTCTTCATTTCCTGACATCCTACGCATTTACGCATAGGAACTTTTTTATTTGCTCCCACGAATTATCACCTATTCCTCTGTATCCTCTACTTCATCGAATGTGATCTCTGCGTCGTCATCATCATATTCAGCATCTGCTGTGTTCTCTACATCGAATTCTTCTGCATCGTCATCGTACTCTTCTTCGTATACGCCTTCGCTTAATTCCATGTAGTTCTCCGGAAGTTCACCGGATTCGATTGCCTGTGTCTCATTCTTGATGTCGATCTTATATCCTGTCAGTCTTGCTGCCAGTCTTGCATTCTGACCTTCTTTACCGATAGCCAGTGATAACTGATAATCCGGAACGATAACGCTTGCTGTCTTTTCATCCGGATCAGCCATTACAGAAATAACCTTTGCAGGGCTTAATGCATTCTCGATCAGGATTGCCGGATTGTCACTCCAGTTGATGATATCGATCTTCTCGCCGCGCAGTTCATTGACGATCGCATTGACTCTGGCTCCGTTCATACCAACGCATGCACCGACCGGATCTACATCAGGATCGTTAGACCATACAGCGATCTTTGTTCTGCTTCCTGCTTCTCTTGCGATACTCTTGATCTCTACGATACCGTCCTTTACTTCTGTAACTTCTGATTCAAACAGACGTTTTACAAGTTCCGGATGTGTACGGGATACCAGGATCTTAGGTCCCTTTGTCGTATTCTTTACTTCTACGATATATAATTTGATACGTTCTGTCGGTTTGAAGACCTCACCTTTTACCTGCTCATTCTCTGTCAGCATAGCATCTGCTTTACCAAGGTTGATGCTGACATTCTTTCCAACATAACGCTGTACGATACCTGTCACGATATCTTTTTCTTTTTCAAAATACTGATCGTATACAACCTTACGCTCTTCTTCACGGATCTTCTGTAAGATCAGGTTCTTTGCATTCTGTGTTGCAATACGTCCGAATGATTTGGACTCGATCGGAATATGCACGATATCACCAAGCTCGAACTTGCTGTCGATCTCTTTTGCATCTTCCAGACTGATCTGCTCCAGTTTGTCTTCCACTTCTTCTACAACCGTTTTCTCAGCGTATAACTGATACTCACATGTCTCCTTGTTCATGATCAGTTTGATGTTGTCTGTCTTACCGAAATGGTTCTTACAGGCATTCATCAGTGAATTTTCAATGGCGTCTAACAGTGTCTCTTTACTGATATCTTTCTCTTTCTCCAGTATATTTAACGCTTCTAATAATTCTGTATTCATGGTCTGTTCCTCCTTACTTATCCATGCCGTTTAAAAATCAAATGCTAATCGGATCAGTGCGATCTCGCTTTTTTCAAATGTTTTCTCAGTCTCATCTTCCATCTCGATCGTAACCGTTGTCTCATCGTAATCCTTTAAGATTCCGGTGAATTCCTTCTTTCTGTCGATCATACGGTAGGTTCTGATCTCAACTTCTTCTCCAAGGCTTCTCTTGAAGTCCTTTTCCTTCTTCAGTGGTCTGCCAAGTCCCGGTGAGCTGACTTCCAGAATATACGAATCTTCGATATAATCTTTCTCGTCCAGAATATCGGAAAGTCTGCGGCTTACAACCTCACAGTCATTCACTCCGATTCCACCCGGTTTATCAATATATGCACGAAGGTACCAGTTACTTCCTTCTTTTACATATTCGACATCCACCAGTTCAAATCCATACTCTTCCACGATTGGAAGCAGGATCTCTTCTGTTTTCTGTTCATACATTTCTCTTTTTGACAATCTAAAATCCTCCTTATGCAGACCTTACTTATCTATGTTTCTATATCAGTCGGCACTCTCTTATCTGCGCATACTTTGATATGCAACAAAGAAGAGTGAACAATATGTCCACTCTTCTGCCGATTGATTTATGTAACTGAATTAACTATAGCACTGTTCTTTTGTAAAATCAAGGGATTTTGCGTATTTTTTACACTTTTCCGTGTTTGAACGCCATCATCATCTCGTTTGTCAGGCTTAAGTCTTCTGCCTCTACCGGCATCTTATCCCGTTCAAACCACTCCGCCATGGCAAGTTCATCGGTATCCAGTGTGATACCGTCCTCCCCGTCCAGTTCACAGAAGAATCCCATCAGCAGCGTATCGGTAAATGACCACGGCTGGCTCTTATAATACCGCAGGTTCTTCACCTTCAGTCCGACCTCTTCCATGACCTCACGCCTTACCGTCTCTTCAATGGATTCGCCTGTTTCATTAAATCCTGCAAGCAGTGCATACTTTTTGTATTCTCTTCCCGCATACTTTGACATCAGAATCTTATCCCCATGTGTGACAGCTATGATCACCGCCGGACAGATCTTCGGGAATTCCATCATACCGCAGTCCGGGCAGCGCATCATACGCTCTGTGTCGTCATGCACCATCGGCTGTCCGCAGTGACCGCAGAACTTCCGCGACTGATACCAGCGGTAAAGCTGCCATCCCGTCACTGCCGCAAACTGTCTGTATTTCGGTCTTGCCTCGCGGAAATACTGATTGTCCTTCAGTTCGAATCCTGGGAAATTCTCCGGATCAATTCCTTCTGCCAGATAATATCCCTGTCCGTCAATTGAAAAGAGATACGTATACTCTTCATATACATCCGGATTGTAAACTGCCGCCTCTTTAAATGTAAGGAACGAGATCTCCTGATCCTCAATCTTCACCAGGATCTTTCTTCCTTCATAATATAAGATCACGCTGTCTTCCTTTGGCGACTCCGGTACATATTCATTTCTATATACATGTGGTTCTATGTTCTGTATCATATCGTTTACCCTCTGTATTTGGTTCCTGTTCCGTCTCGTTTTGCAAGTTTCAGGCGGTTCAGGGTAACTTCTTTTTCATGGTATGAAATCTTACACTCGGTTCCTTCTTCAAACAGATACACATCTGTCAGTGCATCGTCTTTCTTCAGACGGATGCCGCGCACTCCGATCGCACCTTTCTTCTTCTCCGTCACTTCTGCTGCCGGGAAGCGTAAGAAGAATCCGTCCGTTGTCTGCAGTACGATATGCTGGTTCTCCGTCACAACCTGGATCTTCACGACCTCATCTTCCGGCTGAAGCTTAGTTGCTGTAATGGTACGCTTTGTTACCTGGAATTCCGTTCCTTCGACCTTCTTGATCATCCCCTGCTTTGTGGCAAATAAAAGCTTCGCATACCGCATCTGTTCGGAGTCGCAGATGTACACGATCTCTTCCTGCGTGCTGTCATAATTACTGATATTGTCGATCGGCTGTCCCTTGTCACGGAATTTTCCATATGGGATATCCATCACTTTCACCTGATGCATCTTTCCATCTTTTGTGAAAATGCAGATCTTGCCGGTATTCATGCAGTGCAGGATGTATTTATTCTCATTATCTGCCGCTTCTTTATTACGCTCATAAGTACTTACATCTACCGTCTTCGCATATCCGAAACGGTCCATTAAGAACACAACTTCCTGTTCTTCGACTTTCTTCTCTTCAAATACAGCTTCTTCTGCATTCTCTACAACCGTACGTCTCTTTCTTGCGAATTCCTTCTTGATACGGTCCAGATCTTCCATGATAACTGCTGCCATCGAATCGTAATTATTCAGGATATCTTCATATTTTTCAATCTTAGCCAGCGTCTCTTCATGTTCTTTCTGAAGTGCTTCGATTTCCAGACCGATCAGCTTGTACAGACGCATCTCCAGGATCGCTGTTGCCTGACGCTCTGTAAATCTTAACATTCCCGCCATCTTTTTGGAAATGGAGGACTTGAACTTAATGTTCTCTGTCTCCCCGTTCATCAGACATGCCTTTGCGTCTTTTACATTCTGGCTTCCTCTTAAGATCTCGATGACCAGATCGATCACGTCACAGGCTTTGATCAGACCTTCCTGGATCTCTTTTTTATCCTGCTCTTTCTTAAGTAATGTCTTATATTTTCTCGTCGCCATATCGAACTGGAAGTCTACATGTGCCTCGATGATACGCTTCAGGCCCATGGTCTCCGGTCTTCCGTCCGCAACTGCCAGCATATTAACTCCAAAGGTATCTTCCAGTCGGGTCTTCTTATAGAGCATATTGGTCAGATTCTCTACGTCCGCACCTTTCTTCAGGTCAATGACGATACGGATTCCTTCTTTGGACGACTGATTGGAAATATCCACGATGTCTGTTGTCTTCTTGGTCTCTACCAGATTGCAGACATCATTTAAGAATTTCCCGATTCCCGCACCGATCATGGTATAAGGAATCTCTGTGATGACCAGACGTTTCTTTCCGCCCTTCATATCTTCTACTTCAACTTTTCCACGGATCTTGATCTTTCCGGTTCCTGTCTCGTAGATCTCCGGCAGGTCGTCTTTGTTAACCACGATTCCACCTGTCGGGAAATCCGGCCCTTTGATATATTTCATCAGCTGCTTTGTAGTGATCTTGTCATTCTTCATATATGCCTTGACCGCATCGACCACTTCGCAGAGATTATGTGTCGGGATACTTGTCGCCATACCGACTGCAATTCCTTCC
>ERZ772867.2224-NODE-2224-length-19526-cov-3.619742_pt1 | contig 19526 bp, 21 predicted proteins | sample MGYA00511341_ERZ772867 | MGnify/ENA primary metagenome ERZ772867 (study PRJEB29015, sample SAMEA2737707) | human gut metagenome | biome: human gut; feature: human-associated habitat; material: faeces | place: China | collected 2012 ... | reverse complement strand
AATATTTTCTGTCAATAAGCTTTTCAAGGCGTTCATAAAGTCCGTCAAGATTTTCCCCGATAACTTCGTCTGCAATTCTTCCTCTTATTCCCCTTTTATAAAGTTCCTGTTTTACACGTCATAGAAAACTCTTTAAAATCGGCAACCCCGTTTTTTGAAGTAGCTCCGAGGCGATGTAATATATCATGTCCTAATTCGTGGCCGAGTACCACTCGATATAATTCTTCTGACATAAGAGAATTTAACACTATAACTCTATGTCCGCAAATACAAGTATACACTCCTAATAATTCTTCAAACTCATTAAAATGAATGTCAATGTCAAGTGCTTCTGCTATTTCGGAAGGGTCCCTTGTTTTATACAGCTGAACTATTTCTTCAGCTTGATTATATATAGATAAAGCATTTATCAATTTTATACACCGCCCTTAAAGTTGTTAGGGTCAAAAGGTTCCCAAATTTCAGCATCCTCACTTGGGAAAGAAGTTTCTTTGCTTGACAAGTATGCCTGTCTAAGAGTCATCATCAAAGCTTCTTTATCACTATCTTTCAAATCACCTCCGGCAAACAAGCCAACCAATTGGGAAGTGAGTTCTGCGGCCTTTACAAAATTAGATGTGTTTTTCGGAGAATCTTTTGCGGGTTCAAGACCTAAAAGATAATTTTTAGAAACTCCAAATACTTTTGCCGCTTTCTCAAGCAAGTCTCGACGCGGTTCAAATGTGCCGCCTTCCCAATTTCGATAAGTGGAAATAGCAACACCTATTCTTTCGGCGGCTTCGGTCTGTTTGAGGTTTTTAGCTTTTCTTGCCTCACGCAATCTATCTTTCATTTCTTCCATTAAAATACCTTCTTTGCCTTAGTTTCAAAGTCATTATAACATTTAACCAACAGTTTGTCAAGAGGTTTTGTTGTAAAAAACACTAAAAGATACAATATTTTTAGTTATTTAGTTCTTCTTGAACTGACATATTATAAGCAAACAAAGCATTGACATTAAGAGTTAAAAGCTTAATTGAGATGTAATTTAAAAATGGAGGTAATTATTATGGCAAAGAAGAAAACTGTTACGGCAGAAGATATTGAAAATATATTTGAGCCGTATAAGAAGGAAATCGTTGCGTCTATTAAAAGTTATGATTTTATGTGGCTTTTAAAAGACGAAATCCATGAAGGCGAAACTGAAGTAAAACTTAGATGTCCTGATTGCGGCACAGAGTTTGAGGCTAATAGCAAAACAGCTCCTTGTCCTGCTTGTGGTTCCCATGCAGAATACAATTGTTTGTGTATTGCAAAGGATTATAGTAAAGTCGGACAAGTATACGACAAAAAATATAATATAACAGCACATTGTTATGTTGACGACAAAGACTATTTTGCTAACTATGTTTATTTTGTTCAATTTTCATTTGATACTTTTGAAATCACACAATCTAAATTAGTAGCATATAATTTAGGTTGTTATGATGAATATAAAGAATCGACATATCTTTTTACGCGTGTTGGTTATTCATGTTGGCCAGTGATTGATACCCCGATTCCGCCATTTAAGCGAACAAAACAAAGGTTTAAAAAGTTGTTTTGTGAAACCCCTTACCCTTATCATAGTTTTTTTTCAAACCAATGTCTGTTGATGGAGGATTACAGTAAAATTATAAGAAAAATTGAAGCTCTCGAAACAAAAATATCTATTGAAAAAACAGATAAGGCGGCGCTTCGGGATGAAATAATTCCTGATGAAGTATATGCCTCTGTCGCATTTCCAACAATAGAAGACCTTGTCGGTATTACAGTGCATAAAGCTTCAGAAGATTGTATTACAGATAAGAGCTATTACAAGGCTCATTGTTTGCTTTGCGGTCATGAATGGATGATTGAACGAGAGAATAGTTGTTTGACTCCTATTGAATGTCCGTATTGTGGAAATGTTCGACAGCAGGGACGTCAAAATAGTCACTATAACAGCAAAACAGAAACATTTATTGTCTATATCAAATCAACAGAAGAGGCAGTCTGGATAAAAGAGGTTAAAGTAACGATTGATGAAACAACTTTGAATGTTACAGGTAATGCTAATTTTGTTGCGGAAATTAATTCAAAAGGTAAAGTTTCATACTATTTTTACAACAAATACAGCGGCAAATATGTTAAAAGCAATGCGTCTTCTCGTGAATATCGAGACTGGACGTACAACCATTATTGGGACGGACTTTCAATTATTTTGACAAGTTCAACTGGGCTTTTAAAATATTCCGGCATTTCAGATTATTTAGAGTTTTATAAACAAGGAACAGGAACTTTATATAATTATTCTAAACCAAGAACAACATTTATTCAACGAATTATCAATTTTGTCGTGGATACTATTAAGTATCCGGTTGTTGAAAAGATTATAAAAGCGGACCTGGTCAAAGAATACGATTTGTTTAACGATTTGTTTAAAGATATCCTTGATTATAAGGCTTCAACCGTAGAGGGCGCCTTTAAACTTTCAAAGGCTTTTTTGAAAGAATATAAGAAAGAGCGTGATTCCGGCAATGAAGACGTTAGTCTTATAGATTATATTCAAACATACAACTCCTTGCCTGATATACCTGCGAGCGAGGCAACATGGATGTCTATGTATGATGTTGATGTTTGTAAGATTGATGCTATTCGTGAGGTCGTTCCGGCGTTGTCCATTTCGAAAATTATTTCTTATCTTGAAAGAGTAAGACTGATGCAGCAATTTTATCCAGAGGAAGCGATTCTTTCTTGGAGAGATTATTTGAGAGCTTGCAAGTCCATTGATATGGACATGACTGACCGTCATGTTCTTTATCCAAGAGCATTAAAAACAGAACACGATGTAGTTGTCGCAAAGCAGGAGCTTATTCGAGACGAAAGCATTCGTGATGATTTTATGAAAGCTGTTGAAGAATATAAAACGTTTGAATATGACGACTTAACCTATTGTATTAAAGTTCCGAATACGATGGAGGAAATGTTTGAGGAAGGACGCAAACTGCATCATTGCTGTGGACAGTATATTGACGATGTAGCCAGAAAAAAAGCTATTGTATTGTTTTTGAGAAGAAAAGAAGCCCCGGAGGAGCCGTATTTGTCTATTGAGGTCACTCCCAATAAGGAAATTCGGCAGGTAAGAGGATATAACGATACTTACATTCACACTCTTGATGAGTATAAAGAAGTTAGTATTTTCTTAAAGAAGTGGGCCGTTTCAAAACATCTTGATTTAAAAATGATATAAGTTTTAGTCTCCTGCTGCTTTTGCAGTGGGAGATTTTTTTATGTTGAGTTTATCTTACATATTTAAAACGAAATTATAGTCATTAAGAGATTAAATGGAAAATCTACAATGACAATATATTTTTTAAAATGGAGGTATTATTATGGCAAAAAAAATTAAGATTCCGGCACAAGACATCATTGATGTTATTCTGAGTCGAAAGGATGAGATTGTTAAGGCGGTTAATCCTGAACCGGTAAAGGTTTTGGAGCTCCGCGAAAGAGATGGAGTTACATACTCACGATATTTGTGTGGTCATTGTAAAGAGGAGTTTAATGATTTTTATGCTGAGGCGGTAAGCACCGGTTATTATTATTCAGAAACGCATTATTATTGTCCTTTCTGCATGAAGGAACTTCCTAACAAGCTTTTCAATGATAACAAAATGGATTCTGAAGCATTTATTGCAATTCAAGTTGATAGAAAAATATATTTTGCAGAAGCAATCATTTCATTTGAGTATAATGACGCATTAAATGTTATTAATACTGACTTTTCTTTTAAGGCATTAAGTGTGTTCGATTTGGATACAAATGATAAATCAAGCTATAGACTTAATAAGGAAACAAATGAGTTTGTTTATACAACCGCTATGTTGACATCTCTGTTATGCTATTGCGGCATTTGGTATTCAGATGAAGCCAAACGTCCGAAGTTTATAGACATAACAGAAGAGGAATTTGATGACAAAAACTTTGTCAAAATTTGTCGTTGGCTTGATGACCGCAAAAAGAAAAAAGCAGAAAAGAAAGAGGCTGTGCTGCCAATAGAGTTGGACGAAGACCCTCCGCTCCCGGCGCTTACAGATTGTATCAATATTACAGTAACAGAACAGGAAAGCGACAGACTTGAGAAAACGACTACATATAAAGCTCATTGCTTGCATTGTCATAAGGAATGGCTTTTCAATGTAAACGAATACTCCGACGAGGGCTTCTATAACTCAAATTTTCTTGCTGAGTGTCCCTATTGCGGAGCTTCTCAACAAGTTGAGAGGAGCACTTATCGTTCGGGCGGTGGACATTATAATCAAATATGGATATATATATCCGATAATTCCTATGAGGCTACTGTAAAAGTTGTAAGCGTGTTCATCGAAAAAAACACGCTGCATCCTAAGGTTCAAGCTGCTCTTAGCGGATATTATGTATTCAATCAAAAGGGAGTTTGCAACGGATTCCATCGACACATAGATATGAGCTCTCACAGCCTGTTCAGTGGCGCAAAAGAATATTATCTTTATTGTGCTCCGTGGTATGCTGCAAAATTCGATGCAAAGTATGCCGAAACGCCATTGCATAAAGTTATCTGCAATTTATCAGACGATGGTATTCTTAAATATTCCGGTATTAAAGAATTTGTTAATCAACAGCCACATAGAAAATTGGGTTATCGTTCTGGAGCCGGAGCTATGACGACAAGAGAGCTTTTTATGTTTATAAATAAAACTCTCAAGTATCCGGTCGCCGAAAAGCTGGCTAAAGAGGGATTTGCTAATGAGATTTTAGATGCTGACAAAACGGCAATAAGAAAAAATACCAATGATACTGCGATTGCAATAAATTGGAAAGCGAAAACGGCTGCCGATGCATTTGGAATTACTCCTGCTTTGCTTAAATATTATAAGTCGGCGAAGAAAGAACTGGGATGCAATATAACAATGCAGACTCTGCAACGTTTGTATGAAATTGATAACGATATAATCGGCGAAGATGCATTTTGGTGCGATAAGCACGGCGTTTCAATTAAAAGCATTGTTAAAATTCAAAAAGTTTTGTCAACGTTATCTGTTTCAAAGATTACGTCTTACCTTGAAAGGGTAAGGATAGGTCAAATGTTTGACCCTGTTCCTGCTGCAGAGCAATGGCGAGACTATCTTGACGCTTGCAAGTCTATTGATATGGATATGACTGACCGTCATGTTCTTTATCCCAGAGCGCTCAAAACCGAACATGATATCGTAATGTCGAAACAGAAGTTCATTGCAAATGAAGCATTAAATGATAATTTTGTGAAATCTGTTGATAGATATCGTTTTCTTGAATATCACAAGGATGATTATTTTATCAAGGTCCCCGAATCAATGCAGTCAATGTTTGAAGAAGGCAGAAAACTTAATCATTGTTGCGGCAGATACGTCGATGATGTTATTGACAAGCAGGCATTTATACTTTTCTTAAGAAGAAAGGATAATCCTGATACTCCATTCTTGTCAATCGAGGTATCTCCGGATATGACAGTACATCAGGTTCGAGGAGTCAACGATACTTATGTTTCTGTTCAGAAAGATTCTAAAGCAATAAATATATTTTTGCAGAGCTGGGCAAGGATGAAGCATCTTTGTCTTGACATCCGTTAATAGTTTAACTTCCGTTGCCTTTTTGGGTGGCGGAAGTTTTTCTTTGCAAAAATAAAACTCAACTAACATATTTGTAATGAAGATAGAACGCAGAAAGGCGGATTGAAATGAAAAAAATATTAGCATTGATTTTCACAATAACAACATTATTATCTTGCACTGTCTTTGCATCGGCTGAATTAGCGGAGGAATCAACAACTCTAATGACGGAAAATGCAACAGCTATAACCGAATTTTCCGAGGTAACAGGAGGAACTGAATTTACCACTGCCGCTGAAATTAAAACTGAAGCTACAACCGAGGCACAAACGGAAGTACCAAGCACTGTTGATTCCGTTGACCCTGTAATTATTAAAGGAAAAGGCTTTGTTTCTTTCAGCCTTAGCGATGTTAAAACAAATGTTACAATGGTAATTGCAGATAGTAAGGGCAAGGAATATACTCTTAAGTTTACTTATGATAATAATTATATTGTACAAGACACATATCCGGTAGGAGAATATACAATTAAATCAATAAAGTCTGAAAACGATAGTTATAAAATAAAAGATTGCCATATTGTTGATTCTGATAAAACCAGCTTTACAGTAACCGAAACTGATTTTATGAGCGTTAAATTTACGGCAACCGAGAAAAAAGAATTGTTTATTGTCGGATTGGTAAAAAGAGAGTGGTATTTGCTTGTTATTCTTGCCGTTTTAGTAATTGCTTATTGGTATAAGAGAACGCATAGAATTCTTCCTTCTCAAGAATCTTAAATGAGGTGATATAATGAAGATTGCAAAAAAAATATCAAAATATAAAATAACAGATAAATTTATAAAAACAGCTCTCGCGGGAATGCTGATTTTTACGACTCTTATTCCGTCGGCTGTTTCTTATCAACAGGCAATGACCACAACCAGTGAAAATACATATTCTATCGGAGAAGGCGTCAGCGCGACTCTTAACATTCAAAGTTCACAGCAAAATGTTGTTTATCCCGGAGAGTATATTCCTATGAAGCCAATCATTTCAAATACCGGAAGTGTGCCGGTTTGGGCCATTTTGGCAGTTAAGATTCCATCAATGAACAATCCTTATAGGCCGGGAGAAATGGCGTTTGATATAATGTATCCGTTTGTTAATGAGGACCAATCTGCCTATTATCCTGCTTTTTATACGATTTCACATTATTCTGATGGCAAACTAATGCTTTACGGTAACGATAATTCAAATCACGGGGGATTTGAGATTGAAGACGAAAAAAAAGCTCAAGGAAAAGATAAAATTTATCTTGATACTTCATACGAACAAAGAACTAATGACGGGTGGAGTCTGTTAAATATAGTAAAAGAAGACGGAACGTCAACAAAAGACCCGGTAGTAAATACTGATTATGCAGCACAGGAAAACGGCTATTATATTTATTATTATGGATATCAGACTGTATTAAAGGCAAACAGTCAACCCGAAGAAGCTCCGTTTGAAGGTCTTTTGCCCGCAAATTTCCAAGAAGTAGGATTATCTGTTAATTCCGATAAACAAGAAGTCAGTCTATATAATTGTAATGAATTCACTCAAAACATCAATGTTGAAATGAGGCTGTTTGCTATTCAAAGCTCAGAGTTTTCTTCTGTTGATGAGGCTTGGGCAAAAAATAAAGCGAAACTTTCTGTTTTCGGCAATACTTCTATTGTTAATGCTACTACAGAAGCAGAGTATACAGCGGGTCGTCACGAACTCGTTTTTGATGTTACAAAAGATGTGCAGCAAATTAAATTTACAAACACAACAAGCGGAAAATCAGAGACATTTGTTTTAACAAACGGAACAAATGTTAAGGTTGGAAATGTTGATAAAAACGGAATTAAAAAAGTAACATTGAATGTTAATTTTGATTCAACCGGAACCTATGAAGCATCAGTCTGCGCAGATGACACAAGTACATTTATTAATGCAGTTACTGTAGGCTATGTAAAAATTAAGTAAGGAGTTAAAACAATGAAACCATATGTTTTCGCAGTGCAATATACAAAATCTCCGAGTCTTGATGTCTTAATAGACAGAGGTATAACATTTGGGAATGCTTATACGGATATTGTTAAAGATATTGAAAATAAAAAGATAAAAAACGGAGAAACAATTATTGATATTTATGTAGTTGCTCTTGAGGGTAAAACAATCAATCTTAGTGAAGAAAGCTACGACAAGCTTCTTGACGGAGAAACAATTTAATTTGAGAGGAGGCGCCGCCTGTTCGTAATTGAGCAGGCGGTTTAATATAAAATGAAATATGTATTTCCATGTATTATAAATAAAACGCAAGATTTATATTCTTTGTCTTTTCCTGATTTGGAAAACAGAAAAATATTCGGAACCGATTTATATGACATATTAAGAATGGCTCACAATGTTTTGTTAATAGACCTTTATGTTAAAGAGGCTCAAAGAATGGTAATTGCTGACCCAACACCATTCGAAAAACTTAATATTGAAAATGGCCAGATAGTTTCATATATAACTTGTGATACAGATATGTTAAGCAATATGCTTGATTTATATGATAATATTCAAACAAATGATTTAGAAAAATTTCTTCAGGAAAAATCAGAAGAAGCCGAAGCCTATGAAACTACAATTTCTGCCGAAACGCTAAACATTGATAAAGACGAAAAAGATGAAGCAGCTAACAAGCCGGTTCAAGAAGATGATATTACGGAAGAACTTTTGGACTTTGAAGACGACTTAGAAGTTGTGTCGCCTCAGTCGCCGGAAGAGTCAAACACAAATGATGTTTCTGCAAATAATGATGTAAACAAAGAAGCTGATGCAAGTGATGAAACCCCGAAGCCGCAGCCTCAAAGACAAAAACCAAAGCGAAGATATAATAATTATCGACCTCCTAAGAAGAATTCGTAGCCTTTTGAAGCTGTTTTGATATTTTTTCGACTTTTTTAAATAATTTAGCTCAAAAATTGTTTTAAAATAAGAAACGCTTTTAAAATCTGACATACTTGTAGTGTCCAAGGAAATTTGACGGGACAAATAGTTTTAAACAGAGGTGTTTTATATGAAGAAAAATATTGTATTTGATACAGCTATAGAAAATTCTAAGATTATGGTTGAATATGCGCCATACGGATTTAACATATCGGTTGTGACTCCTGACAGCAAGAAATGTATATGCTGCTTAGGAGATTCCGACATTGGCTGCATTGTTGCTCGCAAAAAAGGCAAAGAAACTGCCGATGTTACGTATTGTCATCCGTTCAAGATTCCGTCTGAATTAACTTATCCATCATTAAAATGGTCTAATGTTGCCAGAGAATTTAAGATGACAAAAAAGACTCCGAACGGAAGAATTTTAATTGCTAAGCCAATTGTTGAGAAGGATAGAATAAACGGAGTTCGTTTTTTGTGTGCCGAAGATGACTCGCAAGAAGCAATGAGCTTTATGGACCTTAAAAACAGTGAAAGATATACCGATAGAGTTTCTCTGTCAACAATCCTAAAGGCTTGTATAATTAATCCTGACTAATTCCAACTTAATTGCTTACGACGGTCGCTCCAATAGGGGCGGCTGTTTTTTTGTTTATTTTTTTTTCATATGACATATTCTTTTTGAACAGTTATATAACTGAAAAATATGAACGGAGTGATAGTATGCCCGGAGAAAAAGATAAAGAAGCAACGAAGAAGGAGCTTCGCGAGCCATTGGACCGCAAAGGGATATTCCAGAAGTTAAAGGATGCCATAAAAAAGGGACTCGGCATCGTAAAGGATGTAGTCGTTAGAGGCGTTGGATATGTGGGGGACACAGTGACGGCTGTTGGAGTTAGAGTGTTTGCCGGCCAAAAAGGGTTTAATAATTGGCTTGAAAATAAAAACGCTGAAGTTGATAGAGCTGAAATGCGAGAAGCCAACGGCAAAATGGTTGGCAGCAAAGTAGTTGTTAAAGATGGAAAATTTCATTTAGAAGGCACTATTGAAAAAGTAACACAAACAAAAGAGGGAGAGTCCTATCATATTAAATTATGCAACGGCAAAGAATTAGACCTCAGCAAAGATGAATTTGTGAGCAGAGAATCTTTTGAGGACACAAACAGAAAAGTCCCAAATGAATACAAAATACCTCTTATTGATGAAGATGCATGGAAAAAAATTCAAGAGGCAGAAAAAGCAAAAGATAGCGAGCCTGCTGTAGATAAAAATGACACACCTGAAAAAGAGCCGACGGCCTCTTCAGAAGCACAATTTGAAGAAGGGCAAAAATTATATAGTGCTATAACCTTTGGTGAGGGAACTGGCAAAGTGTATGCCGGGTTTTCAGAACTTACTATTTCTGATGTAAAAAGTAAAGAGGGGAAAACCTTTTATGAAATATCATCTCCTGATGGTAAAACCCAGAGCGTATCAGAAGAACAATTGGTTAACACTTTAAAAAACGATGATGTGTTTACTAAAGAAGACTTTAAGCATAAGTTTGGAAGGACATCAATGCGCGTTTATACAGCAGAACATCCAAAGGGAGTTCCGGCTAAAGATATGTTTGCTCCAACGAAAGATTTAGATAAAACTGAAGAACCTCTTAAAGAAAATCAAACAGAGGAGCCCAAAGCTCAAAAAGCCGAAAATGATGAACAAGATAAAGCATCTAACAACGATACACAGGAACTGCCTGAAAACGATAAGGATATGACTGAAGAAAAAGAGTCAAATGATATGCCTCAGGTTGAAGATAAGCCGTTTGATAAAGATGAAAACGAACAATTTCCTGATGATGTAGAGCAAAAAGAAATGCCAAAAGAAATTTATTTTGACGACCCAGGGAATGTCATTACAACAACTGAAGAAGACTATGAACCTTTTGAGGCGGAACAAGAAGACTATAATATGATAAATAACAATGAAATATCTAAAGGTATGAATATTCCAAATAAAACAGATGACTTGCAAGTTGGAGACCATATACTTTACTCGTATAAAGGTAAGTATCAAGAAGCTATTGTAACGGCTATAAACAAGAAGAGTGTCGAAATAGAACTTAATGATGGCCGAGGATATACTGTTAAAAAGGCAGATATGGATAAAACTATATTTGGCTTTGATGACATAAAAGCCGATAAAGTAATGACGCAATGTATAAAAGATGAAAAAAACACTAAATTTTCTTCTGATTTCAGAGAGACTTTTAAAGATATGGAAGCAGGAAAATACATTTCATCTATGCTGTCAGAAAATGACGGATTAGATGAACTTGACGATTTAGACGGGGTTGACTATAACAATAAAGAAACTGAATTTGAATCTCTTGAAGACCAAATGAGCGATGCTCGCAATGAATCAAGCGGACAAACTCAGCCTCGCCCCGCAAAAAACGAACATTCGCAGGATATGCCTGCGTTTGAAGAAATATGAAGGGAGTAGAAAATATGGCAGAATTTAAAAAGGGCGACATCGTTCGCTACGGCAAAGAAAAATACAAAATTGATTCTGAGGTAAGACAAATTCCTTATGGAGAACATAACAGAGAAAAGGTTGCTATTGTCGATGAAAATGGCAAACGCTTTTGGGTTGACACCAAGGATTTAAAACCTGAAGGCAAAAACCTGAACGACCTTATTAAGGATTCTCTCGATAAAAGTGAAAAAGAAATGAAATTTGATGAAAAGGAAAAGGCAGCTTTATGGCAGAGAATTCAAACAAAGCAAAAAGAGAAAGAGCCCCCGGCTAAGGCAGTGTCTTTTACGGTAGTTACTCGTGACTATGTAAACGGAGGAACCAACGGATATAGACCGAAAGAAACCGTTATTAGCGGAGAAACAAAGAACGGCACCAAGTTTGAAGCATCAGTTTACGGAAAGAATATTTCAAAAGAAGCGTTGGAACGGGTAGCAGACAGTCGAGCAAAAAGCATGGATTTAACTGAAGCGCGACTTAGTAAATCTGCCGCACAAGATAAAATCAATATGATGCTTGCGGATAACAGTGCAGATTATGTTGTTTTTTATAACGGAGTTGACGTAACAGCATTTGAGTTTAATGACGATGCAGCTATTCAAGAAGCTGAAAACCTTGAAGACTTTGGAGATTTGTATCCGGAAGAGCCGGAAACAAATGACCGTTTAAGTCTTGCCGACCAAGCGAGAGAAGCCGGAGCAAGTGATGAACCCATACAATACACCAGTCAAACCTATGATAACGAAGAACAAGAGTTCAATGACTTGTTAGATTTATCAGGCATCGAAGACATAACAGAAAGATGATTTTAAAACAATTTTTATGGTAGTAAAATCATTTTAAAACAATTCTTAAAAAACGCAAAGCCGTCAGAGAAATCTGGCGGCTGTTATCTTGCTTAAAATGAATAAAAAACAAAAAAACACTAAAAAACCTGTATCTTTTAGTGTTTTTAGCGACAAAACCTCTTGACTTTTTAGTGTTTTTGTGCTATAATAAATACAGAAAGAGACGAAAGAAAACTGTTTTAAAATCAAGTCAGGGGAGGATTATCGTGACAAGAAATGAAATTGATAAATTTTGTGAAAGTTTCTTAGATAGCGATTTGAGTCCTGAAGATTTTTTTAATCAGCTTGTAGATAATTCTAAGACAGCTTTTTCTTTTGAAGACAGCAAATTACTTATCACTCTCTTTTACACATTAAGATATATGGATGAGAGAATCCTTAACTATGCTATGAAAACGGAGGCAGCACGCAATGAGCAATTATAATAATTACAATGATAACCACAACCTTGATTATGCAGATGAAATCTTTGAGGAAACTCAGTCAAAAAAGAAACAAAAGGAAAATCGTTCTGTAATGAAGGACATCAATAAAGAACTTAAGACTCTTAAGCAGATTGAGTTTAAGGACTTTAACCTTATTATGGAAGATTACCACAGTGGGGAAGCTTACAGAGTAGAAAAGGCAAAGGAAGACGCCTGCCTTAATCTTAAGGGCTTTATTATCTATATGATAATGCATAAGTTCTGGACATATTGTAGAATTCACTTCTTTGATATGCTTCAGTGCGGTTACATAGGTGTCCTCAAGGGACTTGATGCATATAATCCTGCAAAGGCTATGCCCACAACTTTCTTTAAGACTTATATAGTATGCGAAATTACTCGTTATATTACTGAGTTTCTTAATGGTTCAACAGTCCATTATGCAACTACTCTTGCCAAGGTTAAGAAAGCACAGCGCCATTTTGAGGAAATCGGCGTAGAAGCCAAGGAATCGGCTATTGCAGAGTTCCTCGGTATTTCTCCGACAAGCGTTCGTGAAGCTCTTGCTTCGCAGGAAGCTTCCATAAATGTTAATTATCAGGATGAGTTTGAAAACTCTTCCGACGAAGATATTCCGTCCGCAAATAATAACTTTATGAATCCTGAGCATTATCTTGAACAGAAAGCTCTTAGTGAAGCTATAGCAGATGCAATGGATGAACTTACCAGTGACGAAAAGAAAATAATTGTTATGCATTACGGTTTTGAGGGCGCGGCAATGACATTCAGACAGATTTCCGAAAACACCGGGTTCCCAATGGATAAAATTAAGATTCTCCATCAGTCTGCTATCAACAAAATGCACTCCGCTAAGCTCGGTATGCTTTATGATGATAAATATAAGGCTATTCCCGGTATTGAAGTCTATGAATTCATGCCTGAGAGTGAAGAAGAAGCTGAGATTGTTGACTTCTCATTTGACGATTTTATGGACGCACAGATGTCTGCTTACAATACCGTTCAGTGTGAAGCAAAAGGAGTGAATAATAATGTCCCGGTACTGCCCGATTATACAGTCCAGTGTAACGTATCTTTTCTGCCAGGACTGCGATGAAAAGTATCTTTGCAGAAATAACGAATACAAGAAAAATAATGACCATTTAACTGTAAAGCCTCCCAAAAACAAAGAAAAGAAGCCTTGCTCGAAAGAGTAGGGCTTCCGCTCTTTTAAATTGTTTTAAAACGCATTTGAATGTCTTGTTTTATATCTTTTTTCAAAAATTTGTTAAAGAAAAAGAAAAATGAAACTCAACTAACATATTCATTATGAAAGAAAAACGCCACAAAAGTGTGATGTTATATTTAATGAAAAACATAGGGGGTTATAAAATTGAAAAATTTAAAGAAACCTATCAAAAAAATATTAACCGGCGTGACCTGTTTAGTTGTTGTAGCTGCTATAGTATCATTATGTTCTATCGCTTATTTTAAAGAGACTACACAGCCTGAGAATAACTCTATCCGTTTTGCATCAGTTAGAGTGTCGGAAGATGTGGAATTTCAAAGTAGAGTACCGAATAACAAGAATCCGTATATTACTTATGATGAAAATGGGTATTATATAAGTCTGTATCAGCAAAATTCCAATACAGATACATATGTAAAATATTCTCCCAAAGTCACAAATAATGGCGAAAAGCCTATAGCGGCATATATCATAGTCACATTTCCGGTTGCAAGAACACTCAAGGAAGATGGTAAAGACTATGCTCTGACTGACATTTTTACAGGATTTTCACTTCCACCAAATTCAAAATGGGTGCGTTTAAGGACTATACGCAGCACGAGAAAAGATGTTACGGCTATCGCTTTCGGTTATAAAGAGCCTCTCCAGCCGGGAGAAACAACAGAGCCGCTTAATAGTTCGTTCTGTCCCCGCAAGGTCGATTTTGATAATATGGTTGCCAAGTATGATGTTACCGATGGATATAGACAGCTCAGAATTCAAACAAGCGCAATCGGCATTCAGGACCCTGTAGATATAATGTATAGGACCCATGTAATGGACACTCGATATGACTGGAATTTAGATACTTGGAATGCTGATGACCCAGAATACGGAGCTAAAGCGTTATTGAATGAAGCTCTTAGTGCCACAATGACGAGTGAAATGAATTATTATTACTTCGAAAATATTCTGAAAATAAATGACGATTATAACGACGATTCAAAATTGCATTAAGAATCTAAAGGACTGCACATTTGTGGTCCTTTAATTTTTCTCCATCTAACATATTGTTTATAGATTTATTATGCAATAAGAGTTAAAAGGAGGGAAGTTTATGGATATATCAGAATTAAAAGAGATTGTTGAACCGGATGTTTTGGCTGATTATTTAGGACTTGATTATCAAGAAAAAGGCGGTCATTTTCTGATATTGTGTCCTTTTCATGGGGACCGAAACTTAGGTTCAGCTTATCTTAGAAATGGATATTTTCATTGTTTTTCTTGCGGAGAATCAATGGATATTATTTCTTTGGTAATGCAAGTTAAAAATGTAAGTTTTTATAAGGCTGTCAAAATTCTTGGAAACCTTGCCGGAGTAACGGTTGACTTTTCAGAAAACAATAATGATGGTTATTGGAGAGTAAGATTAAATCAGGAGGAGCTTGATGTATTACAATTTCCCAAGTCGTCCATAAGCTTGAGAAAAATTTTTGCGGCGTCACATGAAAAATACAAAGCTTTAATAATAAAAAGAACTGAAGCAAAAAAAGAACACTATCAGTTTATTTTAGAACATTATGCCGAGCGTTTTTCTCCGGATGCAACAAAAGTATGTGAGCTTTATGGGGATGAATTCAGCCCTCAGAACTTTCGAGATATAAAGGCTGAAGCGCAACGAAGATTGCGTATTTGTAATAATATTTTAGAACGGTTTGAGTAATTTCAAGCCGCTCTTTTTTTTTGCTTCTCAAGGGAAAAAACTAAAACTATTCTCAAATAACATATTTATATTGAATTTATAGGCTATAGGAGGATGCTTATAGATATCTAATTCGTAAATTTTTACACTGCGGATAATAATTTAATTAGGAGTAAGGAATGAAATATTTATCAGACCGCAATACATTAAGAATTAAAATAGTTTCTTTAATTGTTTCTTTTGCTTTGCTAACGCCGATAGTAGTCGTATCTGCTGTTGATGGCGATGAGATGTCTCCCAATCCGGCAATTGTAAGTGTAACGGCAACGGAATCAGCGCAAAACACTGAAAGTATCACGAATACAACAGTGACTGATGTTGCAACTACCACGGAGAAAATGACAACAGAAGAAATTACAACTGAAGAAATAACTACAGAAAAACCAACTGAAGAAGATATAACCGAAGATGTTGAAGAGCCCTCTACACAAAAAGTTGTGTATGATTCTGGTCCGACGAAGGTTAATAATTTCTATGATGAAGATGACTTGTATATATTATCTCATCTTATTTATGGAGAAGCAGGTGGCGAAAGTGATGAATGCCAGCTTGCAGTTGGGTCTGTTGTTCTTAATAGGGTCAAATCAAATCAGTTCCCGAACTCAATATCAGGCGTAGTGTTTGCTCCCGGTCAGTACGCTTGTACTTGGGATGGGAATTACGACAAAGAGCCTGATGCAAGAGCAATACGAAATGCTCGATATTTACTTGAAAACGGTTCTCAGTTACCTGATGGAGTTGTTTTTCAAGCGCAATTTGCCCAAGGAGAAATTTATAAAATTATTGATGGAGAATATTTCTGCTATGGGTAATTCAAAGAGGTGAAATATTTATGTCGGAAAAGTTTATCCCATATGAAAAGCTTTCCAAGAAAAAGCAAAAAATGCTTAACAAAGAAAAACGAAATAATTGGAGTATAAATCCAACAACAAGAGTTGTGCCGGATAAAACAAAATACAATCGTTCGAAATTTAAGCAATTTGCGGAGGAGTAATATGTTTAACAATTTTTTAAACGGTGAAGAAATAAACGGATTATTCTTTGCGGATTGTCCTTTTTGTGGAGGACAAATGGTTTGCAATGAACGTGAATTCGTTTGTTATGATTGCGGGGAACATGGAGATATAGCCGATTTTCTCGCAAAAAAGAACAGAGTAAGTAAAACAACCGCACGTTGGCAGTTAAATCACGAGAGCAATAAAGATTTATTTTATGTCTTAGAAAAGGCGTGTGAATATTATAGTAGCCGTTTAAATTTTGAAAATGCATATCTTGTAAAAAGAGGCATTACGGAAGAAACGGCAAAAGTATATCGCCTTGGATGGGCAGACGGCAATCTTATTAAATTCCTTGAAAACGAAGGGATTGAGTTGTTGACTGCCCAACGAGCAGGATTGATAAAGCTGAAGGGAAATACATATAGAGATGTTTTTTATAAACGTCTTATGTTTCCTATATTTAATCGTCAGGGCAAAATAATTGGTTTTGGCGGTAGAATTATAGAACAATCAGATGCTCCCAAATATCTAAATTCTCCGGAAACGAAAATATTTCAAAAGAAGGAATGTTTATTCGGAGTTCAAAATTTGGATATAAAAAAGCCTGTATATCTCGTAGAGGGTTATATGGATGCTTTAACTTTACAGTCCTATGGCATCAATGCTGTTGCTGCCTTGGGAACGGCAGTAGGCAGCGGGCACGCTCACTTATTAAGGTCATTAAAGGTAAAAAATATTATATTGTCACTTGATGGCGATAATGCGGGCGTTAAGAATGCCTTAAAGGGGTTAACCGCACTCAAAGAGTTTAATGTGCAAATACTTTGCAATTATGGAGAGTGTAAGGACCCTGATGAGTTCATTCGTAAAAACGGCAAAGAGGCGTTTGAATTGTTACCTTTACTGTCTGTTGAAAAATTTAAATTAAAGTCCGGAGTCAATCCGGTCGATATTTTATAAGCAAAAGGAAAAGAGTCGCAATGCGGCTCTTTCTTTTTTTGCCCTTTTGCTTTTTCATCTAACATATTTGTAGTGAAGAAGAAAACGCAGAAAGGAAATTCCTATGCGAAAAGTAAGAAAACTAATTATATTTATACTATGTATATTAATAACAGCAGTAATCGTTTTACGCGCTGCGGGATTTAAATCTTATTCCATTAAAACAGAAAGCATGACTCCTGCATTAGCTGTTAATGATATGATTTATGTTTATCCTGTTTCGTTTGAGTCTTTAAACAAGGGAGATGTTATTACTTATGTAATTGACGACAAAGGCACTACGATTACACATCGAATTATTAGTATTGATGAGGATAATAGAGCTGTCCAAACCAAAGGGGACAATAATGAATATCCTGATATAGAGCCTGTAGAAGAAGAAAATATAATTGGTAAAATGGTTTTTAAAATTCCCTTGTTGGGGAAATTAGAGTTTTTAAATAATTTGAAAGGGGACGATTGATAATGACAGATAAAAAGGCAATGCGTGAAAGAATTGCTATTATTGCGTTAATCGGAGTTCTTGTGTTATCTATAATTGTCGGAGGTTCGCTGGCTCAAGTCCAAAGGCGGGGAGAGGCAGAAAATATTATAAGTTCCGGCGAAATTAAAGTAAAGCTATTAAATCAAACATCAGACGGTAAATCAATGCCGGAAGTAATTACTCATATTGTACCGGGCGATACGCTTGATAATGTAGTAAAAGTACAAAACACTTGTGACTATGATGAGTATATTCGAATGACTGTTGATAAAGTTATTTTTGAAACGGCGGAAGAAAATGCTGTTTTAGATTCCTCAAAGGCTCACTTCTTATTTAATGAAGATGATTGGACTTATAAGGACGGTTATTATTACTATAATGGGGTTCTTAAAGCGGGAGACACATCTACGGCTCTTTATGACGGCATTTATCTTGATGAATCAATTAACAATGATTATAAATTAGCTGTTATGACAGTTGAAATTACAGTTGAGGCTGTTCAGTCAGTAAATAATGGTGACGCTTTCACAGCTGAAGGTTGGATTCCTGTAGCTTCTATAAATAAAGATAAGACAGAGGAAGTAACTACAATAACAAACAAGAATAAAGAAGTGTCTGAAGAAACGGAGGCGACCACAGTATGAAAAAAATAATAGCAATTATTATTGCCGTATTTGTTTGCGCTTTAGGCGTGATTCCTGCTTTTGCTGCGGACTCGTCTGTTGAATATAATAATGCAAGAGAGTTTGTTTTTAATCCTCAAGGCGGAAATCTCTTTCAAAATTTTGAAGGAGTAATGCCGGGTGATAAAGAAACTCAGGATATTGTAATTAAAAATACAAAAGCGGAATATCCAATCACTGTGAATGTTTAAAGCAAATAACTTAAATAAGATATGAAAAGTGTGCTGAAGCCGAAATTGCTGATGAATATAAAGAGTTTCTTGATTATATTGACCTTACTGTTTACTACTCAAAAACAAAGGACGGAGAGAAAACGCAAATTCAATCCGGTCGCGCATCTGAAGAGGGTAATTTAATTACAGATGTAAAATTGGGCACATATATGCCAAATGAATCGGGCTATATAACCGTCTCTATTTATGTGCATCCCGAAATGGACAACCAATATAAAAGCAGCATAGGAAAAATCAAATGGATATTTACCGTCGAAGAGGGTGAAAAAATAATAAAGCCGACAACTGAAGTTACAACAAACGAAGATGGTTTTATTCCCGGAACAAGACCTTCACCGCAAACAGGTGTTACGTTTGCAGTGGGATTTATTGCAATAGGAGTAATTGTAATTGCAGTTATTATTCTTGTTGTTCTCAATAAAAAGAAAGACGACAAAGATGACTCGGCAAATTCAGCAGAAAAGAAGGACAATACAAATGAGACATAATCAAGTTGTTTTATGCGGTATACTCCAAGATATGCCGAAAATCAGAAAAAAAGACGATAAAGCAATGGCTCAATTCAGACTCGTAACCATTACGGGGCGCAGAAGTGGAGGATTGCAACTCAGTTCGGGCAGTTACGATATGCCATTGGTATTAACTACAGACCCTGAACGTGTAGCAGAAATAGAAAAGCTCAACATCGGAGATATGGTCTTGGTAAAAGGAGCCTTAACAACCTCTACGGTTTTTAAAACCCCACGATGTCCTCATTGTGGAGAAACGCAAAAAATACC
>ERZ772867.2223-NODE-2223-length-19532-cov-4.022488_pt1 | contig 19532 bp, 13 predicted proteins | sample MGYA00511341_ERZ772867 | MGnify/ENA primary metagenome ERZ772867 (study PRJEB29015, sample SAMEA2737707) | human gut metagenome | biome: human gut; feature: human-associated habitat; material: faeces | place: China | collected 2012 ... | reverse complement strand
TTCCAAAGGGCGATCGGAAAGCCCTTTGGTGGGGCGATGGGGCAAAGCCCCATATCCTAAAATACTTAGATATTTGTTTGATATTTGTTGCTTGAAATGTTCGGTTTAAGCTTGACAGTCCCCTTTTCATCCTGCTTTCATCCCAAAACAAGGAGGTCGTCATGCATATGACGGAAGATGCAAAACGCATCATTGACGATTCGATTCGGGCGGTTCTGCCCGACGCCGCCGTGTACCGCGCGCTGGAAGGGCGGCGTTTTGACCGCCCCGTTACCGTGATCGCCATCGGAAAGGCCGCGTGGCGCATGGCGAACGCGGCGGCAAAGGCGCTGGGGGAGAACCTCCGCGAGGGCATTGTCATCACCAAATACGGCCACAGCGAGGGCGATATCCCGCGCATGACCATCTACGAGGCCGCCCACCCGATTCCGGACGAGGCCGGCGTGGCGGCGACGCGGGCGGCGCTGGCGTTGGCGGATCGCCTGACCGCGCAGGACGAGGTGATTTTCCTGGTCTCCGGCGGCGGCTCGGCGCTCTTTGAGCAGCCGCTTGAAGGCGTGACGCTGGACGACTGCGCGGAGATCACGCGGCAGCTTCTGGCCTGCGGCGCGGACATCGTGCAGATCAACACCATCCGCAAGCATCTTTCCGCCGTCAAGGGCGGCCGCTTTGCCCAGCGCTGCGCGCCTGCGCATGTGCTGGCCATCGTGCTCAGCGACGTGCTCGGCGATTCGCTGGATTCCATCGCTTCCGGGCCGTGCTATCCGGATCGCTCCACCTGCCGGGACGTCGAGCAGCTCATCGAGCGCTATCATCTGGTCATCCCGCCGCACGTCCTGCCCGCGCTGCAAACGGAAACGCCCAAGCAGCTTCATAACGTGGAGACGCAGATCACCGGCAACGTCCGCGCCCTCTGCGACGCGGCGAAGGCCTCGGCCGAGGCGCTGGGCTATCGCACGCTGACGCTGACGACGACGCTTAACTGCGAGGCGCGGGAAGCGGGCGCGATGCTTGCGTCCGTCGCGCGGGAAATCCGCCAGAGCGGCCAGCCGCTCGGCGCGCCCTGCGCCGTGATCCTCGGCGGCGAAACCGTCGTGCATCTGCGCGGCAAGGGCAAGGGCGGGCGCAATCAGGAGCTGGCGGTCGCCGCCGCGGCGGGGATCGACGGCCTGCCGAACACCCTGATTTTCTCCGTCGGCTCGGACGGCACGGACGGCCCGACCGACGCGGCGGGCGGCCTTGTGACCGGCGAATTTGCCGCGCGCTGCCGCGAAAAGGGGCTTTCCATCGAAAAGACGCTGGCCGATAACGACGCTTACAACCTGCTGCGCCAGACGGACGGCCTGATCGTCACAGGCCCCACGGGCACCAACGTGTGCGACCTGACCATGCTGCTGGTGAAGTGACGGGCGCGGAAAGCGGCTGAAACCGCGCGAAAAACAGAAAAAACAGCAAGACTTCGTGAAACGTGAATTTCGCGAAGTCTTGTCTGTATTATGGTGCGGGGATGGCGGGGCGGTTATTTCAGCTCCCCGCTTTTTTCCTGCGCCCAATGATCGACAATGACGCTGGGCGCATAGACGAAGATCATATGCATATCCTCGCTGCCGGTGTTTACGAGCGCATGCTTCTTCATGGAGGGAATAAACACGCAGTCGCCAGGGCCGATGGCCTGCGTTTCTCCGTCCACCGTCATCCGGCCCGTGCCTTTGATGATCGTGTAGGATTCGACCGTTTCGTGTTCATGCTCGGGAATTTTGCCGTTCGGGTCAATGACCACATAGCCCTGACAAAACTTGTCCCCCGTTATCGCCCCGTTCTGGCCGATGACGACGCGCGTGCGCCGGCCGGCCGGGAATCGCGTTCCTTCCAGATCAAAAATGTGAACCTTTTCCATGGTTATTCTCCTTCCGGCTCGGCGTTCTCGATTCGCCTGACGGATTGCCGCTCAACCAGCTTCGCCTTATAATAGGTGATCGAGCCTTCGCCGAACTCGCGCGTGTTGATTTGATACATCAGGTTATTGAAAATCACCTTCAGGGTATCGTAGGTGGCGTGGCGTATGGTCGTCAGCGGAGGCGCCATATACTTGGCCGTCGGAATGTCGTCAAAGCCCATCACGGAAACATCATCCGGGATGCGCAGGCCGCAATCCAAGATGCCCCGATAGACGCCGAAGGCCATGTTGTCGTTGAACATAAAGACGGCGGTTGGCCTGTCCGGCAGATTCATCAACCGGACGGTTTTTTCATAGATGTCGTCTTCATCAAGATCCCGCTGAATAAACGGCTTATAATCCGTCACGCCGGCGTCTTCAAAGGCTTTTTCGCAGCCGCGCAGCCGCTCGACGTTGTACTGCCGATGCGTATTATTCATGTAGAGGGCAATCTTTCGATGTCCCATATTCAGCAGATAGCGGATGGCGATGTTTGTCGCCTCTTCGTTGCAGATGTTGATGCAGGGCGCGTTGATATCAAAGGTGCGGTTGATGATGACCATGGCGATTCGCTCGGCGTATTCCCGAACAAATTCGACGTCTTCCGTGGACGGAACGTACAGAATACCGTCTACGCACAGGCGCTGAAGCGTTTCAAAATAATTTTTTTCCCGCTTTGCGTCGCCCTGCGCGTCGCACAGAATAATGGAATACCCGGCTTCCATGGCCAAATCTTCAAGCGTTTTGACAATCTGCGGATAATAGGGGTTGACGATGTCCGGAATAATCAGGCCAATCAGGCGCGCACTGCCGGATTTGAGCATCTGCGCCGTCATGTTCGGCTTATAATTCAGTTTTTTAACCGCCTGAAGCACCTTTTGGCGGGTTTCGGGCGAAACCTTCGCGCTGCCGGTCATCGTTCTGGATACCGTGCTGAGCGATACGCCGCAATACTCGGCTACATCTTTGATTCCAGCCATGTCATCTTCCCCCGTGCGATCCGCCTTCAGCGACGATGAAACGTATCGCCTTCCCTGTATTTTTTCCATGCCGTTTCAAACCATTGATCGCTGTCCGGAAGCCCCCGAACCGGCCGCCACGTTACGCGGCACGATTCCGTTTTTCGATCATAGACGATTTCCTGAAGGCGCGCGGTATCCGTCTGTTTTGTGACGTTTCGAAAACACTCCGCCACCCCTTCGTGCGGCAAGGTACCATTTTTATTATACACTAAATAGGAATTTCTGGAAACACCTATTTGCCTTATATAGTCGTCAATCGCGCTCAGGTATACGAACTGGGCGATCAAAAGCTCCCGCAGGCGGAAAAAATCCGGCAGCCTGCGCTTGTCCGTCAGCCCGTGCGCCCGGCTCAGGCGGCTTTGCTGCGCCCTGTTTTCGCGCAGCGCCGTTTCGACGCCCTCCTGAGAACGGATGAACGCCCCGTATTGGGTCATTCGGCGGCGAAGCGCTTCTGTTTCCTGCTTCACGTCGATCGGCTGCTGACAGCCGGTCTCCTCGATGAGCCTCTGGATTTCGCCGATGGCCTCGGCCTGTTCGCAGAGAAACGCTTCCCGTTCGGGAACGGACGGCGCGTCATGGTGCACGATATACTGTGCGGCGCGGAGACCGCCGACCTGACCGGCGTTCAACGCCGTTCCGCCCGGCCGATACACGCCGTGGCTGCCGTTCACCTCGCCGATGGGGAACAGGCGGTTGATTTCGCTCTCCCACCATTCGTTTCCGGCAACGCCGCCGTTGTTGTGCTGCGCGCAGATGGAGACCGCGATTTTCTCTCTGGACAGATCAATGCCGTGATCCAGATAGGTTTGAATCGACGGCGGATTCATTCTGGCCAGCCGCTTGAACGGCGTTTCCAGCAGCGCGCCGCAGTTTTCCAGATAGCGCCTCGCTTCCTCCGACAAGACGGAAAAATCGGGCTTTCCGTCTTTTTCCAGCGCCGCCGAATTTCGCGTAAAATCCAGATAGACGCGGCGGCCGCGGATGATTTCCTCCTGATAAATCAGGATATCAATGAAGGAAGAACCCTCTCCCCCGGCCTTTCTGGGGTCGAACGGCCATTGATAGCCCTTGAGGAAGATCGCGTTGAGCATGTTCTGCGGCGTGCTGAACGCATCCAGCAGAAATTCCCGCTCGTCCTCGCCGCGCGCATCCACCGATACATAGCGCGGAAGGCACTGCTGAAACGAGCCGGAAAGATTCCAGCGGAATTTGGTCGAAGCGACGCCGTATTGGGATTCCGTCAGATTTTTCCCCTTCGCGCCCGCTTCGAACAGAAGCCCCGTCGCGCCGCTGTGCGCGTAGGGATATACGCTGGCCTGATACATGCCCGCTTCGCCGCCCGTGGCCCAGACCACGTTCGCGGCCGCAAAGACGACGAGCTGCGCATCCTCCGGCGCGGAAAGATCGAGCGCAATCACGCCCGCCGCCGCCGCTTCCCCGTTTTCCATGCGGGTCAGCAGGCGTACCGCCAGATGGCGATCCCAGACGGGGATCTTCGCCTCCGTCACCCGCTTTTCGAGCGCTTCCGTCATGTATTTGGACGTGTACGGACCGGCCGACGTCCCGCGGTTGATGGGATCGTGATCCGTTTTATAGCCGATGTATTCGCCGCTTTCATTGATCGGGAACGGAACCCCAAGCTCGACCAGATGGAAGAAGGAACGAATGGAATTGGCCGCTTCCGCCAGCGCGATATCGCCGTCCACACAGCCGCCCTCAAACAGCGTAGCGGCCATTTGGCGCACGCTGTCCTGAACCTCTCCGCCCAAAGAAAGCTTGTAATAGGTCTGTTTATCCGATCCCGTATTTCGGGAAGTGCCCATGCGCATCCCTTCGGTTATGATGGCGATGTCCGTCTGCCCCATTTCGTGCAGGCGAAGCGCCGCATTCAGCCCCGCCGCGCCGCTTCCGACGACGATCGTGTGATACCGCCTGAAAACGACGCTCTTTTCTGCCTTCTTTTCTTCCATATCCTCACCATTTACAGGCGGCGAATGTGAAATCCGCCGTCCACATCTATGTAATTTCCCGTTGTATACGCGAAGTCGTCCGAGCAGAAGGCCCGAACCGCGCGCGCCACGTCTTCCGGCTGCCCCCACCGCGCGATGGGGAACGCGCCCGCCTCAATCAGGCGGTTGTATTTTTCCTGCACGGCGGCGGTCATGTCGGTTTGAATCACGCCTGGGCGAACCTCATAAACGCGGATGCCCTCGCCGGCCAGCCGATCAGCAAACAGCCGGGTCAGCATGGATATGCCCGCCTTGGACACGCAGTATTCGCCCCTGTTGACCGAAGAGACCTCCGCCGAGCAGGAAGAAATATTGACGATAATGCCGGGCGTCCTGGCCTGTATCATCCGGCGGGCCACCGCTTGGGTCATAAACATGTTGCCCTTTGTGTTGGTGCCCACGACGTAATCAAAGCTCTCCTCCGTCATTTGGAGCAAATCGCTGCGCTCCTTCGGCGCAACGCCTGCGTTGTTGACCAGCACGTCGATCCGGCCGTGCCGCGCCGCCACCTCGTCCACCACGCGGAGCCGATCTTCGGTGTTTGCAATATCGCCCGCGTGCCAGCTGTACGAAACGCCGGCCTCGCGCAGCTTCTGCGTGCTCTGCGGATAGGCGGATTCCGGCTTGGTCGCCATGATGGCCACCGCATAGCCGGAGCGCCCCAGTTCAAGGGCGATGGCCAGCCCGATTCCCCGGCTTCCGCCGGTTACCAATGCCGTTTTCATAAGCGTCCCCCCGTTTACTTCATCAGCAGATTCGGCAGCGCCATCGTCAGCCCCGGAATATAGGTGACCAGCAGCAGCACAACCAGCATCGGAACATACAGCGGCAGCGTCGCTTTGGAAACGCTCTCGATCTTGCGCCCCGCAATCGCGCAGCCCGTAAAGAGCGCCGTGCCGACCGGCGGCGTGCAAAGGCCAATGCCGAGGTTGAGCATCATCACCACGCCGAACTGAACCGGATCCATGCCGAAGCTCTTGACCACCGGCAGCAGAATCGGCGTCATAATGAGCACCAGCGGCGTCAAATCCATAAAGCAGCCGAGCACGAGCAGGATGATGTTAATCAGCAGCAGGATGACGTATTTATTCGTGCTCACGCTGAGCAGGAAGTTGGTCGCAATCTGCGGCACGTTCAGGTACGTCATCATCCAGCCGAAGGCGCCCGCCGCCGCGATCAGGCCGTAGATCATCGCAAGGGTTTTGACCGTTCGACCCAGAATGGCCGGAATATCCTTGAGCGTCATCTGACGGTACACGAACAGGCCGATAAACGCGCAGTACAGGCAGGCAATCGCCGCGGATTCCGTCGTCGTGAAGACGCCGGCGGAAACGCCGCCGATGACGATGACCATCGCCAGCATGGCCAGCACCGTATCTTTAGTCACGGCCAGCGCTTCCTTCAGCGGAAGCTTTTTCCCCTTGCCGTAGTTCTTCTTCTTGGAGATGAAGTAGCAGCAGACCATCAGGCTCACGCCCAGCAGAATGCCCGGCACATATCCCGCGCAGAACAACTTGCCGACCGATACGCCGCCCGCAACCATGGCATAGAGCACCATGTTGTGCGACGGCGGAATAATCAGCCCCTGACAGGCGCTCGTCACCGTAACAGCCGTTGAAAAATCGACGTCATAGCCCGCGTCCGTCATCATCGGGATTTCAATGACGCCCAGCGAGGAGACGTCCGCAATGGCGGAACCGGAAATGCCGCCGAAGAGCATCGAGGCCAGCACGTTGACATGCGCCAGACCGCCCGTAAAACGGCCGACGCACACATCCGCAAATTTCAGCAGACGGCTCGAAATGCCGCCCTGCGCCATCAGCTCGCCCATCAGGATAAAGAACGGAATAGCCAGCAGGGTAAACGAATTGAGCTGCTTGCACATCTGCTGCACCATCGTCATAACCGGGATATCCAGATACAGCATGGCCAGGCTGGTGGAAATGACCATGGAAAACGTGATCGGGCATTTGATGACCAGCAGAAAAACGAAGGTCAGAAGCAAAATCGCAATGGCGATACCGTTCATGTTCAGGCTTCTCCTTTCTTTTGCGCGTCCGTTTCGTCTTCGATGCCCAGCATCTTCATCAGCACGAAATAGATCATCGTGACGCCCGCAACCGGAATCATCAGATACATCACGCAGGCCGGCCAGCGCGTGACCGTCATTTTAGAATGTGTCGTAGAAAGGATGAGCGCCGTGCCGTAATAGGTGAAAAAAACGCCGACCAGCAGCAGCAGAATCCGGTTCAGGCAATCCAGCGCCTTCTGAACGGCTTTGGGAAACATGCTGAAGAACAGCTCCACCTTGATATGCAGCCCTTTGTCCACGCCGATGCTCAGCCCCAGAAAAGCCATCCAGATGGTCAGGAGCAGCGCGACTTCCTGATTCCAGCGGATATTGGATTTGAAAATGTTTCTGGCCACAACCTGCGCGCTGACAATGCCCACCACGGCGACAAGCGAGATCCGCGCGTAGCCGAATATGATTCTGTAAATCCACCTGTAAATCAATAGAAGCGTTTTTTTCAGCTTTTCCGTCATACGCGATTTCAACTCCTATTCCCTGTCAGAGAAAGAGGACGGAGCGGATACGCATTTCCGCTCCGTCCTCTCCATGTTTTTTTATTCGGCCGCGGCCTGAATCTGATCAACCAGGTCGGTGTACTTGCCGCCTTCGTAGCTGTACCAGATCGGCGTGCAGGCGTCGCGGAATTCAGCCGCTTCCTCGTCGGTCGGGGTGTAGATTTCAACCTTGCCCGTGTCCAGCAGCTTCTGCTCGTTTTCCTTCTCCGCGTTGGCCCAGAGCTCTTTCTGGTATTCCCAGGAATCCAGCGCGGTCTGGTCGATAATCGCAAGATCCTCTTCGCTCAGCTTTTCGCGGGTTTTCTGGCTCATAACCAGAATGTCGGCCGAACGGGTGTGGTCGTCCTTGATGTAATACGGGGCGACCTCATAGAAGGACATGTCCAGATAGTTGACGATGGAGTTCTCCGCCGCGTCGCAAACGCCGGTCTGCAGGGAGGAGTAGCACTCGGAATACGCAATGGCGATCGAGCTTGCGCCCAGCTTTTCAACCATGGACATCATCAGCTCGGATTCCTGCACGCGAACCAGCATGCCCTTCATATCCGCCGGGGAATGAATCGGCTTGGAGCTGAAGAAGCAGCGGGAGCCCGCGTCGTAATACGTCAGGCCGTAGAGACCGACATTCTTCATCGCGTCGCCGCGGAGGATGCCCATGCCGATTTCGCCGCCGTGAACCTTCCAGAAATGATCCAGATCGGTGTAGATATACGGCATCATCAGCGCGTTGTAATCATCGACAAAGTTGGTCATCGTGGAAAGGTCGGCCTTGATGATATCCATGCCGCCATACTGCGCCTGCTCCAGACAGGAAACCGCGTCGCCCAGCGTGCCGTTGTTGTATACCTGAATTTCGATTCGGCCGTTCGTGCGTTCCTTCACCTGCTCGGCGAACCACTCGCACGCCTGCGTCGTCACGTTGCCATCCGGCTGGTTGTTGGAGAGACGGAGGGTGATCGTATCGTCGGCCATCGCCGTGCCGAGTCCGAGCACCATCATCATAGACGCCGCAATGGCGATCATTCTTTTTTTCATGTTTTTCTTCCTTTCATTATCTTGCGGTATATCCGCCGTCCACCGGGATCATGGCGCCGGTGATATAATCAGAAGCCTGCGAGGCCAGAAAAACGGCAATGCCTTCAAAGTCGTCCGGCTTGCCCCAGCGCCCCATGGGGATGCGCTCGTTGATCGGCCTGCTTTTTTCGGGATTGTTGTAAACCGCCCGAGTCAATTCAGTCAGGATGTAGCCCGGCGCCATCGCGTTGACGCAAATGCCATACGGCGCCAGCTCGTTGGACAGCGCCCGCGTCAGGGAAAGCATGCCGCCCTTGGAACAGGTGTAGCCGCTGACGTCCACGCCGCCAAACGTCGAAAACAGAGAAGCCGTGTTGATGATTTTGCCACGGCAGCCCCTTTCCTTAAAATGGTTCGCTGCCTTTTGCGCCATCAGAAACGCGGATTTCAAATTGACGGAAATCACGCGGTCGAACACGTCTTCCGGATAGGTCAACACGCTTTCGCGATGCTGCATGCCTGCGTTGTTAAACAGGATATCAATATGTTGATTTTCTTCAACAGCCAAATGCCATATTTCGTCGATCATGGCGCTGTTTGATAAATCTACATGGTAAAGCTGACATTCACCTCCGACCTCTTCCACCTTTTGCTTTGTTTCGGAAAGATCCGCGATATCAAACGCCAAGATTTTTGCGCCAGCCTTAGCCAGCCCCACAGCAAGGCCCTGACCGATGCCGGTCGCGCACCCGGTAACCACCGCGTTCTTCCCTTCCAACGAAAACAGATTCGTCTTCTTTTCCTCCTTTCTCTGTACACTATGAAAGCGTTTTCCTTTGTTAATCGAATAATATCACATGAAAACGCTTTCATCAATACCGTTTGAATAAAAATAGGATGTTTTTTTTAACATTTTTTTTCGTTTTCAAAAAAAAGGCGGGATCAGCCCGCCTAGCCCGCCTCAGACTGTAGACAAAAAGCTATTCTCCCCCCGAAGGGGGAGAATAGCTCAGACTGTCGAGAGGAAATCCCTTCCGGCGGGGGTTTTTGTTATTCCGCTGTCTTCGTCAGCGTTGCGCCGACGATGGCCTGCGTCCACGTCTGGTTTTCCGTCACGCGGTAGTTTTGCAGGCGGGTCGTGTAGAAATCAAAGTACACGTTGGAGTAAACCGGGATCGCGGGCAGAACCTCCGTCCAGCGCTCCTGGAAGGCGACCCACTTCTGGCAGTAGCTCAGCACGTCGCCCGGCTCCGTCTTGCGCATGTCCACGGCGAGCTGGGCGAGCTTCTTATCGCGAATGCCCGTGCGGTTGACGGTCTTCACATAGGCCTCGTCCGTCGAGTACGTCGTGCTCGGGTCGAAGACGGTGCCGAAGTTCGTCGCCAGATAGATCATGTCACAGTCGCGCGCCACGCGGCGGTAGTAGATATCCAGCAGCTCGTTCATCGGGACGGCCTTGACCGTCAGGCGGACGCCGATGGAAGCGAGGTTTTCCGCCAGCGTCGCGTTCAGCGCGTCGCCCACGGCGTTCCCCTCCGGATAAATCAGCGTCAGGTCGAGCGCGACGGTCTTGCCGTCGATCTTCTTGGCGCGGATTCCGTCCTTGCCGAGCCGCCATTCGTCCTGCTCCAGCAGCTTGGCCGCCTGATCGAGGTCGAGCGGATAATCCTTGAGCTTGTCGAGGGACAGCGCGTCCCACTGGGCGACGGTCTTCTCGTAGGCCGCGATCTCCTTGGCGGTCGCGTTGGCCGGGAGATCGGCGACGGGCGGCTGAATCGTGCCCGCGGCGAGCTGATACATCCACTGGCCGATGCCGAAATAGCCGTTGGCCTTCAGACCGAAGTTGCCCGTGTAGGCCTTCACCAGCGCGTCGCGGTCAAAGCAGCGCGCAATCGCCTGACGAACCGCCTTGCCGGAGACCGTCTGGCGCTCGCAGCTGAAGCTGATCATGCTCAGGCCGCTGCGCGGGTAGTTCGCCACGGAGAACGGCTGATCCGCAATGGATTGAATTCCCTTGCTGACCGTATCGGCGGCGACCATCTTGTTGAGCAGATCGACCTCGCCGCTGAGCAGCAGGTCGATGGCCTCGTCGTTGGCGACCGAGCGATAGACGATGGTTTTGATGCTCGGCTTTTCGCCGTCCTCGTTGCCCTTATAATACGGGTTGATGGCAAAGCTGGCCGTGCCGCGCTGCGCGTCGTAGCTCGTCAGGGTGTACGGGCCGCTGACGACGGACGGGTGGCTCATGTAGCCGGTGGCCGCGTCCAGAATCGTTTTTTGAAGCAGGTCGGCGGTGAACATCGCGTCGCCCGTGCCGCTGGCATTGACAATGCCCACGCCCTTTTCGGTATCGACCACCTTGCAGCCCGGCGCGAGGACGCTGATGGGATACGGGCTGTAATCAAACAGCGCCATCTCGTAGAAATACGGCTCGTAGGCCTTGCTGATCGTGATGGACATCTGCGTGTCGCTCAGCAGGCGCACGCCGCGCAGGACGGACGATTTGCCGGACTGATACGACTCCATCCCCAGAATCGCGCCGGCGGCGGCGGACTGCCCGCCCAGCTTCGCCAGCTCCGGCGAGGCCGTCAGCAGGATGGAAAACGCATAATCCTTCGCGGTGATCGCGCTCCCGTCGGAGAACTTCAAATCGCCGTAGAGGTCGAACGTGTACACGCGGTTGTTCTGCGCGTCCTTGGAGACGGCCATGCCCGCGACCACGCTGTCGTTGATCTGGTACGTGCCGGTTTCGTGATCCCAGCTCATCAGGTTATAGCCGTGCAGCAGCGCCCGGACGTCCATATCCGCGGTGTTGCTGCCGAACAAATCGGTAAAGAACGCGCCGCTCATCGCCGTTGTGCTGCCGACAACCAGTTGATTTTCCGCCGCCATCGCGACGCAGCCCGTCAACATCCACAGAGCGAGCAACAAGGTGAGGATTTTTTTCATAGCCTTTTTTCCTCCTGTTGTTGTAGTACGGAGAGGCCGCATCCGGCGGGCACAGCGCGCGCCGGATGCGGTGAAAGGGTTACTCGAAGCAGTCGCCCACGTTCATGGTGATGTTGCCCAGACCGAGCGGCACGCCGTAGTCATCCAGATTCACGCCGTCGGCGGTGTAGATGACCGTCACCTTGATATCGCGGTTGTCAATCGTGCCGCTGACCACGGTTTCGGAGGCCGTGTAGCCCGCGATGACCGGGGACGTGATATCAAACGTTTCGCCGTTCTTCAGGCCGCCGCGGTTGTAGGAAGCCGCCGCGCGCTTGCCGTTCTGATAGACGTAGTTGACCGTCAGGTTGAACGTGCGCCGCGGTTCCGGCTCCGGCTTCGCGGTCACGGTCAGCGTGCCCACGGACAGCGCAATGCTGTAATTGGCCGGGTTGAACGCGCCGGTCGTCGTATACTGGATGGCGTTCGGGGTGCTGCCCACGTTGGTGATGGAGCCGGTCGCCTCCGCCTTCGCCAGTTCGCCCGGAACAAAGCCGTCGCCGGTGATCGTCACGGCCGGGCGGGTCAGCGCCGAGCCGTCATACGTCTTGGTCGCGGACTGCGAGGTGATCAGCACGCTGCGCTTATTGATGGTCAGGGTGCCTTCGTTCTTGGTGATCGCGTAGTTGCCTTCCTTGAAGGTTTCCTTGTTCGGCGTGAAGGTGATCGTGTTCGTCACTTCACCTTCGGAAACGTTCATCACGCTGCCCGTCGCCTTGATCTCCTTCACCTGACCCTCCACAAAGCCGTCGCCGCCGACCGTCACAACGGGCTTCTCCAGCGCCGTGCCGTCGTAGGTCTTGCCAGCCGTTTCGGAGGTCAGCGTCACCGCGCGCGGGGTGATCTTCACATAGCCGTCCGTCACAACAAACGTCACGTTCGTGAAGTTGTCGCTCTTGTTCGTGAAGTCCTCAGCGGTCAGCTTCATGGGGTACGTGCCCGCATCGGTGCCCTTCGCGGTCATGTCTACGTCAGTGCCGTTAAACTGCATATCCTCTTTCGGGTTATACAGCGCGTTGCTGGGCTCCGCATCAAAACCAAAGACGAAATGCTCCTTGCCGTCATAGGTCTGCGTGTCCTTGTGTCCCGTGATCGTTACCTTGATTCCGTCAATCGGAGTGACCACCAGATCGCCCTCGACTTGATAAATCGTGTAGTTATCCTTGTTCGTGCCCTCGTTCCACGCATAGGTGAACGTGTTCTTGCTGGAACCGGCGTTCGTCTGGCTTCCCTTAAAGGTATACGTCACGCCCTCGCCTTTCGGGAAAGCATCTTCCGTGCCAAATTCTTCCTTTACCGGGGTATCGCCGTTCGTCAGCGGGGTTCCGTCGTAGACCTTTATCAAGTCGGCGGAGGTCAGCATCACCGGGCGCTTGGTGATTTCGAGCTGGCCGTCAGCAACCACAAACTCAACGTTCGTGAAGTTGTTGCTCGTGTTCGCGAAGTCCGCAGCTTTCAGCCCCATCTTGTAGAGGCCCGCGTCCGTGCCCTTCGCTTCCGCGTTGCCGCTGAACGTGAAGTCATTTGCCGTGTACAGCGGGTTGCTGATGTCGGAAACCTTATAGCCCGAAACCGTATGCTCCTCGCCGTTATACGTCACGCTGCTCTTGCCGCCCTTGATCGTCACCGTCACTTTGTCCGTGACAGGCGTGACTTCCAGCGTGCCTTCGGTCTTGGTGATCTCGTAGTTCGTCAGCTTCGTGTTCGTGTTCGGCTTGTAGGTGAACGTGTTAGCGCTCTTGCCAACGTCCGTCTGGCTTCCCGTAAAGTCATACTCCAGACCTTCATTCTCCGGGAACGCCTTTTCCATGCCAAATTCTTCCTTTACCGGGGTATCGCCGTTCGTCAGCGCCGTGCCGTCGTAGACCTTTGTCAGGTCGGCGGAGGTCAGCGTCACATGGCGCTTGTCGATCGTCAAGCTGCCGTCGGTCACAACCTCAAACTTGACGCTCGAGAAGTTGTCGCTGATGTTCGTGAATTTCTCAGCGGTCAGCCCCATCTTGTATTCGCCCGCGTCGGTGCCTTCCGCTTTCGCAACGCCGTTGTACGTGAAGTCATTTGCCGTGTACAGCGGGTTGCTGATGCTGTCAACCGCGTAGCCCTCGACGCTATGCAGCTTGCCGTCATAGGTCACATTGGCCGTGTTGCCCTTGATTTTAACAAGCACTTCGTCCATGACCGGGGTGATCGTCAACGTACCCGGAACGCATTGGATGTTGTAATTGTTGGGGATCTTGCCCTGCTTTAGCTCATACGTGACGCTGCTTGCGCTGCTTCCAACCAGCGTCTGGCTGCCCTCTACGCTGATCGATGCGAAATCATCCGCAAAGTCCAGGCCTTCCACAAACGAGTGGCCATAATCCTCCGCTTTTAGCGGCGTTCCGTCGTAGGTCTTGCTCGCGATGGGCGCTTGCAGCGTAACCGGGGCAGGCGTGATCGTCAGCGTGCCCGTCTGAGACTCGATCACATAATACAGGCCGTTGTTCTCTCCGATAGGCGACTCATTGAACGTAACCGGATATCCGTTTTCGTTTACGTCCTTTCCGAGGCCGGAAGCGCTGATCCCCTCAAAGGTCAACGGCTTTTCGCCAGTCCACGGCACATATTCCACGCTGCCGTCTTGTTGCTTTTCCGCGACTGCGCAGGTGTAACCGGAAACGCTCTGATTTTTTCCATTATAAGTCTTCGTGTCGCTGTTCGCCGTCAGCTTGACGTTCCTATAATAGTAGAAATTGATTACGTTCTGGGTCGAATCCGCGCCAATCTTAATTTTCTTGGGTTCATTCGATACCGGCGTGTAGTCATCGGCTCCGATGGGGGATTCCGTCGCCTCTGCCCCGAACGTCTGGTGGAGAACGGTCTTGGAAGGCTTGACCGGAATTTCAGTTCCGTTCCAGTAGTAGTTCACCGTGTAGCTCAGGTTGGTTTGCGGCTTGAATATCGCTTTGAACTCCGTCTTCTGATACAGACCATCCTCCTGATTCAGATTCGGTCTGGCCATTTCATCCGTCAGAACAGAACCCGCGCCTTCAATCGTCGTTTCGGGGGAAACCCTGATCCAGCGATCAAATTCATATCCTTCTTTCGGGTAGGTCGGTACGGGCTCCAGTTTATCGACAAAGGCATTATTTAACCAAACCTTGCCCGTTGCGATATTCACATTATATGTGATGGATCCGATAGCTGGACCGCCCCAAAGTATGCCGTTTTCGTCCGTCGTGTAAATAACCTGAACCGTCTGGTTTTCATCCGGCACGAACCGCGCAATGAACGTCGTTTCCGCGTACAGATTGCCGTCCTTGTTCAGGTTTTCCTTGGCCGTTTCAGCGTCCAGTTCTTCGGCAGGGTCAAGACCGCTGATGAGGTGCTTGTCGCCGTTCTTATCGACCGCATACCAGCCATCGAACTTGTATCCCTTGTTCGGCGTGGCCTCTACGTCGGTCAGGCCGTCGCCCGTCACGATCTGCGCTTCCTGAGCGGTTGTTCCCTCAAGCGTTCCGTTTTCGGCCTCATAGGTAACGGGAACCTTCGCTCCCGCGTCCAGCTCAAACCGCGCTTCAAAAACCGTGTTCTGATACAGGCCTGTCTTCTCGTCCCTGTTCAGTTCAGACTCGGCCAATTCCGATGTGAGCTCCGGGTCGCCGGTTACCCATTCATAGGTTGCCTCTCCGGTTACCTTGTACCAGCCAACGAACTTGTACCCCGGATTCGCCGTGGCCGTCGAGCCGGAAACAGAACCGCCGCCGTCCAGCTTTCCGGTCGCCTGCAAAATGGTTTGATATATGGATGGATAAACAGTGCCGTAGCCTATCTGCTTCTCGTCAATCGTGCAGAGAACAGTGGCCGTCTTGGTTTTGTCCGGCACGAACTTCGCCGTGAACGTCGTGTCCGCATACAGATCATTGACCCTGTGCAGCTTGCCCTTGGCTGTCGCCGCTTCCAGCGTAGAACCTTCTGTTATCCTATCGGTGTGCAGATACCAGCCGTCAAAGGTATAGCCTTCGATCGGGTTGGCGGTTACGTTTTCCAAGGGTTCGCCGTCAATGACGCTGATCGTCTGGGTCGAGATGGGGGTCTCAACCTGAACGCCGTCTTTTTCGACAATATATTTGACCGTAGCCGTCAGCGGCGCATACTTCGCCGTGAACGTCGTGTCCGCGTACAGCTCGCCGCTCTCGTCCTTGTTCAGGTTGTCCTTGGCATTTTCTTTGGACAGCTCTGCTTCCTTTTCAGACGTGATCGGATCATCGCCCTTGAACCAACCCTTAAACGCATACCCATCTTTCAGCTTATTCGGGGCGGTTACGGCGTTCAAACCATCCGCAGAGAAAGCGGTGATCGTCTGGGTAGTCAACGGTTCTGTCGTATCGCCGTATTCGGCCTCGTAGGTAACCGCGACCTCCTTCTCTTTCCACTGCGCGACATACTCCGCGTTTTTCGTCACCGTCGTCAAAACCGCAGGATACCAGCCATCAAACGTCCAGCCCGGTTCGCCATCAGGAATCGCAGTCGGGTTTTCCTCGTCATACGCAGGCGTAGGGTCGTTGTAATGCCTGATATATGTATGATCTTCTGCTTTAAAAGCACCGTGCTTGCCCGGTGCATACGTTACCGTGTAGCCAATTTTCTTATAATAGACCTTAATAACGTTCTTGCTTTCATCCGCTTGAATCGTCAGCGGGCAGTTGTCCTTATCAAACGTATAACCATTTTTCAGCTTGTGCGTGTATGAGTTGATCTCCGTTCCGCACCACAGCTTGCTTTCGCCGGTTACGGTTGCATGTTCGTCTTTTTCGCCGTCGTAATAATACTCGACCTTATATCCATACTGGCGGCGATAATAGATATCGAACGTGTTATCAATTTGCTCCAGCTTGAACGTTCTATCCGTATCTCCGACAATTTCGTAACCGCCATCAAGCTTTTTGGGCGCTGAATGATCGATCCAAACACCCGGATCGTCTGTTCCCGAGGCCGCTATCTTTAATACATTATTCGTATCCTGATCGACATAACGGATTTTATAACTAGCCTTGACTTGTGAGATGTCGATATAGCCGTCCAAGTGCCAAGTCCATCCACTCCCCACATAATCATCTGCACCAGTTGAGACAGGGAGGAAGCCATAGGACGTACCGCTCGACCACGTCACTTTTGACAGATCAATGGATTGGTTTTGGCTCCAGCGATCAACTTTTCCTTTGCCAACGGAAGACGCGGAAATTCCGCTGACAGAAGACACATGGTTACTGCTGCCGTACCACCACGCATAGGTTTGAGGATCCGTCATATCTAGCCCTGTTACCTTGCCAACAGTACACCATCCGCTCTTGTTCAAATTTAAGCCATTCAAATTGCCCGTAACCTTCACGTAGAGATACACGGTCTGATTGCCATTGGCAATCGTCGCCTGCTTATACCCGATACTGGTAATCCCATCCGCCAGCGCCCCCACCGGCATCAGATTGACGAGCATCAGCGCCGTCATCAGAATGGATATAAAGCGTTTTACTTTATCCCTCATTGTCTTATCCTCCTGTTTCATCAGAAAGCGGCATTACCCATGCTTCCAGAACGATCAAAGCGAATCTGCGGCAAACGGTGCGCCGCCTCAAGAAAAAGATTTCGGAAAAACGGGCGCGTCACGCCTGCGCGCCGGTTTCCGCCGTGTCGGCGACGTCGAGCGGCTGCTCGGTCTGGACAACGGGGGGATTCTTCCAACTGATGTTATCGACGGACACGCGCCAGAAGTAATCGCGGTTTTCCTCGTTCATCTGCACGCGCAGCGTGGAGCCGGTCGCGCCGTCCACGTCCGCCCAGTTCGCGTTATCCGTGGAGAACTGCCACTGGAGCGTGTAATTGAGGTCTTCAAACCCGGTGAGCACGGCGGTCAGCACCATGTCCCCGCCCAGCTCCACCACGTCGCTTTCGGCGGAAATGGCCACGCTCAGCGTGCTGAAATCAATCTCGGGGATTTCGGGTTCAGCGTCTTCCTCGGGCAGCTCGCCCTCTTCGGGGAGGATGAAGTCCTCGTCAAGCTCGCCGTCTTCCTCGGGCTTGTCGGCGTTGGCTTCCTCGCCCTCAACGGGTGCTTCGGCGGTTTCGCCCATGTCGATCACGGTGCCGTCTTCCGTCTCGGTGACGGTCGGGCCGTCGCCTTCCGGAAGCTCGCCCTGCTCGCCGTCCATCTGATCGTCGATGAGGGTTTCGTCCTCCGCGACGGGCTGCTCGTCAATGACGGGTTCTTCTTCCGCGACGGGCTTCGCGGTGCAGGTGTAGGTCACGGTCAGGCCGCGAACGTCCTTGTCGTAATCGGTCACATCGTCCGCGTCAACGGAATAGTAGATGACTTCCGCGCCGCGCTGGGTCGTCAGGTCGGCGAAGGTGTGCTGCCAGCCGTCCTTTTCGGAGAGGGTCGCGGAATAGGTCTGGCCGTCGGAGCCGATCAGGGTGACGGCGCGGGTCTGCGGGCGCAGGCCGAGGGCGTTGTCCTCGTCTTCCCACTCGATGCGCACGGTGATGTTTTCCTTCTTCACCTCGTCAGCGGCGGGCGCTTCTTCGGCCGGCTGCTCGACCTTGGTGACGGGGACGGCCGGCTGCTCGACGGGCTTCTCCTCTGGCTTGGGTTCTTCGGTCTGGGATTCTTCGGCCTTCGGTTCTTCGGCCTTGATTTCTTCTTCCTTCTTGGTTTCGTCGGCCTTGATGTCTTCGGTCTTCTGTTCGGCCGGTTCCTCGATCTTCTGCTCCGGCGCTTCGGCCTTCGGTTCTTCCTTCTTCGGTTCCTCAGCCTTCGGTGCTTCCGGAGCAGGCTCGGCCTTCGGCTCTTCCGTCACCGGCGCGGGCGCGGGTTCGGCCTTCGGCTCTTCAGCCTTCGGCGCTTCCGGCGCGGGCGCGGGTTCCGGCTCCTTCACGGGTTCCGGCGCGGGCGCAGGCTCTTCCTTCGGTTCTTCCTTCGGCGCGGGCTCCGGCTCCTTCACGGGTTCCGGCGCTTCCTCCTTCGGAGGTTCTTCCTGAGTCTGCTGCTCGACCACCTCGACGATTTCGGTGTTCTCGTCCGTCTGCGTGTCCTCGGCAAAGCCGGTCACGCCGCAAGAGACGCACAGCGCCGTCGCGAGGATCAGCGCCACAACCTTGTTCCAACTGTTTTTCATCTTGAAAAACCTCCTTCAGATTGGTTTGTATCTATCTTCTAACGTTCCGCGCGCCTTTCCGGGCGGCGCTTTATCGTCATGGGGAAACGAAATTGTTTCGCGCCCGTCACATTTGCGTGATCCGGCGGCGCGGCCTCCGTCCGTCCTTTTTCTGCGTTTGATGGGGATGATCCGGACAGAACATATTGTTTTCCGTTTGAAAAAGCGCGAATCCGCGCGGCTTCCGGCGAAAAACGTTCATTTTTTCAGTTACACATGATGCGTCGTTATCTTACGTTTTCGCGCCCGATTTCCGGGTTTTCGTCACATTTCTGTAACACTTATTTTCGGGACACATTGTCCTCTTCCCCGCCACTTTTTTCCAATTATAGCACAGGATTTCGAATTTGTGAATCCTCGAAATACCATTCAAAACGGTTTTTTTTATTCCGGTTTCGCTTTTTTGGCAAAATTCGGAAACTAACCGTTTTTTCGCGTAACCCTCGCACCCCGATTATACCACAATCTGTCCGTCTGTGGATTGGCGCGGACGGGTCGTTCGTGCCGAAAAAACGCCTTTCGTGCCGTTGTCCCGCCGCCCGGCCTGTTCGCCCCGCCCACCCCGCCCGGAATTTTCCGGAAACAAAAAAAATCATATGCCCGGCGCACGCGGCGCATGTCGGGCATATGATGGGGCTTACTCCTTCCACCGCCTGCGGGCGGTCCCCCTCCCTCGAAGAGGGAGGTCTGGGGGCTGCGCCGGTCAAGGCCTCCGGCCTTGCCGTCGATTGCATATAGGGGCTTTGCGGTCGCCCCTATGACCCTTCGCGCGCCCTCTCGAAGATTC
>ERZ772867.2221-NODE-2221-length-19536-cov-5.862481_pt1 | contig 19536 bp, 23 predicted proteins | sample MGYA00511341_ERZ772867 | MGnify/ENA primary metagenome ERZ772867 (study PRJEB29015, sample SAMEA2737707) | human gut metagenome | biome: human gut; feature: human-associated habitat; material: faeces | place: China | collected 2012 ... | reverse complement strand
GTAACATATTTAGTTTAACCATCCTAAAGGTGACAACTTTTTCACGTATAAGACACTCGTTGCTATTCGGTTGAAGACCTTATCGCCACCGATTGCAACTTCGACTTGTGCAAGTTCCCGAAAGAGGATGAAGAAATCTTGCCTCCTGCCGAACTGCTTGCCGACTATTTCAAGAAGCGCAAGGCTCTTGATCATGAAATAGATAAGACATTGGCGGAGATACAACGTATATTGGGGATTGAGGTGAATGTGGACGAATTGTAATATGTGGGACGGTGTCCCGCAAATTCAGATTGATATAAAAAGGTGAGACATTGTCTCACTTATTTGAAATAGGAATTTTGGGGACGTGTCCCCAAAATCTGATAATAATACAGAATTATGGCAAACGAAATAACAAAGACTTCGGATAATATTGAAGACCTACTTGATAAGGTGTCTGATCTTATAGAACAGGCAAGGACTTACGTGAAGACTTCGGTCAATACTGCTGAGGTCTATACCAAGTATTATATAGGCAAGTATATAGTGGAGTATGAACAGGAAGGGAATGTTCGTGCGCAATATGGAAAGCAAGTCTTGCAAGAATTGTCAAAGAGTTTGACTGCTCGTTTTGGGGCAGGTTGGTCATATCCAAATCTCCGCAATATTAGGCAATTCTATATTGTATATGCAAAAAGGTCAACCACTGGTTTCCCTTTTGAAAACAAAAATGCTAACCAGTGGTTAGCAAATTCGAAAGATAGTGATAATCAGATGTTTAAGCTTTCTTGGAGTCATTATTTGATTCTGATGCGAGTGGAAAATCCAGACGCTCGTTCTTTCTATGAAATAGAGTGCGTCCAACAGCAATGGTCAAAAAGACAGCTGAGTCGTCAAGTGGGCAGTTGCCTCTATGAGCGATTGGCTTTGAGCCGTGAAAAAGATGAGGTGATGCGTTTGGCAAAGGAAGGTCAAACTGTAGAGAAACCTTCTGATGTTATCAAAAGTCCTTTGACCTTGGAATTCTTGGGCTTGAAGCCAGATGCCGCTTACTCTGAGTCGAAGTTGGAGAATGCCATTATCAGCAAGATGCAACAGTTCCTACTCGAATTAGGCAAAGGCTTCCTCTTCGAGGCACGCCAGAAGCGTTTCACCTTTGATGAAGACAATTATTATGTAGATTTGGTCTTCTATAATAGATTGTTGCAATGCTATGTCCTTATTGATTTGAAAACAGATAAGCTTTCTCATCAAGACCTTGGACAGATGCAGATGTATGTCAACTATTATGACCGCTTTGTGAAGCAAGACTTCGAGAAACCAACCATCGGCATTTTGCTTTGTGAGAGTAAGAACGATGCACTTGTAGAGTTAACTTTGCCGAAAGACTCTCATGTATATGCTTCTGCGTATCAATTATATTTGCCAGACAAGGCTTTGCTGCAAGCCAAGGTAAAGGAATGGATTGCAGAGTTTGAGGAAAACAATATAGGTTAAAAGGATTTGTGAGACAGCGTCTCACAAATTCGTCACCAACTTGTGGTGAATTAAACAGTATAAAGAGAACAATGAATGGAAAGCAATTAAAGAATAGCATATTACAATGGGCGATACAAGGCAAACTTGTACCGCAAGACCCTAATGACGAGCCTGCAAGCGTATTGCTTGACAAGATTCGCCAAGAGAAAGAACGCTTGATCAAGGAGAAGAAAATCAAGCGTGACAAGAACGCATCCATTATCTACCGTGGTGAGGACAATTCCTATTATGAGAAGGTGTTTTCACCCATAATTAAATCAATATAATATGGAATCTTTAAGAAAACATTTGAATCAGCTTCTCAAAGAGGCAATAGAGTTAGATAATAATCTGCTTAACAGATTACCCAAATCTATATTGCAAGAGGCAATCCAGGGTAAACTCGTCTCACAAATTGCATCAGAAGGTACAGCACACGAACTGCTTGAACAGATTAAAATAGAGAAACAGAAACTCGTGAAAGAGGGCAAGCTAAAGAAGTCGGTCCTCAACGATAGTGTTATCTTCAAAGGTGATGATAACAAGTATTATGAGCAGATAGGTAAGTCGGTGCAGTGCATTGATGAGGAGATTCCATTTGAGATACCAAAGAGCTGGATGTGGGTGAGATTTGAAAAATGTATTAGTCTTTTGTCAGGTAGAGATTTGGAGCCAAACCAATACAATGACAATAAGCGTGGTTTTCCTTATATTACTGGTGCAAGTAATTTCAAAAATGGTACTTTATATGTCAATAGATGGACTAATTCACCTATAACAATAGCCACCAAAGGTAGCTTGCTGCTGACTTGTAAAGGAACCATAGGTGCAATGGCATTCAATAATATCGGTGCTATACATATAGCACGGCAAGTTATGGCGATAGAAGCGTATCTAATTAATTTGCAATATATTAGATATTACTTGCAATTCAATATAAATGCATTAGAGAAAAATGCAAATAGTATGATTCCTGGGATTTCAAGGAACACAATACTAAAAATGTTATTTCCTCTTCCACCACTCGCAGAACAAAAGCGAATAGTGGAAAAGGTTAATCAATTAACGCAGTTGCTCAAATAGTTTTTCTATTTGGGCAACAATGCGTAGCTGTTCAGCTTTTGGAGGTATTGGATACAAATACTCCTCTATGTGACAATTGTTTATTGAGGGAGAATTATCTCCCTTCATAAACATATTTAAACCATCTACCACATAACTCGACAACATCATCCAATACAAGTATTGTGGACTAATCCCCATACATGGAGTTATAACATAAAAGCCTGTACTTGCGATAGCATTTTTATACTCATCTGTAACTATCGCAATATTTTTCAAATAGGGACGAACCATTGAAAACAAAATATCATTCTTGTGAAGTTTTCTTGAAGCACGGCTCGGAGCATTCCCGTTTTTTATATACTTGGGGTTGTCAATTTTGTACTTTTTGTTATTAACGGCATCCACATCGATATAAACAAAATCATCTTTGGGCTTCTCTGATTCCATTGGAAGAAAGATACTTTTGCCTCTTGCCCAGCTCCAAGTTTCGGGTACATCAAAGGATATTTGATCACTTATATCAACAATATTCTTACCTATTTTCTCGCAATACTTGTTATCGCCACTACATAAGATAGCAGAATCGTCAAAGAGGGCAGACTTCTTTAGTTTGCCCTCTTTGACGAGTTTCTGCTTCTCAGCTTTTATTTGTTCAAGTAGCTCTTGCGCAGTACCTTCTGCAGCAATTTGTTGAACAAGTTTTCCCTGAATAGCTTCCTGTAAAATGGACTTTTTTAACTGTTCCTTTATCTCCTCGTTCAACAGATTCAATCTCTCTTGACATAGAGTATAATTATTTAAGAATGAAGACAATTGTGTTAGTTTCCCAACTATTCTATCTTGTTCCTTTGTTGGAGGTATAGGCAGCAACATTTTTGCAAGTGTTTTGCCATTACAATTTGGTTGAGCTGTAGCTATTGTACCATTTTTGAGTTGCTCCCAATACAATTGGCTCTCCATAAATGATTTCATGTAATGAGGATTAAGTAAAGAACTGTATCTCGTTCTTATTAAATACCCTGCATAAATAGCTCTTTCTGGTACTTCCTCAACTAAAAACGATTTCCCAACAGTACCACCTGTTCGTACAAAGAGAATATCGTTTACTTTCAGCAGGTACGTTTCAATATCATTTTCATCAATTTGACAATATGGTACATTATCCCAAAGAACACAATTTTCTTGAATGTCGCTGATGCGAACCATCTTTATTACACCATGCTCTAAAGCAGGAGCATTATAACCATATTGAATCGTTTGGGCTATATTACCCCAACGTTCCCATTCCCAACCTTGCGGCACTTCAAACGGTATCTCCTCATCAATGCACTTCACCTCCCCCGTAGCAAGCATCTTCTCATAATAGGAACTCATAGAACAAATCCATGCCTATTTATATGGACAACTTTATGTTTTACTAATAAACGAATAGAAATGGAATTAGACAAATTTGAAGAGTTCCTAAGCCAAGGCAATATGGCTAAGAACACGATTTCGGCATATCTGTATGCCGTAAAGGAGTTTGGCTCTCGACACAAAGAGTTGAACAAGAGAAACTTGTTGGTTTACAAGACCTACTTGATTGAGACTTACAAACCAAAGACGGTGAACCTCCGTATTCAGGCGTTGAACAAGTACCTTGTATTTGTGGGCAAGACGAAACTCCGCTTGAAGTCGGTCAAGGTGCAGCAACGTTCTTATCTGGAGAATGTCATCAGCAATGCCGACTACACCTTCTTGAAAAACAAGTTGAAGAAGGAAGACAACTTGGAGTGGTACTTTGTGGTGCGTTTCTTAGCTGCGACTGGTGCCAGAGTGAGCGAACTTGTGCAAATCAAGGTTGAGCACGTGCAAGTAGGCTATTACGACATCTACACCAAGGGTGGCAAGATACGGCGTATCTATATCCCCAAGACATTGCGCACGGAAACAGAAAAGTGGTTGCAGACACTCAACCGTACAAGTGGTTATCTCTTTCTCAATCGCTTTGGCGAGCGTATTACTACAAGAGGCATATCACAGCAGCTGAAGAACTATGCGGTGAAGTATGGATTGAATGAAAAAGTGGTGTACCCTCACTCGTTCCGCCATCGTTATGCCAAGAATTTCTTGGAGAAGTTCAACGATATAGCCTTGCTTGCCGACCTCATGGGACACGAAAGCATAGAGACTACACGTATCTATCTGCGAAGAAGTAGCTTGGAGCAACAAGAAATTGTAGATAAGGTTATCACTTGGTAAAATGCCAATAAAGGTTTATAGGAATAAGAGTAGAAAGAAATGCAGGTCTCTTTCTACTCTATCCATGTAAAACGTTTTGTCATATGACATGCATATATCTCCACAAGAGGGTGTGTCATAAATCAACAGCTCGCAAGTCCGTTAGGCGTTAGGAACGCCTAGCGGACTTGCGTATCTCCCTAACGCCTAACGGACTTGCAAACCAGTATTACGGACTTATACCACAGCACCTTCTACCCTGTTTAGGGCGTGTGGAGCTTACATGCGAAAGTTCAGTAATAAAGTATCTGCGAAATTCCACCCGCACAGGGTGAAAATACGATATCAGTGGAATCCGACAACCGCCGAATTCCACTTTTTAATTTAAAAAACCAATTCAAAAGAATTATTTGTTATAAAAGTAACTATCATCGAAGGCTGCTTCGATAAGGCGTTGCCTCACTCGGGCGTATTCTGCCGAGTCTTCGATAAAGTACCGAAGAGCAGAAACAATCCTCACATAAACACTGAGCCGATAATCGCCCTTACCCTTTTAGATTGCAAAAATGTTTTCCTTATGCATCCCAGCATAAAACATCAGATCAGAACCAGATACATGATGGTTCTTCATCACTTCACTCAGAACAACACCGAAACGGCTGTTGTCTGCTTCAAAATTAACAATCTTCATTGTTTTAATTTTTTTAAAATGTTTATAATTATTGTATACGAGTTCCCACTACGGGAACTCTTTTTTATTTTCTTTTTATTATCTTTGCATCGTGTAAAACAGATTCAACAATCTGCTTACCTATAAGGAAACGAATAACCGATACATATATTGTATAAACAATATAATATTTTTAGGAGATTATGAACATAACAACATTCAGCAACATGGCCAGCAAGATTCCTTCACCTGGCCAGTTGGAAGGCCTGGTAACCTTCATGAAGGAAGATGAGAAACTCAGGTTTTTCACCGAGTCTTACCGGAAAACGGGGAATAAGTCGTACAAGCACGATGCACCCCTCTTCGCCGTAGCCTGCATCTTCGAAGGCGGAAAAGGCAAGGACAACATCCGGAGTCTCACACATCTGTCGCTGGTCGACTTCGACCACATCACAGAAAAACCGGATGACGGCACCCTGCGCTCGCTCAAAGAGAGAATCTGCCACGATGCCCACACCCTGCTCTGCTACGTTACCATGAGCGGCAACGGACTGCGCGTCATCTACCGCTACGAAGGCGATGATTATCCCGCCGCCTTCGCCATGGGAAACGACTACTACGCGCATCTCATCGGCAAGGAAAGCGATCCGCTCTGCAAGAACATCACAAGGCTCAGCGGACTCGCCTACGACCCCGAAGTCTATTTCAATCCTGAAGCCGCAGCCTTCAGCGCCGAGGAAATCAGCCATTTCCATTCCGCTACGCTCAAGACCGCCCAGAAGAAAAAGAAACAGGAACGCATCGCCGACTACTATGAGCAAATCGTCAAACCCAAGCTGGAAAGCGAAAAGATCAGGTACGAACCCGGCAACCACAACCAGTATGTGATGCGGGTGGGCTACATGATGGCAAAGAAACGGTACGACAGGAAAGAAGCCACCCAGTGGGCTATCAGGCAGTTTCCCGAATACGACGACGTAGAACAGGTGTTCAAATCGTGCTACGAGAACACCACTCACCCACAAAAGGCGAGGGCAGAAACCGGAAAGATTCCCTATGCCACCGTAGATGAAATCAAAGACTTCCTCGACGGACATATCAAACTCCGCTTCAACCTCATCACCCTGCGCTACGAGTATCTGAAGGGGAAATGGCGAATCCTCCAGGACCGCGATCTGAATACGCAATGGAGCAACATGTCGCTAACCGCAAGGGTGAGCAAGAGCGACATGATCAATGTCATCGAGAGCGACTATACCCCGCCCTACAATCCCTTCACCGATTATCTGGAGAATCTCCCACCCTGGCAGAAAGGTGACAAGGATTATATTGCCGAACTCGCTGCCACGGTAAAGCTGAAGGGCACCCCCGTGATGCCCTTCTGCGAAGCCCTCAGGAAATGGCTCGTGGCGATGATAGCAGGATGGATAGACGAAGGTGCCGTCAACAATGTCATCCTGGTATTCATCGGCAGACAGGGCGCCTACAAGACCACCTGGTTCAACTATCTCCTGCCGCCGGAACTGAAGCAATACTTCTATACGAAGGCGAATGCCAGGCGAATGACGAAGGATGATATCATCGCCCTTTCGCAGTATGCACTCATCTGTTATGAAGAGCTCGACACGATGAGTCCGTCGGAACTGAACCAGCTGAAGGCTGTGGTAACGATGCAGTATACCAACGAAAGGGCGGCATACGGCCATTATGCCGAGCAGCGCAAGCATATCAACACCTTCTGCGGCACGGGCAACAATCCCGAGTTTTTGAGCGACCCTACCGGTAACCGTCGCTGGCTGCCCTACGAGATAGAGAGCATCCTCTCGCCCCGTGAGCATCCGTTCAATTACGAAGGCATCTACGCCCAGGCTTACGCCCTCTACAAGAGTGATTTCCGCTACTGGTTCACCGATGAGGAGATAGAAAAGCAGAACCGGCACAACCGCGCTTTTGAGGCGCCCAGACTGGAACAGGAACTTGTGGATCTCTACTTCCGAAAGCCAACGGAGGCGGAGACAGGGGAGTTCGTGTCCATAGCCAGAGCGATGCAGATCATCAGTTGCAACATATCCCAGAAGCTGAGCAGCACCAAGTTGGGCAGAGCTTTCAATGATCTCGGATTCGAAAAGATGCGCACCACCTACAACCGTGGTTACAGGGCGATTATACGTACTGCCGAGGAAATCAAGGCATACCAGGTATCCCTCTGCATCAACTCGCCGCAATCCGATGATGATGCCCCGTTCTAGCCGTTCCCAAGCCATCGGTTCCCACTGGTCAGATTATGACACTATGACACTTATGACACTAGTTTTTCAACTTTTCGCCTCGCACGCGGGCAGGCAGGAACTTTCGGCCTGATTTTTCCTGCCTGCCCGCGCGAGAGCAAATCTTCAGAATTCACTGTCATAAGTGTCATGTGTCATAGCAAAGCCGGTTACTTCCGAATCGGAAACCAAAGACTTACGATGAAAAAGTCAGAGGCTTATGGTTCAAAAGTCAGAGACTTACGATGAAAAAGTCAGTAGCTTATGAACCGCAACTCATTCATAACCCTCATAAAAATCAAACAAAACTATGGATTTAAGAAGTTATACCAAGCAAGAGCTAGCTCTCCTGTATTTTCCCGATGCTACTCCAGCGGTAGCCAGTGCTCACCTGATGCGATGGATCCAGCGCATCCCCGACCTTCTCCAGAAGCTCGCCGCCACCGGTTACGGCAAGAACTGCAAGGAGTTCACCCCGATGCAAGTCTCCTACATCCTCTACTTTCTCGGTGAACCATAACCCTGTTCCGCCTAATCTGAAAATGAAGCAACTAATTGTTACTCAAATATTTGGAATTATCGTTCAGAAAGATTATCTTTGTGAACGATAATAATAAAGCATAACATGATGGAATATAATAACGAAGAAGCTAAGATACTTCTACCTGAAGACATCATGCAATAGGAAAAAGGGTCTATACACCCTCTTGTCGAGGTGTATAGACCCTTGGAACTATAGCACTTCTTAGCTTATCAAGAGTATATTGATTGCAGCCGATTGCTTTAATTTCCTTTAAATTAGGGCATCTTTTATTTGTTATTTTGTGCGAAGATAAATCAAATCAAAGTACATCAGTCGTGTCTTCATCGGCTCTATCGGAGTTGTTGGCTCTAGACCTTTGTTATGCAAAAAGGTCCATTCTTCCTCATCTGACGAAAACAAGAACTTGAAACCATTTCGTTGATAATATTCAAACACTTTCGAATGGTTGACGGCATCAACAATGACATATCGGCATCCTGTTTTATTCAATGGGTCTATAAACCATGATTTGATGAAATCCAACAATTCATCTCCCACATGATGCCCACTGAACAAATCGCTTACTGCCAACTGTCCAACCAACACTGCTGGATACTGCGGTCTTCGCTTAGCATTCGGAATCTTTCTATTAAGCTTATTCCGAAGGTTTGAAGGAAGTGAATCTACTTTTACACTCGAATTAGCAACTGTAAATGCACAGACTATTTCAGATGTATCTGGTTTAACAAAACAATATGATTTTCCAAGCAACTGATAGGCATAGTCAGCATAGTCTTGGGTGAAAAACTCTGTTATGTCCTCATCCTTACAAGTGAAGCCTTTGCATTGCTGCAAGACTTCCTCTGTCAGTTCCATAAAATCACATTGCTCTAACATTTTAAATGTACAGTTTTGAACGTTTTAATATAGCACGTGCCTTGGCTACTTGCTTGGAGAAATCAATGGAGCCACGCTTTTCCAATGCCTCATCAGCCGCTTCAACGAAACGAGCTGCTGCCTCACCATGAAGGACAGGTATTGTTTTAATTTCTATTGCCATAATCTTCTTGTTTTTAATGTTATGTACTTATTTAATTTGCAAAATTATGCTTTTATTTTCACTTTACCAAACTTTTTGTTAACTTTCTGTTGAATTTCTACGAAAAAAATCCAAATACCAACTTCATGCCATTTTAACGTCTCATTCTTTTCAATTCATCATCCTTTCGCATTTTGTCGTTCAACTTCTCCTGCATTCTGTCTAGAAAGTAAGTATGGCTATGGTTTTTGCGTCTTCTGATGTCGGTATAGAAACGATAGCAGTCCTTGGCTTTGATGCCACGAAGCTCCTGTACCTCCTGGATGACAGGTACCAGAAAGGAATGGAAGAAGGTATGGAAAAAGGCAGAGCTGAAGGCATGAAAGAAGGCATGTCCCAGCGAAGCCTTGAAATTGCCAGGAAGATGTGCTGGCAAAGGGTATGGCAAGAACTGCAAGGAGTTCACCCCAATGCAAGTCTCCTACATCCTCTACTTCCTCGGTGAGCCCTAACCCTGTTCCGCCTAATCTGAAAATGAGGCAACAAAAGGAGAACAAGGATATTAACAGCATTCTTGCAAAGACTTCAAAAAAACATTTTCGCGAAAAAAAACGGTTATTCTTGTAGGTTTCACAAAATAATCGTATATTTGCAGAAAAATAAATGAATGGCGTATGAGACAGATAGAAGAAAGCATTTTTTTATTTGTATCTAAAGCTATTGTAAAGGAACAAAAATATGAACAAACCGATAAACATTTTAGATAAAGATTATTTGAAATGGGTCAAGGAACTCTGTAAGCGTTATCGCCAGAGCCAGATAAAGGCTGCGGTAAAGGTGAATACAGAAATGCTCAAGTTCTATTGGAGTTTGGGCAGAGATATTGTTGCCTTAAAAGCTGAGACACGTTGGGGCAGTAAGTTCTTCAAAAATCTTAGTAGAGATTTGAAAGAAGCAAATCCTTTGGCAACTTGCTTTTCACCGAAGAATCTTCTTTATATGAAGAATTTCTATTGCATGTATCTACCATACACAGAAATTGGGCAGCAATTGCTGACCAATTGGAAAGGGATGCCAATTTGCCTCAACTTGGAATAAAAAATAACACCACGAAAATTGGTCAGCAAGTTGCTGACCAAGTGGAAAAAGATATTTTCTCAACTCCTTGGGGGCATCACATGCTGTTGATTGACAAATTCCTAACAGAGCCACAGAAGGCTTTGTTCTATATACACCAAACTGTAGTAAACGGCTGGAGCAGGAATGTCCTTCACAATTACATAGACTCGTCTCTGTATGAGCGACAAGGGAAAGCTTTGAGCAATTTTACCCGCACATTACCTGAGGTCGGCAGCGATTTGGCACAAGAAATCACAAGAGACCCATACAACTTTGCTTTCACTGGAATCACCAAGCCATATAATGAGCGCATTCTTAAAGATGCTTTGCTCAACAATATCACCAAATTCCTAACAGAACTTGGTACAGGTTTTGCCTACGTAGGCAAGGAATATCGCTTGCAGATTGGAGAGATAGAGAACTTTATCGACTTGCTCTTTTATAATTTGAACTTGTCATGCTACATAGTTCTGGAAGTCAAGATAGGTTCATTCACCTTTGCTGATGTCGGGCAACTTGGTGGTTATGTAGTAGCTTGTAATCACCTTCTTCGCAAAGAGGGGCGTGACAATCCTACTATAGGTTTACTTATTTGCAAGGAGAAAGACCGTATCCAGGCACAATATGCCCTGGAATCAAGCAGCCAACCCATAGCTATTTCTGAGTACGATCTAGAAAAATTCTATCCTGAAAAATTAGAAGGAACTATGCCGACGATAGAGGAATGGGAAGCTAAGTTGGGGGGTAGCATTGAACACGAATAATATAGAATTATTCAAGTTTCGCAAGTTTTGCCCTACACGCCCTGAAGGCCCAAAAGCTCCCAGAAGCAGCACGCCCCTTACAGGGCGTGTGGGGCTAAACTTGCAAAGCTTGAGTTCTTATAAATTACGAGAACCATGCTGCTCCATAAAGAAACGTTTTTGTTGTTCAATTTCATTGCGCAGTTCTTCTTCTGTTGGCATATAAGTCATATACTTGGCTGCAAACAACTGATTGTTGTCGTGAAGCACAGAATAACGTGCTATCGTATTGTCGGTATCTGTGCAAAGCAGCACTCCAATAGTAGGAGCGTCATCAGTACCTTTGATAAGGTCGTCATACATTCGTACATACATATCAAGTTGACCTATATCTTGGTGTGTGAGTTTATGTGTCTTTAGCTCAAAGATGACAAAACGCTTCATGCGATAGTTGTAGAATACCAAATCAATATAAAAATCGTCCGTATCAGTAACTATGTGCTGTTGACGCTCAACAAAGGCAAAGCCTCGTCCAAGTTCCATGATGAACTTTTCAAGGTTGTCAATTAAAGCTTTTTCAAAATCGCTTTCGTTATAATCAGCATCACGATGAAACCCCATGAACTCTGCCATCATTGGATTTTTGATATATTCCAATGGGTCGGTTGAGTTTTCCATATCTACCGGCAGTGCCGATTTCTCACGTTGCGCAGCTAATCTACGCTCATAGTATTGTGTGGATATGTTACGATCAAGCGCACGAAAACTCCACATGTCTTTATCTGCGGTTTTCAAATACCAAAGCCTGGCATTGGGGTCTGAAACAGAAAGTATGCGGCGTATATGCGACCAACTAAGATTGTGAACACATGTGTTCACAATCTGTATGTCAGGGAAAAGGAGATAGAAACGCTTGTAATAGTCCAAATTGCGTTTATTATAGCTCGCACCATAATCGAGTAGGAGGAAAACGAAGTAGTTATTCTCCTACTTTCGTTTTCCGACCTCTCACACCACCGTACATGCGGTTTCTATTTTGGGTACCTTTCGGGGTATGAACCCGTCAATGTAGCATAGCCGAGCATACCAAAAACGCCCTCCCAACAGCCATCTATGGCAGGGGGAGGGGTGAGACTTCTTTTAATCAGCCCAAATGCTGCCACTTGGATCGCGATAGTTGCTAACAGCATCTTCGTTATAATCCTCTTCCTTTGCTTTCTCTATTACAGAGCCAGCGAGGATAGATGGAGTCTCCATTTGGTAGACATTCATCTCTGGCTTTACATATTCTTTATTTTTCATAATTCTCAGTTTTTTATTTGATGATAACTTTCATTGTCTTGCTGCCACGCTTCACGATGTTGATACCCTTCTGAGGAGCGTTGAGGCGATTGCCCTGCAGGTCGTAGTATGTGGCATTGTCGTCAGCAATAGTGTTGAGGCTGTCGATGGCTGTAGTACCGCCACCGATGGCGATGCTGAACATCTTGGCACCAGCGGCAGTAGCAGTAGAGTTGTCTACCATGTAAGCACGGAACGGCTTGCTGCCAACAGTCTTATTATTGGTATTCTCCAACAGTTTGGCAGGGTTCATCAGCTTGTCGCCCTTCACGATGTAGCAGTTGTTGTCGGCATCCTTGTCGAACACCTTCTTTGTATAGATGCCCTGGAGTTGATAGCTACCGTTTTCTGTCTCTGAGGTATTTACTTCTTTTGCAATCTCCTTGTTGTCAACAGAGAAGTTGAGCTCGGTGGCTCCTTCGTTCATTTTGATGATGACAGGAGTACCTGCTGCGATGCTTGTCGTAATCTCTTCGAGTTCCACAGTATTAGTTCCCTCGTTAGCCGAAAGCAGCTTAAAGGCACGGAAGTCCTTATTTTCGAGCGATACTTCGAAAGGCAGACAGAGAGTAGCCCATGTTGTGCCAGTCTTCATCTCGCGGCTATAAGAGGCGGCTTTAGCTGTGAACGGTTCGTAAACCACGAAGTCCTTGTTGTCGTCAAGAGTAAGATTATCCGCAGTAAGTATGTCTCCTACAGCTCCTATCTTCTCCTCACCATTCTTGCCTACCAGCTTTGTGAAGTAGCCATTCACGTAGTTGGCGTAATCGCTGCTTGTCAAATTTTCGTCATACTTTGGAAGAGCACCCTTGAGCAATTTACAACCATAGAACATTTTATAACCATTATTGAACTCGGCTATTATAAACTTATCGCTGGCGTAGATTGTTGTGAGATCGGAGCAGCCATTGAACATATAGTCCATATTCGTCACTTTCTCTGTGTTGAAATTAGTGAGGTTGAGCGAAGAGAGTTTCTGACAGAAACTGAACATGTTATACATCTCCCTCACTTTCTCTGTGTTGAAATTAGAGAGGTCGAGCGAAGAGAGCTGACAGTCAGAGAACATCCATGACATATCCGTCACATTCGCTGTGTTGAATTTAGAGAGGTCGAGCGAAGAGAGGTTCTGACAGTGAGTGAACATAGCGTACATATTCGTCACTTTCGCTGTGTTGAATTTAGAGAGATCGAGCGAAGAGAGGTTCTGACAGTTGTCGAACATGTATGACATATTCGTCACATTCTCTGTGTTGAATTTAGAGAGATTGAGCGAAGAGAGGTTCTGACAGTTGTCGAACATGCTTGTCATATTCGTCACATTCGCTGTATTCAAATTTTCAATGTTTGAAATTGTTTCCAATGCTGTGCAGTTCTTAAAGAAATCTTTCAACGATGTAGGAGCGTATGTTTTGAAACTCTCATCGAAAACGATATTCTTGATAGTAACATTTCCTAAAGTTGTGCAAATTTCTTTCACATTATTATATTGGTCTACAATGACACTGTTGTTTACTATATCTGATATATTGGCATCAGTAACTTTCTTGAAAGTCAATGTAGTGTTCGTATCATCGTACTGGGCTACATAGTCAGAAATAGTGGTTGCTGTTTTCAGATTGTATATGAATGCGCGGTCAGCACCTTTCTTATACATACGGTCTTTCTTGTAAGACAAATTCAAAGAATGCTTGCCAGCAGATAATAATGCTTTAATCTCTATTTCCTTAATTCCGCTAATCGTCCCATACGTTTTACTATCTAAAGTAATAGTGGCTTTATCATCTTCTTCTGAAGAAACGAGATACTTAAACGTCAATAATATAAGCTTTTCTACTGTGAACGTGACTACAGTCCTTGATGTAGTAGATTCCTGATCATAATTATCCGACATCAATCCTTTGCTTCCTTTTGGAATATCGAAGCCAAGATTTTTCATTCCATCTGCTTCCAAGTTCAGCATCTGCCAAGGATATCTGGCATCATTGTCAGTAATGGTAACATTGGTTATACCATCCAGGTTATCGAACAAAGCACAGCGATGGTTTACTACACCACATACAGTACAGGTGCCTTCGCTATTGTATTTATGACCTTTTGCGGGAATATCAAGACTGGCAGCATCCGTAATCTCAGTAGTAGCATTAGCGTCGCTGAAGAGTTTTTTGCACACACTGCACTGCCAGTATTCTATTTTACCAGTTGCTGTACATGTAGCATCTATCTGCACATGATGGGTGGGTGTGTGCTTCTTTAGCTCATCATTATTATCTACTTTTACTATGGAATGACAAATAGAGCATTCGTGTGTGGTATAGCCATGCTCTACGCAAGTAGCCTCAATGGTTTCGATAGCTTTGCCAAGGGCAGACGAACCATCGGCATTCTTGTGCGAACAGGTTGTTTTGAGCTTGAGTTCAAACTCGCCTACCTGCAAAAAATTTCCTTTATGAATAGCCGTGATTTCCCATTTAAAATATTTATAATAAGTAGAACCTTCGCATTTGAAGTCGTACGAAGCATAGTTCTTATCCTCGAGCTTCTCGTCGTTGCTTACCTCCTGAATGAGTGTCCAATTACTATCTTCGCCTGTATTGTTGCCATAGAGCTTCCATGACAACGGATTGCGACCGTTAAAACTTGCATTGTCTTCACCCGTTGTGATGGTGTAGCCCACAGGCACTCCTGCCTTGCTGGCTTCGAAGATGACATATGCACTGCCATAAAAATAACAGCCCCACATGGAGAAATTACCTCGTGTCTTTTTGCCATCAAAGAGATTATTGTAAGTCATAGCAATACCGTGGCCCACAGGGTTACCTTCTATGGCTGTAAACTTTACAGACGTGTCGTAATCTGTCTGCGCCACCATACGTGTAGGCACAAACAACAACGTGAGCAACATCAACATGAGCAGAGAGAGTCTGCGGCTCTTGACTGCATTAGTTGAGTAAAGGTCTGTTATGTAAGACCATTGTTTAGAAATTGTAGATTTTTTATTATTCATATCAGTAATTTTTTTTATTATTATTCTACTTTCTTACATATATCCTCTCATAGCCATTATATATACTGTCATTCCCAGGATGATGACGAAAGTCAGTACGAGAAACAGATAGATATAGTATCTCTCCCTCTTGATGAAATCACAGAAGCTGTAGCGAGCCTTGTAGTTTTCATCAAGATATATCCTGTAGTCTTGAACCATGGCATAGCCCATGACTATGGCGAGCAACAGAAGACACAATGCCACTATAAAAATAGCCTGTTCCTCTTTCATGAAAGTCTCTATTATATTTTCCATGGCGCAAAGATAGTGTTTTTCTTCGGAAAAAGGTGTCTACTTCCCCTGTCTATGTGTCTACTTCCTATGTTTTAGGTGTCTACTTCGTAGGAAGTAGACACCCTTTTTAACGATTTATTCCCTTTAGTGATGCGTTTTCCTGGTATTTATCGAAAAATGGTTAGTCCTGCTTTTTATCATCTGCGGCTACATTAGGAGCCATTTTCTCCCGCCATTCGGTAGGAGTACAACCTTCCTTTGTCTTGAAAATGCGGTATAGATAGGTTCGGGCTGAGAAGCCACATTCGGCAGAAACGATGTCATTACTATAGTCTGGGCATTCCAATATCATCTTCTTTGCCGCATTGAAACGTATATCACCGAGCCATATTCTGAATGTGGTTTTCAGATACTGGTCGAAGTATACTGATAACTCATCCTTGGGGATGGAAAGGGTTCGGGAGAGGGTAAGCATGTTTACATTACAGTCCTTATAGCCCGAATTGGCGCACCAGTCATCAAGACTCTTCTGGATGAAATCTCTGTGCTCATCGGAAAGCGGATGTAAAGATTCTGTACTACTGTCAGCGGAGTCATGCTGCTTGGCAGAAGATGCCCCCCCCATACCTGTATCCAGTCCTAGCCAAGTCATTGTATTCCTCTTCCTTGTCCAGGAGTTCTTCGGTAGGGATATAGTTGCTACCGAGAGAGATAAACGTAAGATTGAAGAACAGCAGGGCAAGCAATACAAACGGACCTATGATAAACAGTAAGGTGGTGGAAAAGATAACTACCGGCATGGTGAGAGATGAAAGGAACAGAATGAAGACACTGGCACGTGAATATCTCACGTAGGGCAACATATCGGTAGCTGCCATTGTCTCCAGCATCTTCTTGCGTCTGATCATCTCGCGCACGATCATGGATATACTGTAGGCTACACTCATGCAGAACAGGGCAAGCATCATATAAAGCCCTTCCTTGATATAAAGGCTGTGATGGAGACTGATGCCTACCAGGAAGACCAGGAGGGTGGCAGCATTAATGACGCCACACACAAGGTTCATCTTCCTGCGGTTGGCACGTGTGGTCTCTATGTTATAGATAGCCATGCCGATGAGCGAGAAGCAGGGGGTATAGATGAGGATGTTGACGACCGCCCCGAGAATGTCGTCGGCAGCACGGAATCCGAAAGCCATCTGCACCACATATTGTATCGCCAGTCCTATCATGGCGAAAACGACCATCCAGCGTGAACGTTCATACCGCTTGTTCACCCATCTTACATACAGATGAGAGAGTGCCACGAAGATGGCATTGATGAGCATGAATATGAAACATGCAAACTGAAGTAGAAATAATGAATCCATACGTTTCTTATCTTATGTTTACTTTCTTTGCTATACATTATTATAATGAATACGCTTGCAAAAGTACGATAATAATTTCAGAAGAAGGTATAAAATCCTCAAAATGTTTGCGAAACATGCAAATAATTGGGTATTTCGCAATATTATCAACTGAACTTTCATAAGTTAGCCCCACACGCCTTAAAAGGGCAAAACTTACGAAACCTTAATTACATCATACATAGACAAGTAAGCGGAAGATGGGGTGATTTGAGGTCACCTCATCCCCCTTTGGCTTTCAATTCTTATCATCGTCAAACGGTAAAGAAGAATCGAATCTATCAAAATCTGAGCTGAATAATTTGTCTTGTATCACACGGTACTTTTCAAACTCTGACTCTGCAAAGTTCTTGGCAAATTCAGCAGAAACCTTTCCTGCATCATGTAATACGGCATCACCGCCAGCTTCAAGAATAATATCAATACGCTTAGCCCAATCTTCCATAGTCATTGGTATATGTCGATTTGCCATACGTTCGGCTAAATCAAGTACTGAATTGACAAGTTTTCCCATATCTTCAAGTTCCACTTGTTTTAGATAGTTTTTGGCGATACTCACATCTGGCTTTACGATTTTACCATCAGGTGCATTCTCCCAAGTAGTCAGTCCCATATGCTCTTTCTCTGCATTGGCTCTTTCCACTATAAGTTCTGCTGCGGTATGCCCATGCACTGCATAATGCATTTTATTCTGAACTTTTTTATAAAACATACGTGTGGTTGGTGCATCCTTGTTATAATCAACTGCTGTAGCATATATATCCGTGAGCTTTTGGTAAAATCTTCGTTCACTCAATCTAATCTCACGTATTTCAGCTAACAAATGCTCAAAATAGTCCTCCCCAATGAACGAGCCGTTCTCCATACGCTTCTTGTCAATGATGTAGCCACGCAAAGAGAACTGCCTGATGACATAGGTGCACCATTGGCGGAACTGAGTGGCACGAATGGAGTTGACACGATAGCCCACGGAAATGATTGCATCGAGGTTGTAGAACTGCGTGTTGCGTCGCACCTCTCTCGCACCTTCCTGTTGAACTACCGAGATTTTCTCGGTAGTTGTTTCCTTGTTCAATTCATTTGTGTCATATATGTTCTTCAGATGCAATCCGATATTATCTGTTGAACAGTCAAAAAGCTGTGCCATAGCCTTTTGAGTAGCCCATACCGTTTCGTCTTTATATAACACTTGTACGCCTTGCTCCTTACCTTCTGCCACGAAAGTCAGGAATTCCGCCGTACTGTTTCGTATTTCAAATTTCTTTGCCATAATTATCACTCCCCTAAGTTTAGCATTTTCGTGACCTCACGAAAATGGTCATCCACGTTGATTTTCTGTGACTTACATAATTCCACTGCTCTACCTATAGCTATAGTGAAATTCTCCCAACGTGCATAGCCAAGAACCGACTGAAGCTCGCGTGCAAACCAGACTTCAACCTTTTCTTTGCCATTATCGCTCTCAATGTAATGCGTTATCTCGTTGAAAGCGGATGTATGCAGATTTATTCTTTGAATGTCCATATTATAATGTTTCTTTGTTTTCTTTCTCCTCACTAAATGCCTTTATCTCATCAGCAAGGACTTTCTGTAATTTTTCTTTCGGTACTATCAACTGATAATCCGCCACTCCAATAGGCTTTCCCTATAGCGTGGCTTCATCATTAAATCCCTTGCTCAGCAGTAGCAGATTGTGCGACCACGGCAAAAGTGCTACGGAGCGTAGCACTTTTTCATCATGTCCCGCGTAACGTTCATAAAATTTCTTCATGTTCCAAAGTTGACGTGGTGAAACACCCATCTTCGGGTATCGTTCTTTCAGGTCTGCTGACAATCTTCTTACAACGCTGTCACCATACCCACTTTCAATCTTGCGCTCATGAAGCATTTGACCAATCTCCCAATAGGCGGTAGATACGTAGCCATTGACATGTCGGGCTATTTCTGTCCGTGCATGCTCAATTACTGCGACAGCGTGTCGCAGTATCTCAGCATAATCGCTACTTCCTATTGAGAGTTTGTTGTCTTTATTGTCTGTTGTCATTTTATCAGTCTATTATTTGCCATATGCAGATGCATATTTAATTACAAAGGTAATTATAATACATCACTATTCCGCATAAACACAGTGAATTTTAAGTTTATTTAGCAGCTTGATAAAAAACTGTTATTATATTGCACATCACCCCTTAAAAGTGCGATAAGGAGACTGCCATCCATAGCTTTTGCCGACTTACTTGTTTTTGCAAGATTCAAGCAAATGATGATTGATTATAATGGGCTTATAAACTCCAGAAAAAAAAATCTATGAAAAAGTATGATAAAACATGAGCAAGTATGAGCAACTGTGAGTTGAC
>ERZ772867.2216-NODE-2216-length-19571-cov-3.659510_pt1 | contig 19571 bp, 10 predicted proteins | sample MGYA00511341_ERZ772867 | MGnify/ENA primary metagenome ERZ772867 (study PRJEB29015, sample SAMEA2737707) | human gut metagenome | biome: human gut; feature: human-associated habitat; material: faeces | place: China | collected 2012 ... | reverse complement strand
TCAATGGTATCGTAACTAAACGGCACGTTTTTAGCTGCCTTTTCAATTGAACCGTACTTGTGAATCAGAGCCTTGTAGCAATTGTGTGCAGCGCCAACGGGCCCGCATTTTTGATATCGTTCTAAAAGCGCCTGCAAGTCAAATATATCTCCGCCGGTGACTTGCTTCAGAGCATCGTATTTGTTTTCCTGCGTGACGGTTGTTCCGCTGTCTGTCATCGCAACGAAGTGTACGCTTTTCCAATCGTTTGGAATAAGATACGGACTGTGCGTTGAGTAAATCACCTTGATGCCTCGGCTTTCAAGCTGGAGCAGCTCTTTCAGAACCTCTTTTTGCGCAAGGGGATGAAGCATGGCGGCAGGCTCGTCAATAATAAACAGGTCGCCGCTTTCGAGTGTATTCTTCATAAAATAATATGTGAAATACCACCGTCTGCCGGCGCTTGTCGAATTCAGATCAACAATTTCACCGCTTTTTTCGTGCAGCAGTATTGCCGGGATTTTCCCGTCGGACTGTTCGACCGAAATGCGGTCATACATGCCGTTTTCAAATTCGGGAATGTGTTCATTGAGGTATTTTTCAAATTCATTCAATGCGGCTTCGGACAGCGAAAAATCTTTATTTTCACTGATCTGTTTTTGAATTTCATCTTTATCGGAACCGGTATAAACTCGGTTTAGATATGTTTGCAGAATCACGCGGGATCTATCGCTCCGGAAATACTCGCGCTCCTGTTTCTCTGTTTTGAAAATGACTTCGCTGCTTTCATTCCGTAAAAAAGCGCATTTTGCGCCGACGCAGTTTCGGACTTCGCGGATAAATTTATAAAACACACCGCTGTTATCGGGAATTATTTGATCGTCAGTTAAGGCGGCTTTCAATCGTTTTGCCCGTTCGTCCAGTTCATGCAGCAAGGCAGTGATTTTCTCGCAGGATGCTTTTGTTGCCTTGTTGATTTTTGTGATTTCCCGCTTTATCGCCGCTTCATTGACTGTAATGAATTTTTCTTCAAAAGGTGCTAAATCGGGTTTTACAAACCTAAGTTTGAAGCAAAGCCTTTCTAAATCGCCCAACTGATAATAATCGGGAATATATCCGAATTTGAAAGTGCAATCTTCGACGCAAAAGTTTTGTATGATTGATTTTATCAGTTTTTCGGCTTGTTCCAAAACAAATTCCACTTGAAATTTGATGGCATCATAGTTTGTAGTTGAATTACGAAAATCGGAGATCTGATATCTTCGCAACGGCTGTTCTTTACTCTCGGCATATGCGATTTTTATCAGTTGCTTTTTATATGTATCCAGTGCGTCTTTCAGTTCGTTTGCAAGATCGGAGATTTCGTCGATTTCCGATTTCAAAAGCGGAGCCAAATATTCCGATTCGATTCCACCTATTCGGCATTTTTCTCCGGAGCAGGCGACAAATTCGCATTTTTCCGCATCAACATTTTTATCGGGAAAAAGCTTCTCGGCATCGTGCTTTTCAAGGCAAATATGCACTTTGTAATTCAGCGGCAGTTCTTTGCGCAGTCCTAAGTAATTGCCGTTTGCCTCCGCAATGGCACTCAGTGCTTCCAAAATATTGGTTTTTCCGCTTCCGTTCTTGCCGATCAGCACGGTCGGCAATCCGTTATAAAAGTTTATTTCAACCGGTTCTTTTATCGACTTGTAATTTGTAATTTCGATTTTTGTTATTCTCATATAAACCTCCGTATGCAATTGAGGCGTGTTTTCATACTTACCACAGATATAACTTTGGGGAACGAATTTGCAATTCACATCAAGACTTGTTCCCCAATATAGATACTGCTTAGCGCTCTATGGTTTTCCAACAGCGTTCTTTCATAAAGCCCGCAATTACAGAGGGGTCTTCGCCTTCATAATACTTCACAAGCAGTTTCTTGAACTCCGGAACTTCGCTTTCGGGAATGACCAAAAAACCTCCGCCATGAGCAATAAGATAGTGGTTTGCAAAGATAACAGAAGCGCGTTTATTGCCATCCAAGAATATCTGGGTCTTCATGCAGTAAAGACAAAGCCTGATGGCAATATTAACGGCATCGTCCTCTTCCTCGATGATCTCAAGAATTCTGCCTTTCACATCCGATTCATTCGGCAGGGGCGGAACATAAGACGAACCTCCTATGGTAACCGGAACACCGCGAATGCGACCGCCTTCTGCAAAAAAACCTTCATTGACAAGCCTTGCAATATAACTGAGCATATAATAGTCGGAACGGCTGGCAACTACATCACGGTCCAAAATAAACTCCCATGCGTGTTTCAAATTCAAAATTTTCTGCACGTCGGTAGCTGTCATACCGGATACTTTTCCGTTCTCTATGATCTCTTCCGTCTGAGGGAAAGATGTTGCAACACCCTCCAAAACAGCCTGGTCATAGATATTCATTTTCATATTGGCACGCGCAAAGGCAATGTTATTTATAACATCGGCGGAAAGGGCATCCTCGGAATAACCGGCTGCGGCAAGCTGCTTTTCAATGCTGCGAAGCGACCTTCTGATTTCACGGGCTTCTCTGGCATTGCGCAAAAGCAGATTATACAGTTCTTCGGTATATGCGCCTACATAAGTAGATGTCTGTTTTCCTGCTACACGTTTTCTTACATAAAGGTATTTCCCATCGCCGCGCTCTTTGATTTCGGGTGTGCCGTCATAAGGCATTAAGTTCAGTCTGGCATTGAGGTCGGCTCGACTTCTGAGCAATTCCTGTATTTCACTATATTGTACTGCCATTGCAGCTCCTCCTTTTGGGGAACAATTCTTTTAAACATTATATCAAAATGTTCCCCAACAGTCAATAAGCATTGGGGAACAATTTTGAAAAATAACTTTTCTCCCCAATCTTGCAAATACATAATATAGTATGCCCTGATTTCGGAAGCAGCAGAAAATATGATTCTGTTTAGCAGTTCTAAAACTTTTTGCAGTTTTCCAACGAGGACTTCTTCGGCAGAAAAATAAAAAAGTACGGTATCATAAAACCGTCGATTTTGTAAGATGCGATTACATTACGGCAAGAAACAAAGAGGACGCACAGTACATTTTTCTTTCTGCCGATTTGAACCCTAACCTGTAAAGACCACACATGACTTTTGGTGCGGTTGTCCGCAACCGGGTGTTTTAAAAATCGGCAAATTTCTGTCTGGCGAAAATTATTCTAACGCCGCAAAAAATATGCAAGACTTAAAAAGCCTTATTTCATGCGGTATTGGGAGATTTTTTATTCTAATATTCGCGGGGAGAAAAGAGCATAGAACCGGCTCAAAAATGCATCTGAAAAGCAAAAAATCAAGGTCGGAGAATTTTCACCAAATAGAAAAAACCCTTGAAAACACTGGGTTTTCAAGGGTTCCGTTGGCGGAGAGGATGGGATTCGAACCCATGTGCGATTGCTCGCAAACTGATTTCGAGTCAGCCCCGTTATGACCACTTCGATACCTCTCCATGTATGTTAACTCGGAAAACCGAGATTAACGCAAGTATTCGGTTGTATTAGAATTCCTGTTAGAACTCACGGTGTGTTTGCGGCGGGTAAGTGCCCGAAACCCGCACGGTTAAAGGCTTTGCGGAAGTCGGGCTTCCGTTTGGCGAAGAAGATTTCGAGTGCTGCACCTTCGACCACTCGGACAACTCTCCGTGTTCAGTTTGTTGCGACATGCCCGATTGCACATCGCAACGTGTATTATACCAAACATTTCTATACTTGTCAATAAAAATAAACACCAAATCATCAACTTTTTGTATGTGTTAAAATGATATGACCCAATAAAAAAGAGAAGCAACTTCAAAAAATGGTATAATGTTTTTCACCACAAAAACATAACCAAGAAAGAAGCACTTCCCATAAACGTAATAACACAAGAAGCAGGGGAAAAGCAAGCAATATTTTAATATGCAGAAAAATGGAATAAATACCAAATTATCAACATTTTAACCGGGGTTTAATCGACAGCGGCAGGGTAGCCCGAAGCAGAAAAAAGTGAGCAAATATTATTGGATTGCTCAGACTTTGCCGATATAGCATCGTGTGATGTAAGGGTAGGGGACGGTACCGTTTTGATTGTATTTCTTGAAGAGCTTCTGCAGATCGGCGACGTATTCGTTGTAGTTTTTCTCGTCGGGATTAGGAGCATATGACGAGGAGAGGCATCTTGAAACAAATGCATTTTCATCATATATCAGGTCATTCCCGAACTCAACAACGATAAAATCGCCCTCAAAAAAATCCGCAAATGCTTCTTTGCTGAAATCTATGCCGTTTGACGAACCCTTGAAATTCGGGCAGAAACGTCGGTTGATGTCGTAATTTTCCCGGATAAGCTCGCTTTCGGTGTCACGGTCGTTCCATACAAGCAGAATATTTCCGTTATCCTTTAAAATACGGCGACATTCCGCCTTGAAGGACTGCCTGTCAAACCAGTGAAAAGCCTGCGCTGCGGTGATAAAATCAACGCTTTTGTCGCTTAGTTTTGTATTTTCGGCACTGCCATTGACGGAGATAATATTTTTGTGAGCGGCATATTTTTCCTCGGCGACAGCGCGCATATCGCTGTTCGGTTCAATTGCGAAAATTCTGCTTACATAAGGGCAAAGTTTTTCCGAAAATATCCCTGTGCCCGAGCCTATATCGGCGGCAACGGTGCTTTCCGAAATAAAATCATGCTCCTTTAGATACGCAAAGAGCTCGTCGGGATAGCTTGGGCGTGCCTTGGAATAAATCCCGCCTTTTTGGTCAAATTTATGCTCGTTCATATCTTTTCACCAACGCAAAAATCACCGTCAACAGCGGTTATTTTTATCCTTGATATCTCACCGCAGGGCAATTCACCCTTGACCTTGACGGGGGTATAGTTCTTGGTGTAGCCTTCAGCAAATCCGTCGGAATGTCTCGTCTCAAAGAGAACCTCAACAGTTTTGCCGATCTGGGATTCAAGGAAAATCTTTCTTATTTCCTCAGTCTTTTCAATCATTATGTGGCTTCTTTTTTCTTTAATTGCTTTTTCAATCTGCGGCATTTTGGCGGCTTTTGTACCCTCACGGGGAGAGTAGGGGAACACATGAACCTTTTCAAAGCCGATCTTCTGCGCAAAGCGGACATTTTCAGCAAAATCCTCCTCGCTTTCGGTCGGAAAGCCTACCATTATATCTGTTGTAATTGTCACCTCGGGAAAGCTTGCACGTAGCTTTTGGCAAAGTTCAAAATATTCCTCTGCGCTGTAGTGACGGTTCATTGCTTTGAGCGTGTTGTTGCAGCCGCTTTGAAGTGAAATATGGAACTGCGGACAGAAGCTCGGAAGCTTTGCAAGACGATCAATGACCTCGTCTGTGATATGGTCGGGTTCAAGCGAACCGAGACGGACACGTCGGAAATTCATTCTGTCGGCAAGCTCGACGGCATCACAGATGCTCAATCCGATATCCGTTCCGTAGGCAGAAAGATTTATTCCGACCAGCACAACCTCGGCAAAGCCGGCATCGCTGAGCCTTTGAAGCTCGCATTTAAGCTCGCCGATCGGTTTGGAGCGTACACGACCTCTCGAATAGGGGATAATGCAGTATGAACAGAAACGGTTACAGCCGTCCTCGATTTTTACGACGGCTCTTGTTCGACGGTCAAAGCCCGAGATGTCGCTGCCCGAGAATTTGTCGCCTGTTTTGTGCTGCTCAATGTCGATTATACGCCGGCCGCAACTGAAATAGCTGTTCAGCAAGTCAAAAAGCCTTGAATTATTTTTGTTGCCGAGTACGATATCCGCCTGCTCAAGGCGTTCGGCGTCCTGCGGAAAAGCCTGAGGCATACAGCCCGTGAGAACGACTATGCTTTCGGGGTGGTTGCGCTTGAATTTTCTGACCGCCTGACGTGTCTTACGGTCGCTCTCGGCGGTAACAGTGCAGGAGTTGACAACATAAACGTCCGCTTCTTCGTCGGCAGTGACGGTTTCATAGCCGTTCGCCGCCGCTTTTTCGGACATAGCCTGGGATTCATATTGGTTGACCTTACAGCCCAGGGTGTAAAATGCAATTTTCATATCATCAGCTCCGTTTGGTAATCTAAAATAATATTATAAAGCAAAACGGTGTGCAGTGCAAGTTTTATTTGCCGTTAGCGGGGCATATATTTATTGTGTACAGCAGTGAAAGGGAGGCTTATTATGAAGAAAGCAACTGCAATCCTATTAAGCGTTATTATGATGTGCGGAATATTAGGTGTATTTGCCTCGGCGGAAAATGAGTCGCAGATGCCGGTTGACGTGAAAGCAAAATCGGCAGTTCTGATGGATCAGTCAACGGGAACGGTACTTATGCGGATGAATGAAAACGAAAAGCTCTATCCTGCTTCGGTGACAAAGATAATGTCAATGCTGTTGGTTGCCGAGGCGATAGATTCCAATACGATAAGGCTGACCGACGCGGTGACAACGAGCACCAATGCGTCAAAAAAGGGCGGTTCGCAAATCTGGCTCAAAGAGGGCGAAACAATGACCGTTGACGAATTGCTGAAGGCAACAGCCGTTTACAGCGCAAATGATGCCTGCACAGCCCTCGGAGAATATATAGCCGGAAGCGATGAAGCTTTTGTAACGATGATGAACGACCGAGCACAGGAGCTTGGTATGAAAAATACACATTTTGACAACTGCACGGGTCTTGACGACACCTCGGCCACTCACCTGACAACGGCGTATGACATTGCGCTGATGTCAAGGGAGCTGATGAAGCATCAGTTTATTCAGCAGTACACAAAAATCTGGATGGACTCACTTCGCGACGGCAAGACAGAGCTTGTCAACACAAACAAGTTAATTAGGTTTTATGAGGGCGCAACAGGTCTGAAAACCGGTACAACGTCAAAGGCAGGCTGCTGCATTTCTGCGACGGCAACGAGAAACGGAACAAGTCTCATAGCCGTTGTGATGGGTGCGGACAACAGCAAGGATCGCTTTGAGGGCGCAAAGGCGATGCTCAACTGGGGCTTTGCAAACTATGAAACGGTAACTCCCGAAATCGACAAATCGCTGATTACAAACGTGAATATCATCAAGGGCGAGGAGAAAACACTCACGCCGCAAATATCGGGCGGCTTCGGCTTCCTTATTCCGAAGGGGAAGCAAAAGAACATCACTCAGGAAATTGACCTTGCCGCCGCAGTTGAGGCTCCCGTTGAGTCCAATCAGACCTTGGGTACGGTGACGGTCAAGCTGGACGGAAAAAAGCTCGGAGAGTATAAGCTGACTGCGCCGCATTATGTCGAAAAGCTCAGCTTCAAAACGGTGTTTATCCGCATGATATGCTCAATTTGCAAGCCGCAGCAGTCTGTTAGTGTGAACTGAGTGTGTATTTTTTATGCAATCTGCGTAAAAAATGCTAAATACCACTTGCAAAAACAAGTTAAATAGGGTAAAATATAACCAACTAATAAGAAAACAAAATCGGAGGCATACAGATAATGTCTGTAAAGTTAAACACAAAATATGTAACTCCGTTCCTCAAAGAAAACGCATATGCCGACATCAGATCGGAGGTTGAAGCCGCACATGACGAGCTTCACAACGGAACGGGTAAAGGAAATGACTTCCTCGGATGGCTCAGCCTTCCGGAAAATTATGATAAGGAAGAATTTGCAAGAATCAAAGCATCGGCTGAAAAAATCAGAAAGGATTCTGAGGTTCTTGTAGTAATCGGAATCGGCGGTTCGTACCTCGGAGCGAGAGCGGCGATTGAATTCATCAAGTCGCAGAACTATAATCTGCTCAGACACGGCGCACCGGAAATCTATTTCGCAGGTAATACGATCAGCTCGGCTTCAATCAACGAGCTTGTTGAGATAATCGGAGACAGAGATTTTTCCGTCAATGTTATTTCAAAATCGGGCACAACCACGGAGCCGGCGGTTGCTTTCAGGATTTTCAGAGAGATGCTTGAGAGCAAGTACGGCGCAGAGGACGCGGCAAAGCGTATCTATGCTACTACGGACAAGGCGAGAGGAACGCTCAAGGCTCTTGCGGATGCAGAGGGCTATGAGACTTTCGTTGTTCCCGACAATGTCGGAGGACGTTATTCCGTTCTTACGGCTGTCGGACTTCTTCCCATTGCCGTTGCGGGAATCGACATTGACGCTATCATGCAGGGCGCTGCTGCTGCAATGAACGAGCTTTGTGACAAGGATATTGAAAAGAATGACTGCTACAAGTACGCAGCAACGAGAAATCTCCTTTACAGAGGCGGCAAAAAGATTGAAATGATGGTCAGCTATGAGCCGGCATACACGATGATGAATGAATGGTTCAAGCAGCTTTACGGCGAGAGCGAGGGCAAGGAGAACAAGGGTCTGTTCCCGGCTTCGGCTATTTTCTCGACCGACCTTCACTCGATGGGTCAGTATATCCAGGAGGGTGAAAGACATCTTTTTGAAACCGTTGTCCACTTTGCAAAGTCAAAGTCGGAGGTTGAGATAAAGAACGAGGAGGGCAGTGCCGACGGACTCAATTTCCTCGCAGGAAAGACTGTTTCGTTCGTTAATCAAAAGGCTTTTGAGGGTACATTGCTCGCTCACACGGACGGCGACGTTCCGAACATTGTGCTTGAGGTTGAAGCAATGGACGAATTCAATCTCGGCTATCTTATCTATTTCCTTGAAAAGGCATGCGCTATCAGCGGCTATATTCTCGGCATCAATCCGTTCGACCAGCCGGGCGTTGAGAGCTACAAGAAGAATATGTTTGCTCTTCTCGGCAAGCCGGGATATGAGGATCGCAAGGCCGAGCTTGAGGCAAGATTAGGCTAAGGCAATGCCGCAATAAATTTCGTATAATTTTCGTGCAGGAACACGAATGTTAGAATAAAAAAACAGGGAGGATATTATTATGGTATCTCTTATTTTAGGTAAAAAAGGTTCAGGAAAAACAAAGCTTTTGATTGAAAAGGTCAACGAGGCTATTGAGAATTCAAACGGCAACGTTGTTTGCGTTGAAAAGCAGCCCAAGCTCACATATGATGTAAATTATCGCGCACGTCTTATCGACACGGATCATTACAAGGTAAGCGGTTATGACGCATTCTTCGGTTTCCTTTGCGGCATCTGTGCAGGTGACCACGATATTACGGATGTTCTTGTTGACGCAACGCTGAGAATCGGTACACGTGATTACGGCGAGCTTTGCGAGTTCCTCAAGAAGGTTGACGAGCTCAGCAAGAATCACGTTGAGGAGAAGAGCTTCATCTTCACAATCTCCGCTGATGAGGAAGAGCTTCCCGAGGAGATTTTCACTTTCTGCAAGAAGATCTGACGTTTTTTCGGCAAATGTATATTTAACGGTCTGCATTTTTATATGCAGATCGTTTTTTTGTCGCAAAAAAATCAACATTTTTTTCAAAAGTATTGACATTATGATATTAAAAATGGTATATTAAGTCTACAATATATGCAATTATTTCAGCAGAGGTGGAATTATGTTAAAACAACGCATAAATCGAATGTTTTCAAAGAGCTGCCGATATCGAAGCGGGATCGGGTATCATTGGTCATGCGGCTTTTTGCCAAAATAACGCACAAGTTGAGTCCTTTCGGGATTGACTTGTGCGTTTTTGCTTAATATTTTTTACCGAAAGCGTAAAGGAGGACACACATATGAAAGTAGTAATTATCGGAGGCGTTGCCGGCGGAGCGACTGCGGCGGCAAGAATCAGAAGGCTTGACGAGAAAGCGGAGATTATCATTCTGGAAAGATCCGGATTTGTCTCGTATGCAAACTGCGGACTTCCGTACTATATAGGAGGATTGATAAAGGACGAGCACGAGCTGACCTTGCAGACCCCCGAAACATTATGGTCACGCTACAGAATAGAAGTGCGTACTCTGCATGAAGCCGTTTCGATAGACAGAGAGAAAAAAGAAGTTGCAATAAAAAAGCTTGAGACGGACGAGGAGTACCGGGAGAGCTATGATAAGCTGATACTGGCTCCGGGAGCCGTCCCGATAATTCCGGATATCCCCGGAATAAACGATTCGAGAATATACACCTTGAGAACCATAGAGGATGCGCTCCATATAAAAAACGGGGTGGACTATAACGATATCATGTCGGCGGTGGTGATCGGCGGAGGCTTTATCGGACTTGAAGCAGCGGAAAATCTTTGGAGCCTCGGTATTCATATAACGCTTGTTGACGCTGCGGATCAGGTGTTGCCGCAGTTTGACCGTGACATGGCGGGCTTTGTTCATTCTCATTTAAAGGAGAACGGCTTTGATCTTCGCCTGAACAGAACGGTTTCCGGTTTTGAAAGTGTTGAGGAAGGCATCATTGTCAATCTTGATAACGGTGACGTTATTGAAACGGATATGGTATTGATGGCGATAGGAATAACTCCCGAAAACGGACTTGCAAAGGCTGCCGGTCTTGAGCTTGGCGGCAGGGGAGCGATTAAGGTCAACAGACATATGCAGACCTCGGATCCGGATATATACGCAGTCGGAGACGCTGTTGAAATAAAAAGCTTTGTTACGGGAAAAAGAACCTCCGTTCCTCTTGCGGGTCCGGCGAACAAGCAGGGACGTATAGCGGCGGATAACATTGCAGGATATGACAGCAGGTACAAAGGCGCATCGGGAACATCAATAATCAAAATATACGACCTGACCGCGGCGTCTACGGGATTGAATGAAAAATGGGCAAAAGAGCTTGATATTCCTTATGAAAAGGTAATTCTTTCACCTCCGTCCCATGCGGCATATTATCCCGGAGCACATCTTATGACGATGAAAGTGCTGTTTAACATAAACACATGGAAGATAATCGGGGCACAGGTTATCGGATATGACGGGGTTGATAAGCGAATAGATGTTCTTGCGGCTGTTATGCAGTCCGGCGGTGATATCGTTACGCTCAAGGATATTGATCTTGCATATGCGCCGCCGTTTTCTTCGGCGAAGGATCCGATAAACATGGTCGGATATATTTCCGAAAACGTTTTGACGGGAAAGGTTAAGCTGTTTTACTGTGAGGACATTGCAAAGCTTAAGGACAGAGAAGATATCCAGAGGATAGATGTCAGGACCGAGGAGGAACATTCATCAGGAAAGATTGACGGCTTTGACAGGCTGATTCCGATAGACGAGCTCAGAGACAGAATAAACGAGCTTGATATAGAAAAGCCGGTATATATTGTCTGTCAGTCCGGACTTCGCAGCTATATAGCTTCCCGAATACTGGCTCAGGAGGGATTTGATTGCTACAGCTTTGCCGGCGGATACAGGTTCTACGAATGCTTCAGAAAGGATAGATTTGACAAGGAGGGTCAGCTTGACTGCGGAGTTTATATTTAAGGCAACATAACAAGAATTACGGCGTTGGTCTTGCTTAACGCTGAAGCAGAAAGCTGTATAAGCAGCGAATACCGTACCGGTAATTGAGACATTACAGGATTTTAATATCAAAAATTTTCTGATATTCAGGGAATAGAATACACAAAAAAGGCTGTCGCATCTCTGCGACAGCCCTTGATCTTTGATTATTCCTTATACGTTTTCCTTGCCGTACTTCTTTACCATAGCCATCTTCATTACAAAGAGGAATGCAAGAGTAAGAACGATGCCGATAGGAAGAACGATGTATGCCTTCTGAACGAAGCCCGAAACAATGTACATTACGAACGAGATAGCCGCAACGGATATCGCATACGGGAGCTGAGTCGAAACGTGGTTGAGGTGGTTGCACTGACCGCCTGCCGAGGACATGATAGTCGTGTCGGAAATCGGTGAGCAGTGGTCGCCGCAAACAGAACCTGCAAGGCAAGCAGACATACCGATTGTCTGAATTGCGCCTGACGGGAAAATTGCGATAACGATCGGGATAAGGATACCGAATGTGCCCCATGATGTACCTGTTGCGAAGGAGATAAAGCATGCAACGAGGAATATGATAGCCGGAAGGAAGTTCTGGAAATCACCTGCAACGCTTGTCATAACATCGGCAACGAACGGCTTTGCACCGAGAACCGCTGTCATGTTCTTAAGCGATGTTGCAAAGGTAAGAATGAGGATCGCAGGAACCATGGCAATGAAGCCCTTGGGAATACACTCCATAGCTTCCTTGAACGAAACAAGCTTTCTTGCGCAAAGGTAAACGATTGTGAATACAAGAGCGATAATGCTGCCCCACGGGAGACCTATCGAAGCGTCCGTGTTGGAGAAAGCATCGACAAAGTTGCTTCCGTCGAAGATTCCGCCGACATAAACGAGAGCGAATATGCAAACTGCAATAAGGACGGCGATCGGGAGAACAAGGTCAATAACCTTACCGTTTGATGACGGATTTTCTTCCTCAACCTCAGCCTTGTCGCCGCAGGTGTAAAGATCGCCCTTAGTCTTGGCATTGAACTCGTGAATTCTCATCGGACCGTAGTCAAATTTCATGAGCGTGATGCCGATGATGAATACGAAAGTAAGAAGCGAATAGAAATTGAACGGAATAGCTCTGATGAAAAGAGCGATACCCTGACCGTCCTCAGCATATGAAGAAACGGCAGCCGCCCATGAGGAAATCGGAGCAATCATGCAGACCGGAGCCGCTGTTGCGTCGATGAGGTATGAGAGCTTAGCCCTCGAAACGTTATGACCGTCGGTAACGGGACGCATAACGGAACCAACCGTAAGGCAGTTGAAATAGTCATCGATAAAGATGAGAACACCGAGAGCAAAGGTAGCGAGCATTGCGCCTGCTCTTGTCTTGATGTGCTTCTGTGCCCATCTGCCGAAAGCGGCGGAACCGCCTGCCTTGTTGATAAGGGCAACGACAACACCGAGAACAACGAGGAAAATGAAGATACCCGCAGTGCCGGAAACGGCGCCGATAAGTCCGTCATTGACAAGGATATCCATTGTCTTGGTGAATTTGAAGTCCGAGCCGAGAATTGAACCGGCAAGGATACCGACAAACAATGAGCTGTAAACTTCCTTGGTGATAAGAGCAAGTGCGATAGCGATTACCGGGGGAACAAGAGCCCAATAGGAAGCTCTGACTTCACCTTCGCCTCCGCAGGTTTCGCATTCAACCTGCTCAACAATTCCTGTGCCATTGCAGTCGGTACACTTTACTGTTGAAAGTGAACCGCCCGAGATCTTGGCGAAAACAAGTACTGCGACAATAACAACGCAGGCGATCGCCAAAATGATTTTCTTGGATTTTTTCACAATAAACCCTCCTGAATTAAAATAAAAAACGACATGGTTCCGTACATTCATACCAACCATGTCATAACGACTATTACTACATGACAGCACTCCACATACAAGTTGTGACAGTCCGTTACATATTCTGCAACGTCCCAGCTATGGTTCACAAGGCAGTTTCCCACGCTTCGGCGGTCAGTCTTTTCACTTTCTGAGTTGCCTTCCCTGCGAAAGTTACTTGTAAAGCACCGCGCCTCCATCATCCTGAGTTATTCTCAGAACCATATTCTGTTTTTAACAATCGGATTATATCACTATTATCTTACAATGTCAACATTTTGCAACAAATTCTTAATAAATTATTCTTATTTCTTTTGAGATAAAGGAAAAAAACATAAAGAAGCAATGATTTTGTAACGTAAAGTACGGATGATATTTTCATTTAATACATAGATCCGATTGAGCTGAATTGATTCGGATATTTGGAGATAGGGGAGAAGCTGAAAAAAGCACTTCCGAAGAAGTGCTTTTCATGGAGGCGCCACCCAGATTTGAACTGGGGAATCGGAGTTTTGCAGACTCGTGCCTTACCACTTGGCTATGTCGCCGAATATTTAAGATATGATATAATTTATTCACTTTTAATTAAAATAGTACCAAATAACAATAAAAAAGTTAATAGTGAACAACTAAAAATCTGGAGCGGGAAACGGGGCTCAAACCCGCGACCTCTGCCTTGGCAAGGCAGCGCTCTATCAACTGAGCTATTCCCGCAAAAATTAAAGCATAACTATAATAGCAAATTTATATAAAAAAGTCAATAGAAAAAATTGGATTTAATTGCTAAAATCTTTTTTACATAATGTGTTGATAAATAACTTAAAATATTGTATAATTAGTATGTATTATTGGATATGGCGTTTAAAAGCATGCTTACTTTAGTAAAAATACTAAAGGGATTTTTATACATATAAAAAAGCTGTATAACTACGGGAATAAGCCAAAAGAACAAGAAAATGAAAAAATTATTATACACATAAAAAAATGTCATGAAAATGTAATATTTAATGCTAATAAAAAACAAAACTCTAAAAAATGGCTTCCGTAAAGGCTTAAAGAACGTTTTTTTACAAAAGAAAAATGCCTAAAAAAGAGGTATTGATTTAATTTAAAAAAAATTTATAATATATATAGTTAGTATTTTGTAAGAAGGAAGGTAAATTATGAAAAGGATTAAGATTTTATTAATGGCATTAATAGTAGCTTTGATTTCAATAGCGGTACTAAACCCAAATGCGATATATGCAGCAGAAGAAAAAAGGGACCTTACATATCAAAGAACAAGACCATATAGTGATGATAATGGAGATAATAACATAGACGATGAAGAATATACCTTCGCTAGACATAAAGATGGTCAAGAATTTAAGTATTCAATAGTAAAGATATTTGATTATAATAAAAGAGAATTAGAAACTCCATATAAAAAATTCGAAGATAGCTTTTATTGTATAAGAGGAGGAAAGGGCTTTGGTAGTGTGGAATTTGGTGACAATAGTTCTGCAAACTCAACAAAATATACAGTAATAGAAAATATGAAATCTAATGCTAATGAGGTAATTGCCAAGTATAAAGAATTATATAATATTAACCTAGATAGAACAGAGAACATTACTTTTAATGAGAAAACATATAACAATGTTAACATATATAATGCAATGCTATGGATAGCAGATAATGCATATTTACCAGTAAGTACAGATAAATACAATGCACAAGAATATAAAACAGAATTACTAACAAAAATAGGAATTGCAAAAGTAAACCAAGGTATGATAACAGATGATGATTTAGAAGTAATTCAACAGTTAGCTTTTTGGTATTTTGCAAATTATGATGAAAACGGAAAAAATGAATCAGTATCAACAACAAATCCAACACCAGTTAATTGGCTAGCTATAAATGAAAGTAATGATGTGTTTGGAACAAGAAGGGCAAACTATTTAAACAGAATATATCAATATTTTATAGAAGGAGCATTAAAAGAAGGCTCAGATTCAACTAGCACAATAAGAGAAACAACTAATAGTGATAGTGTAAATATAGAATTTGATAAAAATATAAAATTTGGAGTAGAAGATAAAAGTAGTACAGGAACAAAGCCAAATCCATATGAAAACTATTATCTAATAGGACCATTTAAAATTACAACAAATGATGCAAGATACAACGATTTTGAATTAGCATTAAAAGACGGGAAAGGAAATATTGTTAATCAATACTTCTATTTTGAACAAACAGAAGATACATTAAAAAGAATGCAAATTTTTGATGTTATAAATTCAACAGGAAATAAAGTTGAATTAGAAAAAGTTACATATAATAATGAATATTATATTAAATTATATAAATCAGCAATGGAATTTGTTGATATAGACTGCTCAAAATTTTCACTAAAAGTATCAAAAACAGGAAAATGGGCAACAGCAAATTTCTTGTATGCTACAGGAAATGACCAAGCGGTAATTGAAATAAAAAGAGATAAAGCAGAGGCAGAAGATGAAATATCAACAGAAGTACCAAAAAGATTTGACTTAGCACTACGTAAATTTATAACAGCAATTAAACGTGCAGAAAAAAATATAGAAGTTGCAGATAGAACACCAAGAGTAGATACAACAACTTTAACAAATGGTATTAAAGATGATAGAACAGGAGAGGTAGAGTATACAGCAACATACACTCATCCAAAAGACAAACAAAAAGTAGAAACAGGAGATATAGTTACATATAAAATAAGAGTGTATAATGAGGGACAGGTAGATGGAACAGCAACAGAAGTAACAGATTACTTGCCAGCAGGTCTAGAGTTAGTGGCTGGAAGCGCAATAAATACTAAATATGGATGGAAAACAGGAGAACAAATAACATTAAAAGATGGTTCAAAAGTGACACCAATAACATCTAACTATTTAAAAGATACAACTATAAAAGCATTTGACAGAACAAAAACATCAGAAACAACAGAAGGCATTTGGCAAAAAGCAGAAAAAGGCGAAGGCGGATTATATTATGCAGATTTAGAAGTAGAATGTAAAGTTGTAGCAATAGCAAGTGGAGTAGAGCAAAACCTAAGAAATATAGCAGCAATAACAGCAGATAGCGGAGATGATGATGACTCTGTACCAGAAAAACCAAATTTAGATGATTACACTCCACCAACAGACAATAGCACATATCAAGAAGATGATGATGACTATGAAGATTTAGTTTTACCAGGGAAAACATTTGACTTGGCATTAAGAAAATATATAACAGAAGTTAATGGTACAAAACTAGAAGATACTAGAGTACCAGATATAGATATAACTAAACTAGCAAGTGGCGAAGCAACAACAGCAGACTATAAGCATAAAAAGTATCCAGTTGAAGTAAAAACAGAAGATATAGTAACATACAGATTTACAGTATATAATGAAGGTGATGTAGAAGGTTATGTATATTCTATAACAGATTATTTACCTCAAGGGTTAGAATTTGATGCAAAATCAAATCCAGAGTTTATAGAAGCTAAAACTTCAGGTGAATACACAGCAGAAGAATTAGAAGGTAAAGAATATATATATAGTATAAATAAGGAAAAAAATACAATTACAATATCTAAGATTCCAGCGCAAGGAGAAACAGGACTACAACCATATTTATTTGGCTTAAATCCATTTGACGGAGAAAAACTAGATAGTAAATCAATAGATATTAAATTCAAAGTTTCTGCAGAAACTTCAGCAAATGATATGGTTTTAACAAATATTGCAACAATGGACTATACATCAGCACCAAGACCACAAGAAGAAAAAATTAAAGATAGAGATTCTAAACCAGAAAACTTTACTGAGCCAACAGCAGAAGATTTATTAGAGCCATTACCAGGATATAAAGGAAACGAAGAAAATAAAAATGATTTAACAGATTCTAAATATCATTATAAAGGTCAAGAAGATGATGATGATTTTGAGAAAATAATTATAAAAGGAACACCTTTTGACTTATCACTTCGTAAATTTATAACAAAACTAAATGGAACAGAATTAAAAGATGAAAAAGATAGAACACCAAAAATAAATACAAGTAAGCTAAATACAATAGATTCGACAACAGGAAAGAAAATAACAACAGCAGAATATGTTCATCCTAAAGATGCTGTAACAGTAAGGAAAGGAGATATAGTTACATATAAAATAAGGGTATATAATGAAGGCGATAGAAATGGATATGCAACAGAAGTAACAGACTACTTGCCAGAAGGACTAGGTTTCTTACCTAACTATACAAATAACAGCATTTGGTCAATACCAAAAACAACAGATGAAGCAACAGGAAAAGAAGTATTGCCAGAGGGAATTGAAATAAAGAACTTAGTTGGAGAAAATGGTTTCTATAAAGACGAATCAGAAATAAACAAAGATAAAATAAAACTAGAGGACTTTAAAGATCCAATAACAGGTGAAGTGCCAACAGATTATAGCCAAATACAAATAGTAACAGGTGAAAGAGCAGCAATATCAACAAAAGCATTAAAAGAAAAATTAATTAAAGCATATAAATCACAAAAAGCTGATGAAGACTTATGGCAACAAAGTACAAATGATGAAAAAGATGGATTATTCTATCAAGAAGTTGAAATAACATGTATAGTTTTAAAAGAAAACACATATAAAGGAATATTAAAGAACGTTGCAGAAATAACAGAAGAATATGATGAAAATGGAAACAAAATAGAACAAAAAGGTGATGACAGAGATTCTGAGCCAAAAAATGTTTATGAAGATGATAAACATACACCAGGCAAAGAAGAAAATGGATATACACCAGGTGAACAAGATGACGATGATTTTGAACAATTACAATTAAAATATTTTGATTTAGCACTTCGTAAATTTATAACAAAAGTAGATGGAGAAGCACCAGAAGCATCAAGAGAACCAGTGCCAGATGTAAGTACATTAATAGATGGAACATATGATAGAAATGGCAAAAAAGAACATACAGCAACATATAATCATCCAAAAGATCCATTATGGGTAAAAAACGGAAGCAAAGTAGAATATACAATAAGAGTTTACAATGAAGGCTCAGAAGATGGATATGCATATGAAGTTTCAGATGATATACCTAATGGATTAGTATTTGAAGCAGATGATGCAACAAACAAAGCATATGGTTGGGTAATGTATAGAGAAATGACAGAAGGCGATGAAAACATTGCTAAAGAAGACATTATAGAATATAATGGTAAAAAATATGTTATAACAACAAAAGCAGAAGAAGCAACAATGATAAGAACAAGATACTTAGAAAAAACATTAATAAAAGCATTTGACCCAGAAACAAAAACATTAAGTTATGCAGACGTAAAAGTAGTATTTACAATAAAAGAACCAAAAGACTTTGATAAAGATAGTGTAATAATAAATCAAGCACAAATTACAGAAGATAGTGGGGATGACGAAGATTCAACACCAAACGAATGGCAAGATGAAGATGACGAAGATATAGAAAAAGTACGTATACCAATCTTTGATTTAAGCTTATTAAAATGGGTAACACAATCAGTAGTAACAGTAAATGGAAAAACAACTACAACAAATACTGGATTTAAACCAAATAAAGGCTTAACAGAAAGCACTGGAGAAGGAATAAGAAACAACAACGAACCAGAACCAATAGCAAAAGTAGAATTAGACAAGAAAAAATTAAATAAAACTGTTGTTAAATTTGTATACAAAATAAGAGTAACAAACGAAGGAGAAATTCCAGGATATGCAACAGAAGTAACAGACTATATTCCAGAAGGATTAGAATTCCATGTAGAGGATGGAAACAACAAACAATATGGATGGGTAAAATCTGGAGATGATAAAATAGTAACAAGAGCACTAGAAACTGTATTATTAAATCCAGGAGAATCAAAAGAACTAGAAATAACATTCAGATGGATAAATAGTGAAAAGAATCTAGGACAAAAAATAAATATAGCAGAAATATCAGAAGATGCAAACGACTACAATACAGATGACATAGACTCAACACCAAACAACAGAGAAAACCCATATAAAGAAGAACAAGAAGACGATGACGACTTTGCATTAGTAATTCTATCAATAAAAACAGGTGCAACACAATTTATGAGTTACTTTACATTAATAACAATAACACTTGCAATCGTAGGTGGAGGAATAATCTTAATAAAGAAATATGTATTAAAGTCATAAATGAAATAAGAAGAGATTAGAATTTAATTCTAATCTCTTCTTATTGTATAGAAAAAATCGACTTTTATCTTGACCTCATGTAAGACTTTTCCGTATACAACAAGGTT
>ERZ772867.2177-NODE-2177-length-19827-cov-3.579102_pt1 | contig 19827 bp, 20 predicted proteins | sample MGYA00511341_ERZ772867 | MGnify/ENA primary metagenome ERZ772867 (study PRJEB29015, sample SAMEA2737707) | human gut metagenome | biome: human gut; feature: human-associated habitat; material: faeces | place: China | collected 2012 ... | reverse complement strand
TGTTTATTCTGGAACTTTTTTGTTCTCTGGTCTTCTGATAATATTACTTATTACCCAAATGAGGTCTGTACTTATTGCAACAATTCCAGCTGTATTTCAATGTGACTAATCCAGCACGGTCTTCCAGCCGCTGCTCTCATATGCCGCAAAGCACATCCCGATCTGTTCCGCCGTCACTTTTTCTTCCGCAAGCGGAGACGGAAGGGCGTCCTTTGCAAAATACGCGGTCTCCGTCGTCTCAATGTTTTCCTGGAAGCTTCCGCCGGTGACGCTGCACTGCACAAATATTTTTATCACGCCGTAGGGCAGATTGTAGCGGTTATGCTTTCTCCAGTCGTGAACCGCGATCACTTTCTCCGGCTTCACGAGAAGACCTGCTTCCTCATGGGTCTCTTTTACCGTGTTGGACGCCACCGACTGATCCACGTCGCACCAGCCGCCCGGCAGCGACCATGTCCCGTTTTTTTCATGCACCATCAGTATTTTTCCATCGACAAAGACAGCCGCCCGGGTGTCAATCTTGGGCGTCTGGTATCCTGTTTCATTGCAGAAAAACCGTTTTACCGTATCCACCGGCACTTCCGTCCCCACACACAGCATCTCTGCCGCTATGTTCCGCAGCTCCTCGTAGCGCTCCTTGTCATATTCGGTTCCACCGTAGGTAAGTCCCGCCTGCGCAATGCTCTGCACGCGCATCGCAAGCTCCATCCACTGATCCATGCTTCCTCCATTCCGCAGACGCCGTGCGTCGTGCATCCGTGTTATCTCTCCTGTATTTCCTTTCCGCTGAGATGCTCGATCGTAATCTCGTATACGCTCACCGCTTTTCCCACGCGCTCCATCTCCTCCTCGATCATCGCCTCATCCGGATAATATTTTGCCGCCTCTGTGCTGATTTCTTTTGTCTTTCTTCTGATTGGTTGAAACATGATTGCCTCCTTTTTCCCGTCTCTCTTCTAAAATGTCAATGTCTGCCGGATGCTGTATCCATCCTTCTTAAAATCCGAAAACAGCGCTTCGATCTTTATTATTTTTCTCAAGACCGATGAATTTTTCACCGCCCTCCCACAGATAATCGATACCATTTTTTCATGTAGGCATCCTTTAATAATTCGTTATCCGCATTCACTAATTTCACAAACAGACCTGTCAGTCCATCATATTTGTGGAAATCGCCTGCATCATATAATATCACAAAATCATTTTGCCACAGAACTTTCCGTTTCACAATTCGTATTTGGCAATCCCACGCACTTTTTCCGATCTTACAACCAAATAGTAATTTTATATTTTATATTGTATATACACGCAAAAACAGACATGATACCGATTGCTTATCGGAACACCATGTCTGCTTTTGAAAAACTTCCATCCTTCTGGAAGCCCTTTTTATCTTTTCTGAATTTTTTCCTTAATTCTCGGACTTACAATCTGAATCATAATTACCACAATAAGGATAATGCCTTTGATTGCGTCATTGATGAGAGAATCCATCTTTAACGCCACTATAATTTTATCAATGACTGTGTAGGACATCGCACCAAAGAGAATACCAAGCATTTTTCCTCTGCCGCCTGACATGCTGATTCCGCCGAGAACCACTGCCGCAATCGCATACATCTCATAGCTGCTTCCGGTTGTTGCCGGGTCTGCCGACGCATTCATCGCAATCCATACAAACGATGCCAGTCCGACAAGCGCTCCTGCAATTACAAAAACAGAAACCTTTACCTTATCAACGTCAATTCCTGTCATGCGCGCTGCCTTCGCATTGCTTCCAACCGCATAGATCTGTTTTCCGTATTTTGTTTCCGTTGTCAGATACACAAAAATAATTGTCACTGCAATGAGGAGGATTCCCACGATTGGAACCGTAAGCACTTTTCCGTTTCCCATATTATACATTGCCTGATACAGCGTATTCGCATTCGCCATGCGGTAAACAGAACTTCCGCCGCCGATAAGGTTCTTATCGATATGCTGGCAATAATACTGTGCAAATGAGCGGTAAATAAGCATTGTCGCAAGTGTTGCAATAAATGCCGGAATTTTTCCATATCCGACCAGCATACCGTTGATCAGACCGCACACTGCGCCAAACCCTACCGCAAAAAGGAACGTCAATAGGATGTTATCTGTCATGTTAAATATCACTACCGAAAAACCGCTTACAAGCGCAAGCATGGAACCTACAGAAAGGTCGATATCTCCGGTCAAACAGATCAGTCCCATGCCGAATCCAATGATTCCAATGACTGCAGAATGCCGGAATATATTCATAAATCCACTCATCGTCAAACCGTGATTGGTAATCACATATACGATTAAAATGATAACATAAACAGCAATGTAGCTGTATTCACTCAGGAATTTCGTTCGTTTTGATTTCTCCTTCATTATAAAACCTCCTCTAACTGTACAGCATTTGTTGCATAACTCATCACTGTTGTTTCATCTATCTGGCTATGCGCAAGACTTCCTGCAATTTTCCCGTTATAAAATACGATACAGCGGTCTGCAACTTTTTTTATTTCCGGTATCTCAAGTGTGTTAAGCAGTATGGTTTTTCCTTCGGAAGCAAGCTTCAGAATCAACCGGTAGATTTCCGCTTTTGCTCCGATGTCAATTCCCTGTGTAGGATTATCCAGAAGCAGGATATCCGCATCTGTGTCAAGCCATCTTGCCAGAAATACCTTCTGCTGGTTGCCACCGCTTAGCGACGTAATAAAATCCGCACTATCGGCTGCTTTTATATTTAATATATCTTTAAAATTCTGATATTTTTTCTCTTCCTGTTTTTTAGAAATACAAGGTTTCTTTTTGGAAAGAACATGTTCCGCCAGGTACATATTCTCCAAAATCGACATATCAGGAACAACCGAATTTTCTTTCCTGTTTGCCGGAAGCATTGCAACCTTGTTCTTCATTGCCGCCTGAATCGAATGATGAGGCACACAATTTCCATTTACATACATATTTCCGCCATATGCAGGTGTTGCACCGAACATGCACTGAAGAAGTTCACTGCTGCCCGCTCCCTGCAGTCCCGTCAGCCCGATAATCTCTCCCTTTTTAACTTCAAAACTGACGTCACAAAATCCTTCTCCGCTCAGATTCTCAAGTTTTAAAACAGCTTCGCCTTTTTGTCTCGGTTCATAAATCTCGCCGGAAGAATAATTTTCTCCCACCATCTTCTGTATGATGGTATCTGTATCCGCCTCGCTGATTTTTCCGGAATCAATAAATTCCCCGTTACGGAAAATCGTATAGCTGTCTGAAATTCTGAAAATTTCCGGCATTTTATGAGATATAAAGATAAACGCTGTCCCGCTTTCCTTCATTCGCTCTTTAATATGGAAAAGATGTTCGATCTCACTGTTGTTCAAAGCTGTCGTCGGCTCATCAAGAATCAGCAACTTTGCCTTAAAAAACAATGCCTTCGATATCTCCAGAAGCTGCTTCTGGCTTGTCGTAAGCCCGGACACCTCTATTTCCGGATCAATTTCCACACCCAGTTCCTCGAAAAGTTCCCTCGACTCTTTTATCATTCTCTTTGTATCGACTTTCCCGAATTTATTGGTATATTCTCTGCAAAGAAAAATATTTTCATAAACCTTTAAATCATTAAACAGGTTCAACTCCTGATGTACAAACGCAATCCCTGCGTTTTCCGAAGATTTTACGGATATATTTTTCATTTCTTTTCCGTCAAACACAACTGTTCCGGCGTCTTTGTCATGTACACCTGTGAGAATATTCATAAGCGTAGATTTTCCAGCTCCATTCTCTCCCAAAAGTGCATGAACCTCTCCCGCTTCCACCCGCAGAGAAACTTCTTTCAGCACCTGTATGCCATTAAAGGATTTGCATATTCCGTTCATCTCTAATAAACTCATAAATAACTCCATTCTACCGAAATGATCATCTTTTATCATGCATGTTGTCCACCATATCGGGCAGACAACATGCATTGGTTTACCAAATTAGAATCCTTCGTACTCTGTCACGTTCTCAGATGTCACATTTTCACATTCAATCACATGATCCTGCGGTACCGTTTTTCCATCAAGATAATCTACCATATCCTGAATTGCTGTCTGAATCATCGACGGACTATATGTAACAGATACCAGACCTCCAAACTGGGCTGTAAGTTCTGTATAATTTTCGCCGCGAAGCATTCCGTAAAATTCATCCAGTCCGCCACAACCACTGATTACCGGCTGATTTGCAAGAAATGCCTCTTTGGTTGTCTCATCGATTCCACCGCCGTTGAGCGCCTCGATAATACCCATTGCAAGCTCATCATCTTCCGCATAGAACCACTTTGTATCAGCGTTTCCAGCATCACTCATCAATGACTCAAATGCGGTCTTGGTATCTGATCTGCTCCAGTTCATTGCTCCTGAATATGTGATTGCACTTTCCACCTGCTCTTCTGTCCACTTTAAGGAATCCTCAATCGTAGCGTCCTCGAACTCTGCATTTCCAAGCAGATATTCTTTAAATCCCTGGTCACGGAGTGTTGTTACCGAAGAGGTATCGCCCTCATATACATATACCTCATCCCCCGGCTGCATTCCGCAGGATACGAAATATGCTGCCGCGGCGACACCGATTCCTTCATTGTCGCCTTTTACATTCGATACAGCGCTCGATGCAACACCATCAATGATCCGGTCAAATGCTACATATGGTATTTCTGCATCCACGATCTGCTGGATCGCCGACTGCACTGTGTCATCAATTGGCTGAATAACAATCGCGATATTTTTCTCACCTTTTGAGAGGATATCCTCAATATTTCTAATCTGCTCTGAAGCATCCGCTGAAGTAATCAGCTCGCTTGTGTATGTTCCTGCTGCATTTACTTCCTCGATTTTCTCCTTTGCAAATGTTGCAACAGAACCTGTCCAGCCATGGTCCTCCGGTGCTGTCAAAACATAGATATGCGTGCTATCCCCGTTTTCGCTTTCTCCGGTGTTCTGTTTTTCTGTAGCTGCCTGTGATGTCGACGCGCTTTCCGTCGCAGCATCCGATCCTCCGCATGCTGTTCCTCCCAATACCATTGCTGTTGTCATTGCCAATGCCAAAATTCTCTTTCTCATAGTTTTTTCCTTCTTTCTTTTATTTATTGAAACGGTACTTACCGTCCAATTACATTGGAAACTGTCTGATATACTCTTTTGATTTTAAAAGACTCTTTAAAATCTCTTCTCTGGAGCTCTCAAACGCTTTGTCTTCTACCTCAATACATACGTATCCGTCATAGCCAATGTCCGTAAGCGCACTCACAAACTTTCCCCAATTTACATCCCCCAATCCTGGGAGCTTAGGCGACATAAACTTCAGTGGATAAGCCATAACCCCTACCTTTGCCAGTTTCTCCGGATATAACTTTATATCCTTAAAATGTACATGAAAAATCTTATCCTTATATTCATAGATGGGATGGATGTAGTCCATCATCTGCCATACAAAATGCGACGGGTCAAAATTGATTCCCAGATATTCGCTGTCAAGGATCTCAAAAATCTTATCCCAGTTCTCCGGTGATGTCATAAGATTCTGTCCCCCAGGCCACTGGTCCTCGCCAAAGAGCATCGGACAGTTTTCAATGGCGATCTTCACCTTTCGTTCTTTCGCATACTCCAGAATAGGCGGCCAGATTTTCTCTACCAGCTTTAAATTCTCTTCCACGCTTTTTGTCTGATCCCGCCCGATAAAAGTCGTAACCATATTGACGTTCAGCTTCGCGCTGGCATCGATCACGCTCTTCAGATGTCGAATATTCTCTTCGCGTTTTTGTTCGTCCGGATCCATCGTGTTCGGATAAAAAGCAAGAGAAGATATCTCTATTTTTCGCTCTTTACAGTAGTTTAAGATGTACTCCGCCTTCTGATCATCAAGCGTCTCTGTATCAATATGGCACACCCCCGCATACCTTCTCTCTGTCTTCCCTGCACTAGGCCAGCATGCGATCTCGACACATTCAAATCCCTGTGCCGCAGCCGTATCGATCATTTCTTCAAAAGACCATCCATCCAGTATCGAACTTACAAATCCAAGTTTCATCCGTGTATCCTCCTATTGAATCATGATTGTTTTTTTCTCTTTTGCAGATTCCAGGCTTGCGAATATTGCTTTCATTGCATTCAGCACATCCCTTCCGCTCACTTCAGGTTCATGATTATTTACCACTGCTTCCACAAAAGAATCAATGATTCCGGACTTCGTCTGATTATCGTTGGTTTGAATTTTGTCTATGTCGTATAGAATTTTCTCACCGCCGCGTGTGATGACTTTAATAGAGTAAACCGGATCATCATATATTTTCATAATTCCTTCTGTTCCGTAAAGAATTGTTGAATTATCCTCTTCCCCGTAATAAGTCCAGCTTGCCGTCATGGTTCCAACCACTCCGTTCTCCATCTTATAGATGCAGATTGCATTGTCATCCACACCGATCAGATTTCCCTGCGCGTCCTTCTTGTCAAGCGTTGTTATATGCGCTGTTGTTTCAATGACTCTCGAATCAAGCAGAAACTGTATCAGATCCGTCTTATGAACCCCAAGGTCTGCCATTGCTCCCATAACGGAACGCGATTTGTCAAAAAACCATGTGTTCTTCGCACCGTCAATTCCCCATGTCTCCGGACCGCCATGTCCGAATGTCGTCTTAAAAGTAATTACGTCTCCGATTACTCCCTCAGAGATTAACTCTTTCGCCTTTACATGTGCTTTTGCAAATCTCTGGTTCTGCCCTATCATCAGATATTTCCCGTTTTCATCCGCAGCTTTTACCATATCCATGCATTCCTCCAGCGTTACTGCCATCGGTTTCTCACAAAGGACATGCTTTCCAGCATTCAACGCCTTGATCGTAACTTTTGCATGTGCGTTATTTGCCACACAGACACTGACAGCATCCATCTCCTTGTCTGCCAGAAGTTCATCCTCCGTGCTATATGCCTTGCCGCCAAATTGCGCTGCCAGTTCTGCTGCCCGGTCAGCATTCCAGTCATAATATCCAACAATTTCTACATCCGGATTTTCCAGGTATTCCGGAATATGTCTAACCTGTGCAATTTTTCCACACCCGATTATTCCAACCTTCATGTTATCTCCTTTCATATTTTCTTTCATTCTTTCATTCTCTTGAAACAAAAGTAACATATTTTTTTCAGCAATTCAATCATTCTATCGTCATTTCAAGCATTTTCAGCGCTTTGTTTCTTTATTTTCGTTTATTTTGTCAATAATCGCCAAAGTATTTCTTATATAGCTGAAAACTTTTCACATTTTGTTTCATTTTATATTTACAAAATAAACAAAACTGGTGTATCATTATTATATTGATACACAGGAGGCTCACAGAGATATGAAAAAAGATAAAATTACGGTCGCAGACATCGCAAAAAAAGCAGGGGTCTCCCCTGCCACTGTTTCCCGAGTGTTGCGTCATAGAGAACTTGTAAAATCCGAAACCATCCAGCAAGTCGAAAATGCCATGTCCGCACTGGGATGTCTTCTCGAAAAGGGTACTATAGCTGCGGCTACCGAACAGCCTCTTATTATTTTGAATGTTCCGGAACTCGATAACGTTTTCTACCTGAAAGTCATCGACGGCGCCCTTGTATCCGCCAAGGCACACGGTTATCGTCTGCTGATCAACGACTCCCCGCTTGACCGGAGTTCTATTTACTCTTTTATCAATCTGTTAAAACAGGTACATGCCGCCGGAGTCATTTTATTGAATCATGTCTCCAAGGAACAGCTGGATATGATCCACTCTGTCGTACCGTTAGTTCAATGCAGCGAATATAACGAGCACGCGGATTACCCTTATGTCAGCATAGACGACTATAGTGCCGCAACAAGCGCTGCAGAATATATTGTTTCCTGTAATTGTAATAAAATCGCAATGATAAACGGTCCCATGTCCTTTAAATATGCTGTGAAGCGTCAGGAAGGTTTTCTTGATACGCTCCGCAAAAAAGATATTTCCGTTCGTCCGGACTGGATTGTCAGCCTGCCTGAAGTAAATTACCAGATGGCATACTCCGCAGTCTGCCGTCTGTTGAATAATGAAATTCGTCCAAATGCTTTTTTCGTTATCTCAGACGTTTTTGCCGCCGCTGTCATTCGTGCCGCTAAACGCTTTGATCTTCGTATTCCGGAGGATATTATTGTCGTCGGATTTGATAACCTGGACATCTCCATCATGACCTGTCCGACGATTACCACTGTAAACCAGCCGAGTTTTCAGCTGGGCTATTCGGCATGCGAACTTCTTCTTGATTCCATCAACCATCCTGATATGTTTCCCAAATCTCTGATTCTGGATACAGAACTTATCATCCGGGAATCCAGCGCAAAAATTTAACGCCCGGCAGATTGCTCTGCCGGGCGTTCCCTGTAAATTTCCTAATCACTGTTCATGAATTGCTTCAAACACTCCGCCGTCCGCGAAATGCTTCGCCGACGCCTCACTCCATCCACCAAAGTGCGCAATATCCGTGAGTGCAATGTCATCCACGATCCATTTTCCGTCTGCCGGCAGTTCCGTGATGACGCGCTCCCCCGATGTACTGATATAATCAGAAAAAACATCCGGATCCGACGGGCGGTAGAAGTTCTCCGCAAACGTGGTCGTCGCACCGCGCGCACCCGAATCCAGCACCAGCACATTGTGATAGAGTGTCTTCATATTCTCTGTGATCTCTTCCCCGCTCTGTCCCTGACTTTCAAAATAGTACCATGCCGCCAGATAATTCCAGCGCGCTCCGCCGGACGTCTTCGGGTTCGGGGTGATGACGCCCACGTCCTCCCGGAGCAGATCATCCCAGTCCGCAATGTTCTTCGGATTGTCCTTGCGCACCAGAAAAACAATCGTCGATGTGTACGGGGAACTTTCCTGATCAAATTCATCCTCAAAACCATCCTCAATCATTCCCGCATCCGCAACCACCTGCACATCCCCCTCCAGTGCCAGCGTCACCACATCCGCCTCCAGGCCGTTTGCCACCTCAAGTGCCTGCTTGCCGGAACCTCCGTGCGACTGGATCACCGTCACATCCTGCCCTGCCTGCTCCTTCCAGTGTTCCGCAAACAGTGCATTGTACGATTCATACAGTTCCCTGTGCTTTGAACCTTCCGTTACATGGTCAGTTCTTACTTGGTCTCGCCGCCCTCTACCACAAGCGTATCCTCGTAGTCGCTGCCGTAAGTGTCAGCCAGTGTTGCCTCGTAGTCTGCATGGAAGAAATTCTCCTCGCCGAGTGCCTTGATCTCCTCATTGATCCAGTCTAATACAGTCGTGTTGCCCTTGCTGACTGCCGGTGCAATCGTATCAGAACTTCCAAGCTCCGGAATACCTACGGTATAGCCTGGGTTCTGGAGTGCAAATGCAATGACCTCTGTGTTGTCATTTGCCCATGCAACACCGCTTCCGTTCTCAAGCGCTGTCTTTGCTGCCGCATAGGAATCATATTTCTGTAAGGTCAGATCCGGATAGGTCTCGGTCAGGTAGGTCTCTGCTGTTGTACCGGAAATCACGATCACCGGATCATCCGCTGTCAGATCATCCAGACTCTCAACGACTGCAGAATCCGGAGAAATCACACCGAGGGATACGTTCATGTACGGGAGTGCAAAATCAACTTCCTCCGCGCGCTCCGGTGTCACGGTAAAGTTTGCCAGAATGACATCGACCTTTCCGGTCTGTAGATACTCGATACGGCTTGCAGCCTCGGTGGAAACAAAGTTCACATCCACGCCGAGATCCTTTGCCAGACGGTTTGCAAAGTAGACATCATATCCCTGATACTCTCCGTTCTCATCCACATAGCCAAATGGATTCTTGTCGGAAAATACACCGATGTTGATTGTGCCGCTCTCCTTGATCTCGTCTAAGGTGCGGTATACCACATCTGCGGATGCATCGCCTGCGGCTGCCTGTGTATCTGCGGTAACTCCTGTCTGCGCATCACTGCTGCTCTCCGCTGCATCTGTATTGCCACAGCCTGCCAGCATTGCTCCAGTTAATGTCAGTGCTGTAAACAGTGCCAGTCTCTTCGTTAATCTTTCTTTTTTCATAATATTGTCCTCTCTTTCTATTCCAAACTTCCATCGAAGCTTCAGAATCAACCTTTTGTGCCGCTCTCTAGTCGCGGACTGCCTCAAATTCAAATGTGTGCAGAAACTTTTTCGCACGCTCTGTCGTCGGATGGGTAAAAAATTCATCCGGCTTTCCTTCTTCCACAATCTCTCCCTGGTCAATAAAGACCACACGGTCTGCAACCGCCCTTGCAAAGGACATCTCGTGTGTGACGATCACCATAGTGCTTCCTGCCTTAGCAAGCTCTAACATCGTATCCAGTACCTCGCGCACCATCTCTGGATCAAGCGCTGCGGTCACCTCATCGAACAGCATAATCTCGGGGTGCATCATCAGTGCACGCACGATCGCAACACGCTGCTTCTGACCGCCGGAAAGCTGTCTCGGAAAACTGTCACACTTGTCGAGAAGCCCTACTTTTTCCAGAAGCTGTTTTGCCTCGGAAACGGCGTCCTCTTTTGTTCTCTTCTGCACCTTAAGCGGCGCCAGGATCACATTTTCCAGGATCGTCTTGTGTGGAAAAAGCTCGTAGCTCTGAAATACCATCCCGACCTTCTGGCGGATCCCGGCGATATTCTTCGCCTTTCCGTCGATGGTCTCGCCTCGGAGTGTAATGCTTCCCTCCTGTATCGGCTCTAAGGCATTGATACATCGAAGCAGTGTGCTCTTACCGCATCCGGATGGTCCGATGATAACCACAACCTCTCCTTTGTGGATGGTCAGGCTTAGATCCTTTAAGATCTCATTTCCCTCGTAGGATTTTTTGATATGTTCAATTTTTAACAATTCTTCTGCTTCTGCCTTCATATCAGTTACTCCATTTCTTTTCCAGATGTCCCGCCAGCATACTGATCGGCCAGCATGCCAGGAAATACAGTACAAACACGGTTCCGTACAGTCCGAACGCCGCATTCGGCGATGCCATACGGTTTGCCTCGATGATCTGCTGTGTCACCTTTAGCACCTCCACCACACCGATCATCATCACAAGGCTTGTCGTCTTGATCATACGGGTGACCAGGTTGATCGACAGCGGGATCAGACGCCGCAGGGTCTGCGGGATAATAATGTAAAAATAAATCTGACTTCTCGTCATTCCAAGCGCTGCACCACTCTCATACTGGTGCTTCGGGATACTGATTAACGCGCCGCGCACCAGATCTCCCATCTCTGCGGTTCCCCAGAATGTAAATACGATTACCGATGCAAACTCCGCCGATAAATTCCAGCCAAACATCCGCGTCGTTCCGAAAAACACGAGAAACAGCAGTACCATCTGCGGCATGATGCGGACAATCTCCAGATACACTCTTGTCACTGCTTTTGTCACCGGATTCTTCCATGTCATGACGATGCCGAGCAGAATGCCGAGCGGAATACTGATGACCACAGAGATCAGGCTGATCTTAAGCGCCACCCACAGACCGCCCAGAAGTCTTATCATGTTCTTGCCCTTAAACAGGACACTAATTCCCAAATCCGGCATAGCGCAGCCTCCTCTCTAACAACGTTCCAAGGATGGATACCGGAAGTAAAATAATCAGATAAAATACCACCAGTAAGAACAGGCACTCCGCTGTCTTATAGTAAAGCCCGATCAAGTCTTTTGCTGTAAACATCAGATCCATCAGACTGATTGCTGAAAACACACTCGTCTCTTTTAACAGGAAGATCACATTCGCCACAAATGCCGGTACGCTGATGGATACCGCCTGTGGCAGGATGACATAGAGCACTGCCTGCTTCTTCGTCATGCCAAGGCTTAACGCGCTCTCCATCTGGATCGGCTCGATCGCCTCGAGTCCGCTGCGGAACGCCTCCGCCATATAGCTGCCTCCTAAGAGTGCCAGACCCGCCACGCCGCAGACATCCGCGGAGATGGAAAGTCCCACCTTCGGCAGTCCGAAATAGATAAAAAAGAGCTGCACCAGAAGCGGTGTGTTGCGGAACAATTCGATATATATTTTTACAATCTGTCTCGCCACCGGTATCTTATAATGTACAATCAGCGCACATATAAGACCAATGATGATTGAAAATGCAATTCCCATCCAGCCGATCCGAAGTGTCAGCCACATGGCTTTCTGATACAGCGGCAGGTATTGCGAGATGACTTCCCAGTTCACATTTTCACATCCTATCTTATTTCTTATTATTCCTAGCTGTTTTATATGATATAAGAAATATACTCCTACTTTATATATATGTCAAGTAGGAAATTAAATAATTTCTTTTTGTTCTAAAAAAGAAACAGAAGCATTCTGTGTCAGAGAATCCTTCTGTTTTGTTCTGTTACTCTATTTCTATATTCTATGCAGTTTTAATATTATGCTTTCCGGATGCCGTCGTTCATGCTTCCCATCCGGTATCCGCCGAGATCGAGTGTCACATAGGTAAAACCGATCTCCTTGCATGCCGCATTGACCTTCTGGTAAAAATCGTCTGCAAACATTTTTGCAAAATCCTCCGTGCCGATCTCGATACGGGCAATCGTGTTCGTTCCGCTCTCGTGAATCCGCACGCGCACCTGATGAAATCCGGCATCCAGCAGAAGCTGCTCCGCGCGGTCCACCATGCCAAGGCGCTCCTCGGTGATCTCCTCCCCGTAGACAAAGCGGGAAGAAAGACATGCAAACGACTGCTTATTCCATGTCGGAAGCCCCAGCCCGTGGGAGAGTTCGCGGATCATGCTCTTGTTCATCCCCGCCTCGCGCAGCGGACTAAGCACGGAAAGCTCGGCAACCGCCATCAGTCCCGGGCGGTAATCGCCGTTGTCGTCCAGATTGGACGCCTCCGCCACGTAGGGGATGTCGTACTCCTTTGCAATATCCCAGATCTTTGTGAAAAGCTCCTTCTTGCAGAGGTAGCAGCGGTTGGCCGGATTATGGGAAAATCCCTCAATCTGCAATTCCTCCGACTCCACCACGATATGTTTTATGTGCTCCTTCTCACAGAAAGCTTTTGCCTCTCTTAATTCTCTCTCCGGAAAGGAGCAGGAGCGCGCCGTCACTGCGACCGCCCCGTCTCCCAGCACATCATGTGCGACTTTTAATAAGAATGTCGAATCCACGCCGCCGGAAAATGCAACGACCATCTTTCCTTTTTCCCGGATCGACTGCTTTAATGCTTCCATTTGTTCCATCATATCTTAAACCCGCTTTCTTCCTGTTATGTGTTTCTACCAGAGCTTCAGCACGCCGATTGCCGTCTTCATGAACTTGTACTTCACCGTCTCGAGTTCTCCCGCCGCCGCTTTTAACTCCCTTCGGATCTCAATATGCTGCGGACAGTGCTGCTCGCATTTGCCGCATCCCACACACTGTGAGGCGCTCGCCGGATTCTTGCGGAATGCCGTACACTGCAGATAATCCCTGCGGCCGGACTTTTTTCCTTCGGAGTACATCGCATTGTAGCAGCGGAATGTTCCGGGGATATCCACGCCGCGCGGGCACGGCATGCAGTAACCGCAGCCGGTGCATCCCACCTTGACGTGCTTTGTGATCTCCTGCCGCACCGCTTCCACCAGCGCGCGGTCCGACTCCGTCATACACCCGACGCCGTATTCCGAAGCTGTGCGCACGTTCTGTTCGACCATCTCCATGGAATTCATGCCGGAGAGCACGCAGGTCACCTCCGGCTGGTCGTACAGCCACTTGAGTGCCAGTTCTGCCGGGGTGCGGTGCTCCTCATCCTGTGCAAACAGTTCCTTCGCCGACTCCGGCAGCAGATTGACCAGCCTGCCGCCGCGCAGCGGCTCCATGATAATCACCGGAATCCCCTTCGCATGCGCGTAGCGCAGTCCCTCCACGCCCGCCTGCGAATGTTCGTCCATATAATTATACTGGATCTGGCAGAAATCCCAGTCATAGGCGTCGATCAGCTGCATGAACATATCCGATCTGCCATGATAAGAAAATCCGATGTTGCGGATCTGTCCGGACGCCTTTTTCTCCCGGATCCAGTCCTCCATGCCGAGCTTTTTTAACTTTTCCCAGGTTGGAAGATCCGTCAGCATATGCATCAGATAGTAATCAATATAATCTGTCTGTAAGCGGCGCAGCTCCTCCTCGAACATCTTCTGGGCGCCCTCCACCGACTTGATCAGGTAGTGCGGCAGCTTGGTCGCCAGATAGATGCGCTCCCTGCAATGATTGCGCGCGAGGATCTCCCCGACCGCCGTCTCATTTCCGGCATAGACATATGCGGTATCGAGATAGTTCACACCGGCATCTATCGCCGCCATGACCTCCTTTTCCGCCTTATCGATATCGGCATGCCCGCCCTCCTTGGTAAAACGCATACACCCGTAGCCGAGCACCGAAATCTCATTTCCGTTTTTATCCTTGCGATACTGCATGATCATCCGATCTCCTCCAACTGCTGCAGCCAGACAGCCGCACACGCGTCCGACGGCATCCGCAGATCCCCGCGCGGAGAGACCGCCACACTACCGACTTTCGGTCCGTCCGGCAGACAGGAACGCTTGAATTGCTGTGCAAAAAAGCGCCGGTAAAAGGTTTTCAGCCATTTTAAGATCGTCTCATCGTCGTAGACGCCGTCAAACGCCACTTTTGCGAGACGGTACACCTTTTTCGGTGCAAATCCAAGACGCAGCATGTGGTACAGGTAAAAATCATGAAGCTCGTACGGTCCCACAAGATCTTCCGTCTTCTGCGAGATCTTTCCGTCCTCCGGCGGCAGAAGCTCCGGAGATACCGGCGTGTCCAGCACATCCGTCAATACCGCGCCAAGCTTCTCATCCCCGCAGGTATCCGCGTAGTAGCGCACCAGGTGGCGCACCAGCGTCTTCGGAACGGAGGCATTGACCGCATACATGGACATATGGTCGCCGTTATATGTCGCCCAGCCGAGTGCAAGCTCCGAGAGATCGCCGGTTCCGATGACCATGCCGCCCTCCTTGTTGGCAATGTCCATCAGAATCTGCGTCCGCTCTCTTGCCTGGCCGTTCTCATAGGTCACATCATGAACGGCCGGATCCTGCCCGATATCACGGAAATGCACATTCACCGCTTCCTTGATGTCGACTTCCGTAAAATCCGCGCCGAGGCACCGGATCAGGGACACCGCGTTGTCATAGGTCCGGTCCGTCGTCCCGAAGCCCGGCATCGTGACTGCCTTGATCCGGTCGTGCGGGATGCCGAGCAGATCGAACGCACGCACGGTGACAAGCAGTGCCAGCGTGGAATCCAGACCACCCGAAATGCCTACAACCGCCGTCTTACAGTGCGTATGCTCCAGACGCTTTTTTAATCCCGCTGCCTGAATGGCAAGGATCTCATCACAGCGTCTGATACGGTCCGCCTCATTTCCCGGCACAAACGGCATCGGGTCGATGAAGCGGGTCAGAGCCGTCTCCTCCGTCTCAAGAGAAAAACGCACCTCCACATAGCTGTCATCCGCCATCTCAAACGTCGTCATCCGGCGGCGCTCCGCCTCGATCCGCTTGACATCGATCTCCGTGCAGATCACACCGCTTCCGAACCGCTCCGATTCCTTTAGAATATGACCGTTCTCGGCAATCACATTGTGTCCGGAGTAGACGACGTCCTGCGTGGACTCCCCGTCTCCCGCACTCGCATAGATATAGCCGCACAGAAGTCTCGCCGACTGTCCGTTTACCAGCTCCCGCCGGTAGATGTCCTTTCCGGTGGTCTCATCTGATGCGGACAGATTCACAAGCAGCGTCGCACCATTTCTGGCATGACGGATACTCGGCGGCTCCGGCGTCCACAAATCCTCGCAAAGCTCCGCGCCGATCTTTAATTCCGGCAGGGACGTACAGACAAATAAAAGCCTCGTCCCCATCGGCACACACTCTCCCTCGAAATCGACCTCGACCGGATCTGCCATTCCTCTGGCAAAATGTCTTGCCTCGTAAAATTCATTGTAGTTCGGAAGATAGGTTTTGGGCACAAACCCGAGCACTTCCCCGCGGCAGAGCACCGCTGCCACATTATAAAGTTTTCCGTTGTACGCAAGCGGTAGACCGACAAAAAGGATGGCGTCCACCTCTGCTGTCTCCTCCGCGATCGTTCCGAGCGCCCGCTTCGCCTGCTCTAAAAGATATTCCTGCAAAAACAGATCACTGCAGGTATATCCCGTGATGACAAGCTCCGGCAGCACGATCACCTTCGCGCCTGCCGCCGCCGCTTCCCGGATTCCTTCCACGATCACGCCGGCATTGTATGTTGTGTCCGCCACACGGATCTTCGGTGTGACGGCGGCAACTTTTACAAATCCATCTCTCATTTTCTCATTTCCTTTAACTCGTCGATGTCAAAATGGTACGCTTTGTTACAGAACTGGCATTTTACCTCAATCGACTCTCCGTCGCTTACGATGTCGTCCAGATCCTTTCTGCTCAGTGTCGCAATCGCACGGGAGACGCGCTCCTTGGAGCAGTCGCACTGGAATGCGGCATCCACCGTATCGTTGATCTCAAGCCCGAACTCGCCGAGAATCAGCTCCAAGATCTCCTCCGGTGTCTTCCCATCTTCCAGCATCTCCGTGACGGAGGCAATCTCCGTGATCTTCTTCTCGAGACGATCCACCACGTCGTCCGGTGTAAACGGCATCAGCTGGATGATAAATCCTCCCGCCTGTCTGACCGACCGGTCCGGATTCACGAGAACACCGAGTCCTACCGCGGACGGCACCTGCTCGGAGGTGGCAAAATAGTACGTCAGATCCTCCGCAATCTCACCGGTCTGCAGCGCGATCTGTCCCACGTACGGCTCCTTTAATCCCATGTCCTTGATGACGCTCATCACGCCAAGCCCCAGCGCACCGCCGACGTCCAGCTTTCCCTGTGCATTTAACGGCAGTTCCACATCCGGAACATTCGGGAATCCCTTGACATGTCCGTTTGCATCCGCGGTCACCGTAAAGCCCTTCGCCGGACCGCCGCACTGGATCTGTATCGTCAGAAGATCCTTCTCCCCCTTCATCATCGTTCCCATCATCGCCGCACCGGAGAGAAGTCTGCCGAGCGCTGCCGTAATCACCGGGCTGGTGTCATGATCCACTCTCGCCTCCTCCACCAGATGGCGCGATGTGATCGCAAATGCGCGGATGCTTCCCTCCGCCGCGGTAGCTCTTACAATATAATCTCTATCCTGACTCATTTCGTTCTCCTTTTCTATTGTTGCTGTATTTCGGATTTGCTACATCTTCTTTTCCTGCTCCGTTTTCATGCACGGTATCTTTTCTTTCTGCTCCGTTTTCATATACTGTATCTTTTTCTACTCAGTTCGGATTCGTTGTTCCTGTATCTTCTCAAAGCCTTCTACCTGCGTGGGCGCGCCACCACATAGATCCGCTCCGAATCCTCCTTGACCGGCTCCTTTGTGAACGCGTCGTAGGCTGCCAGCAATTCCATTCCCGCATCCGCAAGCAGTCTGTCAATCGTCTTTAAATCATAGGCCCGCTGATAATGCACTTCCTCAAACCGGCGGTAGGTTGCACCGTCCTCGCGGATATAAAGCGTCAGATCGTATTCGTTTACGGCACTCGCCTCATCGAAATAATTCTCCCAGATGAAGCTGCCCTCCTCACGGTTTTCCGCAATCGTCGTCTCTCCCAGAAGATCCCGGTACTTGTATACCGTATTCAGGTCAAAAATAAAGACGCCATCCTCCTCCAGATACTCGTGCACACGCGAAAACACCTCGCGCAGATCCGCTTCCTCCAAAATGTAATTCATGGAATCGCAGACCGACACCACCGCGCACACGCTTCCGTACAGTTCCAGTTCACGCATATCCTCGAGCAGATAGAGAATTCCCCCATTGGGCAACTCGTCCGGTTCATCCGGCTCGCCCAGTTCTGCATATTCTTCCGGCTCATCGGTTTCGGCAGCTTCGTCCCATGCTTCTGCCGCACTCCACGCATCCGCCTCATACTCTGCCTCGCGTGCGATCTCAAGCATCTCCTCGGAATTGTCCACGCCGATCATATCGTACCCTGCCGCCGCCAGCAGCCTGGTCATTTTTCCGGTGCCGCAACCCAGTTCCGCAACCGTTCCGCTGCAGATGCCATATTCCCGGAGCAGCCCCGTAAGATAGGAACCCCATTCCTCATAGGGAACATTATCCATAAACAGATCATACACTCTCGCAAAGCTCTCGTATGCACCCATATCGTTCTCACTTTCTCTTCCGCCAGCATGCGGAACATTTCTATGTAATACTACCAAGTTTCCAATGTGAAATCAAGGTTTGCCGACAGATTCCCCCGCACAAATCTTCTTGATTATTTTTCCGGTAAACCGTATACTTATTCCATAAAATGCCGTTTTTTCCGATGTTTCTGGAAACACAGCAAAATACAGCAAAGGATCTTACACCTATGCCCGATCAGTTTGAACACTATATTACCCAAAATATAAAGGCATTCTACAAGCGCAGACTGCTGACACCGATCCTGTATCTGATTTTTCTTCTGGTACTGTGGTTCGTTCTCTCGCTGTCAGCGCCGCTTTTTCCGGACACGCTCGATGCCCCGGATACCCTCGAGAGCACCTACAGACGGCATGAAGAATACATATCCGCCACCTTATCCGATCTGAAGTTCACCGGTTACACCCAGTCCTTTCTGGGGCACATCAGCGGTTACTACTATTACACGATGCGGAATGACGAGTGCATCATCGTGCTGCTCTCCCCGAATACCAGTGAACAGGGACTTCCGGAGATTCCGCAGGTGTCCGTCCGTGCCAAGATTCTTCACGGTTCCGAGAATTTTGATGAGCTGTTAAATCATCTCGCTTCGGATCTGAACTGGACCGAAAACGGCATTCACAACAAAGTCTCCCAGTATGTACTGAGTGAGCCTGATTACAATCTGCTCGGAAACACGCTGCTCTACGTCGTATTTTTTGCGACCGGCGGCTATGCCCTGATCTGCATTGTATTTTTCATCCTCTATATCTGCTTTCCAATTCTCTCGCCCGCGTGCCAGGATCTCGCGCTGTTCGGCAATCCGAAAAAGCTTTTGGAGCAGGCAGAGGATGAACTTGCGACGCTGCCGCAGCTTGCAACGGAGGATATGTTTATCACAGAACATTTCTTCATCGAGACCTCGGTGTACGGCAATGCCATTGTACCGATCGATGAGATCATCTGGATCTACAAATACTCGACGCTCCACAAGTTTTTCTGGTACCACTTCAGCATCTCCTACACGCTGCTTATCAGTGCGAACCGGCATCTCTACATCCAGTGCCCGAAGAACATCAAGTCGGACATCGACGGTATCATGGATTACCTCGCCGAGGCGAACCACAATATTTTAGTCGGATTCTCCGAAGCGAACCGTCTGAAGGTGCAGGAGATCCAGGGAACGCCGATGCATTTTGAAAAATTTATTGCCTTCCTGAAAAAACGCGTTTAAATGCCGCGCCAGCACAGAACGGAACTTTTGCAATCAGCAGGGAGTGTCCTTTGAGTGACAGGTAATAGTTGGAGAAGTATATCTTACAGATTTCAGATGGAAATGCATATGGAAGATTCTTTGTGAAAAAATGAGAGCATTTCTTCCTGACGGATATTTGCATCGGATTCCGTGTCTCTTCCACGTTTGGACAATCCAACGGGGACATGTCCGACACGCCAAAGACAATGGGCGGACTTTTTAGCCGCCCTAACTGTACTCCCTCATAGACAATATAAAACCGCGCGAACCGAAAC
>ERZ772867.2160-NODE-2160-length-19952-cov-3.564155_pt1 | contig 19952 bp, 20 predicted proteins | sample MGYA00511341_ERZ772867 | MGnify/ENA primary metagenome ERZ772867 (study PRJEB29015, sample SAMEA2737707) | human gut metagenome | biome: human gut; feature: human-associated habitat; material: faeces | place: China | collected 2012 ... | reverse complement strand
TGCGCAGGCATTGACTGATAATGCAGAACATCCGGAGAAGGTACGTCAGAATATTATGAACGTAGCATTGGATTATCTGGCATGCGGAATCGATCCTGAGAAATGTCACATTTTTATTCAGTCCATGGTTCCGGAACTGACAGAGTTAACATTCTATTATATGAATCTGGTAACCGTATCCAGAGTACAGAGAAATCCTACGGTAAAAGCTGAGATCCAGCAGAGAAACTTTGAGGCAAGTATCCCGGTTGGTTTCTTCTGCTATCCGATCAGTCAGGCTGCAGATATCACGGCATTCCGTGCGACAACAGTTCCGGTTGGAGAAGATCAGATGCCTATGATCGAGCAGTGTAAAGAGATTGTTCACAAGTTTAACAGTGTATATGGAGAGACTCTGACTGAGCCTGAGATCGTACTCCCATCTAACAAGTCATGCTTAAGACTTCCGGGTATCGATGGAAAGGCAAAGATGAGCAAATCGCTTGGAAACTGTATCTATCTTTCTGATGAAGAAGATGTTGTTAAGAAGAAAGTAATGTCCATGTTCACAGATCCGAACCACCTGCGCGTGGAAGATCCTGGACAGGTAGAAGGCAATCCGGTATTCATTTATCTGGATGCATTCTGCAAGGATGAATATTTCGAAGAATTCTGGCCGGAATATAAGAATCTGGATGAACTGAAAGCACACTATCAGCGTGGAGGTCTGGGTGATGTCAAAGTGAAGAAATTCCTGAACAAGGTTCTTCAGGCAGAGCTGGCACCAATCCGTGCAAGAAGAAAAGAATGGGAGCAGAAGCTTCCGGAAGTATTCGAAATCCTGAAAGAAGGAAGCAGGGTAGCTGAGGCGAAAGCAGCAGAGACATTGAAAGATGTAAAGACTGCTATGAGAATCAACTATTTTGATGATGAAGATTTCCTGAACTAGGAATCTGCGGACAGCTGAAAAATCATTATATTGCATTTGTTAATATGAAAATAAAATCCTCAAAATACCGGATGATATGGTATTTTGGGGATTTCTTTTGTTAAGAATTGCGGTATAATAAAACTATCAGTAAAAAAAGCAAATTGTATAGATAATACGGGAGTGAAGGGGGGTAATGCTATGAAAGAGATAACGAAAGAGACACTTCTGAAAGCTATGAAATCGCGAGATGCGGGAGAGCATCCGGTATTTCGTGAATGTGAATTCAAAGACATGGATCTAAGCGGAATGGATCTGCATAATATGGACTTCACATTGAGTTCCTTTCAAAATGTAAATCTGGAACGTGTGAATTTTGAAAACTGCAGTGTGGAAAATGCATTATTCGACGGCAATTCCCTGCATGGTGCAAATTTTCAGAATGCAAATATGAAGACGGCAGCATTCCGTGGATGTGATATGCGGGAATGCAACATCAAAGGAGCCAACCTTTACGGGGCAGTATTGGAGCACGCGAAGCTGGATGACATTCAGTCAGACGAAGCAACGCAGTGGTTCCGCATGCACTGTCCGGAGACCGGACCGATCCTTGGCTATAAGAAATGTGTGAATGACAGAGTGGTACAGCTTCTGATCCCGGCAGATGCTAAACGGACTTCGGCAACACGTCCTTCTTGCCGGTGCAGCAAGGCAAAGGTACTTTCGATAAAAAATTTTGATGAAACGGAAGAATTCGAAGAAGCCTGGTCGCTGGTCGATGAGAATTTTGTATACAGAAAAGGACAGTGGGTGGAGGTCAAAGATTTTAACGAGGACAGATGGATGGATTCCACGACGGGGATTCATTTCTGGATGAACAGAAATGAAGCACTCGGGTATTAAATCCCCTGCATTGGAAAAAGTTTACTGATAGATGAGAAAGAAAAATAAATGGAGGTGCAAAAGGCAAATGAAAGCAGACATCAGATGGTTAGATGATCCGCAGGTATTTCGTGTGAATCGTCTGGATGCACACAGTGATCATAAGTTTTATGAGAATAAAGAAGATTATAAGAAGCAGAATCAGCGGCTAAAACAATCGTTAAATGGAATCTGGAAGTTCCACTATTCAGTGAATGCATTGGAACGTCCGGCTGATTTTTATCAGAAATGGTTTAACTGTAAAAATTTTGATGAAATGAAAGTGCCACAGCATATAGAACTGGCGGGATACGATAAGATTCATTATATCAATACGATGTATCCGTGGGAAGGACATATTTACAGAAGACCGGCAGGATATGGAAAAGAAAAAGGGAAAGGTATGTTCAGCCAGGCCGAATATAATCCGGTAGGTTCTTATATCCGGAAGTTTGATCTGAATGACGGACTGAGAGGAAAGAGGATCATCTTAAGTTTTGAAGGTGTGGAACAGGCATTCTATGTATGGGTGAACGGAGAGTTCGTGGGGTATGCGGAAGACAGCTTTACGGTTTCGGAATTTGATATTACACCATATGTAAAAGATAAAGATAATCTGCTGGCAGTGGAAGTACATAAGCGCAGTACGGCGGCATTTTTGGAAGACCAGGATTTCTTCCGGTTTTTTGGTATTTTCAGAGATGTGAACCTGTACGGAATACCGGCGGTTCATGTTGAAGATCTGTGGATCCGTCCGAAGTATCATCCGGAAGATGGAAAGGCAGAACTGGAGCTGGATATCCGATTATCACAGAAAAAGAAAGAAAATAATATCCAGGGTAAAATAAAAGTTTCTTTGCAAGATATCTATAGTGATGAAAATCATGTATTACTGGATGAAACGGAGAATCTGAACAACCCGGTGATCCAGAAGAATCTTCCGGTAGAAGGATCAGTGAACAATGAGATCCAGTTCCGTTATGAATTAGAAGAATCCGTACATGCATGGAGCAATGAAGATCCGTATCTGTATGAGCTTCTGATAGAAGTTCAGAATGAAAAAGGCGAGACAGTAGAAGTGGTTCCATATCAGATTGGATTCCGTAAGATAGAATTAAAAGGCAGAAAGATGCTGCTGAATGGAAAACGTCTGATCATCAATGGTGTAAACCGGCATGAATGGAATGCCAGAAGCGGAAGATGTATTACCGAAGCTGATGAGAAATGGGATATCGAATGTATCAGACGCAATCATATCAATGCAGTCAGAACCTGCCATTATCCGGATCATATTTCATGGTATTACAGATGTGATCAGGCGGGGATCTATCTGATGGCAGAGACAAATCTGGAGACACATGGATCGTGGATGAAACAAGGTGTGATTGAACCGTCGTGGAATGTTCCGGGAAGTATCGGATGCTGGAGAGGATGTACATTAGACAGGGCAGTATCGAACTTTGAATCATTTAAGAATCATGTGTCGGTACTCTTCTGGTCACTTGGAAATGAATCGTATGCCGGTGATATCCTAGTGGAGATGAACCGTTACTATAAAGAAAAAGATCCGGACAGACTTGTGCATTACGAAGGCGTGGCAGAGAACCGGCCTTATGAGGATTTAATTTCTGATATGGAGAGCCAGATGTATGCTCCGCCGGAGAAGATAAAAGAATATCTGGAAAATAATCCGAAGAAACCATTTATCTTATGTGAATATATGCATGATATGGGAAATTCTCTGGGAGGAATGGAATCTTATATCAGATTACTGGATCAGTATGAGGATTATCAGGGAGGCTTCATCTGGGATTATATCGATCAGGCACTGTTCGTGAAGGATGAAGTGACAGGACGTGATGTATTGCGTTATGGTGGTGACTTTGATGACAGGCCATCGGATTATGAATTTTCGGGAAATGGAATTTTATTTGCGGACAGAACGGAAAAGCCGGCAATGCAGGAGGTGAGACATTACTATGGATTACGCAGATAGAGGAAAATTAGGAATTGTGTATGGAGATGTAACACTTGGAGTACACGGAGAAGACTTTCATCTGATCTTTTCTTATCAGACAGGCGGTCTGGAATCCATGGTAAAGCATGGAAAGGAATGGCTGTATCGCACACCGAAGCCGACATTCTGGAGAGCAACCACAGACAATGATCGTGGAAATGGATTCCCGTTTAGAGCCGGTATGTGGATGACTGCCGATATGTTCCAGAAATGTGTGGATATCCAGGTACGGATAGACGGAACCAAGATAGAAAAACCGAGCGCACCGGTAAATAATAAATATTCGGATAAAGAAACTGCGGAACGTGTGGAAGTTATATTTACATATGAGACATTAACTGTTCCGTCAACACAGGTAAAGGTATCGTATCTGGTATTTGCTGATGGAAATGTCAGAGTAAGAGCGCACTATTACGGGAAAGAGGGAATGCCGGAGCTCCCTGCATTCGGTATGCGCTTTGTCATGCCGACAAAGGCAGACGGATTCGTTTATGAAGGATTATCGGGTGAGACATATCCGGATAGAAAAGCCGGGGGTATTCACGGAATTTATGAAGTAGAGGGTCTTCCGGTTACACCGTATCTGGTTCCGCAGGAATGTGGCATGCATATGGATACCGAGTGGGTGACAGTGAAGAGAAGTACGGTTTTGGATAACCGGAATCGTCATATAGAACAAAGTGGACTTACATTCCGGGCGGGCAGTGAGATCAATCATTCCACGTTTGCATTTTCATGTCTTCCTTATACTGCAGAAGAGCTTGAGAATGCAACGCATCAGGAAGAGCTGCCGCCGGAAAGAAGAACGGTACTTTGTATCTATGGAGCGGTCCGTGGTGTAGGCGGAATCGACAGCTGGGGATCTGACGTGGAAGAGCAGTACCGGATTCCTGGAAATAAGGATATTGAAGTAGAATTTATAATGTAGATCTGCTTTTCCGGTAATTATCAGATGTGTATCGATACTTCGCTTGGTGAAGACTATGTGCTCAATACCGTACTGGATCTGGTGAAGAATGTAAATCGCCGTGTATCCGAAAGCAGAGCAGAATAAGAATTATCTCCTGAAAACTTGACATGAATATATGGATGCGATAGATTAATTTATGGATTTGAGAGTATGAAGGAGAGAAACATATGAATTTACATGAATTCCTTATTGTGTGTCCACTGGTATTTCTTGCCGGATTTGTCGATGCGATTGCCGGAGGTGGCGGATTGATCTCATTACCGGCATATATGTTCGCAGGGATTCCGGTACACCATGCGATTGCGACAAATAAATTATCATCAGCGACTGGAACAGCAGTGTCGACATGGCACTTGGTGAAGAGCAAATGTGTTGACATATTTTTAGTCCCGGGTACGGTAGCCTGTGCATTTGTGGGTTCAATTGCGGGGGCGAACCTGGCGCTGATCATCAGTGACAAAGTACTTAAGACGGTACTGGTATTTGTGCTTCCTGTTGTTGCATTCTGTGTATTGCGGGACAAGGATCTGAAACCGGTGATACCGGAAGGATTTACCAGAAAAAAACAGTATCTGATCATGGCAGCATGTTCTTTTGTGATCGGCATCTATGATGGGTTCTACGGACCGGGAACCGGAACATTTTTACTGCTTGCATTTACCAAATTAGGAAAGCTTGATATGGAGAAGGCAACCGGTAATGTGAAGGTCGTCAATCTGACATCGAATATATCGGCATTGATCACATTTATTCTTGCAGGAAAGATTCTTTGGGTGCTGGGACTTTCGGCGTCGGTATTCAGCATTGCCGGACATTATCTTGGCGCACATATGGTTGTGAAGAACGGCGTAAAGATCATTAAGCCGATCATCCTGCTGGTGTTGGCGTTATTGCTGATCAAGATTGTCCTGGGAATATAAAAATGAATGAAATCCTTAAAGTGGAGTGATATGAAAAATCTTTTGCTTTAGGAATTTCAGAAAGGCATCTAAAGCGAACGGCGGTAAATATTGTATCTGCCCGGCGTGCAGTGCAGGCGGAGCAATCCTGGATAAGAAAAATGAAATACTTTAAATTGTCATGTATTTGAAAGAAGCTGTCGGCGGCAGGGTATGTGTTTGGAAAGAAGCTTTTGAGTTGGGAGGGAGAATTTTTTAATTTTCCCTCCCAAATTTAGTGTATTGCAGTAAAAGAGTTCACAGTGTATAATGTACCCATGATTTTTAGAAATGAGGTACAACATGGAAAATCCAAATAGAAACTTTAAATCCCAGACCTGTGAAGATTTCATAGAAGTCCTTGCAAGTAAAGCAGCTGTTCCGGGCGGCGGCGGGGCATCGGCGTTAGCCGGAGCCATCGGGATCGCACTTGGTAATATGGTCGGAAGTCTGACTGTAGGAAAGAAGACCTATGCAGATGTAGAAGAAGAGATCATCGAATGCAAAAAACAGGCAGATGAGATTGCAAAAGAATTTTTAGAACTGATGGATAAGGATGCGGAAGCATTCGAGCCGCTCAGTAAGGCATATGGACTTCCGAAGTCTACGCCGGAAGAGCTTGCCAAAAAGGAAGAGATTATGGAAGAGGCGCTGAATACGGCATGTAGTGTTCCGATTGAGATTATGAAGACCTGTGCCAGAGGCATTGATCTGGTAGAAGTATTCGCTGCAAAAGGAAGCCGGATTGCATTAAGTGATGCGGGAGTCGGAGCAACACTTTTAAAATCCGCAATGCAGGGGGCTTCACTGAATGTATATATTAATACAAAATCAATGAAAGACAGAAGAAAAGCAGAAGAGCTCAATCATCTGGCAGATTCCCTGCGGGAAGAATACGAAGCAAAAGCAGACCGGATATTTGCGGAAGTAAACAGCCGTATCCGGTAAAATCCAGTGAGATAAAGACGGATAAACCGGAAATGTCCGGAGAAAATACAAAATAAAAGGAAAGCAGCAGGAAAAATGGCAAAATTACTATTAGGAAAAGAAGTAAATGCTTCTATCAATGAAGAAATCAAAGCAAAAGTAGAAACTTTAAAAGCACAGAATATCACACCGACACTTGGAATTATCCGTATCGGTGAAAGAGAAGATGACATCGCATACGAAAGAGGCGCAACAAAACGCTGTGAGACACTGGGAGTAGCATATGAGAAATTTCTTCTTCCTGCAGATGTAAAAGAAGAAGAGGTATTAAAGACGATCGACCAGGTAAATAAGAATGAAAAAATCCACGGAGTTCTGTTATTCAGACCGCTTCCGAAGCATCTGAATGAAGACAAGATCGTGAATGCACTGGCCGTAGAAAAGGATGTAGACGGAATCACCGATCTTTCCATGGCAGGGGTGTTCATGGGAAAAGATATGGGATATGCACCGTGTACGCCAAGTGCCTGCATGAAGGTACTGGATCATTACGGAATTGAATGCACCGGTAAGAAAGTGGTAGTTATCGGAAGGAGTCTTGTAGTCGGAAAACCTGCAGCGATGATGCTGATCAAGAAGAATGCGACCGTAACCGTCTGTCATACCAGAACGGTGGATATGCCATCTGTAGTAAAGGAAGCAGATATTGTAGTTGTAGCGGCGGGAAAAGCCGGAGTCATCGATGGAAGTTATCTGCGAGAAGGACAGATCGTGATTGATGTCGGAATTAATGTGAATGAAGAGGGAAAACTCTGCGGAGATGTAAATTTTGAAGAAGCAGAGAAAATTGTGGAGGCAATCACACCGGTCCCAAGAGGCGTCGGCGGAGTGACGACTTCAATTTTGCTGGAACATGTGGTAGATGCCGCGATTGCACAGAACAGGTAAAGAGAAGCCGGGGATTATATCGCTGGTCTGAAAAATGACAATAGAAGGATGGTAACCTTTATGTGTAGCCGGAAAGTTATGGCAGAAGCCTTGATTTTCCGGCTTTTATTCCAGTCCGGGTAGCCAGCTTAGTGAATTAAGTAGAAAAAAATTACCAGATCCCCATTACATGCTGCATTCCAAGGCTCACAATTGTAATTCCAACCCAACAGCAGGCACCCAGCAGAAGTGGTTTTCCTCCGGATTTAATAAGCTTCACAACATTACTGTTAAGCCCGATTGCGGCCATAGCCATAATGATAAAGAACTTCGATAATTCTTTTAACGGAGCAAATACGTCAGCGCTGACACCCATACTCATACATACTGTTGTGATGATAGCTGCAATGATGAAGTATAAGATGAACATAGGAAATGCTCTCTTCAGGCTGAATTTGTTTGCGGAAGAATCAGCAGTTCCGGCTTTTGAGGCAGATCTTGCACGGATCAGGGATAATACCAGTGTGATCGGAATAATTGCCAGTGTACGTGTAAGCTTTACCGTAACAGCAGTATTCAGTGTCTCGCTTCCAAGGTTCCACATACTGTCCCAGGTAGAGGCGGCAGCCGTTACGGAAGAGGTATCATTGATCGCAGTTCCTGCGAATAATCCGAAAGATCCACCGCCTGTTGTGTCAAAACCAAGTGCGCTTCCAAGTACCGGGAAAAGTACGGCTGCAATGACGTTGAAGAAGAAGATAACGGAAATTGCCTGTGCAACTTCGGTATCATCTGCATCAATGACCGGTGCGGTGGCAGCGATCGCAGATCCTCCGCAGATGGAAGAACCGACACCAACCAGGATGGAAGTGTTAGAAGGTACTTTGATAATTTTACGGAGCAGCCATGCGATGATCAGGGAAGTACTGATGGTACATACGATGATCGGGAGTGACTGTTTTCCGGTCTGTAAGATGACGCCAAGGTTCATTCCGAATCCAAGCAGGACAACTGCTGTCTGCAGAATAATCTTAGAAGTCCATTTGATTCCTGATTCGGCTTTTCCTTTGTTCGTCCACACTAAAGTGATCAGCATTCCGGCAAGGATTGCGATGACAGGGCCGCCAACAACTGGGAATGTCTTTCCAAGAAGCCAGGAAGGTACGGCAATCACAAAACAAACCAGTATACCGTTTAGGTTTTTTTTCAAAAAAGTCATGTTTTTTCCTCTTTCTCATTTTTTTGTTAGTTCATACAGGTTTCCAATTAGAGATTATAACACTGGTAAACGATAATAAAAAATTATATAATATTATTGAACGATAATAAAAAATTATTGACAGATATGAAAGAGAATTAATAAAAATCATTTGTGAAAATCAAATTGACAATGAAGGGAAGAAAATTATGCTGGATTTTAGAACAGATACATTTCTTACGGTATGTGAGACGATGAACTTTACAGAGGCAGCAAGAAGATTACATATTACACAGCCGGCAGTTTCGCAACATATTCGTTTCCTTGAAAAGGAATATAATACCAGATTGTTTTCTTATTGTAATAAACAACAGTTGTATCTGACTCAGGCAGGAGAGATACTTAGAAAACGGCTGATGACAATGAAAAATGATCAGCTGGCAATTATGAATGAGATAAGAAATGAATCCCATAAGATGGAATCTCTTTCTATAGGGGTTACAATGACGATCGGAGAATATGCAATTGTAGATAAAATAGCAGATTTTCTGATCGGTCATCCGGAGATGAATGTACACATACATTATGGAAATACAACACAGCTATTAACATTGCTGGATGAAGGAATTATTAATCTGGCACTTGTAGAGGGTAATTATCCGAAGGAAAATTATGAACATAAAAATTACAGTACTGAAGAATATATAGCAGTTTGTGCCAGAGATCACATATTTGAAGTAAAATCTCCGGAAACGATGCAGGAACTGGTGAAGGAGCGCCTGCTTGTACGTGAACCGGGATCCGGGACAAGGAATATTTTAGAAGAGTTACTTCTTGCAAGGGGAATGGGGATAAAAGATTTTTTCCATTATACAGAAGTGGAAAATATGCATACAATTATCGGGCTTTTAAAAAGAGATTGTGGAATTTCATTTATGTACAAAATTGCGGTAGCGGATGAACTTAAGAACGGAACATTGAAAGAAATCAGGCTTTCAGATTTTAAAATGCAGCATGATTTTGATTTTATCTGGGAAAAGGGCAGTATTTATACAGAAAAATATATTGGAATATGTGAGGAACTTCTGAAAAAGTACTGATATTGGCAGGGGAAGGCATTCTATTACATTATTATCTGTGCTGCACCGGAGAAAAGTGTTACGGAGATGATGAAGTCATCCTTACAGGAATAATTCATATGCATAAATGCCAGAGCATTACCGTTTACAGAAATGCTGATTTCTGTTAATCTGAAAGCAGAAATCAGGAGGGATAAGAAGTATATGATGACAAGAGAGGAAGCATTAGCATACGGAATGTCATTTTATAATGTATATGAAGAAAAGCCATTTCGTGATCCGAACTGGCAGCTGGTGCGGATTAAAGGAAGTAAAAAAACATTTCTGTGGATATATGAACGGGAAGGCTATATCAATCTGAATGTCAAAGTGAATCCGGAGTGGAGAGACTTCTGGCGCTCGGCGTATGAGTCAGTGACGGCCGGATATCATCTGAATAAAGAACACTGGAATACGATCATTCTGGATGGGACCATTCCGGAAGAAGAGATCAAAAGAATGATCGCAGAAAGCTATGATCTGGTTACGGACAGTCCGACAAAGAGAATCTATGAAGCAGTGAAGCGTATTCCAAAAGGACATGTGGCAACTTATGGGAAGATTGCAGAGATGGCAGGAGAACCCAGGATGGCAAGAGCCGTGGGCAATGCATTGCATAAGAATCCGGATCCGGAACATATTCCATGCTTCCGTGTAGTTAATGCAAAAGGAGAACTGGCCGGAGCATTTGCATTTGGAGGCCAGAATGTGCAGGCAGAACTTCTTCGGGCGGATGGAGTCGAAGTGATAAACGGAAGGGTAGATCTGGAAAAATACGGAATATAATTGACAATGCATTTCCGGAGATGGCAAAATGTGCTCAGGATGAGGCCTTTCTGCATGGTTATACCGTATTATTTGGAAGTACTGATAATAACTATATACAGGAAGAAAAGTTTTTGGATGCATTAAAAGCAAAGATGGTGGACGGTATTATATACGTCAGTTCCAATCCTGCAACAAGTGAAAAACTTCTGGAAAACATAACGGTTCCGGTGGTTTTTATGGACAGAAAGATAAAGAAAAGGGAGAATATGGGAAGTGTTCTGATCGATAATTTTTCTGCAATGAAGGATGTAGCGGCATATATTGCCGGAAAAGGCTGCAGACAGCCGGCGTATATTACAGCAGATATCTCGATATCGCCAAGCAAAGAACGTTATGAAGGCTTTGTGGAAGGTCTGGAAGAGAATGGAGTCTGTGACATTATGGAATATCACGGATATGGAGTAGAAATCTTTGATGCATGGACGGATTATTGTCTGATGAATCCAGAGACAACCCTGTCACTGGATAAAAAGAGTACCGCATATTCTGCAATGATCTGCTTCATCCAGACAAGTGCGTGGTATCTTGGAAATAAATATACATATTTCAGAGCAGTAGGAGAGATTGAGAAGCATCACGAAGAGAGATACCGTGCACTTCTCAAAAATATCGAAACCGCACAGGTATTTGAAAAGAGCGAAGTGAAGGTATGGGAATGCCGTAACTGTGGACATATCGTGGTTGGAGCAAAGGCTCCGGAAGTATGTCCGGAATGTAATCATCCACAGAGCTACTTTGAAGTACATGAAGAAAATTATTAATGAGACGGATGTGAGTTCAAAGGTTTTACAATAATTTTTCGGGGAAAATACCAGAAAAAATTTATTTGACTTTTGGAAAAACAGGAAATATAATAGTCACAAACGAGTAGCGAGTAAGCGTAAATCCAGTTTACCTGCTGCTCGTTTTTTATTTGTTAAAACATAATATTTGTCATGAAAAAGTGTGTAGCCTGTCAGCGTAAGTCCAACTTATACGACAGAGCTGCATTTTTTGTGCAGAAAAGGGAGGAATGAAAACAAAATGGCAGAAAGTAACAAGATGAAAGACATGCCGGTAAATAAGCTGATGATCCAGATGGGAATCCCCATGATTTTATCTATGGCATTACAGGCGGTTTATAACATTGTAGACAGTGCGTTTGTGGGAAATATGAAAACGGGCAGTGAAGCGGCACTAAATGCACTGACTTTAGTATTTCCGGTGCAGATGCTGATGGTTGCAGTGGGAATCGGAACCGGTGTAGGAACTAATGCACTTCTTGCAAGAACACTGGGACAGGGAAACAGTAAGAAAGCAGCAAAGGTAGCAGGAAACAGTCTGTTCCTTGGTGTGATTATTTATGTGGTATGTTTGTTATTTGGAATTTTTGGAGTGAAAGCTTATATTTCATCTCAGACCACAGATGCAGAAGTACTTGAAATGGGAGTCAGTTATCTGAGGATATGCTGTGTGATTTCTTTTGGAATCATTTTCTTTTCACTATTTGAAAAATTACTCCAGGCGACAGGACGCTCTCTTTATTCCACAATCGGACAGGTAGTCGGAGCTGTTGTAAATATCATTCTTGATCCAATTATGATCTATGGTATCGGTCCGGTTCCGGAAATGGGAGTAAAAGGTGCAGCTTATGCGACAGTAATTGGTCAGATAGCATCTGCAGTTTTACTGCTTGTTTTCCAGATAAAGCTGAATAAAGAATTTGAGCATGATGTGAAATACATGAAGCCGGATGCAGGCATTATAAAAGAAATCTATGCGATTGGCCTTCCGGCCATCATTGCACAGGCATTGATGTCTATTATGGTATATGTAATGAATCTGATTCTGAAATTCAATCCATCTGCACAGACAGCTTATGGATTATTCTATAAGGTTCAACAGTTTGTGCTGTTCCTCGCATTTGGACTCAGAGATGCAATCACACCGATCATTGCATTTGCTTATGGAATGAGAAGCAAGAAGAGAATCCAGGATGGAATCAAATATGGTCTGATCTATACGGTTGCATTGATGATTCTGGGTATTGCAATCACAGAGATTTTCCCAGGGGCATTTGCGACGCTGTTTAATGCTGGACAGTCGAGAGCATATTTTATCAGTGCAATGAGAGTCATTTCTTTAAGTTTCTTGTTTGCAGGAATTAATGTTGCTTATCAGGGAATCTATCAGGCAGTGAACAGTGGTATGGAATCACTGGTTATCTCACTTCTGAGACAGCTTGTAATTATCTTACCACTGGCTGGAATTTTTTCTATATTTGCCAGAAATGGTCAGATGGGAGTTGCATTAATCTGGTGGGCATTTCCGATCACGGAAGTGATTGCATGTCTGGTGGGATATGTATTCTTAAAGAGAATCAGAAAAAACAAGGTTTTGAAGTAAGGAGGAAACAGGAATGGTAAAACGAATCATTACGATCAGCAGAGAATTTGGAAGCGGCGGACGTTTCATCGGTGAGGAAGTGGCAAAGAAGCTGGGAATTGCTTATTACGATAAAAATATCATCAATCAGATAGCGGAAGAATCAGGACTGTCACCGGATTATATTCAGGAAAGTGCCGAATTATCGCCAAAGAAAGGACTGTTTGCCTATGCATTTGCCGGACGGGATATCACGGGAAAATCTTTGGAAGATATGGTATATGAAGCACAGAGAAAGGTGATTCTGGAACTTGCGGATAAGGAATCTTGCGTTATTATAGGAAGAAATGCAGACTTTATACTAAAAGACAGGGATGATGTGCTGAATGTGTTTATCCATGGGAATATGCCGGAAAAGATACAGCGTATCAGCAGGTTATATCATGTCAATGAGCAGGAGGCTGTAAAGCTGATAGCAGATACAGATAAAAGGCGCATGACAAATTATAACTTTTATACCGGGCAGAAGTGGGGAAAGGCCAGCAATTACACATTGTGCCTGAATAGTTCACAGCTTGGATATGGCAGATGTGAAGCGGTTATTATGGAGTGCAGATAGATCTGTGGGGACAGAAAAGTATCCGGGGCTAATGAAGATAATTTAAAAATGATTTCCAAATTGAAAAGGAGAAGGATATGACTACGGAAAAAAGAAAACATCTTGCAGCATGGTTTAGCATCATCTTTATATTCGTGACATTGGCTTCTCTTTTCTATATTGTCAAAGAAGATTGTTATCCATACTTGCCGGAACACCGGTTGGCTCGACTATCGTGGCTGCAGATATGGCAGCATTCTTTATCAGTTGTGTAGCAGGACGGATGATGGGGAGAAGATGATATGAGAAGAAAAAAATGGATTATTCTTGGCGTTTGTACGCTCTTTTGCATGATAAATATAGCTGGATGTGTAAAAAAAGAAAGCAAGAAGATTACTATAGGCTCTTCCGTGGATAAAATCGTAAAGGAAAAGACAGAAAAAAAGAAACTCAGAATACAAAACGTAAAGAAACGAAAAAACAGCAGGAAGAGAACAGCCAGGAATCGAAGGAACAGGGAGGGCAACAGACACCAGGCAGTGATGTTGATTATGACCTTACAAATATGAATAAAGATATGGTCTATGCTACTGTTTATCAGCTGATGGTAGAACCAGATAAATATATTGGAAAGACACTTTGCATCGATGGCTTATATTATACTGGACAAAACGAAAAAACTGGAACATACTATCATTATAGCATTATAAAAGATGCACTGGCCTGCTGTTCACAGGGACTGGAGTTTGTCTGGGGAGATGGTCACATGTATATCCGGATGAATATCCCAAAGATGAGACAGAGATAGAGGTAAAGGGAACATTTGAAACGTATAAGGAACCGGGAGACGATACATTATACTGTCACCTTGTGAATTCAGAGATGCAGGTAAAATAAAAAATGAAAAGATGATAAGAATGAAACAGGTTGCAACGAAGATAACGGAATATGTAAAGAAAAGCAAAAGAGCAAAATTATATGGAGTATTTGGTCTGATATATCTGATTGCAGTTATATTTGTCATGAATGATGCATGGCTGTATCAGACACCAATTGCAAAACTTACAAAAGTAGAGACAAGCATAGCAGGAGAGAATAAAAGCACCCGCGGAACACAGGAAATCAAATATAAGCAAAAAATCCGGGGTGTGATATTAAATGGAACGAATAAGGGGAAAATCGTTGATTTTTCTAACGAATATACCTATACAGGAATGTTAAAACAGAAATATCACAAAGGGGATAAAGTATTGCTGAACGGGTCTGAAAGTAATGTGGGATCCAGCATACAGAGCGTAAAAAGAGATACAGAACTTGTTGTTTTGCTTGGACTTTTAATATTTGCACTGATGACAATCGCAGGAAAGAAAGGCGTGCTCACGATTATAACGGTTGGAATCAATATTGTGATATTTTCAGCAGGATTTTTAAAAAGCGGTGATGATGCGGATGTTGTAGCAATCTGTAATAAAATGGTGCTCTTCTTTGCAATTGCTACATTGATCGGATTAAATGGACTTCACAGGAAAACATGGGCGGCCTTATTGTCAACATTATGTATACTGGCAATGATCATGGGAATATTTGAGGTAGTGATCAGTCATACCGCAGAACTGGATTATTCTACGATGGAATATTTGGGAAGCATTGATAATCCGGATGAGATTTTTCATGCGGAGATCCTGTTATCCGGACTTGGAGCAATCATGGATGTTACAGTGGCAATTGCGGCAGCTTTGAGTGAAATTGTTACGAAGCGGCCAGAAGTTACATTCCGGGAGTTATTCCGGTCCGGAAGAGAGATTGGATATGATATTATGGGAACGATGATCAATGTATTGCTGTTCGTGTTTGGCTGTGGCCTGATTCCGATGTGTGTGATCAGGATGAATAACAGTGTCCGGTTTATGACGATCATCAAATTACATATTCCGTGTGAATTATGCAGATTCTTCATAGAGAGTATTGGAATTGTACTGGCAATACCAGTATCTATCCTGATCACATCTGTGATGATGAAATTAACGATAAGAAAGGTGAAGAAGATATGTTGATGATACTAGGATTCATCCTGTTATTTTTGATCATGATTATTGGCGGGGACAGAGGTGTGATATCATTGATATCACTGGTTGGAAATATGCTGCTGCTTAGCCTGGCTATCTGGCTGATGGCAGCGGGAGCACCGGTACTTCTGGTTACGGTCGGAGTAGGAATCATCATTTCATGTGTCACATTATTTTATCAAAATGGTACCAATGAAAAGACGAAGAGTGCATTTACAGCCGTATTGATTACAATGGCGGTCTTGTTCTTCTTTATCTATATGGTGGTGTGGAGAAGTGAGGCAGGAGGACTGAATGAAATCCAGGCTGCGGAAGATGATGTATTATATTACAATATGAATCTGGATATTAATATGAGAAATGTTGCGACAGCTGTGATCATACTCAGCACGTTAGGTGCTGTGTTAGATATGGCACTTACGGTTACCACTTCCGTTTACGAGGTCAGTATTCACAAACCGGAGATAAAACTGACAGAACTTGTAGAAAGTGGAATGCAGATCGGAAGAGAAGTAATCGGGACAACGGTGAATACATTGCTATTTGCGTATCTTGGAGAATCACTATTATTATTTTCTTATCTGAAGATGCAGGATTATACACTGGAAACATTATTAAATTCGAAAATATTGTTCCAGAATTGTGTATCAATGATATTTGGTGCAATCGCCTGTGTAGTGGTGATGCCGGTTGCGGCGGTATTGGTGGGAAAACGTATTAATATCGTATAATTGCTTCTGGTTTTCCGTATTATAAGCAAAAGACAGCAGATATTTTGCTTTGATTTTTCCTGGTTTCCTGTCATTAACACCGACATAGATGTTCCCACTTTCACATAGTATGGCGGATCCTACAGTATGATTTTGATCTTTTTCGTCATAATTTGAATGTATAGTCTTTTGGGCTTTTTCGATTAATGCATGATCCTGCACGGTTAAAGGACATATCCAAGGTCAACATTTTATGATTATTTTGATGACATTTATGATCTGATGGATTATTGCTGGATTGCAATTATGAAAGACATGGATATGGAAAAATGTTTTTTGGCGAAGGAGCAATTAAGCAAAGAGGAAGCATTACAGGCGGTTTGCTTTTTGCTTGGCAGTGTCGAAAGGGAGGCTCACAGAAAATGATTTTGTATTTCAGTGCAACAGGAAACGGGAAATATATTGCAGAACAGATTGCGGAGAAAACAGATGAAAAATGTATGTCTATCGTAGACTGCATCTGTGAGGATAAGTATTGTTTCTCCAATGAAAAAATATTTGGAATGGTGGTACCGACTTATTTCTGGCGTCTTCCACGGATTGTTGCAGAATATCTGGGAAAGCTCAGAATTGAAAATTGTGGATATACATTTTTCCTTGCCAGCTATGGAACAACGACAGGTGAGGCTGGCAGTATGGCGAAGAAGATTATGGCTCATAATGGGCAGAACTTTGATGCCTACTATAGTGTGATTATGCCGGATACATGGACACCGGTATTTGACCTTACGAATAAGAATAGAGTTGATAAATGGCTGAGTGACGGCAAAAAGCAGCTTAAGCTTGTTATCGGCAATATAATGTCAAAAAGAAAAGGAAATTTTGTAGACAGAAAATTATATAGCCGGAAACCTGAACTATAATCCGGAAGTGCATTGCACCCATCATGAACACGAGCATTCCTGCGGAGAACATCATTGTGGTGAAGATAAGCATGGCTGTAACGGTAATGCAGGTAACTGTTAATGAGTGAGTCAAGCCTACTATTATCTGTGGAGTATTCTACGGATAATGGTAGGCGTTTTCCTTTTTTTGATAGGATTTGCTGAGTAATTCATTGTAGGTAGTTTGTAGACAGTTCCAGATACCACGGAGTTGTGTATCTGTAAAATTTACTAGTTGGAGTAACATTTTTTGAACATGATTATTTCTGATTCCATAGTTTTTTAGATATTAAATTTCTCAACAAAAAAATTATTATTTTATAGATGCAGTATTTGCGAGCGTAAATCTTACATTTTGGAGTATAACATTGAAAAGTGTTGCAAACCCTGTAAAATCAAGTGTTGCAAAAAAAAACAAAAAATTAGCACTCACCTCTAGACAGTGCTAACAAAGTGTGTTATAGTACAAATAGAACAAATGGAGAAAGATAAAGAATCAAAGATATGATTCCGAATCGAAACTCCAGAAGTTCCAGCAAACAACATCCAGGAATTATCCGATGATGCTAACAATACATTTTAAACATTTGGAAGGAGAAATGACTTATGATGATGCCTAGTATTTTGGGAGAAAACTTATTTGATGATTTTATGAACGATTTTAGATTACCTGCATTTCCGGATGTAGACAAAGAACTGTATGGAAAACATGCAAAGAATTTAATGAAGACAGATGTAAAAGAAACCGAGAAAGGTTATGAAGTAGATGTGGATCTTCCGGGATTTAAGAAAGATGAGATTCAGATGGAGCTGAATGATGGAGTGCTTACCATCAGCGCAGCCAAAGGACTGGACAAAGACGAGGAAGACAAGAAAGGTAACTACATCAGAAAAGAGCGTTATGCAGGCAGCATGAGCAGAAGCTTCTATGTAGGAAAACACGTAACCGTAGAGGATGTACATCCGAAATACGAGAACGGAATCCTCTCCTTCAGTGTTCCGAAAGAGGAAGCAAAACCAGTGGAAGAAAAGAAAAATTATATTTCCATTGAGGGATAATTAAATAAGGTAAGAACCGTTGCCACGGTGGGAGCAATCCTTCTGTGGCAAAAAAATACAACAAAATTAGCACTCGAGGGTTGACAGTGCTAATAAAACGATGTAATGTTATATTGCAAATAGAACAAGAGTGAAAAGGAGGTTGTCTATATGAATATAAATAAATTTACACAGAAATCACTGCAGGCTGTTCAGAACTGTGAACGTATTGCAATGGACTATGGCAACCAAGAGATTGCACAGGAGCATCTGCTCTATGCGTTGCTGACACAGGATGATAGCCTGATCGCGAAACTGATGGAAAAGATGGGGCTTGATAAGAACCTCATCATTAACAGAGTAGAAGAAGCCATTCAGAAACGTCCGAAAGTCCAGGGCGGACAGCAGTATGTCGGACAGGATCTGAACAATGCACTGGTACACGGTGAAGACGAAGCAAAAGCTATGGGAGATGAATATGTATCTGTAGAACATCTTTTCCTGGCAATGATGAAATATGCAAGTAAAGATATGAAGGCACTTTTCCGTGAAGTGGGAATTTCGAGAGAAGGATTTTTACAGGCATTATCAACCGTCAGAGGTAATCAGAGAGTGACCAGCGATAACCCGGAAGATACCTATGATACATTGAACAAATATGGTACCGATCTGGTAGAAAGAGCAAGAGAACAGAAGATGGATCCGGTTATCGGACGTGATTCCGAGATCCGTAATGTGGTCAGAATCCTTTCCCGTAAGACGAAGAACAACCCGGTCCTGATTGGTGAACCTGGTGTAGGTAAGACAGCAGTTGTAGAAGGTCTTGCACAGCGTATTGTACGCGGTGATGTACCGGAAGGACTGAAAGAGAAGACAATCTTCTCCTTGGATATGGGTGCTCTGGTAGCAGGTGCCAAATATCGTGGTGAATTCGAGGAACGTCTGAAAGCAGTACTCGAAGAAGTCAAGAACAGTGACGGAAGGATCATTCTGTTCATCGATGAGTTACACACCATTGTCGGAGCAGGTAAGACAGACGGAGCCATGGATGCCGGCAATATGTTAAAACCTATGCTGGCAAGAGGTGAACTCCACTGTATCGGTGCAACGACACTGGATGAATACCGTCAGTATATTGAAAAAGATGCAGCTCTTGAGAGACGTTTCCAGCCGGTTATGGTAGAAGAACCCACCGTTGAAGATACCATTTCTATCCTTCGTGGATTGAAAGAGCGTTATGAAGTATTCCATGGTGTGAAAATTACAGACAGTGCGCTGGTAGCAGCCGCTACGCTTTCACATAGATATATCACAGACAGATTCCTGCCGGACAAAGCCATCGATCTGGTCGATGAAGCATGTGCCCTGATCAAGACCGAGCTGGATTCCATGCCGACTGAGCTGGATGAACAGAGACGTAAGATCATGCAGCTTGAGATTGAGGAGTCTGCGCTTTGCCATCCGCTGTTCCGCGCGCCGTT
>ERZ772867.2146-NODE-2146-length-20023-cov-3.090595_pt1 | contig 20023 bp, 20 predicted proteins | sample MGYA00511341_ERZ772867 | MGnify/ENA primary metagenome ERZ772867 (study PRJEB29015, sample SAMEA2737707) | human gut metagenome | biome: human gut; feature: human-associated habitat; material: faeces | place: China | collected 2012 ... | reverse complement strand
TTTGGTGCCGTTGCCAGTTTCTGCGTCTACTAATTTTTCAATAGCCTTATTATATTTATAAAGAGTTTCTTTACAAGACAAAATTCCTTTATTAATCAAGAATGATGGCATATCACTTTGACTAAGATCTGGTACAAAACGCCACTCTTGTTCGTCATGAAAATTTTTTATTTCTGCATTTTGAGTTCCTGCCAAGGGCTTCATATACATAATGTTTTTTACAAACTGGTCCAAAATGATTTCCAAATCTGTATCTTGTTGCTTAATGTAGTCAAGTGCTGTATTTAATGCATTAGAAAATGAATTGAAGAAATCGGAATTCTCGTTTATATAGTGTACAGGCTGTACAGATTGCCTTAAGCAAAATTCTTTAGAAAATGCTATTGCAAAGCACCCATAACCATTAAACTTTCCGTAGCCTCTAGCGTGAGGCGAAATTTTATGAAGATTTATGTCGCAAAAACAAATCATTGGCGTCTCAAAAGATTGCAAATTAGGAACCTTCAAATACTGAGCGTCCTCAGAAACATATCTTGGAACAATTCTTTTTTCTTTAAGTTTTTTATATAAGTATTCGATTTTTGGCATAAAATTAAATAAAGTATTTGCGCTCTGCATATACTTTACACCATTTTTCTTTCGTTCGTCTATGTCTAAATTTTCCTTAATAATATCTTCTTCCATATTAACACCGCCTGCATTTTTTATCATATTATAACACTATATGTCTATATTTGCAAGTGGTTAAACACAAAAACAGCCGACAAGGAATAATCCCTGTCGGCTGTTTTACTGTCTACTTTATCTTCTTTGTAATCTCATCGCCAAGCCGTTTGATGAAGTTCACGCCTGCGATGCCATTCTCACTGTACCCCCACTTTTTCAGCAGGGTATTAACTGCCTTTGCAGTACCTTTTCCGTATGTACCGTTCTTATCCATACCTACGCTGTGAAGCTTGACCGCCTTTGCAAGAAGCAGCAGCTCCTTGAGCGCAAGCACACCGTTTGTTTTGTTGCCCTGCTTGTAGCCTGTCTTGTCAAGCACTTTCACACTTATCTTGCTCTGATTCTTTGGTCTCAGGAAGCCTGCAATGTGGTCATAAGTATGCTTGACCTTAGTGCAGGCTTTTCCGCTCCAGTTTTGGTCATACGAATAAAAATAACTCGTGTTGCCCTCACCCGTGCAGATTGCTATGTGACCCCAGCCACCATTCAACGTGCCTGACCATATCGCTACATCGCCCTTTTTCGGCACGAAACTTGGCGTGTTCTTTACCTTTGTGAAATTTGCTTTCAGCCAAGTGTTCTTATCGAATAAATCCCAAAAATGGTGAGCGTCATACCAGAAGTTCTTGATACCTGATCCGAAGACCTCGTTGAAATATGCCGTTGCAAGGTCTACACACTGTTTGCCTGCTGCGCCGTCATAGTTAACAGCTACGCCATTGTGCTTCTTGATAAACTCATCGTAATTCATTGTTATTCCTCACTTTCGTTTGTATCCACTTTGTTTTCAACTGTGATTTTAAGCTTGTGTACTATCTTCACCAAGAATGACGGCAATGGTATACCTATCACCGCAAGATTTTCCAAGATAGAAATACATTCATTGATGATAAACCATATCGTCACGATAAGACCGAAGTAAAAGCTGACGTTTACCTCAATGCCTATCTGCGAAAGTCCTGAGATAAAGAGCCAATCAAGTACGCCTGACACCGCCACCACAAATATGTAGCCGACCTTTTTAAAAAGCCCTTTAAGACCGACACGGCTTGACAGCTCGCCCCTATTCCATGCTTTCCACATTCCTGTAATGTAGTCAATAATCATAACAAGTACCAGAATGACTATAGGTATCGCCATGACACGGAAATATGCTGACAGCCCTGCGGCTATCGCTGATATGATGATTTTTGCTGTGTTTTCTTTCATTACTGTTCCTCACTTTCGTATGCTTGTCCCGTGATTGTTGTATACTCCTCAGCTGTGATCCACTTGCCAACAGCGATGTGCACCATAGCAACCGACCACAAACGGCTGTCATAGTATCTCTTGACCTTGACGTAGTTCTTACTCATCGCTGCTCACCTCCAACTCAACACCGTTCAGCATAGCCAGAAAATCAATGTTTGCCTTTATTCTGTCTATCTCGGTGACTTTTGGTTTGTTGAAATTATCTTCCGTCAGCCCCATGCTCTCAACCATAGATTTTTCTAAATCCGTCATGTTGTACCTCCTACTTCACTCAGTTTCACGATATACTCTTCTTCCGACGGCACTGGTATATGGTAATTATCATTGCTGTTTTTGAATGTCACTGAACCCCCTGCCTCGACTTCGATATTCCGCAGAAAGTCGTCTGGTATTAGGGTTGAAATATCGGTGATTATAGGGTTCGCCAACTCGTAATACAGGATTACACCTGACATTGCCTGCTTAAATGCGGTGGCATCGGTGTAGGCGGTGTCTTTAATCTGAACTTGCGAAACTATGTCATCAACCCCGTCTATCGTGATTGTTTTATCGACAAATACATTGGAACTTCTCGCAACTGTTCTATATTTACTGCACAATGCGTTATAAGTGGTTGTTCCAAATGCACCTAGATATTTAAAATTGAGATGGTTCACAGACCCGTAGAAATGATTTCCAACACCGGAACTCGTGTTAAATTTCCAATCCAGCGTTTCCAAATCCACACTACCCACACATTGATGATACTGTTTATTCTCATAATCCACATAGTTTCGTGCCGTTCCTGCCGACCAGCCGTAGCCAGGCAGATTGCGGATTGCTTCGGGGATTTGATAGGCAATAAATCCGTCATCGTATGGAACATATGTTGTGTCAGGACTATACCCAATATATGTTTTAGCATTGGCAGCATATGTGTCTGTAGAAATGATGTAATCTGCATTATTTGGCAAATTGAATCCTATCCCTGATTTAAAATTCAAATCTTCAAAAGTACCAATTTTTGTGCCAGTTTTGCTAAACAATGTCCATTCTACTGTCCTTCCTAGTGTGTTGCTTCTGTATAGCTGACGTCCCCCGACTACGTGGAGTTTCACATACCCATTTTTTTTGAGTTCGGAATAGTTATACAAATTTCTGCCAAACAGCCCATATTCGACCTCTGTCATCCCTGTGCTGACAATCTCCCCTGCATTATATGGGTAATAATCATTAGGGAATATTTTTTCAAATTCTTCCACCGTGCTAGGTTCGTTGCCTGAACCGAACATTTGGGTTAGGTCTATCAGCATAAGATTGTTACACTGCAATCCACCGACAGTGGAGGGGTCTGCTGATTTTATGTTAATTGAAAGATAGTATGTGTGATTAGCTATGGTCTGTGTTGTAGCATTTTCGTAGATTCTGATGTCTTGTTTTTCCCCATTATGTCTAATTGACACGGTATTTCCATCTGCGGTTATTTTAAATATAAAACTATTTTTTACAGATTTTATCTCATTACTATCCCATATCAGTATTTTTTGCTCTTTGACAGTGCCATTGCTGTCAAAGGTCATGAGTTTTAGCATGAAAAATGTTCGTGTATCTGTGATAGTGTTTGAAAAATCTGTGTTTGTTTTAACCAGCTGATTCCACACGATAGACCTACCACCAACATTCTTCACCGACATCAGCTTGCTACCTGTAGGGATAGTCTTGGCATATGCCGTTCCGCTGTCCGTTTCAAACTGATGTGTTATGCCGTTGCCCATGTCGTACAGTGCATTTACCCTACGTTGCAGTTCTTTATCCGTCAGCTTTACCGCAGAAATTTCAGCAGTATTCTCAGCTATCTTTGCAACTGCCGTTACGTAATCCTCAGGCAGGCTGTCAGCCACCGCCTGCGCTGTCTGTGCAGCAGTTTCAGCGGCTTTGCGGTCTGTGGCAACCTGGGCGGCATGGTCTGCCACTGTAGCCTTGTCGGTTGTGACCTGCGTTGCCAACGTCTGCACCGCCTGTCTGTCTGTCGCAGTGTTGTCAGCATTGGTCTTGGCAGTCTGTGCATAGCCTGCTGTTATGTTCTTGTCGACTGTGGTCTGCTGTGCTGATGTTGCCGCCTGGGCTGCGGATACCTTTGCGGCGTTCTGCGATGTGACCGCCTGCTGACGTGCGTTTTCCGCACCCTGCCTTGCGGTTTCTGACTGTGCTGCGGACGTTTCAGCCGCTGTCTTTGCGGTTTCAGCTCGGCTTGCCGCCTGCGTTGCGGTGTCTGCTGACAATCCTGCGGCTGTGGCAGATTTTTTTGCGTTTTCTGCCGCCTGCATAGCCGTGCTAGCTGCATTCTCAGCCCTTTCCACGTCAGCTTCGACCTGTTCACCGATTGCCGATATCCTATCCAGTGCGTCAGCTGCCACACTTGGTGACGGGATAGCTGTATCACCGATAGCCGCACCGATACGCAGGCGGAAAATTCGTGATTTTTTCAGCAGAATGTACTCATCACCTGACAGTTTTTTTGCACATATTTGACAGCTGACTGTCTGCGCTGACCGCAGTATATCAGCCGTAGGCGTCCACTGTCCGCCTGTGATATCGACCTCATAGACAGTGCCGTCGCCATAGTCTATCGTCAACACATAGCGGTCTGCGCCGTCTACTGTCAGCCCTTCGACAGACACAGGTCTAGCATTCGTTTCACCCACATAGCCCAGTAGGGCTGTGTTCAGTGTTACGTCGTAGTCTGTGTTTAGTGTTATCGTCATTTAATCACCCCTCTTTACTCTATTGCAATATAATCAACATAGTATGTTCCTGTTGGAACGGTTTCCAATGTTGGCCCGTTATTAGCTCCCATGCAGACACTCATATAGTATGACGTTCCTGACCCATAAACGTGGGTGCAGTAGTTCTGATATGGTGTTGGTGTGTCTGTCTGCCGTAGCGTTGCTATTACCTGTTTAGGTGCAAAGGTCAGTCCAAGCGGTATCTGCATCAGTGGATTCGCTTTCGTCATCTTGTGTTCCACAGTGCCATAGTGTATCTTGCCGGCTCGGCTCAGTATCTCATCGATTTCCTCGCCTGCGTGTTGCATAGGATAGTCATTTTCAGTGATATCCTGTGCCAATGTCACATTTTCATCAGCCATTATCTCGCCCCCTTAAAGTTGTTCTTCAACGCTCAGACCCACCGCTGAGATATCAGCACTCAGTCCGCCGTCAAAGGTAAATCCTAAATTCGTTATTGGTATATCATAGCTGTCTGTGCCGTTGGTGTAGGTCACCACGTCACCTATGTCGAAACGTGGGTCACCAAGTCTGTGGTATAGCTCAGTGGTGTACCACGAAAATCCACCTATCCTGCGCCACAGGGATTGTAGCAAAGACTCTGTCATGTATGGATTTTCAAACTCCAAGACTCGACCTTGCGTTGTATCTGTCACACCAAGTGACAACGTTACATCATCACTGACCTTGCAGATTATGCCTACTATCACGTTCTGTCTTTCTGACAGCGTAGGCAGGTCTATGGTGTTGTTGTCAAGCGTTTTCACCGGTTTGCCATACCACTTTCGGACGTACTTTCCGTACCTGTCAACATACCCGAACTGCCCTTGCGCAGAAGCCAGGTAAGACTGCATTTGTCGCATGGTCACGTCTTTGGACACTGAGCTGACCTTGAAATAGAAATACTTTGAGTACAGCACCTTGCCGTTCTTATCTATCAACCTTCTGCCGTTCTTGTCACGCAGTAACCTGACTTCCGTATAATCATTTCCATTCTGCAAACCCAGCTGTCTGCAAATGTCGTCTTCAACGGCTTTATTCCAGTTTGGCATAGGAATATGCGGCACATATGGCTTATCCGAAAAGTACAGCCTGTCCGCCATTGTCAGCAGAACACTGCCGCCCGACTTTTTCGACTTCACACAGGTGAAACGTCCCATTGGTATCTTTTCGTCTGCAAGTATGCCGCTAGTTTCGTAGTCTACGAGATACAGATATGTGTCATAGTTCTTTCCAAGAAACGCTATCTCAGTGTCACTTATTGTCATGTTCCACGATTGCGAACATACTGCGCCCAGCTCGATGTCGTCGGAAAGGCTTGTTGCCTGCATTGAGCTGTCAGCTGACATAATGCTGTCACCTGATATAACGCCCTCTGCATTCTCTATCCACAGTCGCCAAGTACGGCAATAGCTCTCGATACGCTGTGCCACAAGCTCCCCTGTTTTGTACATTCAAACGCCCCCTTACTGCATTATCAAGTCCACCGCAACGCCTTTGCAGAACTGTTTGTTCTCGTCCCAGCCGAAAACCTCATAAGTTGGGTCGCTTGCGTAAACGTCAAAAGTGCTTTCCTGAAATGTCTCATCAAGGAGCGTGATACTGAAAAACGGACTGTCAACGTTGGAGATATACTCATTGAGCTTTGCCGTCTCCTCACCTGTGAGATGATACCATTTCAGTGTGACAGTTTTCTTTATAGCTCTTATGTCGCCCACCATTTTACAGTTAGCCGTCCGCCCTGCATTGTTCGACCATATCTTGTTATTTGTAAAGCTCACTTCCGCAGGTGTGGCGACCCTTTCGCTGCCGAATATAAGTCCTCTGCTTTTCATTTTCTGCACCTCCTATGCCCTTATTGGCGACCTGCCGTTGCGCTTGATATAGTCGTTGATATCATCAATAACTATCTGTGTGATAGTCCTGCCATTGAGCGTAAGCGGTATGGTAACGCTTATCTTCTGGTTTCCGCCTGCTCCACCGTAAGACACAAGAGCCTGCAAAACAGCCTGCGTGATAGTATCAAGCGGTGCCTCGATATTCGTGCCACGTTTCTGATCGCCCAGAACTGCAAGAAACTCAGAATTCGGCGGTATTACTGCACCTTGGGCAAGTTTGGGTATTTCGGGGATAGTTATAGGGTCATATCCCCACATCTCATCAAAAGGCGTAAAACCAGCAATCTCAATATCACGAATGTCATTTAAAATGCCATTCAGAAATTCCAGCGGAGCAGCAATGACCTTATTGATTCCCCCTATAAGACCATTAACTACTGTTGTGAAAACTCCTGCTATTCCCTCTTTTATTCCGTCAAATATTTTTCCACCTGTGCTAAATACATCTTTGACAGCCTGCCAAGCTTTAGAGAATATATCCTTAAACCAATCAGCAACCTTTTTGAATGGTGCTTTTATGGCTACCCATAAATTTCTGAAAAACTCTGCCGTAGTAGCAAATGCTTTCCTAATTCCGTCATAAGCTGACGAAAAAATATTTCCAAACCACGACCCGACTGACGAAAATACAGCTCTTATGCCCTGCCACACATCTGAAAACCAGTTTACTGTACCTGACCATACTGAAACTATGCCATTCCACGCACTTTCAAAGATATTAGTAAACCATTCAGTGACAGAGCTGAATATATCTTTTATCCCCTGCCATATGTCAGAGAAAAATGTGGCATAGCCGAGAAAAGTTTCTTTTATACTTTCACAAAACGACGGTATTGTTTCTGTGAAGAAGTTTGTTATTGAGTTCCAAACCGAAACAACAGCGTCAAAGATAGGAAAGAAAAAATCATCAAGATTTTCTTGACCTATGGCGTCACGGATCATTGTTCCTATTTCCCATCCTGCGACAGCTGCACCGACAACTGACATAAATTTTGTTGCGAATGTAGTGCCTCCCTCTGCCGCCGAAGCTGTTATAGGTTTATCCAAAGCTTTCAGCTTGTCTTGAAAAACAGTACCAAGCCCAGATAATGATTTGCCCCATTTTTCTATCAGATCTTTTCCTTTAGCCGCAAGATAAATAGCGGTCATCGCCTTTGCTAAGTCAACAAGAACCTCGATACTCTTTTCATCTACACTTTCACATATAGTTCTGAAAGCCTTGCCTAAACCCTTGAGAATGGTAAGCGAAGCACCTGCCGACCATTTTGCTATTGGCTGCAAAAATTCGTCCCATAGCTTTTCTTTAAGCACGGGAGCTGCCGTCTCCCAAACGTTTCTTAACCCCTCTAAAACATCAGCTAGAGTAGTTAAAAATGTAGGTATAGCGTCCTCAATGGTCCAGCTCGCCATAGGGAGCAAAACATTATCAAAGAGCCATGACAGACCACTTCCTATATCATCATTGATTGGAGCAATGGCTTTTGTTAATTCATTAAAGCCCGTAAGAATAGGTGTAAAATCCACCTCATCAGCCCATTCTGATATCTTTTTGCTTATATCGTTGGTGTGCCTGAACATAGCCTCGTAGGCATTGGCTATGTTTTGAACTATGCTTGTGCCAATGTTATTTTCATTCCAGGCTGCACGCAGATTTTTAGCAATACTTCCTATCGTATTATTTATGTTTGTCCATATTTCCAACAAGTCCTCGCTTATTCGCTGACCTGTTCCATTAGACCACACCTCGGCAAATGATTTTCCGACATCAGATAACAAACCGCCTATCTCTGTCCATTTGGACTTCATTGATTTAACAAGCTCATTGCCGCATTTATCCCAAGCTTTTTGCAATGGCTCAAACATAGTTTCAAATTTCTTTTTAAGACTGTCCGTCAAAGCAGATACATCACTTTCTGCCTTTCCCGTATCCACCTCAACGCTAGTCCCGGAAGGCTGCATTATCTCCCCGGCTCCGCTGACCCCAGTGCTGTCTGACTTGCTCTCATCATTCAGCTTGTTCATCTGGTCAAAGCTTGCAAGAGATCCTTCCTGTGCCTCCTGAGCCTGTTGTGCATTGTCGGCTATATCGCTGTAATTATCAGCCGCCTGAGAGGTGCTTTTCACTATGTTTTGAGCCTCGTCTGCACTGTTGCTTAGTTCAAAGCCGAACGCCTCTGAAAGTGCCCTCGCTGCCCCCTGTGCCAAAGCTATGAGCTGTGAAAGCAGACTGTTTATCGCCTTGACAGCAGGCAGAAGAACGTTCATCAGCACAGTGCCGATAGTCGCTCCGAACTCTTTCCATTGCTCAGAGAGTATTCTTGTCTGGTTCGCCCAGCTGTCAGAAGTCTTTGCAAAGTCCCCCTGAGCAAGAGCCGTCTGTGACATAACGTAGTTGTATCTCAGCTGGACTTTTTCAGCCTGCGACATATCGGCAGTTGACTTCGTTATACCCTTTGAAAGCGCGTACGCCTGCAAGTTGGCGTCCGTCATAACGATACCGAACTGTTTGAGGGTCTCAGTTTCCCCTGTAAAAATTGATTTCAGAGCCGTGCTTGCCACGTCCTGACCAACGTTATAAAACGAAGCCATATCCGCCGACAGCCCTGTAAGAGCCATAGCCATATCGCTTGCACTGTCATTGGCAAGCCCCATTCCTGCCGCCATAGCCATGAAGTTTGAGCCTGTCTGCTTTGCAGTGAGCTTTGAAATGCCGTAGGTCTTTACAGCCGTGTCAGCGAAGTCCTCCATTTTCTGCTTGGACTCTCCGAAAGCCGTGTCAACAACATTCTGAACTTCCGCAAGATCTGAGGCTGTTTCTATTGACTGCCTGCCGAAGTCCACAAGCTTCTTGACGGAGAATGCAGCTGTCAGAGCCATTGCAAGGCTTTTAAGCTTTGGCTTGATATCCCCCACCATATCAGAAAGGCTTTTCAAACCCTTTTCAAAGCCCTCACTGTTTATGTTGGTGTCAAAATTCAAGCACCCGTCAGCCATTGTTATTCACCTCCCGTCAGTTGTTTCAGAAACTCTTTGTCCTCGTTTTCAGCCCTCTGCTCTTCTGCTGAGAGCTTTCGTTTAAGGTCTATCATATTGCGGTGGTTTCTGTAAAACTCCTGCTCGTATTTTTCAAGCTTTTTGCCCTTGTTAAGCTTTTGCCGTATGCCTATAACAGACGAAAAAAGCCCCTCGCCTATCTCGTTGAAATAGCCAAGAAAAGTCCACCAATGAAGATATTTTACCGTCCTCGTTTCAAAGCCTGCCGCCTTGTTCACCGCAGGAAAAATAATACTCTCGTCCTGCTCCCAATCAATAGTCTTTGCAGGCTGAACGCTCTCCTGCGGAACATCTCCACCGCCCACAAACCAATAAGCCTTGTTGACAGCTTCCTGCAAATGCTCTCGTGGGATATCCTCAGCGTAAAGGCATTTAAGACACACATAGCACTTTTCACGCTCGTCAAGTTCGGGGTCTGCAAAGGCTGAATAGATCCGCAGGATTACCCGAAAATCCGAGCGTATGGCATACTCTTTGCCGCCTATTTCAAGGGCTGTAGGCAAAGAGCCTATCATTTCAGAAGCTCCCTGAGCAGAGCCTTTTTGCCCTCGTCGGAAAGCTCCGCCACGTTGACCACAGGCTGAGCAATATGTTGATGAGCGATAACAGGTGCGGTGTACTTCTCCACCTTTTCTTCGAGCTTTATCTGAGCTGCCGTCTGTGCTGACTTTATCTCCTGCACCACCACCGCAAGAAGTGCTTCAAGGAAGTTCACAAGCACAGGCTTGCCGTTTGAAGCCACAGAGAACACGTTCACGCTTCCAAGCGCCGCCGTACACACATCGCTTCCAAATATGTCATTGACCATTTCTCTTGCACGCTGGTCATACTCTTTGAGAAGCTGAGTTCTGTCCTCATTCTTCTCACGTTCTGACACTTCTTCTGCGATATTGTCAGCCTTGCTCATAGCGTCCTGTATCCTTGTGATGATACCAACGTCTGACACGTTTATCCTTATCACTCTGTTCTCGTCGCCGTTTATAGCGTACTCTTTGTAATTGCCACTGTTAAAATCTATTGACTGCATTGACATTTCTATCATCCTTTCTGTATTACGGCAAACAAAAAGCACTCCGCTCTGAACGAAGTGCTTTCATATGTTTGTCATATAATTTATTCTTCCGTAGCCTTTGCAAACGTTGGCACGCCTGCCGCAAAGGTGACAGAGCCTTTCACTCTGTTTCCTGCAAAGGTGCAGTTGAACGGGATATTTACGCCCCCCTGTGGTCCGCCATAAGACTGCGGCTTGACGATGACATCTTCCGTCCATGCGTCATACGCACCTGTGGTCTTGTCAACGATGACTTCAAGCACGCTTGTCTTGCAGGCGTCACCGGTAAGACGATTCATCATGATATCCTTGAGCTTTTCGTAAAGTGCGTCACCGGGCTTTGCATAGAATGTGTCAAGGTCGAACTCAGGCTCATAGCCGTTGTCCTCAACTGTGGTTTCATCAAGGATATTCTTCTTTGTGGAAGTGTCAGGGTTGAGTGCCACACTTGCGTCCTCAACGTCCTTGCCGAGAAGATACCAGCTTGGTGATGAGGCGACCGCTGCGAATGTAGTGTCAAGATAATGCAGAAGATGACTTCTGTTGAGCTTTCCGCTCTTGTATGAATAATCAGGCATATGTTTTCCTCCTTTTATATCTGATACTGTGCCGCTATCTGTAACTGATACTGCACAGTATCGTTTGTGTTTTCATTTGGTATTGCGTATATCATTCCGTTTGCACAGGTGAGCTTTTCAAGAACGCCTGTCCTTTCCTCGTCCTCTGTCGTGGTAGTGAACGTGGTATCTCGGTGCTTGTCTGCATAGCTTTCAAGCCACATCTGCAATTCAAGCAGTACGCCGCTGTTTGACATTCTGTCAAAGTCGTTCATAGACTGATACACCGCATAGAGAATGAAGTTATGCTGTCTTGTCTGACCGCCCAGAATATCAGAGCTTATAAGGCTGTCGCCTGTTGAGGACAAGCCGTAATTTGTTGGCGTATCGTCAGTAAAGTCGATATGGATATCGTTGCAGACCTCCGATATTTTTGGGAACTGCTGCAAAATATCTTTCACAAGCTCGATTATGTTCATTTCGCTTCACCTCCCATTATCGCCGCCGCTCCTCTGAGTATCTGCTTTTTCTTGTCGGCTTTCATTCGCTCAAACCAAAGCTTGCCGGCAAGTGGCTCTTTAAAAGTGCTGTAAACAAGGTCTTTGTCGGTAAGCACTTTCTTTTCTCCATGTCGGGCGTAAGACGAGCCTGTAACAGAGGATACCATAAGCTTGCCGTAATACTGATAGCGTGCGTAAGGTGCAAGATACTGTATCTTGCCGCTGCCTATTTTTGTGCCTCTCGTGGCAGACTTTCTCAGGTTTGTGCTGAGGGTAGGTGTATACTTCACCATATGCCTTATGCACTCGGCGTCAATAAACTTTTGAGCCTTATCAAAGCGTTCTGAATACTTGCCTGCAAAGGACTTGTCCCAAGTGATAGCCCTGCTGTCCATAGGCTGACCTATCTTCATTTCACGCTCACCTCCATATGTGGCAGACCGCCGAACATATAATCATCAATGCTCATTACCGTAACAAAGTCATACTCCGCACGGAAGATTTTCATGCTCTCAGATATGCTCTGCGGCGTTTGGTTATCAAACTCAAACTCGCATTTTCCTTTCACAAGCATATCCTTTGCAGGGGTTTTCGGTGCATTATCATCATAGAAATACACCCTTGTGCTGTCTGGGGTCTGCATACCGCTTTTCACGATACTTCCCGACTTATTCTCACACCAGTAAACTTTCTCTGCATACTTCCGCACAAATCCCTCTGTCTGCTTGTCGAAAAGATACACCGTGCAATCGCTGTTTGCAAGCATTTATCTCACCCCTCTGTAAAGCAGCCCTGTTCCGCTGAGCCATTTGTACACGATATCGTGAACGGCTCTGTCAGCATTCTGCCTGCGGATATCTGAGCTTTCATATGACTTTGACCAGCCACCAACGCTTTCGGAAGATACCCCCTGAGTGCCGCCCTCCTGCTCTGCCTTGAAGATATTCTCGGCAAGTTCGCAGCAGCACATTTTCACTTCTTCGGGGATATCGTTCTCGTCAACGTTATCAAGGGTATATTGCTTCATAAGGCTTGTGGCTTGCATTGCATAGAAGTCAAAAGCGGCAGATATGTCAGGCTCTTTGCCGCAAAGATAAACGCCTATATAATAGCTCTCGTTTGCATATGCTTTCATACTGCCGCACCTCTTTACTTCTTGAATCTTGCAAGCACTACCTTTGACTGGTCTGAAATAGCCACAGTGTAATGCTTGTCAGCAGATATAACTGTGCAGCGCTTTGTGCTTCTTCTCTCTGGTTCAACGTTGGTGTCACGCTTGAGGTAGATAGTCAGAGCTGATGTTTCGTCATCGGTTTCAGTATCAGCGTTGAGCTTGATGATAGGGCATATGTAGAAAGTGCCAGCCTTAACAGCGGCGTTCTTTACAACATAGTCACCCACCTTTGGAGCGTAACCCTCTGCACAAGGCGTTACTGAGCCGAGCTTTATCTGTGAAGCAGTTGGTGAAGCTGTGCTGTCCGCAACGACTTCCTTTGCACCCTCTGCATCGCTGTCAACTCTCACATACTGTTCCGGGATAGCCTCGTTAAGTGAAACTTTCTTTGACGGAACGATACGGCAGTTCGCTATTTTGCCTATCTCGCCTGTCATGACCACATTGCCGTCATACTTATCTGCTGAAATGAAGTTCGGGTCCTTTCTAAGCTGTGAGTTCTGATGAGGATTAATAAACATAGCCTTTTCGGTGTTCAGCTCCTCATTGAACTTGTCAACAGCGTCAACAATGCCGCTGTAAGAGATAGCAGAAGCCGAGCCGTCATAGATGAGCTGAGCTTTCATGAGTGCGTCCATGCTGTCTGCGTCCACCTTAGAAGCGATAGACATTGCAAGCTGTGAAGTCGCCTGACCTACAGGGTTGCCATAGCCGCTGAGAACAGCCTCGTCGGTTATCTCCACCGCTTTCATGGCTTTCTTTACCTTAGCCTGAGTGGAATCTGTTTCAAGCTTGACGGTTTCGGCTTCAACGCCCTCTGCAACATCAACTGCGTCGCCGATATACTTGTACTGCGGCACTGTGATAGTATCGCCAGGCACGCCAACGAGTGTTCTGTCTATCTTCGCAAAGGGAGATACAGTTATCTTAGACTCTATCTTTGCGTCGATCATATCACTCATTACCTCAGGATCGATAAGGTCGGTGATCTTTGTCTGCTCTGCGAAATACTGCATAGAAATTCTAATGCCATTTGTCATTTTCATAATATCCTATCCTTTCAACTGTTCGTATTTTTCGGGGTCTGTTCGTTTAAGTTCCAGCCTCTGCATATACCCCATTTTTGCAAAGGTTTCCTTGCTCACTTCACCTGCGGCAGGTGTGCCTGTGGGAGCAACCGGGTTCTTGATAGGCTCGGAGCTTTCAAAAAGATAATCGTTATCTTTCTTCACGTTCTCGATAGCCGTCTTGATATCCTCAGCCTGATTTTTGGAAGCTTTGAGAGTTTCCACATCAAGCAAAGCTTTAAGAGCCTTGACGTTTCTTGCCTTGCTTGCCGAGATAGCGTTATCAAGGGTAGCGTCAAACTCCATATCAGATATCTTCGCCTGATACTCGGTATCTTTCTTAGCAAGGTCAGCGGTGAGCTGTGCGACTTTGCCGTTAAGCTCCTTGACGTCCACGCCCTCAAATTCTTTGAGAGAGTTCTGTGCGGTATCAAGGCTGTCCTTATAGTTATCACGCTCCACCTCAAGGCGGCTTTTCACCTTTTCAAACTCAGCCACAGTCTTATAATTTTCTGCCACCTGTTTTGTGATGTCCTGTTTCTTGTCCTCAGGGATAACGATACCCAGAGCGGCAAGGATCTCAAAAATGTTTTTCATATGTTTGTCCTTTCTACATAGCTTATATACCGCTCTGTCTGCGGTGTGAAAGTCTGACAGTTTAACGTCATATCAAGGACGAAATGGTATGAAAAAAGCACCCTTTAAGGTGCTTAGTTCCGATATTTGGGTATAAAAATACCGCCCGACCTTAGTCAAGCGGTAAAATTATCATTTGAAATACTCTGTAAGTTCAACTTCTGAATCAATGTACACAGCGTCAATATAATAACTGTTGTGTACGATTATCTTCTTTCCGTTTAATTCATATATCTGCGTTTGCGAGCCGTCAACATCTGTCAGCATATCGGACCGTTCAATGCCTGGGATATGCTTTTCCAATGCCGCACATTGCTTTTCAAAAATTTCTTTGTCCGCAGCCGTGCAAATATTGTATTCATATTTTTTCATTGCTGATCATCCAATCCATACCTTTTATCTACTGATCTTCGTGTTTTTACAGCGGTCTTCAAAGTGTCTGCTACAGCTTCTTCTCTGCTCATGTTTTTTCGTGCCATTTTATCTGATACCAAGTCTTCAAAAGAAATGATAGGGTCGGTCTGGTCAAGGGTTTTACGAGCTTTTTGATCTTCCATTAACTCTCTTGCCTGAAAGCGATACTTGTTACGCAGTTCACAAGCTTGTCTTGCCTGTTCTTCAATAGATTTGCTTTTGTCGATAAGCTGAGGGATATTTTTGTTGTGGTGTCTATACCACTTTCGCACGTCTATATCAGACATCTTACCTTTCATATCAATTATATCACTATAATCTTTTTGCGTCAAGTCTATCTTGGTTTTTCCCACCCCCATATTCCCCAATCCGTCGGCGTTTACACGCTCTCTCTGCTGGGGCAGACCCATTGCTTTTGAAAACCTTGTATACTCCTGGGAAGTGCCACGATATCGGCAGCGTGCGTTGATGATATCTTCCTCATCAGCACCTGCCTCTTCAAGAAGATGTATTTTCTGTCGCTGAGCTCTCATTGCAGTTTCAAGCTTTCTTTGCCGCTGTAAAGCTTCATACTTTGTGTACTCTTTATCGCCGTATTTAACAGGCCTGTTCTCCTCTGCATTCATCTGCGCAAGCTCCTCATCTGTATAGGAACGCTCAGATATGCCGGGGATAAAGGGGTAATAATCGTGATAGCAATTCGCTCCGCACAGACCTGTCACAGTACCAAGACCGCAGATAGTTTCAAGTTCTTTTTTGCTGTAGACCTTGCCCTGCCATTCTTGGTGAGAGGGTCTTGCTCCGCTGTGCCAAGTGACTTCAAAATAGTCTGTGCCAAGTTCTTTGGCGTTGTCCTCATTCATTTTTGCGGTTAGCTGTGAAAGCCCTGTCATTACCGAACGCCTTGCGGCTACGTCTGCCCTGTTGCTCCAGCCTGTGGCATAGTCCACAGTGCGAAGACCTGAGTTCGTCATATCCGAAATGACTTTCTTTATGACCGTGTTATAATCGAACGCTCCGCTTGCTATGCCCATTATGGCGTTATCAAGGCTCTGCTGATAAAAGTCAGCCGCCTGCGTGAATTTCAGCTTGCCGTCAGGCTCTTTTACTGCAAATCCGAGTGACTGAGATATGTTTTTAAGCTCCCCCGAAGTCTGCTCCGATACAGCCGACAGCAGCCTTTGCAGGCCCTCATTTTCTTCAAGGGGTATCCGTGCCTTGCCTTTGTTCTTGTATATGCTATCGTCCCATTCATAGCCTTTTTGCAGGATATCATTGTACAGCTCTTTTATCTCAGCTTTGGAGAGGTCAAGGTTATCGGCAATGGCTTTCTTTATCTCACGCTTGCTCATTCCAAGCTCGTGAAGCCTGTATATCTGCCAATCTGCCGAACGTGTTATCTCGCCGTTTATCTTTATCCTGCGGACGATGTCCTCCATTATCTGCATTTCAAGGTCACGCAGGGGCTTGTCAAGCACCATTGAAACTCGCTCCATCTCGCTTGCTTTAAGCATTATTCTATCACCTCTGCGGTGCTGTCGGAGGTCATTTTCTTAGCCGTTTCCTCGTCCTCACCATACCATTTCATTCGGTATTCCCACAGTGGCATAATGCCCATAGAAACGTCCTGACGATCGCTTGCACGCTTTGTTTCATCATCAGCAAGGATGCTGTCCTCGAAGTTCACAGACAGCTCATAACCGCTTTGAGTAAGCCCATTATAGAACGCCAGCGAATAGCACAGGTCTTCAAGGCAGACACGGAGGTTATTCTGTATCGCCGTGACAGTATCGAACTTTCTCTGCTTTGAGGACTTTATCTCCGTTGCCGTCTTATCAACTGTCTGAGGGTTTGAGATATCCCCATAGGACAGCCCCACAGCAAACTCTATCTCACGCTTGTATTCTTCAAGTCCTGCGATAAAATCAGCCTGCCTTAACTGCGGTGAGAACTCGTGATAAAAGTCACCGCTCGTGCCAGCCGACACGTTTACCCCTCTGAAAAGCCGTTCATTGAGCTTTGGCATTTCTGCACGTTTCTTACCTGTGAATGGGTCTGTCACAGGTCTTAGCACAGCCTCGTCAACGTCTATTGCACGCTCCCCTGATTCAAACTCCCAATCGAGCCTGCCGAATTGGATATCAGCTTTTCTTATGACTTCTTCCGCCCCTGCGAACACTGATACGCCTGAATGTGAACCGTCAACTGTATTGTCGATAGGGTTGACATAATAGCCGAAAGAGGGTCGCAGCATAAGGGGATAGGCTATCTGAGGGATAAGCTCCGCCCACTCTGAAACAGCTGTGAGGGGTATCTCAGCGCCGAGAGATACCCCATCATTGGAGCGGAAAGCCCTGTTTGTGATAGTCAGCCCTTTTTCATAGTCCAGAGCGTGATATTCAAGCCTTATGCGGTAATCATTATCGCCCATGCGTTTTATCTCAGGGAAAATGACCTTTATAAGCCTGCCGTTCACGTCATACTCCACAGGAATAAATTGCGACTGCGGAACATACTGCACCTTATCAGCACCCAGCGGCTTTATTATCATTGCTCCTGTGGCAAGACCTCTTTGCAGATTTTTGTTGAGGTTTTCAAGAGCGTTTTTCATTATGGCATCAAGCTTATCGTTGGAAACTTTCAGGGTCATTTCATTGATAGCCGTGTTCGCAAACTCCCTCACAACAGCGTGTTCAAGCCGCAGAGAGTGAACTCCTTTGGGTGCTGAATTACCTGCATACATTCTGTCCCACTTGTCAATAGATCTTATCATACTGTCCGTCACGGCGATATCAATACCGTAAACGCCCTTTATATCTGACTTTGAAAGCATTCTGCTTATCCACTCCCTTATTTTTGAAATAATGCCCATAGCTTACTGACCCCGCCTTTTCCATACTCTTTCCATTGCATACCGAACGGCGTCGATAACGTGGTCATTGCCGTCGGGATAGCCGCTTATAACGTTGCCCTCTTTATCTCTGTCATACTCGCAGTTGATGAACTCCTCGCAAGCCACAGGACAACGCTTATTATCTATTACGATACTTCGCAGAGATTGCAGCCACTTATATGAATACTCCCTGCTGTTAGGACCTTTCTCTGCGCCTCTTGCAAGCAAGCCGTATGCTCTGTAATCCTCAACAGACTTATTTTCTGCACTGTCGCAGGTGATAAGATCGTTTGCCGTGATACCAAGCTCCAGCAAATGCTTTGCGGTATCAATGTTCTTTGTTTTGTTGCAGGTGTACTCCTGCCATATGAACAGTGTATGCTGAGCAGGAGCGTAATGCACTCTGACAAAAGCGTAAAGGTCGGGATACCAGCCCCAGTCAACGCCGTTATAGATGTTATCGAACTGTGCTATCTCGCTGTCGGTTATCTCTCTTATGAGGACGTTATCGAAAACATTACCGCCTGTGCCGTTTGCAACGCCCATATACTCGTTCTCATAGGCAGTGGGATTGGTTTCTTTGAGAAATTCGGCGTCATCAAGAAAAGGCTTGCCAAGCCACTTTTTCGGCACAGTAAGATAAGTGCTTTCGGTAACGAGTCTGTCCGTTCTCGGCACTTTGATGTACTTATTCGCCCAGTTCTGAGCCGATTTTGGAGGGTTGAAAGACTTGAACTTATATGCTCTCTCGCCGCCTCTTATAACAGACTGTTCTATCGTTCGCACAGCATCTTCACCGCCGAACTGGTCAAGCTCCTCAAACCACACGATGCCGATATAGCCAAAAGGTGGCTTAATAGACTTTATCTTGTGCGGGTCATCAGCACCACGAAAGTATATTTTCTGCCCTGTTGAAATGCGTGTGATCTCAAGGGGCGACTTTGTGCAGGCAAACTCATCATCAAGACCAAGTGCAGATATTGCCCAGAGTATCTGAGAATAAACGCTGTCTTTAAGAGTATTCGCCACAGCACGCAGGACGCAGGCGTGCATATTCTCGTTCTTCATCAGCAGGTCGATAACGTTCAGACCGCAGAATGAAGATTTAGTCGAGCCACGTCCGCCGGGGAAAACATACTCGGAATGTTCCTGCTCTGAAATATCGAACAGGACAGGCGAGAACGTAGGAGCGACAAGGCTCGCAGGGATACCGCTGTACACCTTATCGGGCATAGAAACAGGCTCAAGCTTTTGTTTTTCAAGCCTGAGCCTTGCGTTATCGTATTTTATCTTATGTTTGAGCATATCGTCATCACGGATAATGTCACGCAGCTCTTTCACCGCCGCAACGTCCCCTTGCTTAGCCCTTGCCATAAGAGCCGCATTCACAAGAAGCATATTATTGATGAAGTCAGGGTCAAGGCTGTTAAGGTCAATGCCCTGCTCCACTAGGAACTCATAGTCCGCTCTGGTATTGGCAGGCTGTTCAAGCAGGAAGTCCATTACCTGTTTCATAGTCTTTTTACGTCTGCGGACTTCGGCGGACTTTTTACCGCCTTTCGACTGTTCTTCGACTGTTAACTCATATCCTCCGGGTATTAAATTCTGTTCATTCGGCATTCACCTCACCTCGGTTTTTACGTTGGCTCATTGTGTACAACATATCTCTGATAATATATGCTAATTCATGATGATATTCTTTGATTCTTTGTAAGTATGTAAAATAGATAGCCATATTTTTATTAATATCATTAATATCCTTGCTCGATTTAATATCGAGCATTGTCTTACGATACTTATCATCATACGTAAAATCACCCAAACGCATAAATTGGAGATTTTGACTTATAACAGGATCATTAAGTTTAAAATTATACCCAAATTCTAAGGTTCTCTGTACTATGCCTTTGAATGACTCAAGCAAAAACTCGTCACTTTTATCCTTATATTTCCTCTGTCTTGCAATTAAATCAAGCACTTCACAATATAATTCATTTACGTTTTCATTATTTACATTTGTCATACAAACAACTCCTT